>Ga0079215_10000173_pt1 | contig 13033 bp, 9 predicted proteins | sample NCControl_FD_77004 | JGI IMG/M metagenome (GOLD analysis project Ga0079215, IMG submission 77004) | Agricultural soil microbial communities from Utah to study Nitrogen management - NC Control | ecosystem: Environmental > Terrestrial > Soil > Agricultural land | place: USA: Utah | collected...
CACTGGCAAAATCACTTGCAAATTTTCAACTGCACCTTTGGGGCTTCCGGGCAGGTTGATGATCAGTGTTTTTCTTCGAATACCAGTAACGATCCTGGATAACATGGCATGTGGCGTAATTTTCAGGCTGGCGGCTCGCATTGCTTCACTGAGACCAGGAGCTTCACGTTCAATGACTGCACGCGTTGCTTCAGGTGTCACATCGCGTGGAGAAAAGCCTGTGCCGCCCGTGGTGAGAATGACATCCAGTTCGGCGCTATCGGCCCAGTTCACCAATATTTCGCAGATGGCAGATTCCTCATCAGGGAGGATCGATTGTTTGGTGACCGACCAGCCTTCAGCCTGGATAAGAAGCGCAAGGGCGGGGCCGGACGAGTCAGCACGTTCGCCGCGTGAGGAACGATCGGAGAGAGTCAAAATTCCAAATCGGAGAGTCATTGCAATTCTTTTCCAAAGATATGCACATGGTCCATTTGCTGCCAGCCACGCTGCAGGTAATAGTCCTCAACTTCAAGGTTATCAACGGTCACCAATAAATAACATTTCAGGCAGCCTTTTGTGCGCAGCCTGGACTCTAGCTCAGCCATCAAGTGAGAGCCAACTCCCTGCCCGCGAAACGTGGATCCAACCGCAAGATGGTAAATCATACCGCGTCGACCATCGAAACCGCCTATAACCGAACCAACGATCCTGCCCGCCGACTCTGCAACAAGGAACAGGTCCGGGTCACGTTCTAGTTTTTTCCCGATCTCGGCCAAAGTATCTGAACGCCCCACATGCACCCCCTTTTCAATTGACTGCCACAATTCAAAGACTTGATCATAATCTTCGGGGAAGCGGAGAGCGCGAATTTGGACAGATGTTTGGAACACGTTTGCGGAACTATTGTTTCAACATATTAAGCAGGTCATCGGGCATGAAAGGCTTAAGCAGGAATCCGCTGGCACCGCGGCTGAGACACTCATCACGCATATTGAGGCCAGATGTCATCACCACGCGAACACTGGCCAGGTCGTCATTTTTTCGGATCGATTCGAGGATCTGCAAACCATTCTTCCCACCAAGATGCACGTCCATAAAAACAGCATCTGGCATTTCCTGCCTCACCATACTTGGCACATCTGCATTAACATCCAATGCCACCACTTCAAAGCCCTCCATTTTGAGGAGAGTTTTTAAGAGGGAGATCATGGTTGCATCATCTTCAGCGAGAAGTATTTTTGCCATTGGCTTTCGTTTTCCTTGCTGCAGTTTTTTTCTTGGCAGCCGCCTTTGACCGGGATGATTTAGACTTGGTTTCAAGTGCCGCTTCCAGCACATCATCCATGGATTCCGCGAAAACAAATTTCATAACCTTTTTGATCTCATCCGGCACATCGTCGACATCCTGTGCGTTTCGCTTTGGCAGGATGATCGTTCTCAAACCGGTACGATGTGCAGCCAGAACCTTCTCCTTGACGCCGCCGATCGGGAGTACCTGGCCTCTCAAAGTGATTTCTCCGGTCATCCCGACCTGAGGTTTAACTCTGCGCCCGGATACCAGTGACACGATGGCAGTCGCCATTGTTACGCCAGCAGAAGGCCCATCTTTTGGCTGCGCGCCCGCTGGAATATGCAAATGGAAATCAGACCGGTTGAAGAATTCAGAGTCAATGCTAAGTTTCTTGGCGCGTGAACGAACATAGGATAATGCCGCGCGTGCCGATTCGTTCATCACGTTCCCAACCGACCCTGTGACCTGAAAGCCTTTGCTGCCCGGCATGCTGGTCGCTTCCACGAATAACACGTCGCCGCCGTAGGGTGTCCAGGCCAGGCCCGGTACGACGCCAGGAATTGACATACGCTGGCTAAGTTCCTCCGTGCTCTGGAAGATCGGGTGATCCAGATGTTCCTCAACCAGCTCTGGCGTGATCTTTGTTTTCTTCAGTTTGCCTTCGGCGATGCGCGTCCCCACCTTCCGACAGACCGCGCCGATCTTGCGTTCCAAATTACGGACACCTGCTTCGCGCGTATATTCGCGGATAAGCTTCTTCAAGGCATCGTCTGTAAAAGTAATTTCGCCTTCGCGCAGACTGTTCTCTCGAATCTGTCGCGGAATTAGATAACCTTTTGCAATCGCGATCTTTTCATTTTCGGTATAGCCAGAAAGATAAATGATCTCCATGCGGTCGCGCAAGGGTCCAGGAATGGTCTCGAGTGTATTGGCGGTTGTCACAAAGAAGACCTGTGAAAGATCGTAGGCTACCTCTAAATAGTTGTCACGAAACTCACTATTTTGTTCCGGGTCCAGCACCTCAAGCAGTGCAGAGGCGGGATCACCATGAAAGTCGAAAGTGAGCTTATCAATCTCATCCAGCATAAAGACCGGGTTTTTCGACTCGATGCGCCTTAATGATTGCAGAATGCGCCCTGGCATGGAGCCAATATACGTGCGCCGATGGCCGCGGATCTCCGCTTCATCACGTACTCCGCCCAGGGAGGCGCGCACGAACTTCCGCCCCATGGCATGCGCGATCGATTGCCCCAGTGAGGTTTTGCCGACCCCAGGCGGGCCTACAAAGCAAAGGATCACTCCTTCGCGCTCGCGCCGTATCTTATCCTCAGAAGGTGCCCTGGTTTCATCCTTACGGTCCAGCCGCAATTTGCGGATCGCAAGAAACTCCAGAATGCGTTCCTTAACATCCTGCAACCCGAAATGGTCCTGATCTAGGATCTTGCGGGCGTGTGCAATTTCAAGATTATCCGCAGTGGACTTAGACCACGGTATTGAAACCAGCCAATCCAGATAGGTACGGATGACACCATATTCCGCTGCGGCTGTTGGCAAACGCGACAGACGCTCCAACTCACGTGTGGCCTGCTTCTCGGCTTCCTCGGGCATCTTCGCCTCTTCGATCTTCTTGCGAAAATCCTCCGTCTCAACTGCCTGCTCGTCGCGTTCACCCAGTTCTTTCTGGATGGCTTTCATCTGCTCGCGCAGAAAATATTCACGTTGAACTTTCTCGATCTCACCGCGCGCTTCATTCTGGATCTTTTGCCCCAACTGCAAAACTTCTGCTTCACGCACCAGTAAACCGATCAACTTCTTGAGTTTCTCTGCTACAGAATCCAGCTCAAGGATCCCTTGTGAATCCTTTATATCCATGCGCTGAAAATTTGCAATCGTATACGCCGTTTGTAACGGATCTTCCACTGAAGTAATTGAACTGGCCAATTCCTCCGGGAAGGAGGGGATCATCTGAGTGATCTGTTGAAATTGATCGCGTGCGTTACGAGCCAGCGCGTCCATTTCAAGGCCTGCTTCCACCACTTCAGGCGCAAGTTCAATATGTGCCTTGAGGTAGGGTTCCTCAGTCACGAACTCGCCCAGCCTGAAACGGGCCATACCCTGCACCAACAAACGGATCGTACCATCAGGAGCGCGTAACAAACGATGGACAGTGGCAATTGTCCCAACCCGGTAAAGATCGGCCGGGCCCGGCGATTCAAGTTCCGGATTTATCGCAGCCACCAAGCCAACAAGCTTGTCACCACCCACAACCTCATCCACCAGCCTGATCGAACGCGGCTGACCCACGGTCAATGGGACCGCAGTTTGAGGATAGACTACCACGCCCCGCAGTGGAAGTATCGGGAGAATATCTGGATATTTGGTTCCATTCGAGGTCTCAGGAGAACCAGACCCCGCTGCATCTGAATCCTGTTTCAGAAAGCGCGAAAACATGGATGGCATCATCATAGACAACAGTTCGTTGTCCTCTTCACCCATCCATTGAAAAAGTTCATTCAAACCGGAGTGCCAGCGTGAAGCAGGCATATATGTTATTCAACCTCTATTTGTTTTGCATGTGATCTGGGCAGGTTTATCTTTAAAAACCCATCTTTGTATTCAGCAATTGCATTTTCCACATTTACGGGTGCAGGCATCTCAATGGCAATTTCGAATTTCCCCGACCTGATCTCCATTTGATGATAAGCACGCCGCTCATTTGGGTCTGTCCTCTTCCCACTGATCATCAGAATGCTACTTTCAATAGCAACTTCAAAATCTTCTTCACGCATCCCGGCGATCTCAACCTTTACAACAAAGCCATCCTCGGTCTCGTAGAGATCGGTGGGCGGAGTCCAAACACTCGAACGCACCTGCCAACTGATGGTATGGAAGATCCCACGACGTGTCTCTACAACCGTGGGAAATGACTTACGAACAACAGTGGGCATAAAATTTCTCCTTGGTAATAATCCAACTCTTGCAATTACAGCGTTCCTGGCGGGATGCGAACCACAAAAGTCAGCATAGAAGAGTTGGGCTATAGCTGTATTTTAAAAATTATACTGCCATTGTGTCTATTTAGGAGTGTTTTTAACCTCCCTCAATTACATTACGTCCATTATATCTATAATTTACCAGGTTGTTTGGCCTGCTGATTGTCCTGCCAAATTTTACCGACTACTTTAGGGTTCCATTGTCCAGATCAAGCGGGGAACCCCAGTATCAATGGGAGGCGGGTTCCACTTGCGTGGAACCCGCCTTATCATATTAAGAATAGTCCGCCCAATTACCTCAGTTTGTAAACCCGAACGTAATCAAACTCCGCCACAAACCCTGAGCCGCCCATAGACACCAAGCCGATGGACGCATTGGAGCCCAGCTCATGTGTCCATGTGCCGCCACGCACCCAGTTGACTCCGTCCAGGCTGGTATAAGCAGTATAGTGTTCTTCACCTGCGTGGTTTTGTTTGACGATGCGCAGATACACCCAATCGCCTGGCGGACCAACAACCGTGTTGCCATAGCGTGGATAGCCATCAGGCACAGGGAATAGTTCCTTTGCAAATTCAGTCTGGCGAGTCTCCCAGATCGAGACTTCCACTAACTTGATATAGTTGTCATCGTCTGCATAAATAACCAGGCCTGCCTGCACGTAATTAAAACAACAGCCTTCTGCCGGCAGATTTAGCTCCAGACGCGTTTCTACAACATAGTTGCCATTCGGTGCAGACTCGAGAAGAACAGAGGCATTGTTGCTATCCACAAACAAATCCGCTGGCTGTGTATTGAAGCTAAATGTTTCTTCGGAAACAGAATAGGTGCCCGCTTCTGGTTCACGCACCCAACTCCATTGACTGCCCAGCTCGCCGTTGAATTCGTCAGAGAAGGACTCAATGAGCTTGCCCAGTTCATCGGGTTTCGGGGTCTGAAGATGATAGTTGGTCTTCGTACCGGGCTGCGCGGCAGGCGCGTGCTCGGGATTATCCGACGCCCAGAGACCGCCTCGTACGGTTGGCCAGCCATCGATCCAATCGAGCGCATCCAGCAACACCGGTCGTTTTGTAAAGCCGACCGCACCCTCAAAATAGGGATCGTCGCGATCTACCGCGTGATAAACCGTCCACCACTGGCCATCGAAATCCTGGAAAACGGAATTGTGCCCGGTTCCTACCCAGCGATTGCCGTTCATACTGAGGACGGGCGTACCGCCCACGCGTCCTGCCAGTAGCGAAACACCTTCACGGTCAACATACGGCCCCAGGATATTTTCTGAACGCCCGACAAAGACGCTGTAGGCGGTCAGTGGACCGTTACAGCAATTTGTCGCGGAGACGAACAAATACCAATACCCATCGCGGTACACCACCTCTGCACCCTCATAACGATTCGGGATCGTAATTTGTACCTGGCTGCCAGGATCAGATTGCAAACCATCTGCACTTAATTCACGCGCAGCGATGCCACCGTAGTAACTGCCGAAGAAGATATATTTTTGTCCGTTGTCTTCCACTACTTCGGGATCAAATGTCCAGAAGAAATTGCAACCGCCGCCGTTGCGCCGTGGTTCCACGACTGGGCCTTGATCTTCCCAAGGCCCCAGTGGGCTCTCACTGGTTGCCACACCAATGGCACTATCCCCATGGCAGCCTGGTTCGCCACTGACGGAGTCGGCTACATCAGGGACGGTGTAATATAAATAGTATAGGCCATCGAAGAAATCGATCTCAGGCGCCCAAAGTCCTGATGTTGGATCGAGCCAATCCGGCCGGACGGTGAAGGCATCGCCCCTATATTCCCAATTTACTAAATCGGTAGAACGCAGCATGGGGATGAGGCGAAAATTAAAGTTATCTCCGGTCTTATCATCGTCATTTAGTGGATCTGTCGTACAGTACATGTACCAGTAATTATCCCCGGGTGTTTGACTGTATATGATGGATGGGTCTGCACAGCTCTCGACCAAACCATCGTCCGGGATTTGAACAGGTAATGGATTTGTATACGTCGCTGTGGCTGCCTGCGCGCTTATCGCACCCATGCTCTGATTAGCTGAGTAAAGGTTGCCTGACGCCAGGACAGGACTGCTAAAAAGCAGGATGATGGCAAGAATACCCATCAATTTGATAAGTTTGGTTTTCACAGGTTACACTCCTTAGCATAAATAATTATGATCTTTTACGAGGGGCATCAATGCTGGATCGTCTGTGATCTGCAACATAGTATCTATATTTGTTCTGAGAATCCTCCTTTCACTTGAATTTGATTTGGCACATTACATTCGCTTGGAAGTAGGATATGCAGATTCTACGCCAGCAAATAGAAAAAATCAATCAAGAGCAGGTTATAGATTTTTAAGTGTTTAGACGGATGATATAAAGACACCTAGATAACGGTGGGTCCTTCCAATCTGTTGTGCTTTGGGGTTTTTATCAACGTCATTAGCTCTGCAAACAAATACATGGCGAGAGGGTTATTCTCTAAATTTTTGGCCAACTGGAACGTTGATATTAGTACTTCTCCCTGTCCCACATGTCTCCTGGCAATGGTTGGCACGGCCTTATGCAGCCATCCGACGAACAATGCGGAGTAGACATTGAAGGCGAAGTCACGGGACGAAAAACCACTTATGATGTGTTCAGGGGTAAGTCCGGCGAACGCAAAATTAACTACTCCGCCGGTTGGTAACTTATCGAAACGGTGCCAGCCAAAACTGCTCGCCCAATCGCCCTGCCAGACTGTGCCCTCCCGCTCCTTAATTTTCAGGCCGGGTATATGCATCTGGAGTGCGTCCTCATCTTCGGCAAGTAGAAGCACCTGTCCACCACGAAGAACAAATTCACGCAGAGTATCATCCAAGACCTTCACAACTGCCACCTTAGCCCGGGACAGATCATCGGTCACTGAATATCCCAGCTTTTCTAATGGCGATCTAAGCTCCGTAGAAAAAACATTCAGGCTGCCATCAGATGGTAAGAGTTCTGGGAAAACATAAATTTCCTGTTCCGTAGAAGCAATCAAATGTTCTCCGGCGAATAGTTTCAGTTCCAGGCGCACGCGAGTCGGTTTTTCAACGCGTGGAGTCTCAAAACTCACAATGCCTAATTCTGTAACGTCAAAACGTGAACTCTCACCAGGGCGAAGATACACGCCACGACCCACCAACCCATCATCACTGGTTGCCTCCCATTCAAGCACCGCATCTTCGATATTCATCGAGGAATAATGCGAGAACAACACTTTAATTGCACAAGTCTCGCCTGCAGAATAGGCTAGCCGTTCCCAGAGTGGGATGAGGACATCATCGGCATTGAACTTATTGAGGAGAGAGTAGTGAGCCTTTGGATTGCGGTACATATCCAGTAACCCATTGGCCTCCCAGTGGACATCAGTCAACTCAGTAATTACATAACCCTGGAGGCTTGCATGGGCACGCATGTTCTCGATCTCGAACTTGAGCGCCTCCAGCTGAAGCTGCTGGCTGGCTTTAGTTAGAGCAGCCAGCGAGGGAAAGACACGGTGCAGGTGGTACTCCCTGAAGCGCTGCTCGATACCGCGCGGGTAAACAACTCCATCGCTCCACTCGAGACCGGTATCAAACCACCAAGGCGAGTTGCCTCCATTCCCTTCATAAAGTTTATGGACATCGGGCAAGCCCCAGTTGCCAAATTCCGAGACAAGCAGTGGCTCATCACCCTTAGGTTGCACGTCGAGGGCGAGGGGTCTTTCGTCCCCATGCCAGGGGTCAAGGAGAAATTTGCGCCACAGGGCATGTTCTGTGTATTCATGTGCAAATAACCACCATGGACGGCCCGCGTACTTATCTGTCCACTTCCGCCACTTTTCGAGCTGGTCTGGCATTGCATAGTAACTGTGAAAATCAGCAATATCAGTTACCACGTGAAAGTTGCTCCAGCAGGCTGAGTTCCCCACAACAAGCCGTGTGGGATCAAGTTGTTTGAACCAAAGATAGGCCTCTGTCAACCAAGCGCGCTGGGAAGGATCGGTTAGGTCAATGCCCCAACTTTCGTTCATGATCGTCCAGATTCCAATACAAGGATGGTTCCCGTCGCGTTCAAGCATCCCAACCAGAGTCTCGCGAGCGCGCCGTTTGGCATCTTCGGTCAATAAAGTATGGTTCGGCAGTTCCGTCCAGATCAGCAGTCCCACTTTATCGGCGGCGGCATAATAGCGCGGATCGGCAATCTTGATGTGGACTCGCAGGCAGTTGAGTCCCATTTCCTTGGCTTTGCGGAACTGGTCTTCGATATATTCCTGGGATGGCGGTGTATAAATTAATTCGGGGTAATAATCCTGATCCAACGCAGCGCGCATATAGAATGGATTTCCATTCAGGATAATCAGCCCGTTCCGCGCTTCAATTGTGCGGAAGCCGAAGGTTTCGGTGACTTCATCCAGGATTTCTGCAACCGCCAGAACGTCTCGATCCTCGTCACTATACCGATCGGATGCGGGTCGAACACCCGACAGGCTTACGTTGAGTCTATATAAATTTGGTTCTTCCGGAGACCAGGCGAGAGGCCGTTCGACTGAGATGGAGAACCGCGGCTTGCGGAACGATTCAACCTGAGCCACAACCTCGCCGTTTGGTGCGATGACTTCCGCTATAACATCCAGGAATAATTCGCTGCGTATGCTCAAGCTAACATCCACCAATACCTGTTCACCCTCCGTAGAAATTTTGACTCGTCGAATATGATTCTCAGCCCGCGACTCGACCCATACCGGCTGCCAGATGCCCGAGAGCATACCGTACCAGGATTGTTTGCCATGAGGGATTTCGGCAAAGATCTCGAGCGGGTCATCCACACGGACAGTGAGCGTGTTCACTCCAGACTGCGCGGCTTCAGTGACATCCAACTCAAAGGGCAGGTAGCCCCCCTCATGTTCCCCGACCTTGATATCATTCAACCAGACTTCGGCAAAGTAATCCACTGCGCCAAAGCCAAGGATGAGGACGCGGCCTGGCTCCAGCCATTTCATGGGAATTTCAAACTCACGTTGATACCATGCCTCGCCATTGTGGTCGCGAAAACGCGCGTCTGCCTGCCAAGGAGAGGGAACGGTGATTAGTGAACAGTTGTCAGTATTTTGTATCTTAGCGGTGGAGAAGTACCACTGGCCGTCCAGGGAAAGATGATTACGAGAGGACAAGGTGAAATGAAACTCCTAGGTTAGAGAATAGAGACTGGCGGCATAGGTTGGGCCATATGATCCTGGTAGTGTTTAACAAGCGGGGTTACCGCCCGGCGCAGGACGCCCTCTATATCAAAAGCGGAATCATACAGTCCGAGATGAACCAGGTATTTATCGAGCGGACGTCTGCCTTTTCGATATGCCCAATCCACCATTGTAAACAAGGGGAACCAGGTGTAACCAATAATTGGAATGCCTTCTGAGCGCAGAGAACGGACGGTCTCGAGCGTTTGATCCATCCAGCGGGCGCGGATTTTAATTGCCCCGTTGGAGGATGTCTCTGTGATCATGATTGGCATGCGATAGCGCTCCCAGGCATTACGAAGGATGATCTCGATTTTATGCCCGGAGGTTCGCCTTACGACATTACGAGCCTTGCCACTTATATCCAGTTTCAATTCAGCATGAGACCAGGGATAATAATTTGCGCCAAATATGTCGAAAGTCACGCAGTTCTTGCGGAACCAATGGAGGTCAGCCTCCGTAGCACCGTGTCCGCGCACATAATCTGCAAGGGTGTGATCATCGTCCAGGCGACCGGTAGCCAGATCAAAGCACAGAAATTGACGGGCGTTTGCTAAAACCGCACGCTCCTTAAGGGACTCATCCTGTGTGAATGTATGCCACAAGGCTTCCACCTGCACGGTGACAGCCTCCGGTTGTTCAGCCTTAATAGCCTGCGTGGTAAGCACCATACCCCTGGCTATCGCCAGGGCCAGCTTTACATAGCCATCGTCCCCACTCAAGTACGGGGGCCATTCAGCTTTGAATCCGGACATAGTGGCGTTGACCATGGGTTCGTTGAGAGGTGTGTAATAACGTACCAGAGACTTATAACGCGCTACGACAGCAGATGCATATTCTGCTACACGCTGAGGGTAATTAGCGTTAATGAAGCTGTTATCCAGCCACATCGGTGTGCCGTAGTGCATCAGATCCAGAATGGGTGTAATGCCTTTAACGGTGACCAGGTGTTCGAGCGCCTTATCCGTCCACTCCCAATCCCATTGGCCCGGTGCAGGCTGGACGATGTGCCAGGGAATGCCCCAGCGCACAGCGTGCACACCTGTCTCGGCAACGAGATTGATATCGCTTTCCCACAATTTGTAGTGCTGGGTCAGTTCATATTCGTCAAGGGCACGCAGGCGGGGACGCGCGTGTTGAATGAAGGTATCTTCGATACCGGTAGCCCATGTAAAGGGCTCAGTGAGGATGTTATGTGTCATTGATGTTAGGGTAATATTTGAGGGGTATAGGTCGGTCCGTTGGTGACGGGTTTATCGCCTTCGAATGTGACCAGGTCAATGTGCAGGCTGCGTTCCCCTGCCGGATAACCCACCGCGGCACCCGTCCAAGCATGGTACACCATCCATAGGTCTCCTTCTTCATCGGTGAAGAAGGCCTGGCCGCCCGGGCCCATCACTGGTGCTTCGTAATCGAACCATGGTTTGGATAAAGGTTTTTCACAGGGACCGATCACCGTTTCGCACACCGCATAGCCGATGGCATATTCGTGGGATTCCCACCAGTTGGCTGAATAGAATAAATAATACTTGTCGTTCTGCTCGACCATGGCTGGGTTCTCGATCAGGGGTCTCTCCCAAGGCTGGTCCCTCGTGATCAACTTGACCGGCTCACCGACCAGGGTCAATCCGTCCGGGCTGAGCTCCTGGACCCAGAGTGCCACCTCGAGATTGCAACAATTGCCATCATTCTTCCAGAACAGATACAGTTTGCCGTCATCATCGTGGAATGGATAGGCGTCGATCGAGCCACCCAGATCACTCTGGCAGATAAAGGCCTCATCGTTTGGGTCGCGGAACGGGCCAGCAGGGTCTTCGGTTACGCCTACGCCAATGCACTGCCGATCTGATTCCTTATCGCGCGCAACATAATACATCACGAATTGATCTTCGATCTGCATAACCCCCGGTGCCCAGGTATAACCAGAGTTGAGCACGGCCCACTTCGGAAGCCCGGGCAGTGCGTCGCCCAGGTTTTCCCACTCGAGCAGATCCGGTGAGGACATGACGCGGATATTAACAGAGCTTCCGTTTGTGGTGCCGTAGGCAAAGTACGTGTCATCAACCCGAATGATGTGAGGATCGGGAAAATCGTTATCGTAGACCGGGTTGGTGTAGGAAGGCTCAGTGAGAGCAGTGGGTGCGGCAGTCTCTGTGGAACTCTCAGCTACTGTGGAAACAGGTTCCTGGGTAGGTGCTGTCGTTGCGGTTGCCACGGGAGTGGAGGCAGGAGCGCAAGCAGTAAATAACAGAAGAGAAACTACCCAGAGATGTAAATAGAATCGTTTTTGCTTCATCCTTTAATGCCCGTCATGGAAATGGACCGGATAATATAGCGTTGAAAGAAGGCATATATGATGAGCACTGGTATGGTCAACACCAGGGCACCTGCCATCAACTTTCCATAATCAAAGGTGTATTGACCCTGAAGAGTGGCCAGGCCCACTGGCAGGGTCAGCGCAGTGCGTTTACCACCCAGAATGAGAAGCGACCATAGGAACTCGTTCCAGGAGGTGAGAAACGTAATAATCCCCAGGGTGATGATCGGACCTTTGGAAAGAGGTAGGATGACAGAAATGAAGGTCTGCCAAACGCTGGCACCATCAATATATGCGGCTTCCTCCAGTTCTTTTGGAAGGCTCTCGAAAAACTGGCGCATAAAGAACACGCCAAAAACTCCCGCCAGCCCGGGCGCGATCACTCCCTGTATCGTACCAATCCATTTCAGGTTGGCCACGGTGAGGTAATTGGGAATCAGGAACATGATACCGGGCATCACCAAAGTTGCCAGCATCAGACTAAACAGAAGATTCTTACCGGGGAATTCCAGGCGGGCATAGGCGTAACCGGCGAGCGAATCAATGATCAGGATCGCAAGGGTAAAGAGCAAAGCAATTAGCAGACTATTGAAGAACCAGTTTAGGATCGGCAGGGACTTGTCATTAAAGATGGATGTAAAATTCTCCAGTGTTGGGTTAACTGGAATCCAGTTTGGGCTCAGCCATTCCTCGAACGGTTTGAAGGCAGTCACGACCATCCAGAGCAGTGGCAGCAAAAAGAAAAGCGCAAACACGGTCATCAACAGGTAAAAACCTATCTTGCTCAGGCGTGATTGCCCGATTTCAACCTCTGTTTCCTCAATTTCATCACGAGTGGGTTGTAAAGTAGTCATGACTGCTCTCCTATTGTTCCTGGGAAGATCCGAAAAATTTAAAATTGAGATACGTGAGAGAAAGCAGCAGCAGCGCGACCAAAATGGACATGGCTGCGGCCCTGCCCATCTGACTGCGCTGAATGCCCTCGATAAAGATACGATAGATCACCGTCTGGGTGCCCTCGGCCGGACCACCCGCCGTCATGATATAGGGTTGACCGAAAAGGTTAGCGGAGGCGATCAGAGTGATTGTCAGGACGAACACCATTACAGAGCGCAGCATGGGGATCGTGATCAGCCGGAACTGCTGCTGTGAGTTGGCTCCGTCGATGGAGGCCGCTTCGTACAGGCTTTTTGGAATTTCCTGCA
>Ga0079215_10000176_pt1 | contig 12975 bp, 13 predicted proteins | sample NCControl_FD_77004 | JGI IMG/M metagenome (GOLD analysis project Ga0079215, IMG submission 77004) | Agricultural soil microbial communities from Utah to study Nitrogen management - NC Control | ecosystem: Environmental > Terrestrial > Soil > Agricultural land | place: USA: Utah | collected...
ATTGCCCAGCAGCTCGCTGCCTTACGCCGACCGTCGGTGATCTGGCTGCAACTGCAGGAGTGCACCGGCTGCGTCGAATCGGTTCTTCGCACAGCAGAACCGACCATCGGCGACCTCGTACTCGACCTGGTGTCGCTCGACTACCAGCACACGCTGATGGCCGGCGCTGGGACCGCGGTCGAGAAGGCGCTGGCCGACTCGATGGCGGCCAACAAGGGGAAATACGTCCTGATCGTGACTGGCTCCGTCCCCCTCAGCGATGGCGGCATCTACTGCACCATCGGTGGGCGCACCGCGAAGGAAATTGTTGAAGAAGCGGCGCGCGACGCTGCCGCGGTAATCGCCGTCGGCGCGTGTGCGCACTGGGGCAGCGTCCAGGCGGCACGTCCCAATCCCACCGGCGCGGTTGGCATCAACAAGGTGATCACCGACAAGCCGGTCGTGAACATCGCGGGGTGCCCTCCGATCGGCGACGTGGTTACGGCGACGATCGTGCACTTCCTGACGTTCGGGCGGTTGCCGGCAATGGACAGCGAAGGTCGTCCACTCTTCGCGTACGGCAAGCGGATCCACGATCAGTGCCCGCGCCGCGCGCACTTCGATGCCGGCCAGTACGTCGAGATCTTCGATGACGAAGCGGCGCGGAAGGGCTGGTGCCTCTACAAGGTGGGGTGCAAGGGGCCGGCGACATTTTCGCCATGCCCGATCTTCCTCTGGAACACGCGCACGAGCTGGCCCATCGGCGCCGGCCATCCCTGCATCGGCTGCACCGAGCCGTTCTTCTGGGATACCATGACTCCGTTTTACGGCCGGCTGCCTAACGTCGCCGGGTTCGGCATCGAGAGCAAGGTGGACCTCATCGGCGCCTCACTGGCGATCGGTGCCACCGCCGGCGTGGCGGCGCATGCGCTGGCTACGGGACTCTACCAGTTGCGGCGGAACAGGGCCGCTGCGGCACCAGACACCGCGGCCGCGGCTCCGCCGCCCGTTGTCGCCACCACGAAGAGCGAGGACTGACGCATGGCCGCCACGCGAGTGGTTGTCGACCCCATCACCCGGATCGAGGGGCACCTCCGGATCGAGGCGCAGGCCGACCAGGGGCGCATCACCAATGCCTGGGCGACGTCGACGCAGTTCCGCGGGATCGAGATCATCATGCAGGGCCGCGACCCTCGCGACGCCTGGGCCTTCACCCAGCGCATCTGCGGCGTCTGTACCGTGGTGCACGCCGTCGCGTCCTGCCGCGCCGTCGAGGACGCACTGGGCATCCAGATCCCGCCTAACGCGAACCTGATCCGGAACCTGGTCCACGGGATGCAGTTCGTGCAGGATCACGTCATCCATTTCTACCACCTGCACGCGCTCGACTGGGTCGACGTGACCAGCGCCCTCAAGGCCGATCCGGCCGCGACGGCGCGGCTGGCGGCCAGCCTCTCTCCCTGGCCCAACAACTCCGCGACCTGGTTCCGCGAAGTGAAGGAGCGCGTGGCGAAGTTCGTCGCCTCCGGACAGCTCGGCATCTTCACCAACGGCTACTGGGGACACCCGGCGTACAAGCTGCCGCCGGAAGCCAACCTCATGGCGGTGGCGCACTACCTCGAGGCGCTTGACTGGCAGCGCGACGTCATCCGGCTCCACACGATCTTCGGCGGCAAGAATCCGCACCCGAACTTCCTCGTCGGCGGCATGGCCTCGGCCATCAACCTCGACGGCACAGCGACCATCAATGCCGAACGGTTGACCGACATCCGCGACATGATTACGCGGGCGCAACGGTTCGTCGAGCAGGTGTACTTCCCGGACCTGATCGCCATCGCCTCGTTCTACAAGGACTGGGCGGCCATCGGCGGCGGCGTGAAGAACTACCTCGCCGTGGGTGAGTTCCCGGAAGGCAACGTCAACGAATACGACAAGCTCTACCTGCCCCGAGGGATCATCCTCGACCGTGACCTGAGCACGGTGCATCCGTTCGATCCGGCGAAGATCAAGGAGTTCATCACCAGTTCCTGGTACGAATACGAGCAGGGCGACACGACCGGGCTCCACCCGTACGAAGGGGAGACGAAGCCGAAGTACGACGGGCCGCCCACTCCATGGAAGTACCTCCAGGACGAAAGGAAGTACTCCTGGTTGAAGTCGCCTCGCTACGACGACCTGCCGATGGAAGTCGGGCCGCTCGCACGCATGCTCGTCGCCTACGCGTCCGGGCACGAAGAAGCCCGCGCCCTCATCGGCGACGTGCTGGGCAAGCTCAATGTCGGCCCGGCCGCGCTCTATTCTACGTTAGGCAGGACCGCGGCCCGTGGCATCGAAACCGTGCTGCTGGCGCGCCGGATGAACACCTGGTACGACGCGTTCGTGAACCGGATCAAGAGCGGCGACACGCAGACGTTCACGAAGGACAAGTGGGAACCGGAGAGCTGGCCCGCGCAGGCGCAGGGGTATGGATACCTCGATGCCCCGCGCGGCGCCCTGGGCCACTGGGTGCAGATCGAGAATGGCCACATCTCGCGCTACCAGTGCGTGGTGCCGAGTACCTGGAACGCAGGGCCGCGCGACCCGCAGGGCATCGCCGGCCCGTACGAAGCCGCGCTGACCGACAATCATCCGCTGGTCGATCCGGAACGGCCGATCGAGATCCTGCGCACCATCCACTCGTTCGACCCCTGCATGGCGTGCGGCGTGCACGTGCTCGATGCGTCAGGCCGGCTCGTCACGGAGGTCAAGGTGCAATGACCGCGCCCCCGGCACGCCCGCCGCATCCGCATAACGAACCTAAGGCGATCGGGCTCGTCGAGTACCCGCGCGCGATTCCGCCCGCGTCGGGCGAATACGAGTGGGTCTACCTCTGGGAGCGGCCCCTGCGCGTGATGCACTGGCTGGCCGCGCTCTCGCTCCTGGTGCTGGTCGTGACGGGCCTCTTCATCGGCAGGCCCTACTTCGTGCCGAGCGGCGATCCGGAATCCGCATTCCTGATGGGCTGGATGCGGTTCGTCCACTTCGTTGCCGCCGCGGTGTTCGTCATGACGGGGATCGTTCGCGTCTACTGGCTCTTCATGGGGAACCGCTTCGAGCGATGGCCGGCGCTGTTCCCGCTGCGCCGCCGGGATCTCCGCAACCTGGTGAAGGTCGTGAAGTTCTACCTCATGATCCATCCGGAACGCGCGCCGCATTACCTCGGCCACAACCCGCTGCAGCAGCTTTCGTACACCGGGATCTATCTCTCCGCGGCGCTGTCGGTGATCACCGGCTTTGCGATGTACGGCCAGGCGGATCCCGGGGGATTCTTCTACGTCACGTTCAACTGGGTGAACACGTTGTTAGGCGGCCAGCCGATCGTGCGCTTTCTCCATCACGTGCTCACCTGGGTCTTCCTCACCTTCATCCCGATCCACGTCTACCTGGCGCTGCGTGCCGACGCCGTCGAACGCACCGGCACGATCTCCTCGATCATCAGTGGCGGCCGGTTCATCCCCAAACATGAGGAGTTCGTCGATGATGACCGCTGACCACCCACGAACCGTCGTGCTGGGCCTCGGCAACCTGCTGATGGCGGATGATGGCGTCGGCCTGATCGCACTCGCGCGCCTCGAGGAAGAATGGTTCGTGCCTCGCGATGTGGAGCTGGTGGACGGTGGCACGTGGGGCATGAACCTCCTGCCGGTCATCGAGAAAGCAGATCGTGTGATTTTCCTCGACGCCATCGACCTGGGTGATCCACCAGGGACGCTGATCCGGCTGGAAGATGAGGAGATTCCACGCTTTCTCGGCGTGAAGCTGTCCCCGCACCAGATCGACCTTCGCGAGGTCCTCGCCCTGGCCGAACTGCGTGGCACCCTGCCGGGCGAACTGGTCGCGTTAGGCATCCAGCCGGCGCGTGTCGAGCTGTCGACAACGCTGTCGCCGGTGGTCGAGGCCCGCCTCGATCAACTGGTCCACATGGCGGCCGAGACGCTCATGAATTGGGGCTTCGGCGTCTGTCGCTGGTCAGACCACGGCAGGAGGACACGGCATCCCGTACCGCGTGCTGGATCTTCGCGGCGACCATCTCCCGTCTCCCACCTCCCATCTCCCATCTCCAGTCATGCATGAGCTGAGCGTGGCCCTCGAGATCTGCCGCATGGTGGAGGAGCGCCTCCCCCTGGGTCGGACGCGCGACGTGCGCCGCGTCGGCGTCATCGTCGGCGATGATGCCGGACTCGAGCCAGCCAATCTCTCCTTTTGTCTCGATGCACTGCTCCTGCAACCGCCCTTCGGCTCGGGCCACACCGTCGTGACCATGTGCCCGGGTGACACCCTGCGCGTCGACTACTTCGAGGTGGACGATGACAATCCGGACGATTGAAGTGCGCGAGCGGGTCATGGCGAAGAACGACGAGCTGGCCGCCGAAGTCCGCCGCCGCCTCGCCGAACATGACATCACCGCATTCAACCTCGTGTCATCCCCCGGGTCGGGGAAGACGCTGCTGCTCGAGCGCACGCTCGCGACGTTAGGCGAGGAGCTGGGGATCGCCGTGGTCACCGGCGACGTGCAGACGCAGAACGATGCCGAGCGGCTCGCGCGCCACACGACGCGGCTCGTGCAGGCAGTGGTGACGGGGGGCGCGTGTCACCTCGACGCACGCCAGGTGCTCGACGCCCTCGATGCCATCGACCTCGCAAACACGCACCTGCTGTTCGTGGAGAACGTCGGCAACCTCGTGTGCCCGGCGAGCTGGGACCTCGGCGAAGCCGCCAAGGTCGTGGTCTTCGCGGTCACGGAGGGCGAGGACAAGCCCCTCAAGTATCCGAAGATGTTCCGGGAATCGCGGTATGCCGTGATCAACAAGGTGGACCTGCTCCCTTACGTGCCGTTCGACATCGAGCGCGCAATCGACAACGCCCTGCAGGTCAATCCGGAACTGGAGTTCTTCCAGACTTCGGCGCTCACCGGCCGCGGCCTGCACGAGTGGTTCGACTTCCTTCGCTGGAACACGGCGCTCCTGGCGTCGGTGCACTGAGTCATGTGTAGCGAAATACCTGACAGGGGCCCTGCCATGGCCGTGAGCGCCGCGAAACGCGTGCGCGTGGATGGTCTGGTGCAAGGTGTCGGCTTCCGTCCCTTCATCCACCGCCTCGCTCTCCGGCACGAGCTCGCCGGCTGGGTGCTCAATACGAGTGGATCGGTGGACATGCATCTCGAAGGTGCGTCGGCGGCGCTCGATCGGTTCCTCATCGATCTCAGAGAGAGCGCGCCTGTGCTGTCGCGGATCGAGACACTCGTCGCCCTGGATGTAGCGCCCGAGGGACTCACGTCCTTCGAGGTGCGTGTCAGCGCGAGTTCCGCCAACACTCGGCTGCCCGTTTCGCCGGATGTCGCGATGTGCGCGTCCTGCGTGCGCGAACTTCTGGATCCCAGGAACCGGCGGTTCCGCTACCCGTTCATCACCTGCACGGACTGCGGGCCGCGGTTCACGGTCATCGAATCGATGCCGTACGATCGCGAGCGCACCACCATGCGCGCGTTCACGCAATGCCGCTCCTGCCTGCGCGAATACAACACGCCCGGCGACAGGCGCTACCACTCCGAGACCAATAGCTGTCCCGAGTGCGGCCCGTCGCTCTGGCTCGAGCGGTCAGGAGCGAGGGACCATGTGGCGAATGGCGACTATGCCCTGACCACGGCTGCCGAGTTCTTCTGGCACGGCGGTATCGTGGCCGTTCGCGGCCTCGGGGGATTCCAGCTTGCGGTGAACGCCACCGACCAGGCTGCGGTCGCCAGACTTCGCGAGCGAAAGCACCGCGAGGCCAAGCCGCTGGCGGTGATGGTCGAAACGCTCGACGACGCCAGGCGCATCGCCGAAGTGACGCCGCACGAGGCGGAGTTGCTGGTGTCGGCCGCCGCGCCGATCGTGACATGCCGGTTGCGCGCCACCGGACGTGACCTGGCGCCTAACGTTACGCCCGGTCTGGCACACGTGGGGATCATGCTCGCGTATACACCACTGCACCTGCTGCTCCTGAGAGCGGCCAATGTGCCGCTGGTCATGACCAGCGGCAATCGGAGCGAGGAACCGATCGCGACCAGCATCGAGGAAGCGCGCGAACGCCTCGGGTCGATCGCGGACGCATTCCTGTTCCACGATCGCGAAATTGTCGCGCGCTACGATGACTCCGTCGTTCGTGTCGTCGATGATGCGCCAGTGTTCCTGCGTCGTGCCCGCGGGTACGCCCCACTGCCTATCGACCTGCCCGTCGAGTCCCCGCGCCCATTGCTTGCGGTGGGACCGCACCTCAAGAACACGTTCACGCTCCTGCACGGCCGGCGCGCCTGGGTCAGCCAGCATATCGGTGATCTCGAGAATATCGAAACCCTCGAGCACTTTCGCGCCGCGCGCTCGCGATTCGAATTCCTGTTCCATATCCGCCCTGAAGCGGTCGTGCACGATCGCCATCCGGGCTATCTCTCGACGCGCCTTGCCCTCGCGTCGGAGCTCGATACCATCATCGCCGTCCAGCACCATCACGCCCACATCGCTGCGGTGATGGCGGAGCACGGGCGAAGCGATCCGGTCATCGGCGTCGCGTACGACGGAACCGGCTACGGCGATGACGGACATGTCTGGGGCAGCGAGATACTGTACGCCGACCTCGCCGGCTATCAACGACTCGGCCACCTTCGTTATGCACCCCTGCCCGGCGGCGATGCTGCCGCGCGGGCGCCGTGGCGCGTCGCCCTCGGCTACTTCTCCCTCGGCGCCGGCGGACCGCACGAAGCTTTACCCGCAATGCGCGATGTGGACGGCCTGGAGCGCGCACTCGCCGAGCGACAACTCGAGCGCGGGCTCAATTCCCCGCTCGCGTCGAGCATGGGCCGGCTGTTCGACGCCGCTGCCGCGATACTCGGCGTACGCTATCGCTCGCGGTACGAGGGGCAGGCGGCGATGGAACTCGAGGCGCGCGCCGCGGATCACCAGGGACGAATCCTTCCGTACTGCCTGACGAGCGAAGCGACCGGCTGGGTATTCGACCCACTGCCGCTGCTCAGCGCCCTGGCGACGAGGGCCGCCATCGGTGAGAACTCCGGCGTCCTCGCCGCCAGCTTCCATGAGACCGTCGTCGCCGCGACTGCGGAACTGGTCCGGAAAATTGCCGATGCTTCCGGGTGCAGGACGGTAGCACTCGGCGGCGGTTGCTTTCAGAACGCGCGGCTTCTGACCTCGATGCGACACGCCTTGCACCACGATGGATTCGAGGTGCTCGTCCCGCGCCAGCTCGGCCCGAACGACGGCGCCATCAGCGTCGGCCAGGCGGCAATCGCTGCCGCGCTGCTGTCCGGCCAGAGCAGCACCGCGCGGCTTTCGCGCGGCGTCAACGTGACCCTCGGAGGGTAGACCAATGTGCCTCGGCATTCCCGGACGGATCATCGAACGCCGCGACGATCGTGGCCTGCCGATGGGCGTGGTCGATTTCGGGGGCGTGCGTCGCTCCTGCTGCCTGGCGTATGTGGACGACCAGGTCGAAGTCGGCGACTACGTCATCGTCCACGTCGGCTTCGCGATCTCGAAAGTGCAGGAGGAAGAAGCGCGGCGGACCTACGAGTCGCTCCGCGAAATGAGCCAGCTCGATGAGCTCGACTGGATGCGCGAAACCGCAGACCTGGGACTCTCAGCCTTCGAAAAACCGGTCGCACCACGTGGAGGCACCGCGTGAAATACCTCGACGAGTACCGCGACGCAGCCATCGTCAGGTCGCTGGCCGCACGCTTGCGTCGCACCGCGACGCGCCGCTGGGTGTTGATGGAAGTCTGCGGCGGCCAGACGCACACCATCGTCAAGCAGGGACTCGATGAACTCGTAGGTGACGCGGTCGAAATGATTCACGGGCCGGGGTGTCCGGTCTGCGTGACCCCGCTCGAGCAGATCGACAAGGCGCTCATGCTCGCCGAGCGTCCTGATGTCATCTTCACGTCCTTCGGCGACATGCTGCGCGTTCCGGGAAGCGACTGCGACCTGCAACAGGTGCGGGCGCGCGGCGGAACAGTGCGCGTCGTGTATTCGCCACTCGACGCACTCCAGCTGGCGATACGCACGCCCGACAAACACGTCGTCTTCTTCGCGGTCGGTTTCGAGACCACCGCACCCGCAAATGCCATGGCGGTGTGGCGGGCTCGCGAACTGGGCGTCAGGAACTTCAGCGTGCTCGTCTCGCACGTCACGGTTCCACCGGCGATGACCGCGCTCCTCTCCGCACCCGACAACCGCGTGCAGGGCTTTCTCGCCGCCGGCCACGTGTGCACGGTGATGGGGTGGAGTGAATACGAGCCCATCGCGGCACAGTACCGCGTCCCGATCGTGGTCACCGGGTTCGAGACCGTGGACATCATGGAAGGGATGCTGATGGCCGTGCAGCAGCTCGAAGAGGGACGCTTCGAGGTCGAAAACCAGTACGTGCGGTCAGTCACGCGCGACGGAACAGTTCCGGCACGCCACCTTGTCGCGCAGGTGTTCGAGCTGGTCGATCGGAAGTGGCGCGGCATCGGCGCGATCCCCCGCTCGGGGCTTGGGCTGAGGCCCGAGTTCGCCGACTTCGACGCGGAGTTGCGCTTCGGGCTGGGCGATATCGTCGTGGACGAACCGGCTGAATGCCATGCTGGCGACGTGTTGCGCGGAAAGCTCAAGCCGTTCGAATGCCCTGCCTTTGGCACGTTATGCACGCCGAGTCGCCCGTTAGGCGCGCCGATGGTCTCGTCGGAGGGGGCGTGCGCTGCCTACTTCAACTACCGGCGACTCGAGCGGCGAAGTGAACAACCGGACGTGGTGGCTGTGGCCACGGAGCAGTCCTTATGACGACGATTGCCTTTGCAGCCGGTGCGACCTGTCCGGTGCCGCTGGTCGCCACGGAGCGGGTGCAGCTTGGCCATGGTTCGGGTGGTCAGATGAGTGCCGCGCTGATCCGCGACCGCTTCCTGCCGCTCCTCGATAACCCGGTACTCCGGCAGCTCGGTGACGCCGGTGTCGTGCCCGTGCACGGTGGTGAGATCGCGATGTCCACTGACACGTTCGTCGTCAGCCCCCTCGAGTTCCCGGGCGGGAACATCGGGTCGCTGGCGGTGCACGGTACCCTCAATGACCTGGCGATGATGGGCGCACGACCGCTGTTCCTGTCGACTGGTTTCATCCTGGAGGAAGGGCTGCCGTTCGAAGTGCTGGATCGCGCCATCGCGGCGATGGCCAACGCAGCCCTCGAAAACGGCGTCACCATCGTTGCCGGCGACACGAAGGTGGTCGAGCGCGGCCGTGCCGACGGGCTTTACGTAAACACCACCGGCGTCGGTATCCTCGACCCGCAGTTCCGGCCACGTCCCGATGCGGTGAAGCCCGGTGATGTGTTGTTGATCAGCGGCCCGATCGCGCAGCATGGCATGGCGATCATGTCGGCACGCGAAGGGCTCGAGTTCGAGTCGCAGATCGAGAGCGACAGCGCCTCTCTCGTGCCCCTGGTCGAGCTGCTCCGTCATCGGGTCGGCGGCGCCGTGCGCGCGCTCCGCGATCCCACGCGCGGTGGCGTGGCCAGCGCGCTGAACGAACTGGCAGTGGCGTCCGGCATCGGCGTGTTGCTCGAGGAATCCGCTGTCATCGTGCCCGCTTCCGTCGCCGCTGCGTGTGAGATGCTCGGGCTGGACCCATTGTATGTCGCCAACGAGGGAGTCCTGGTTGCGTTCGTCGCTCCCGACGCGGCCGATGAGGCACTGGCTGCGTTGCGGTCGCACCCGTTAGGCAGCCAGGCGACCATCGCGGGCCGCGCGGTCGTCGAAAACTCCGGGCTCGTGGTCTACTGCACGCGCCTTGGGTCGCGACGGGTGGTCGACATGCTGCCCGGTGACCAGTTGCCGAGGATCTGCTGAATCATGACGGGATGGCTCGGGCTGCTCACTTTTGGGCTGTTGTTTGGCGTCAGGCATGCCCTCGACCCGGATCACGTCATCGCGATCGCAACGATTTCTGCGCGTACGCCTTCCATGAGGAGGTCCGTAGGCGTTGGGGCTGTGTGGGGGCTTGGGCATACCATGACCATTCTGGCCCTTGGCGGCACGATGGTCCTCTTCCGGGCTGTCATCTCCGCGAGAGCCGGCATGGCGATGGAGTTCGCCGTTGCACTGATGCTCATCGGACTCGGGATCGCGAACCTGGTGAGCGCACGACACCTGGAACCCGCGGCTCCGTCACCACTGCGCCCCTTCATTATAGGAATGGTGCACGGAATGGCCGGTTCGGCCGCCCTCGCCGTGCTGGTGCTCGCTACCATAGAGGACTCTGCAACAGGGCTGCTCTACCTGCTGCTCTTCGGCGTCGGCACGATCGCAGGAATGATTGCCGTTACGAGCGTCATGACGTTCCCGATGGGCGTGGTGTCAGGCCGGACTGCCGCCTCCCGTCGCTGGCTCACAGCCGCGTCGGGACTCGCCAGCGTTCTCTTCGGCGTTCTCATGGTGCACGGCCTGGGCGGGCCGCTGGCACTGCTGGCCGCTGACTCACACCTCATCCCCCGTTAGGCGCCAGGGAGGACGCTTACCATGCGACCCACGCGAGCTTTGCAGTTCATTCTCGGGCTCAGCTTGTTTGGAACCATCTTCTCGGGTGTACTCTCGTATCGAGAGCTCTTCGGACACACAGCCATGAGTTGCCCGGCACCCGGCGCGCCCGGGACCGTTTTCGGCTATCCCGCGTGCATTTACGGCTTCTTCATGTACGTCGCCGTCGCGGCGATCGCGACGGCCGGACTTCGGGGAGCGCGGAAGCAGCATCAGGCGCCCGGCAACGTGGCGTTTCGGGGGGTGTGATCGTGACGACGCTACTGGATCGATCAGTTTCCCTCGCCATCCGTGAGGCTGCCCATCGCCTCGCCGGATCCAGCGAGGACTTCGCGCCGCTGATGGCCCGGATCGGTGACGCCCGCTTCGTGCTGATCGGCGAAGCGTCGCACGGAACGCACGAGTTTTATCGCATTCGCGCCGCCATCACCAAGGAACTCATCCTCAGGAAAGGATTCACCGCGATCGCCGTCGAAGCAGACTGGCCCGATGCCTATCGCGTGAATCGTTATGTCCGTGGCCGGGACACGGATCCCGACGCCGAGCGGGCGCTTGGCGGTTTCCAGCGTTTCCCCCAATGGATGTGGCGGAATGCGGACGTCCTCGACTTTGTCGGCTGGCTGCGATCGCATAACGAGTCTGTCGCGGACGAGCGCAAGGTCGGCTTCTACGGCCTCGACCTGTACAGCCTGCATGCCTCGATGGAAGCGGTGATCTCCTACCTGCGCAAGGTCGACCCGCGTGCCGCGGAGCGCGCCGCGCTGCGGTACGGCTGCTTCGACCGGTTCGGTGAGGATCCCCAGGAATATGGCTACGCAGCGACGTTAGGCATGTCGGACAGCTGCGAGCGGGAAGTGGTCGCCCAGCTCCTCGACCTGCGGGCGTCAGCCGAGAAGTACGCCGGTACCGATGGACGCGTCGCACTCGATGACCTGTTCTTCGCCGAGCAGAATGCCCGGCTGGTGGCGAACGCCGAGCGGTACTACCGGGCGATGTTCGGCAGCCGGGTCGCCTCGTGGAACCTCCGCGACCAGCACATGGCCGATACGCTCGAGGGACTGGAACGGTTCCTTGGACGCGAGGGGACGGCGCCGTCCATCGTGGTCTGGGCGCACAACTCCCACCTCGGCGACGCCCGTGCCACGGAATTGGGCGATGGCGGAGAGCTGAACGTCGGCCAACTCGTCAGGCAGCGGCATGGTGAGTCGGCGGTGCTGATCGGCTTCAGTACTTATACCGGATCCGTCACTGCCGCGTCGGACTGGGACGAACCCGCGCGGCACATGACGGTGCGTCCGGCCCTTGCTGGCAGCTACGAGCACCTTTTTCATGAAGTCGGCATACCGAACTTCGCACTCGACCTCGGCCACCCCTCCGATGCGGTGGCAGGCCTGGAGTCGGCGCGCCTGCAACGCGCCATCGGGGTGATCTATCGGCCGGATACAGAACGGATGAGCCACTACTTCGAGGCCCGGCTTCCGGACCAATTCGACTTCATGCTGCATTACGACCAGACGCGCGCCGTCGAACCAATGGAACGAAACCCACTCTGGATCCGCGGCGAGGTGCCGGAAACCTGGCCAACGGCGCTATAAACGGGCGGTAATTGTTGACATACGACCGGAATCACGGCGCGGCGCAAACCGCGCCATTGTTTTTTGTTCAATAGATTTCTTCCTTCCCGCTTCCTGCTTCCTGCCTCCTGCTTCCTGTTTCTCACCAACCAATGCCCGACCTCTCACCGTTCGCCACGCAGGGCCGGTTCATCTTCGGGCAGGGGAAGCGTTGGCTTGCCGACCTCACCGATGACCACCTCGCGCTCGAACCAATTGCGGGGACGAAGACGGCTGGCTGGCTGGTCGGACACCTTTCAGTCACGGGCGATTTCGGCCGTCGGATCTGCGGACTCCAGTCGATCTGCCCGAAGGAGTGGCGCGCGCTGTTCAATCCGGGAACGTTCCCGTCCCTGGACCGTGCGGTGTATCCGCCGATGGAAGAGCTCCGTGCCACGGCTACGGCAGTCTACAAGGATTTTTTCGCGGCTGGCCCGGAAGCATCCGCTGAAGTACTGGCCATGCCGAATCCCTACACGCCGGCGTTAGGCGCTTTCCCCACGTCGGGTGACTTTGCGGCGTACCTCATGACCGGGCACCTCGGGCATCACTTCGGCCAGTTGGGCAGCTGGCACGCTGCCGCAGGCCTGCGAAACCTCGCCCAGCGGCTTGCCGACTGAGGCAGTCGTGACGCAGTTACCGGCAGCAATCCTGTTCGATCTCGACGGAACGCTGGTCGATTCCATCGAGCTGATTGTTGCCGCGGCAATGAACGCATTTGCCTGCCGGCCCGGCCCCTGTCCATCGGAAGCCCAGATCCGTAGCACCATTGGTCGTCCGCTGCCGACG
>Ga0079215_10000177_pt1 | contig 12909 bp, 10 predicted proteins | sample NCControl_FD_77004 | JGI IMG/M metagenome (GOLD analysis project Ga0079215, IMG submission 77004) | Agricultural soil microbial communities from Utah to study Nitrogen management - NC Control | ecosystem: Environmental > Terrestrial > Soil > Agricultural land | place: USA: Utah | collected...
ATCCTTCGCATGAAAGAAGAAGATTGGGATGAGGTGATGGACACGAACCTCAAAGGGGCGTGGAACTTCTCGAAGGCTGCGCTGCGGACGATGTTGCGACAGGATACTGGCGGAGCAATTTTGAATATCTCGTCGATTAGCGGCGAGGTCGGTATGCCGGGGCAGTCGAACTACTCCGCGTCGAAGGCTGGAATGGTTGGGTTAACGAAGTCGCTTGCGAAGGAGGTTGCAAGCCGCAAGGTCACAGTCAATGCGCTCGCGTTAGGGATGGTTGCGACTGACATGGCGGGGAAGTTAGACGAAACGTACCAGGCGAAGATCATGGAACAGATCCCGTTGGGCCGGTTTGCCGAACCGGACGAGGTCGCGCGGATTGCGGCGTTCCTGCTTTCAGACGACGCTCGGTATATCACCGGACAAGTGATTCAGGTTGATGGCGGATTAGCTATTTGATTTTTTTGACGTCAGTTGGTTTTGCGAAGAGCGCCTCGTCGATGGGCTGGTTGTACTTTACGTCTTCGTAGTTGATTCGTGTTACCTGCTTGCCGTTGATGTAGTGATCGACTACCCACGGCGCGGTGATGCCCTGAACGGTGATGAATTTGAGTAACTGGTCCTCTTCCGTAGTCTCAACCTGATCCCCTGAATCCGGATCCTTACGCATCCGTTTGTAAATAATCTTCGCCGGAAAACCGTCCCGCGCACCAAACTCAAACTCGATCCAGAAACCGTTCGGATACATCAACCGGATCGTCTCATTACGTTTCGCCAACCCCGCTTCGCGACGACCGACGTAAACGATCTTCCCGCCTTCCTTTTGCCACCATCCACGCAGCAGATTCTCAAGACTGGTGCGCATCACACGCTTAAACTCTTCGACCTGCGCCGGTGACTGGTCGCTGATCTTCTTCACCGCGCCGTCAAACATCCACCCCGTTTCGCCGCTGTTTGTTTGAATCGACTTGATACCGAGGCTGGTGAACTCGGTGCGCTCGCGATCGGGATACACAATGTAGTCGAGGAAGCGCTGCGGCAGCTGCGAGACGCCGTCGTTCATCTGCGTGTAGAAACCCCTACCGATCACGGTCTTGACGCTTAAATAGTTTGCGCCACCGAGAACCTCGATGGCGCGATCCATGATCTGTTTGGATTTCTCGTCTACCGAAGAAGTCTTTTCAACAGAGAATGTACTAGTGCTTGAGGTCTGTGCATTGACAGAACAAGTCAGGCTCCCTACATAAATCATCAAAAAAACAAGGACTCTGTGGTTCATGACTGTGTAACTGTGAAGAGAGTTCCCGCAAAGACGCAAAGGCGCAAAGTGCTTCTATCTCTGCGTCTTTGCGCCTTTGCGGGAACTGATTTGATTAGTTGAACTCTGGCTTTGACCCACCGTCTGGAGTTACCACGACCTCACCGTTATCGACGTCGACGCGGAACCGCGACGAGGTTTTCCACATGCCAGTGATTGGCAGTTTCACTTTCTCGTCGATGTGCCGTTTCAGGAAGCGCGCACCGTACGCTGTGTTGTAACCGCTCTCCGTCAACCGGTTGACTGCCGCCTCGGTTACTTCCACCTGTTTGCCCTGGCGTTCCATTTGGCGCCGCAGTTTATCGAGATACAGCTTCGCGATCTGCCGCACTTCGTCCATCGTCAACGGCGAGAAGACGACGATCTCATCGATGCGGTTGCGAAACTCCGGCGAGAACCTTTGCTCCGCAGCCTTCATCACCTCGTTCTTGACGGCGCGGAAGTCGGAAGCGGTCTTCGTGCCGAATCCCAGCGGTTTCTCGAACCGTTTAAAACTCTCCGAACCCAGGTTCGAAGTCATAATGATGATCGCGTCCGACAGGTAAACTTTCTTGCCACGCCCGTCCGTCAGCCAGCCTTCATCGAATGCCTGAAGGAACAGATTCATCAGATAAGGCGAAGCTTTCTCGACCTCGTCAAGCAGCAACACCGTGTACGGATTCTCCCGCAGTTGCTCGGTGAGGATGCCGCCGCGCTCCGAACCGACGATGCCGCGAGGCATGCCGATCAGTTTCTCGATGCTGACAGTCCCATCGCTGTACTCCGACATGTCGATACGGACCATCTTCTCTTCGTCGCCAAACATGAACTCCGCAACAGCCTTCGCCAACTCCGTCTTGCCGACGCCGGTTGGACCAAGAAACAGCAGCACGCCATCAGGCTTGTAGTGCGACTCTTTCAGCGGGCCCTTGTTCAAGCGCAATCGTTGCGCGACTGCTTTGATGGCCTCTTTCTGTCCAATCACACGCCGGCTCAGCATCGGTTCTGTCATCGCGAAGCGATCGCTCGTGTCGCGATAGATCATGTCGCGAGGAATGCGCGACTCCTGCGAAATGACATCGATGATGTGTTCGCCCTGGACCACCATCTTCTGCGGCTCGTTGATCTCGACTTTCACCGCAGCCGTGTCGAGCCAGCCGATTGCCTTGTCAGGCAGGTGCAGATTGCGGATGTACTTCGGCGCCATCTCCAGCGCCGTATTGATAGCCTCGTCAGAGATCTTGACCGAGTAGTTCTTTTCGAGCCGTGGACGAAGACCGAGCAGGATCTCTCTTGTCTCGGTGATCGTTGGCTCGACGACTTTGACCGTACGGAAACGACGCGCGAGCGCTTCGTCTTCGGCGATGTACTCTTTGTACTCGGTAAGCGTGGTTGCGCCGATGATTCGCATCTCGCCCCGGGCGAGTGCTGACTTGAACATGTTCGCCGCGTCAGATGATGTTCCGAGAGCAGCACCGGCGCCGATGATCGTGTGTGCTTCGTCAATGAAGAGGATTAGGTCGTGCCGCTCCTTGACTTCATCGATGATGCCCTTGATTCGTTCTTCAAACATGCCGCGCAGCATGGTTCCGGCAACGATGCCGCCCATTTGCAACTGCACGATGTGCGAACCGCGCAAACGCATGGGAACCTTCTCCGGCTCCAACTCGACCAAACGTGCGAGTCCCTCGATTACGGCGGTTTTGCCCACACCTGGCTCACCGACGAGCATGGGTGAATTTGCCCGCTCGCGGTGGCATAAGATCTCGATTATTTGTTGAATCTCTTTTTCCCGGCCGATGGTAGGCGGGATCTTGTCAGCCCGCGCCAGCCGGTTGAGTGAAACACCAAAGTGTTTCAAATAAGGTGGAAGCTCAAACTTCTTCCGGTTGAGTTCTTCTTCCTGTTCGCGTTTTTGAACCTGCGCGCGTACGTTTTCCGCGACGGCATCAGGGTTGGCGCCCATGGTCCTCAGTACGTCTACGAACAGACTGTCTGAGTTACTAAGGGCCTCAAAGATGTCAGTTGCTTCAATCGTTTTGCGACCCTGCGTTCGGGCGCGTTCCATCGCCCGTTTGAACAGGTCGGTAGTGTCCGGGCCAATGCGAAAGCCTTTGCCGACATGGGACTGCCGGCTGCCGCTGAGACGCTTCTCAATGGCCATTTTGACCACGACCGGATCGAGCGAAAGCTCGCGCATCGCGGAGTTGAACATATCAGGCTCCTCGATCGTCAGGGCCTGCAATATATGTTCGACTGAGACGAAGTTCTGGTCGCGTCGCCGTGACTCGTTCAGCGCGTGTTCCAAAACACGCTGACCGCTGTCGCCAAATTTATCCTTGTATGAACCTAAGTCAACCATAATTCATTCGACCGTGGACTACGATTAAATTCTCGTATCCGACGGTAACTACTCGACTTTCAAACAGCGGCTGCAACGTCCAACCGCGAACAGTTGGATGTCAGCAGGATAAGCGCCGTTGCGTTTCAATGCAATAACTATTACCGGCGGGGCGATTCCTGCAATTCGCCTGCCGAAGATTTACGATTTCAATGTGAATACTGTTGCCAATTAGTTTAGTTAGTAGTCGTAGTCGTCCCCTCCTGGACTTGACGGAGCAGCTTTCTTCGGTTCGGGCAAATCGGTCACGGCAGCGTCGGTCGTCAACAGCAACCCAGCGATCGAAGCAGCGTTCTGTAACGCCGTACGGACCACTTTGGTCGGATCGATGATTCCTGCCGCCGCGAGATCTTCGTACTCGCCGCTCACGGCGTTGAAACCCTTGTTTCCTTTCAATCGTTCCACTTCACCAATCACGACGGCGCCATCGACGCCGGCGTTTTGAGCGATGCGTCGAATCGGTTCTTCCAACGCACGACGAACGATTTTTACGCCGGTGCGAACGTCCGGATCCTCGCTGTCGTGGTTATCGAGAACTTTCCCGGCGCGCATGAGGGCAACCCCTCCGCCGACGACAATGCCTTCCTGTGCGGCAGCCTTGGTTGCGTTGAGCGCGTCTTCCACACGCATCTTGATCTCTTTCATTGCGGTCTCGGTCGGCGCACCGACTCTTACGACCGCTACGCCGCCGGCGAGTTTCGCCAATCGCTCCTCAAACTTCTCGCGATCGTAGTCGGAAGTTGTTTCTTCGATCTGATTGCGAAGCGATGTAATGCGACCGGCGATCGCTTTTGGATCACCATTACCTTCAACGATCGTGGTGTTTTCCTTTTCAACAATCACACGCTTGGCCGTGCCGAGATCCTCGGCGGTGACTTTCTCGAGTTTGATTCCGAGATCTTCTGTGATCACTCGTCCACCGGTCAGGATCGCCAGGTCTTCGAGGATCGCCTTGCGTCGATCGCCAAACGCCGGCGCCTTCACCGCGCAGACTTTGATCGTACCGCGCAGTCGATTGACGACGAGCGTCGCCAGCGCGTCGCCGTCAACGTCTTCAGCGATGATCAGTAACGCCCGTCCCTGTCCCGCAGTCTGTTCGAGCAAGGGAAGCAGGTCGCGCATCGCGGAGATCTTCTTGTCGAACAATAGAATGTACGGCTCGTCGAGAATCGCTTCCATACGATCGGGGTTCGTCACGAAGTACGGCGAGAGGTAGCCCCGATCGAATTGCATTCCTTCTACTATGTCGAGCTCGGTTTGTAATGTTTTAGATTCCTCGACGGTAACGACGCCGTCTTTGCCGACGCGCTCCATCGCTTCGGAGATGAGCCGTCCGATCTCGCGATCATTGTTGGCGGACACGGTCGCCACGTTGGTCAACTCTTCCTTGCTCTTAACCTTCTTCGACATTCGCTCTAACTCGGCAACAACCTGCTCGGTCGCCAACTGGATGCCGCGCTGCAACGACATCGGATTAGCGCCGGCCGTTACGTTCTTCACTCCCTCGCGAAAGATCGCCTGCGCGAGGATGGTCGCCGTCGTCGTGCCATCACCAGCAGCGTCGTTAGTTTTGACGGCAACTTCGCGCACCATCTGAGCGCCCATGTTTTGATACTTGTCTTTAAGATCGATCTCTTTTGCGACCGTGACGCCGTCTTTCGTGATCACGGGTGAGCCGAATTTCTTCCCGAGCACAACGTTGCGACCTCTTGGTCCAAGCGTCACGCGCACCGCATTCGCGAGGGTATCAACCCCCTGAAGCATCGCTTTGCGAGCTTCTTCTCTGAACTTCAACTCTTTAGCCGGCACTCTTCTTTTCTCCTTTATTCTTGAGGCGCTGTTCTCGCTTGTTCCGCGGCGCGCCCCACTTTCACACGAGCCGGACGAAGCAACCTGTCGCCCATCCGGAATCCGCGACTATATTCACTAATGACTTTTCCGTCCATCTCAGGATCGGCGTTGCCAGTGTCGACCGCTTCGTGCAACTCGGGATCGAACGTTTCGCCAACGGCATCGACCGGTTCTACGCCCGCGTTCGTCAAAGCGCTCTCGATGCGATTGGCAATGCTGCGAATACCTTCGAGCATCGCTTCGCGTGGCGCGTTTTCCGATACCGCGTTGATGGCGCGGTGCAGATCGTCGAGCACGGGAAGAAAGTCGGCAATGAACTTTGCCTTCTCGTTTGCAGCGCGTTCGTCCGCGGACCGATTCAAACGTTGGCGTGTCTCGTCAGTCTCGCGTTGCAATTGTTGGCGCAACTGTTCGAAACGCCCCTGCACCTCATGCACTTGTTTCTCCGCTGCCTGCGTCCGCGCCTCGAGCTCCTCAACGTACTTAGGTTTGAGGTTCGGCGCCTCGACGTCTTCGTTCACACGATCTGTGCCTTCCCGATCGAGATAGATCCGCCGTTTGTCAGTAACCCTCAACTCGTCTTTACGGTCTTCACCCATCATGAACCAATCCTTTAAGAAACCTTGATCGTTATCTTCTGCGCTTTTTGCTCCGTACGCTTCGGCAGCCGGATGTGCAAGACGCCGTCTTTGTAATCGGCGCCGATGCTCGTTTGATCAACTGTTCCCGGAATAGTGAAGGTGCGCAAAAACTTTCCTCGCGGCCTTTCGCTCCGGTGTTTCGACTCCTCGACCAGCCGTGTTCCTTTGACAATCAAACGGTTGTCGTCGACGTCGATCTCCACTGCATCGCGACTGATGCCGGGTAAATCGATAGCGATCGAAAATCCTGACTCAGTCTCGTAAATATCGGCTGCGGGGTTCCAGTCGGCGCGTTCAAACTCATCACCCGTATCGGTGTTCGCGCGCCGCTGCGTCGCGTCCTCAAAAAGCCTGTTCATTCGGTCTTGCAAAATCATCAGATCCTGCAAAGGGTTCCACTGTTGTGCCATGTGTTCACTCTCTCCAAAGTAATTGATCACGCAGTCGCAAAGGCCTGCTCGGTCTTGAACTCCAACGCGTCGCCCTTCGCCGACACGCGTATGGTTTGACCCGGCAGTATTTCTCCTTGCAAGAGCTTTACCGCGAGCGGGTTTTGAATGTGCGACTGGATCGCTCGTTTGAGCGGGCGCGCGCCGTAACTCGGATCGTAACCTTCGCGCATCAACAACTCTCTCGCCGACGGCTCGAGCACGAGTGTCAGATTCCGATCGGCCAACATCGCGCGCAGACGTTCGAGTTGCACGTCGATTATCGCGCCGATCTGCTCTTGCGAAAGCTGGTGGAAGATCACCACGTCGTCAACGCGGTTGAGAAACTCCGGTTTGAAATTCAGACGAAGTTCCTGGAGCACCGCTTCGCGCACCTGTTTTTCGTCGCCTTCCGCTGCCTGAATCTCGCGCGAACCGAGGTTCGACGTCATGATTAAAACGGTGTTCTTGAAATCAACTGTCCGTCCTTTTGAATCCGTCAAGCGGCCGTCGTCGAGGATTTGCAGCAGGACGTTGAAGACGTCCGAATGCGCTTTCTCGATCTCGTCGAAAAGAATGACTGAATACGGCCGGCGACGAACAGCTTCCGTCAGTTGCCCACCTTCCTCGTAGCCGACGTATCCCGGAGGCGCCCCGATCATGCGTGCGACCGCGTGCTTCTCCATGTACTCGGACATATCGAGTCGCACCATCGCGCGCTCGTCGTCAAACAGAAACTCCGCGAGTGCGCGTGCCGTTTCGGTTTTACCAACACCGGTTGGTCCAAGAAAGATGAACGAACCAATCGGACGGTTCGGATCCTGCAAACCAGCACGAGCGCGACGAACAGCGTTCGCCACAGCGGTTAAAGCTTCTTCCTGGCCGATGACGCGTTGGCCGAGTCGACCTTCCATCGTTACCAGTTTCTGCATCTCGCCTTCTAGCATGCGCGAGACCGGAATACCGGTCCACTTTGCGACAATCAACGCGACGTCCTCTTCGTCGACTTCTTCCTTCAGCATCACGCCGTCCTGCTGAAACCTGGCGAGTTTTTCCTGTTCAGCTTTGAGACGGGTCTCGAGTTCCGGAATTTTGCCGTACTGAATTTCCGACGCGCGTGCGAGATCGCCCGCGTTGCGCGCCTGATCGAGTTGGAGTTTCAGTTGTTCGAGTTCGGCCTTCGACTTGCGCATGAGTTCGATGGCTTCTTTTTCCGACTGCCATTTCGCCTTCATGCCGGATGAAGTTTCCTTGAGGTTCGCAATGCGTTGCTCGATCTCGCTAAGTCGAGTCTTCGACTTCTCGTCTTCTTCGCGCTGGAGTGCCTGTCGTTCGATCTCGAGCTGGATGATTTCGCGTTCCAACTGGTCGATCTCCTGCGGCAGCGAATCGATCTCGATGCGTAGCCGCGAGGCGGCTTCGTCAATCAGGTCGATTGCCTTGTCAGGCAGAAAACGATCGGTGATGTAGCGATTCGAAAGAGTCGCCGCTGCGACGATGGCGGAGTCTTTGATCCGCACGCCGTGATGTACTTCGTAACGCTCTTTCAAACCGCGAAGGATCGCGATCGTGTCTTCAACGGTTGGTTCCCCGACGTAGACCTGTTGAAAGCGACGTTCGAGAGCTGCATCTTTTTCAATGTGTTTCTTGTATTCGTTGAGAGTCGTCGCGCCGACGCAGCGCAGTTCTCCGCGCGCCAATGCCGGTTTCAGCATGTTCGACGCGTCGATAGCGCCTTCCGCGGCTCCCGCGCCAACGAGCGTGTGCAGCTCGTCGATGAAGAGAATGATCTGACCCTGTGCGTTTTCAATCTCTTTCAAAACCGCCTTGAGACGATCCTCAAACTCGCCGCGATACTTCGCGCCGGCAAGCATCGCGCCGAGATCAAGCCCTACAAGACGCTTGTTTCGCAGTGTTTCCGGAACGTCGCCGGAGACGATTCGTTGGGCCAATCCTTCGACGATGGCCGTTTTACCAACACCTGGTTCGCCGATCAGCACCGGATTATTCTTGGTCCTTCGCGACAGCACTTGAATGGTGCGTCGAATTTCGTCGTCACGGCCGATAACGGGATCGAGTTTTCCTTTGCGTGCGAGTTCAGTTAGATCGCGCGCGTACTTCGAAAGTGCCTGGTAGTTTTGTTCCGCGTTTTGATCGGTTATGCGTGTACCACCGCGCATCTGTTCAATCACCTTTAGCAGATCGTCTCTGTTGACGCCGTGTTGCCGGAGAATCTTTCCCGCGTCGCCGCTCTGCTCTTCAACGATTGCGACCAGGAGCGGTTCGGTCGAAATAAATTCGTCTTGAAACTTGTCCGCCTGTTTTTGCGACTCAGTGAATATCTGAGTCATCCGAGGACTGAAATACTGTTGGCCCCCCTGAACGCGCGGAAAACGTGCGACAGCCGCCTGCGTGTCGTTAAGAATGACCGCGACGTTCGCGCCGAGCTTGCCGACAACGGCCGCACGATGCCTTCTGGTTGTTCGAACATGGCGACGAGCAAGTGCTCCGGCTCAACCTGCTGATGCTGGTTTCTTTCAGCCAGCTCGATCGCCGATTGGATCGCCTCCTGAGCCCTGAGTGTGAATTTGTCTAACCGCATTGCGTAATCCGTGGTCAAAAATTCGTGTTAAAGAAATTGAACGGGCTCCGCATCCCAAACTGCGACGAGCCCGCTCGCGATTGTCCGACCGTCAAAGTTTAGCGCCCGCCAGACGCTTCTTTCGCTTTGCCGGTTTCCGGAGTTGTGTCGATTGCCTTCTGCGAACTGCCCGTGCCGGTGCCGCTCACCTGGATGCGACGGGCTTTCGTCTCTTCTCGTTTCGGCAACGTCACGCGCAACACGCCGTTATTGTATTCGGCGGTGGCGCCTTCGGGAGAAACACTCTGGGGCAGAGTGAACGAACGAGTAAACGCACCGTAGGAACGCTCGACTCGATGATAGTTGTCGGTCTCTTCCGTCTTCTCAAACTTACGCTCGCCGCGAAGCGTGATGATGTTGTTCTCGACCGACAGATCGAAATCTTCCTGGTTCATGCCGGGCAATTCAGCCTCGAGGACGATCTGGTCCTTGTTCTCATAGATGTCGACACTGGGTGCCCATGCGCCCCGGGCGATGCCTTCATCGTCGAAAGCTCGGGTCATGTTAGTCGAGAACAGGCGGTTGACTTCCTCCTGCAACGTCCGCAAGTCGCGGAAGGGGTCATATCGAACGATACTCATGACGATTTTCCTCCTATTCAAGTATTCCTTGTTCAAATGGCTCGGTATGAGCGTAGCGGCATAATAAAGGTTGAGTCCAGAGTTGTCAAGTCTAGTAAACAGCCTGCCCTTATAGGAATTTAGTGGTGCTTACAGGGGCTTTTAAAGGCCGAAAAAGCGCTTAATAGAGGACAAAATGCCGGCCGACGTCTGAGAGGCGGTGACGGAAGGATCGGTTTGTGAGGCGAGGCCCTGGCGGCGCTCTGCCATGATGAAACTCAGCGATTCGACCAGATCCGGGTTGTTGTCGAAGATGCGTTTCATCGCGGCGTGACCGATTTCGAGCACCTCGGTTTCCTCGACGGCCACGACGTTCGCGGTTCGAGGCTCCCCGGTAAACAGGGCCATCTCCCCGAAAAAGTCGCCTTCATTTAGTGTGGCGACCGTCCGGGGGCGGCCGTTGTCGTTGACCTGTACCCGCACTCGACCGTGGTGCAATACGAACATCGACGAACCGGGATCGCCGGCGCGAATCACTAGCTCGCCGGGCGCGAATACGTGCCTGACGGCCGCTTGCGCCAGCATCCCCGTTTCCTCTACTGATAAAGGAGCAAACAGGTCGACAGCGGAAAGTCGATCCACAATCGCACCGTCTTTGCCATCACGCATAGCCGCGGCCGCGGTGTGCCGTTCGAGGTGGAGGGTGCGCGTCGGGTAAGCGAAGTTCAGACCCGCGCGGCGGAAGGCGTACCAGATTCGCTGACGCACGAGCGCGTCGGTGTCGTTGTACTTGGCGTAGTCTTCCGGCCAGTACTTCACTTCATAATCGACGCCGTTATCGCCGAGGTTCCTGATCCGGACCACTGGAGTGATCTTGTGAGAAACGTTGTCAGCCTCACGTACCGCTTCCCGGACGACGTGAATCGTCTTCGCGGGTGAGTCGCTGTAGAGCGTGTTGAAGAACACTAAACGAGCGTTCAGATTGTCGCGTGGGAAGACCTCGATGGGTTCCTTCGCGGCCGTGCTGTTGGCGATCAGGACGACGTTGTTGGTAAAAGTGCGAACTTTAATTGCGCGCCAACTGATCTCCTCGACAACGCCGGTATGCCGTTGCGCGCCCACCGTGATCACGTCGCCGACTTGAAACGGCCGATCGGCCTGCAAAGAGATGCCGGAGAAGAAATTGCCCAGTGTGTCCTGGAGCGCAAGTCCGAGGATCACGCCGAAGATGGCTGACGTCGTAAACAGCGCGCCGAGGTTTACATCAGGGAAGAGAAACGTGAACGCAACCAGAAAGAAGATCGTGAACCCGACGATCGAGAAGATGTTGCGTATCAACTGCGGCGCGTCGATTCGCTTGAGTCGAAACGCGAGCCCGAAGAAGAGAAAGTTGAGTGCGCGGACCAGCAGGTATCCGACGATCCCAAGCAGGATTAGCTTGACGGCGGCGACGATCGTGGCGGCAGACGGCGAAGGATCTGTGCCCATGCGCCGCTCGAGCAGGACTCTGACGTCAGCTTCGAAGGACCAGAAGAGATACGCCGCGAGTATTGCCGCTGCTGAAGCGGCCAGGAAGAGAACGATCTGGTTCGTGAAACGCGGACGAGACACCGGCAGTATTCCTCCGCAAGAATCGGCCTAATCTTTTATCACCGATATTAATATAAACGCCAGCGAAAGGATCGTGACGATAATCGCCGTTGCCCACGCGAGAATATTGAGTAGGCGACTGTTGACGTGATCGCCCATCAACTCAGGATCGTTTACCAGTCGCAGCACCGCGAATAGAACGATCGGCAATAGCAGCCCGTTGATTACCTGCGTCACGAGCAGTACGCGAATCAGCGGCAGGTTTGGAATGACGGCGATCGCAGCGCCGACTGCGACCAGGAATGTGAAGGTGCCGAGAAAGATTGGCGCCTCGCGAAAACTGCGCGACACGCCCTTTTCAAAGCCCAGTGCTTCACTGATCGAATAAGCAGTAGCGAGTGGCAACACGCCAGCCGCGAGCATTGAAGCGCCAAACAGTCCCAAACCAAAAAGAGTTTGCGCGTAGCGTCCTGCGAGTGGTCGTAATGCATGCGCGGCATCGGCAGCAGTCGTGACTTGAATGCCTGCTTTATGAAGCGTCGCCGCGGTTGAGACGACGATGAAGAAAACGATCAGGATCGCGAAGATCGTTCCCACCCAAACGTCGATCTTCGTCTTTTTGTAGTTGTCGATCGTTACGCCTTTTTCAACCACCGACGACTGCACGAATACCTGCATGTAGGGAGAGATTGTCGTTCCGATCACGGCTACGAAAGCGAATAGAAAAGCATGGTCTATCGTGAACGCCGGCTTCACGAGACCGATGGCGACAGCGCCCCAATCAGGTTTGGACAGAAATGCGGAAACGATGTAACCGAGAAACACGAGCGACATCAGCAGGAACGCTCGCTCCACCTTCTTATACGAGCCTTTGACTACGAGCCACCAGATTGCAATTGCCGCCATCGGCACGGTTACAAAACGCGAAACTCCGAACAGCTCAGTTGCCGCTGCGATACCGACGAACTCGGAAACGGTGACGCCACCGTTCGCCACCAGCAATGCGAGCATAACCAGCGCGGTCCAGCGGACGCCGAAGCGCTCGCGGATCAGATCGGCGAGTCCTTTACCGGTCACGGCGCCCATGCGGGCGCACATTTCCTGGACGATGCCGAGCGAAATTGTGATGGGAATTAAAATCCAGAGAAGTGAGTAACCGAACTCCGCTCCGATCGACGCAAAGGTAGCGATGCCGCCGGCGTCATTGCCGGCGTTCGCAGTGATCATTCCAGGACCGAGGATGGCGATGTAGACCAGGAGGCGTGGGCGGCGCTCCACGGTGCGGCGCACACCGGAGGCCCCTCGCCGCATTAAACGGCGCCCGGCAGCTCGGACTGCTGCTCGTGGTTCGGCCACTTGGAGGTTCTCCGTCTTTCATGTAACCAACACAGTTTCCCGCAAAGGCGCAAAGAACAAAACATGAGTCCAGGACTTTGCCTTGCGCCTTGGCGCGAACCTTTCAACCGAATAATCGCGGTAAACGTTGCCGCCAGTCCTTCGGCAACA
>Ga0079215_10000178_pt1 | contig 12892 bp, 12 predicted proteins | sample NCControl_FD_77004 | JGI IMG/M metagenome (GOLD analysis project Ga0079215, IMG submission 77004) | Agricultural soil microbial communities from Utah to study Nitrogen management - NC Control | ecosystem: Environmental > Terrestrial > Soil > Agricultural land | place: USA: Utah | collected...
GCGCCGACGCCAGGGTTCGCCGGGAAGGGTCGTAAAGCGTTTCCCATGCGTTCGGACGCCCGGTAATCAGGTCGGCATTCAGCATCGCCCCAAGTGCGCCGTGCGTGATGCCCATGCCTGAATCGCCGGTATGAATGAACACGTGCCGGTCGCCCGGATTCCGGCCGATGAAGGCCACGCCGTCTACCGGCTCCATCACCTGTCCCGACCAGCGATACGCGACCGGACCGGCCATGGGGAACCTTTCGCGCATCCAATGCTCGAGACTGCGATGCCGCGCCGCTTCGCTCCCCACCTGTTGCCCGGTCTTGTGGTCCTCGCCCCCCACGATCAGCAGGTCGTAGTCACCGTCAGCAGAGGGCTCGGGTGCACGCTGCGTGCGCACATAGTGGTATGGATCGCACGTATCCCAGAGCAGCGCGGCCCCCACGGACCCCCTCGGCACGTGCGCGGCAATGACGTACGTCCGGTACGGCGCCTGCTTGGTGTGAATCGTGAACCGATCGTTGACGGGCGTATTCGTCGCGACCAGGACGTCCGCGGCGCGGATCGTCAGGCCACGATCGGTCCGCACCATGACCGGGTCGCCATCATCGACGTCGGTCACATGGGTCCCGCCATAGATCCTGCCGCCGCGCATGAGAATCGCACGCACCACACCCGCGAGATACTTGAGCGGGTGGATCTGCCCCTGGTCCGGGAACACGAGACATGGCCCGATGTCGAATCCCACCTCCGGCACCCGGTCGAGCTTCGTGAGGCTCACACCGGCGTCACGCGCGGCCTCGAGCTCGGCGTCAAGCAGCTCGAGATGGCCGGGCTCGCCGGGGATGAGATAGCCGGTAAGACGCGCGAAGTCGCAGTCGATCGATTCAGCCGCGACGATTTCCTCGATACGTCGAATCGCGGCCGTATGGCTTTCCGCGGACAGGGCAGCGCCCCGGTCGCCGTGCAGCTTTCGAATCTGGCCATAGCGGTCGTCGATGGCGTTCGCGAGGTGCGCCGTCGTCCGGCTCGTCTCACCGGAAGCGATCGGCCCGTCGTCTACCACGATCACCGAGCGTCCCCGGCAGAGGAGCTCGTACGCGGTCGAGAGACCGGCCATCCCCGCACCGACGATGCAGACATCCACCGTGGCGTCCGCTGTGAGGGCGGGTACTTCGGGCAGGCTCGCCGACATCCAGACCGACCTGGTACCGCGTGTTGCGTCCGTCATCGCTCCCGGTCCCCGTGCGCAGGTCATCCTAGCATCGGGATCGTACGCCGGGGGTACCGTGCGTCAGGTCACAGGTGAGGTCGAAGCGTCGAGACCAGCGAGGAGGGTTGCGAGGTGTTGCGGAGCGAGATGTCCCGGGTGGAGAAGCGTGGCGAGCGCCGGCGTCGCGCCGGCTCGGCGGAAAACGGTGAGAGCGCCGCCGCGCCGTCCGGGAGCGGCGAGCGGCTCGAGGGATCGCGACGTGGATGCCCACGCATCCACCTCGGCCCGGACCCGCGCGTGCCGACGCCACGACCCCTCCACTCCCTCCGCCTCGGCGAGCCGCACGAGCGCCCGCTCGAGTTCGCCGACCCGGATTTCCGAACCGGGCAACCGGCGGTCGCGAACCTCGGCGTCGAGCCGTACCAGGTCGAGCACCCAGCCGCGATGCGGCTCGGACGCGGCCCGGGCGAGCAGCCGCTTCGATGCGACCGCCAGTGCGGGGCCGCCCTCGATCCCGAGCGATTGCTCACTGCTGCCGCACGCAAAGTCGAGTTGCCAGAGATCGAACTCGAGCGGGTCCGCGGCGAGGGAAAGTGTCGCATCCACCAGAAACAGCACGTCCTCCTTGCCGCGCGTGACACGGGCGAGCGCCTCGAGCGGGGCCAGCGCACCGCTCGACGCTTCCACCTGTGCCACCGAGACGGCATCGATCTCCGGCCCGCCCAGGAATCGGGCGAGGTGGTCCGGCTCCAGCACCCGACCCGGAGGCACCACCGCGCGCACCACTTCCTTGCCACACGCCTCGGCGATACGCGCGAGGCGCTCGCCGGACTCCCCTCCAACCACAGCGAGGAGGCGTTTCTCGACGCCGCACCGGATCGCCGACTCGAGCATCGCCTCGGCCGAAGCGTGCGCGGGAATGACGGGACGGGTCGTTCGGAAGAGGTGGCGGAGCGGCCGCTCGATGCGCTCGAGCTGTTCGGCGCTCACGAGGGTACACGACGCTCGAGCACGTCCCGGAACGATATCGTTCGCACGCCCCGAGCCGCCCATTCCTTCACCAGGGCATCGCCCTGCTCCGGACGGATCGCGCGGGTGGCATCGCGCACCAGCCAGATCGTGGCCTCCGCCCGGCGGTCGAGGAGGCCTTCGATCGCGTAACGGTCGCAGACGTCGAGGGCCACTCCGTACAGCACGATGTCGGACGGGGCGAGCACGTCGAGCAGGACGCCGACGTTCGCGTTGGTGAAGACGTCGAACCAGTGCTTGAGCAGCAGGAAGTCTCCGCGATGCGCGCGGAGGCGTGTGGCGAGGGCGCGGGGATCGTCCGGCTCAGGGGGGATCACCAGCGGATCGCGAAGCGTGGTCTCAGGAATCTTCTCCTGGCCGGGTGTGCCCCGCATGCAATGCGGTGGGAACGTGTCGATGAAGTCCGGAGCGCGGTGCAGCTCGCGGTGCTCGGCCTCGTGATCATCCGCACTCGCAACGATGGGAATGTTCTCGCGGTGCGCGAATCCGGTCAGGGCGGCGAGGGCCGGTATGATGGCCTCGCTGTCCGGCACGTACAGGCGTCCATCACTCCGCATGAAGTCGTACTGGGTATCGACGTCCCAGAAGATCACCCTCACGTGACCGCCTCGAGCCGGGGATTCGGACGGAACTCGCGCCCGGTCTTTGCCACAGGCAGCCCGTCGAGCAGCACGACGTCGGCGGTGAAATCGAAGCGGCCCTGGAACAGGGACGAGCCTACGCCGTACGCGTCCACGGGCACGCCCTCCTGTTCGAACATCTCGATCTTCTCCACGGTGAATCCGCCCGACACGATGATGCGCACGTCGCGGAATCCCTCCGCGTCGAGCGCGCGGCGGACGTTCCACACCAGCTGCGGATTGACCCCGGTCGGCCGAAACCGGCCCATCTGCGGAATCACGGAACGATCCACCAGCATCTCGCTGGTGTCGATCCGGACGCCGTAGAGCCGGGGGCCCAGAACGCGGGCGACCTCCAGCGAGGTGCGCACGCAATCGTTCTCGAAGTCGACGAGCGTCACCAGCCGTACGCCCTGGTCCATGTGCTCGGCGAACTTCCGTGTGGCGAGCACGCTGTCGCCGCCGTAGGCAGCGATGAGCGCGTGCGGTACCGTGCCGATGCCCTCGGACCCCCACCAGGAGGCCTGCGCATCGGTCGAGACGCCGATGGCGCCGGCGATATGCGCGGCGTAGCCGTCTCCGGTCTGGACGAGCCAGTGATCGTGGCGAGCGGGAAAGAACATCACTTCCTTCGGGGCCGCGGCCGCGACGACGCGGCGCGTATTGGTGCCCACCCGGGTGCGTCGCGACAGCACGCCGAGGTAGAGCGTTTCCAGGTGCGCGAAGGCGTCGTATGGACCGTCGATCGTGAGCACGGTCTCCCACGGCTCGATCTCGTCCCCATCGTGGAGCGCCCGCACCTCGAGCTCGGGCCATTCCGTCGCGCAGAGCTTCAGGATCGCGATGGCCTCGTCGATCCCGCCGAGGAATGCGTGCTGCTTCCCGAACACCTGCATGGTGACTCGAGGCCGGTGCCCGTCGGCGCTCAGCACCTCGCGAGCGCGGACGAAGTATTTGTCCGAGTAATATCCGGATCGCATCTTCTCGACCGGCAGGTTGAAGATCTCGGGGTCGAGGCGCGGTCGTCGCGGCATCACGTTCCGTCGCGGGAGGGAGCCGCCGGTCCACGTCACAGCGCAACTGGCCGGGGCGGTGACAAGTTAGAGGAGACTCGGGAAACGCGGCAAGTTGACAGCAGGTGGGACGAGTCGTAAATCACGGCTCCCGTTTCACTTATCAACCTTGTTCGGAGGCACCTGCGTGGCCGAGCAACTCTCTCGCCGGGCATTCATCGGCACCGCCGCGGGCGCGGCCGCCGCCGCCGCTCTTCCGGTTTCCCCAGTCCGCGCGCTCGAGGCACCCGCCGTGGTGCTTCGGGGCGAAAGCAGCTTCGCAGCCGTGGCGTCGGGCAACGGCCTCCGCGCCGTGACGCGTACGTTCGAGCTGATCGAGACCGGCACCGACACCCTCGACGCCGCCGTCGAGGGCGTGAAGATCCAGGAGCTGGATCCCACCGACACGTCCGTCGGCTATGGCGGCCTTCCCAACGAAGACGGCGTGGTTCAGCTCGACGCTTCCTGCATGCACGGGCCGACGCGTCGCGCCGGGGCGGTCGCCGCCCTCGAGGGAATCAAGACTCCGAGCGAGGTCGCGCGCCTGGTGCTCAAGTACACGAACCACATCCTGCTCGTGGGAGCCGGCGCCAAGCGATTCGCGCTGTCGTACGGATTCAGGGAAGAGGACCTGCTCACCCCCCAGTCGCGCGAGGAATGGCTCAAGTGGCGCGCGAACCGGGGGAAGGAAGACGACTGGCTCGATGTCCCCGAATCGGAGAAGATGACGGTGCGCCCGACGGGCACGATCAATCTCGATGTCGTGAATCGCAAAGGGGAGATCTCCTCGGTAACGACGACGAGCGGGCTCGCATGGAAGATCCCGGGTCGAGCTGGGGATTCTCCTATCGTAGGGGCCGGCCAGTACACGGACAACGAGGTCGGCGCCGCCGGCTCGACCGGCCGTGGCGAGTCGAACATCATGGTCTGCGGCGGCTTCCTCACGGTCGAACACATGCGCCGCGGCATGAAGCCGACCGACGCCTGTCTCGAGTCGCTCAAGCGCGTGGTCGCCATGACTCCGCCCCGCCTGATCGATCCGCGCGGCCGTCCACGCTTCGGCCTCAGCTTCTATGCCGTCAACAAGCGCGGCGAGTTCGGCAGCGCGTCGCTGACACCGTCCCGGTACGTCGTGCACGACGGTCGCGAAGCCGCGCTGCGCGATGCCGCCTCCCTCTACCCGAGTTCTTCGTGAGCCGATACATCGCAGTCGCCGCACTCTCCCTCGTCGTGGCGCGTCCCGCCGCGGCGCAGGACCCGGTCGTGACCCCGCCGCCCGAGATCGCGGCGGAGTCGTTGCCGCCGTCGAACTATCCCTGGCTCCTCGGCTATTTCCCGTATGTGGCAGGCGGCATGGGCGGCGGCCCCGTGGCTGCGGTTCGGCTGCGCTACTTCCAGCCCGCGCCCTATGACGAGCGGCAGACGTATCGCGCGGAGGTCGTGGCGGAGCTGGGGATCGGATTCCATGGAAGCCGTTTCGCCGAGCTCCGATATCGCGCGCCGCTCCTGAGTGAGGAACTTCGGGTGAGCGCCCGGCTGCTCGCACGGCGCAACACGCGCGACACCTACTTCGGCCTCGGCAACGACACTGAATTCGACCGGGAGCTGGAGGATGTGCAGGAGTTCGCCTACCGCGTGCACCGCACCCGGTATGTCGGGTCGCTCGAGCTCAGCCGCCGGATCGTCGGTCGCCTCAAGATCGCCGGTCTCGGGGCCGTCGCGAACGACAGATACTTCCAGCTCGCGGATGAATCGGTCTTCCAGAATGAGTTCGGGGCCGATCTGGATCAGACGGACGTGTCGGGGCGCGCGGCGCTCGTGCTCGATCTCCGGGATAACGAGTTCGATCCGACAGCGGGCATCCTGCTCGACGCCGGCTTCCAGGCCGGGTCCGGTGCGGGCAACTACACCCGGGTCTACGGCCTTGGCCGCATGTATCGGCGGCTGGGCAGCCGGATGATGGTGACGGCGCGACTGGGCGCGTCGCAACTCTACGGCGACCCGCCGCTCGCCGCGCATTTCGAGATCCCCGCGTGGGAATCGACGCTGCGTGTCTACGGTGGCAGCACCAACCGGGCGCTTCGAAGCGGCAGATTCGGCGGGGAGGGGATTCTGTTAGGAAGTCTGGACGTGCGGCGCGAGTTGCTGCTGACTCGGAACGCGCTTTCGGTGACGGCACTCGCCTTCGTGGACGCCGGACGCGTCTTCCAGGATGAAAAGCTGCGGCTCACGACCGAGGACATGGCCGTTGGCGGCGGGCTCGGACTGGCGGTGCGCATCCTGCGCTCCACCACCGTGATCGGCTATGTCGCAAAGGGGCCGGACGGGGTCAAGCTCAACGTCGGCGCCGGCTGGACCTATTGACCGCGCCGGATTTCCGCGCGCTCTGGGACTCGGCGCTCACGTACGAGCAGTTCGTGAGCGAGAGTACCCGGAACCGGGAACTCTGGGAAAACCTCTACAAGTTCGCGAAGCCGCCGGAATGGGCGATCGAGGCGCTGGCGGAGGGCACCTGCGTGCGGCTGCTGGTGCTCGTCGAGGACTGGTGCGGCGACGCAGTCAATACGGTTCCGGCGCTCGCCCGCCTCGCCGACGCCGCTCGCCGGATCGAGCTCCGCGTTCTGCGTCGCGATGAGAACCCGGGTCTGATGGACCGCTACCTCACCAAGGGCGCGCGTTCCATCCCGATCGTCATCGGCCTCGATGAGAACTACGCCGAGACCGGCCACTGGGGCCCCCGCCCGTCGGAGCTGCAGGACTTCGTGTTGACGAACCGCAAGGTCATGTCGAAGGAAGAGCTGTACCCGAAGGTCCGGCAGTGGTACGCACGCGATCGTGGAGAGACAACGGTGAGGGAGGTGTTGGCCGCACTGGGAGCGCGGACCGACAGACGGACAGACGGACAGACGGAAAGTCGGTAGCCACCTCCGTCCGTCCGTCTGTCCGTCTGTCTACTTCTCCTCGATCCTCACGCCCCGCTCGCCGAGCTCCCGCACGTACTCGCCGAAGGGCATCGCCTCGTCCGGCGTATGCACGCCCTTCCGGGTCACCCGGCCGTCCGCCTGCATCTGGCCGGTGATCGAAAGCGAGTAGCCCGTCGTGCGCATCATGGCGCTGATGCCATGCTCTGCATCGTAATAATCGAGGAGCTCGAACACTACGCGGTCCGGTTTCCCCGCCTTCGTGCCCGTCACCTCAACCTTGAGCGCGACGAGATCGCGTCCCTGCGGCTTGTACAGCAGCGGGTGGACGGCGGCGATGAAGACGTCGCGCGGAATCACCGTCTGGCCGCGCACGGTGAGTGGATCGTTGCTGATGAGCCCGAGCTCGCGGATGGGCCGCATGATCGCGACGTGGCCCGGATACCGGAGCGTCTTGTACTCCATGACGTCCACCTTGCCCTCCCACGCGAACGGCATCGTGCTGATGCCGCCCCCGGTGTGGAACGCTTCGAGCGTCCCGACAGGCTCCGGAAACTCGACCGGCTCGAGCTCGCTGAGCGCGTCCACCTGCAAGGGCTTGCCGCCGCGAAGCACCCACGAGGGCGTCGTGTAATAGTCGAGTGCGCCTTCGAGCGAATAGACGATCTGATAGTTCAGAGGCGGCTCCGGATTCTGAGGCAGGCCGCCGACGAAGATCTTCACGCGGTCTGCCCGATCGAGCCGGCGGATGCCTTCGGCCGCCAGGATGTTGACCATGCCGGGCGCCAGACCGCAATCCGGGATCACCGAGACGCCTCGCGCCGCGGCGGGGTCCTGCAGCTTCTTCTGCTCGAAGACGATCTCGGTGTTGCCGCCGAGATCGGAGAAATGGCAGCCCATCTCGACGGCGAGCTTCGCCATCGGCCCGTTGAAGTAATACGGAATGGCGCTCATCACGGCCGCGTGGCCGCGCATAGTCGCGCGTACGGCGTCGTGACTCGTGACGTCGAGTGCGGTGACCCGCAGGCGGCTGCCCCCGGCGTCCGTGAGCCATCGGGGGAGGTTGCCGGTGCGGATGTCGGCGATGGTGACGCCGGTGACCGCGCGGCTGCGGAGGAGATCGTATGCGCAGGCGCAGCCCTGCAACCCGGCGCCCAGAACCAGCATCTGCATGGAAGTTGCCCTTGATGGCGAAACGAACGGAAAAAAGCCCCCGAAAATAGCCGCGGCCGATGGACTCATTCAACCCGCGTCCGCCGGGCGTAGATTCCGGCATGGATGCCGCACCCCCGTCGCTGACGACGCGCCAGCGTCTCCTTCGCGCCGGCCTCGAGCTGTACACGACCACCGGCTATCGGGCGACGACCACACCGATGCTCGCCGGCCGGGCCGGTGTCGCGGAGGGTACGATCTACCGGCACTTTGTGAGCAAGGAAGCGCTGTTCAACGAGGCGTACCGCGGCGCGCAGTCGTGGGCGCACGGACTCGCCGGGGAGGTGCTCGATGCGGCGGCGCCGGCCGAGGCGTCGCTCAAGCGTCTCGCGCGCCGTTTCGTGGACGCCGCGCATCGCGACGCCCCCGCGCTCCGCATGGCGCTGCTTTCGGACCGCGGCGAGCCGCTCGATGAGCGGAGTCGCGATGCGGCGAGACAGTTCCGGGAACGGCTGCAGCAGATCGTGGCGGCGGGAAAGTCGGATGGGGCGATTCGATCGGGGCCGGCGGAGCTCTGGGCCGGGGTCTGGCTCGCGATAATCGCGTACGCCGCGGAGCGGGTGTCGGCGGGCGAATGGACCCCTGAGCATGCTCAGGTGGGACTCGCCGTGGACGCGGCCTGGGATGCGATCGCCGCACGGCGGCCCTCTTCGGTCAGCGACCTGCGAAGTAGCTGATGCTCCCGATCACGCGTTCGCGAGGCTCGAGCTCCACCGTCCGCGGAGCCCCGCCGCCCAGAGGCCGCACCTCGATCATACCGTCGCGCACCCATGCGACGGAATCGCGCCCCCAGCGGGCCGGCGCGGAGGCACGCTCGGCAAGAAGCGTATTCTCGCCGTTCCTGGTCACGACGCACAGGGAATCGACGCCGCATTCCGCCGCAGTCGCGAATGCCGGATCGCCGAGGAGCACCATGAAGGCCGAGTCGACACGCCCGCGCTCGGTCGAAGGAAGCTCCCTGGCACCCGCTCCCGGCGGCAGCGCGAACTGCCACACCTTCCCGCCGGCGCGCACGTAGACGGTTCGCGAGTCCGCGTGCCACGCCGCTGCACGGGCCGGACCCGCCCCTCGCGGCACCACGAGCTCCCGCTCGGCGCCACTCAGGAGGTTCATCACCCACACGCTGGCGGGCTCGCGGAGAAAGAGAACCGCGCTGCCATCGGGCGCCAGCGCCGGTGCGCGCTCGGCGACCGGCGAGAACGTAAGCGGGACGACTGCGCCGGTCGTCCCGTGAAATGCGTGCAGGTCAGTCCCGCCGGAACCTTCGCCTACGAATACCCCGTAGGAATCCTTGCCCACCTCGATGCGGCCGCGAAGCGGCGGCAGCGTGCAGGCGACGGCGATTGCGCAGAGCATGGCGGCCCGCCGCCGCGTCACCCGCCGAGTGTCTCGCGGTAGAAGCGCAGGATGCGCGACCAGGCGCGCTCCACCTGCGGACCGTCGGATCCCTGGCGGCCGGGCTTGAGGAAGCCATGCCCCGTGCTGTCGAAGATCTCCGAGTCGAATGACTTGCCGAGGGCGCGCATGCGGCGCTCCACGTCGGGCAACGCGGCATTGATGCGCGCATCATTCTCGCCGTAGATCCCGAGCACGGGGGCCCGGATGCGGGTAAGCGCCGTGCTGTCGGGCGCGGGGCCGTAACACACCACCGCCGCCTTCAGTCGTGGATTCCTCGTTGCGTAGGAGAAGCTCTGGCCGCCGCCCCAGCAGAACCCGATGGTGCCGATGTCCCCCGGCCGCACCGACGCCAACCCGTTGAGATGCGCGAACACGGCGTCGAGGTCGGCTCCTACGCCGTCCGGTGTGAGCTGTCCGATGAGCCGGCGAGCTGAATCACCCGTTGCGGGCGTCGCGCCGAAGCGCGACGAGAGCAGGTCGGGGGCGATGGCGACGTAGCCGGCCTTCGCCAGGCGGTCGGCAACCGTAGGTTCCCACTGGGAGAGGCCCTGATTCTCGTGAATCACGATGATGGCAGGGGCCCGATCCGACCGCTCCGGGAAGGCGACATACGCGCGGATCGAGTCGTTGCCACGCGCGATCCTGATCCACTCCCCGTGCGTCGTCACCGCATCGGACGCCGCCGCTTCCGGTGATCCGGTTCCGCGCGGCGCACACGCACCGAGCAGGGCAGCAGCCATGAGTGCGAGCATCGATCGCTTCATGATTTCCTCCTGAAGATCCGTGCCAGTACGCCGCTGTTTACCACCCCGTCGAGTGCATGCCCGAATTCCTCCATCGACTGATAGCGGTCGTCCGCGGCGAGGGCAAGCGCCCGGTTGATCACGGACTCGAGGCGCCCCGGCAGCTCGGGACGCACCGACCGGAGCAGCCGCGGCATGCCACGAAGGCGGGCGACCATCATCTCCTGGGCGTTCCTGCCCGAGAAGGGGAGCTCTCCGGTGAAGAGTTCGAAGGCCAGCACCCCCAGAGCGTAGACGTCACTCCGGCCGTCGAGCGGCCGCCCGCGAATCTGCTCGGGACTCATGAACTCCGGCGTTCCGAGCACGATTCCAGTCTGCGTGAGCTTCATGACTTCCGGGCCTGCGTGACGCTCCTTCGCGAGCCCGAAGTCCATCACGACCGCGCGGACCCCGCCCTCCTCGCCCTCGGGCACGAGCATCACGTTTTCGGGCTTGAGGTCGCGGTGCACCACGCCGAGGTCGTGAGCATGCTGCAGTCCGCCGCAAACCTGCACCAGGATCGGAATGCCCTCCTCGACCGGCACCTGGCGCACCCGTCCCTCGAAGTCACCGAGCGTCTCGCCGGCGAGGAAGGGCATCACCAGGTACAGGATCCCATCGGTCGTGCTGCCGAGGCGCAGGATGGGGCAGACATGCGGATGATTGAAGCGCGTGGCGATCTCCGCTTCGCGCTTGAGGCGCTCCACGGAGTCCCGATCGCGAGTCAGGCGCGGTGGCAGGACCTTGATCGCGACGGTGCGGGCGCCCTCAAGCTCCTCTGCCTGGTAGACCCAGGACATTCCCCCTTCACCGATCTTCTGCCCGATGTCGTAGCGCCCGTCGAGCACCGTGCCGGACAGCGAGCTCACCCGCGCCATCTCGCCGGGTTCCGCGCGGGGCGCATCCGCAGAGGAGAGGCGCGCGTGGGGCTGCGGCGCGGTCGGCGGCGCTACTTCGACGAGTGGCGTGCCGTCCCGGGGGCAGTAGCGGGCCGGAGCGTCGTAATTGGTCTGGCATCGCGGGCAGCGGCGATTCTTCAATCGCGAACCCGGTTCCGGCCCTCGCTCTTGGCCCGGTAGAGGTGGGTGTCGGCGAGGCGGAGCAGCGACTCGCCGTCGGTGACCCGCTCGTCGGGATATGAGGCGAGGCCGATGCTGATCGTGACGCGAAGCGGTCGACCCGGCTCGCCGAAATCATATCCGGCGACGCGGTTGAGCACCCGCTCGGCGAAGTTCCGGCTCTCGGCGAGCGTCGTTTCCGGCAGGAGCACGACGAATTCCTCGCCACCGTAGCGCGCGACCGCGTCGGGCGAGCGTTGCTCGCGTTTCAGCAGTCCCGCGAGCTGCTTGAGGATCCGGTCGCCCACCAGGTGGCCGTGGGTGTCGTTGATCTGCTTGAAGTTGTCTATGTCGATCATCATGCAGGTGAGGAGCGACGCATAGCGCGCGGCTCGATCCATTTCCTGCTCGAGCTTCTCGGCGAGCGCGCGGCGGTTGAGCGTATTGGTCAGCGGATCCGTGGCGGCGAGGTGCCGGAGCTGTTCCTGTCCCGACACCGCACGCTCGAGATCATAGGCACGCTCAAGCGACTGCACGGCCGCCGAGATCACCTGGTCCGCGAACTGCACGTCCTGCTGATTGAGCGGGACATCGTCCTCCGTGGTGCGGAGGAAGAAGACGCCGGCGGGCTTCTCCTTGAGCGCGAATCGCATCGCGATCGCCGACCGGCACGGAATCGGGCGACCTTCGGACTGCCACTGGGAGCGGATCTCCTCGTAGATCGGGTCGGTCGAGACGTCCTGGGCCAGCACGAGCTCGCCGGTCTCGAGGGCATGACGGATCTCGGGGTACCGCCGCAGGTCGATGCGCAGGCCTCGAAGCGTAGGATTCTCGAACGCGGCGACCACCGTCCCGTGCGTTGCGCCCGGCTCGGCCAGGATGATCGAGCAGCGTGAGATCTTGAGCCCCTGCGCGACGCGGCGGACCAGCACCTGGAAAATCTCCTCGGGCGTGAGCGAGCTCGCCACCTCGTGGAGGATGTCCACCATCTCCGAGCGCGATCGCGCTTCGGTCTTCGCCTGGTTGAGCTCCCGGCCCACGCGTAGATGCGCCTTCACGCGCGCGAGCAGCTCGCGCACGCGGAACGGCTTGGCGATGAAGTCGGATGCCCCGAGGCCGAGCGAGCGCACCGTGGCTTCCTCGGGTGGCATCGAGGAAATCATGAGGACGGGCAGGTCGCGATACCGGGGGTCGTTCTTTACGCGCTGCAGCAGCTGCAGCCCGTCGACCTTCGGCATCATGATGTCGAGGAGGAGCAGGTCGAACTGGTCGGCCGAGAGATGCTCGAAGAGATGCTCGCCGCCCGGAATGGCAACGACTTCGTAGCCGTTCTCCTTGAGGATCCAGGAGAGCGTGCGGGAGAGCGCCTGATCGTCGTCGGCGACGAGAATCTTCGGAGCGAGCGCCATTCAGCCTGTGAGACGTTCGAAGACTGCGGGATCGACGTTGCCGCCGCTCGCGACCGCGACGACAGGTCCCTCGATCGTGAGTCGACCGGACCGGAGCGCGGCGGTCGTGACGGCACCGGACGGCTCGACGGTGAGGCCGAAGGTCCGGTAAAGGTAGCGCACCGCGGCGGCGATCTCGGCCTCGCCGACCTGCACCGCCTCGCGCACCACGCC
>Ga0079215_10000181_pt1 | contig 12834 bp, 11 predicted proteins | sample NCControl_FD_77004 | JGI IMG/M metagenome (GOLD analysis project Ga0079215, IMG submission 77004) | Agricultural soil microbial communities from Utah to study Nitrogen management - NC Control | ecosystem: Environmental > Terrestrial > Soil > Agricultural land | place: USA: Utah | collected...
CACTGACCGAATCCAAATTTGGTAAGGATCAAATGGATGTGCTCTTCCCCGATTCAGCGTATCAATTGACTCACAACGCCTTGTTCCCACATGACTGTATGCATGTTGAAAACCTTGGTGGAGATATTGGACTTCCTGAACTGCATAATAAACGTATCACCCTTGGCGTCTTCCCGTGGAAGTTCAAAGGCGGTGAAGCGGCGTTTTGTAGAGCGGTTGCCTGGGCGTAATTTACTATGTCGTTGCGAGCCCGATAGGGCGAAGCAATCTCCTCGCTGGGGGATTGCTTCGTCGGGTCTTCGACCCTCCTCGCAACGACATGAATCGAGATTTGAATGACAGCCGACATCACCCTGATCGAAAAACGAGAAGAACTCAAGCGCCGATTGGCAGCAGGCGAATATCGAACATTGATAGATGGGTTGTTAGATAGGACAGGTCTCCTGATCCAAAAAATCACTCGCAGGAGGCAAAAAATTTCGCCATGGTTGAGTAGCGCTATAATGTATTTCATCGTGCTGCTGGCAGGATTAATTATATTAGTTTCTGTAACAAGTGAATCTGTTTTAAGAGATGGGACGGGAGTCATTGCAATCATTTTTCTTATTAACCTTTTGTTGGGATATTTATCTATTCCAGGTTTGGTCGTGGGGAACTCATATGTTCATTATGTGTTTACAGTCTTTCATAATGATGTACTGGATGCTGTTCAATCGATTGATGCTGTGGAGGACTTTGAAGATTGGTTGAAAAACGTTTGTAATCAAAAGATGCATCTTCTGATAAGCCTGATTGTTGGTGTACCAGTTGGCATGTTTTTCATATATGGCTATTCCGGTATAGGATTTGATGTGAGGATTTCTGTCACGATCCTGCTTCTCAGTATAGGAAATTTTATGTTCCTGTATTTGCTTCTATATATGGTGTTGTTGTCTGCTCGTATAGGACGTTATGAATTAAAGCTTTATACGGCCAATCCAAGTAGTTCCCAGGTAATTGCCGAGCTGGCTAACCTCCTAAGTAAATTTGTATACCTGGTTGCCTTATATGCATCGTATCTTGCCCTTGTGTTTTTAATGAGTGGCATATTGGTAATCGGTGCTGTTGTAGTATTGGTCCTTTTATTGTTCTGGGTACCCATTATTGCCATGTTTTTCATAAATCAAAACAGCCTGTCTAATATCATCCAGAAGGCAAAATGGAAGACTTTAAGCGATATCCAAAAGCGGGTAGAACAATTGCATCTGTCCAAAAAACTCGGTGATAGCGGTACGATGGAAACGATTAACCGCTTGATGGATTATCATGATCGCATCAAGGACTCCAGCAATTCCACAATTAATTTGGGGACAGTTTTAAACTTAGCAAATTCTCTTTTACTGCCATTATTGGCGCTGACTTTGGCAAATCTCGATAAGATTCTAGATCTTTTTAGATAATGCACTCGGGAGTTTTGATATGACGACTCGATATTTCGGCGAACGGATTAAACGCAACGAAGACCCGCGTCTGCTTACGGGGCAGGGACTGTTCGTGGACGATGTGGATCTACCAAATATGCTTCACGTTGCTTTTGTGCGGAGTCCGTACGCGCATGCGAAGATCACTAGTATTGACGTATCTCAAGCCTTGGAACGCGAAGATGTGGTAGCTGTTTACACCGCGGACGATTTGGGTGATTACTGGAAACCTGGACCACTGCTCGTTTCGCCGCCGCCTGTTGATGGAATAATTTTCAATGAGAAAACTCAAGTGCCATTAGCCAAAGACAAGGTCAAATTTGCGGGTGAACCGATTGTGATGGTCCTGGCGGAAAGTCGGTATATCGCTGAAGATGCTCTGGCTGATATTCAAGTGGATTATGAACCATTAGACGTAGTTGTTGATCTTGAGACGGCACTGCAACCAGATAGTTCCATTATTCATGAAGAAATAGGATCGAACGTCGCCGCACATGTTGTTCAAACGAAGGGCAATTACGAATCAGTAAAGAAGGACGCGGCGCTGGTTATCAAGCGCCGATTCAGTTATGAGCACGGATGCGCTGCTGCTATCGAGAACCGCGGCATCGTCGCACAGTGGGATGGGCGCGCGGGACGATTAACAGTCTGGGATACCACGCAGGCTCCCGTTGTGATCCGCAATGGGCTGGCAGGTATGCTTGGGTTATCCGAGCGGCAAGTACGAGTCATAGCGCCGTTCATCGGCGGAGGGTTTGGTCCGAAGATCATGATGTTCTATCAGGAGGAAGTGCTTGTCCCGTGGGTGGCGATGAAGTTAAATCGACCTGTCAAATGGATCGAAGACCGCGCCGAAAATTTTGTTGCCACCACGCACGAACGCGGGCAAATCCACGATGCGGAGATCGCGTTCGATAAGGACGGACGCGTTCTCGGTGTGCATGATGTCTTTTTGCATGACACAGGCGCGTATGCTCCTTATGGTTTGACAGTTGCTCTCAACGCACAAGCCAACGTGCTAGGACCGTATGATATCAAAAACTATTACAGTGAATTTACAGCGGTCTTCACCAACAAGACGATTGTTACTCCGTACCGCGGCGCGGGGCGACAACACGGCGTATTCGTCATTGAACGCGCGTTGGATATTGCCGCCAAAGAATTGAAGATCGACCGCGCTGAGATCCGCCGGCGGAATTTCATCCCGCCTGATAAATTTCCATACAACAACGAGATCATCTATCAGGATTTTGCGCCACTAATATATGACAGTGGCAACTATGAACCGTTGCTAGATCAAGCCTTGGAACGGATGGATTATCACAAATTCATCAATGAGATCCAGCCGAAGTTACGGGCGGAAGGCAAACATGTGGGTATAGGTATTGTTGCCTATGTGGAAGGCACTGGCATCGGCCCATATGAAGGCGCCAAGGTGCAGGTGATGGGCAGCGGACGCGTCTCGGTTGTCACAGGCGTGGGCACGCAGGGACAGGGTCACTTCACGAGCTTCGCGCAGATCGTCGCCGAGCAGCTTGGCGTGGGCGTGGATAAGATCGATGTCGTCACGGGTGACACGGATCAGTTCTACTGGGGCGCGGGGACGTTCGCCAGCCGCGGCGCGGTCGTTGCGGGAAATGCGATCAATGAAGCCGCGAAAGTTGTACGCAAGAAGATTCTCAAACTTGCCTCTGAACATTTCAAAGCGCCTGAAGATGAACTTGAACTCGAAGATGGAATGGTCAAGGTGCAGGACATTCCGCGCATGTCTATTTCATTGGGTGAACTCGCAGGCAAAGCGAATCCCACGAGAGGCGCGGTGAAGCCTGGCACGGAGCCCGGGTTGGAGGCGACCAATTATTTTGGTCCAGAAAGAGGCGCGACTGCCAGCGGAGTCCACGCCATGATCGTGGAGGTGGATCCCGAGACGATGCAGATCGATATCCAAAAGTATCTGGTCATTCACGATTGCGGCAAGGTGATCAATCCGCTCATCCTCGATGGGCAGGTGCACGGCGGCGTGGCGCAGGGAATTGGGAATGCGTTTTACGAGCGGCTGGCGTACGACGAGAACGGGCAACTGCTCAACGGTACGTTCATGGATTATCACCTGCCCACGAGCCTGGAGGTTCCGCGCATCGAAACGGGACATGGCCAAACGCTTTCGCCGCTCAACCCGATGGGCGTGAAGGGCGCGGGCGAAGCGGGCGCGATCCCTGTTGGTCCGCTTTTTGCGCAGGCATTGGAAGACGCCTTGCATGATGTGGATTTTGAGATTTTGGAAATTCCGTTGAATTCGAATCGGTTATGGGAATTGACGAACAAGAGATTAGAGAATTAGACGCGTCGCGTAGCGATTGGTGTTCAAGACGCAAAGTGCTGCGCTTCTTTCTACTCCATCCAGTGTAATGAATGATCCGACGATTATTCTCCTCATGCATTCATAGTAACAAAACCAAACAAAAAAGACCCTCGCGGGCCTAATTCACAAAATTGATGCAGCATGCAGGAAAAAGTTTACGCCTTATCTCTGAGGAGATAGTAAGGTGCTCAAACTTTACTATACTGAAGATGCACAAAGCCATTTTCAAACTTTCGCAAATCCACCAGCTTAAGCTTGCTTTCAACGTCTTTCGGTAACCAATAATTGCCACTGCCTATTAGTTGGGGAACAATGATTTGATGATACTCGTCGACAATACCGGCCTTTATTGCTTCAGCCGCTAAATGAGGGCCGCCAATGTCAAAATCTTTATCTGACTCTGCCACTAATTTTTGGATAGTGCCTGGGTCAAAAGACCGCTCAATCGTCGCATTAGCTATTGTGAGATCAGAAAGCGAAGTGGAATAGACTATCTTCTTTGCAGCGCGCCAAATTTTGGCGAAGTCATTCATAGCTTCACTCGGCCCGTCCATTGGCCCACCTGTCCCTTCTGTTGGAATAGTATCCCATACCTGCATGATCTCGTACATGTTGCGTCCAAGTAAAGACGTACCTACATTTCGTACAATGTCATTTACGAAGGCATGTACTTCTTCACTCGGCATAGCCCATTCAAAATCACCATTTTTATCTGCAACGTAGCCGTCTAGCGATGTCGTTATAAGATATATTAATTTGCCCATAAATTTATTATCTCACAATGCCTGTTTTTTTACAGTTTTCCATAATATTTGGTTAATATGCCCGTCTTTAGACTTTATATTCTCATATGACTTTTGCATGATTTGCTCAAGGATTGGCAGCTCTACATCGCTAAGCCGCCTGATATAAACACAGTACCCAGTACCAGTATGTTTACCTAACTTAGCCAGCAATTCAGAGTAGTGTGCCGTGCCGTCCATCAGGTAAACGGTGATCTTACCTTTTCTTGGATAAAAGCCAATAACATGACCGTCGCCTTCGCGCCCGCTGTCATATTTGTAATGGTAGCTATCAAACCCGAGAGTGCCGGCATTCCATAGCTTTGGCTTATGCCCGCTTATTCGCTGCATCATTTCAATAAGCACCTGGCTATCTTTTGCGGTTTGCTCATCAAGTGAAGCAATATAGTCTTTGACTGAGCTGTCGTTTTGAGGAGTCATGCTACTGTCGTCAGGAAGATCTGTCATTTTAACTATCCTCTTATTTTTTTATCGGCTCATAGTAGTGCATTATCGCGCCACAACCAAATGTTTTTGTTTTTAGGAGCTTCAAATCAATTCTGTCGTTGATGTTTTTAAACAAGGGCAAGCCGTTTCCTAAAATCGTTGGCAGAACATTAAGCTGGTATTCGTCAATCAAATCAAGTTGTGTTAACGCAACGATTAAACTTGGACTGCCCACTACAATGTTTTTACTTCCGCCATTGCGGGATTGCTTGAGTTCTAAAATTTCTTCTTTTATAACTTCCTTTTTCAATGTTGTATTTTTCCAAACAACATTTTGCAGCGTGCGGGAATAGACAATCTTTGAAATATTGTCTATTAATACTGCAAATTCATCCATGGGATTGTTGCCCGTAGGATTTATTACAACAGTTGGCCAATAACTTTCCATAAGTTGATATGTTATCCTCCCGTATAAAAGGGTGCCTGCGTTACTTAATAGCTCATTGTAATGCTGATGTATTTCATCATCTGCGATCCCTGCCTCGTGGTTGCAAAACCCGTCCAGTGTCATATTCATTGCTGCAATTAGTTTTCTCATCACTACAGCTCCAAAGGTTCATGTCTAAAAAAAATTATCATGGTTGGGGAAAAAATTTGGTTTAAAAGTAACAGATGGAATTATAAAGAACAAATGTTCTGTGGTCAAGTCAAATGAAATGGTGGGGGTGTCCAAAAGGATGAGCTAACAGCTGTTTCGCCACAGAGATCACTGAGTTCATTGAGAAAAAACTCAAAGCTCTCTGTGGGTTCTGTGGCTAAGCACACGAAATTAGACACTACTCAAATGGTTCAGTCTGAATCAGGATGGACCATTCTTTGATGTCAGGTGAAGTCTCGAAAGAATAGGCGATCATCCCCTATAATATAAGAATATGGGTAAAAGAAATTATCTTATCGAGGGAGTCTCCGGAACGGGCAAAACCTCGGTGGCTGAAGAATTGCAGCGCCGTGGTTATCACGTCCTCCACGGTGACCGGGAGTTGAAATATCGGGGCGATCCAAAGACGGGGGAACCGGTGAATGAACCTGTCCATGAGAGCGAGAGGGACAAGACCGTATGGCAACAGGAACATCTACTTTGGGATATAGACAAAGTTAAATCCGTGATCGCTGATCACAGCAAGGCAATCTCTTTCTTCTGCGGTGGTTCGAGGAATTTTTCAAAATTCATAGATTTATTGGACGGCGTTTTTGTTCTTAATGTTGACGACATTGAAACAATATATCGGCGGCTTGATGAGCGTGTGGCGCGGGATCCAACTGACTTCGGCGGAAAACCTGAGGAGAAGGAACTCGTTGCGCGAGTGCATCGAACGAAAGAAGACATACCCAGCAGCGGCATCATAATCGATGCCACACAGCCGCTCCTCAGCGTGGTGGACGAAATCCTTAGCCATGTCCGAGCACAGAATGGATCTGAACCTTCATCCCCAAATTTGGCTCAGACAGGCAATACTTAATTTTCAAAAAAAAACTTATCTTTCGTAGTCGGATTTGCCCACAGGGTAATATCGCGAGGGGATGTGCCGCAGGCGGAGGGGTTGGATTGAATTGCACAAAATTTGGGAACCTACCTTCAGTAGCCGGTGTACCTTTCTCGAATATAAATAACTGACTACGGAGATGTTTTCATGAGGGCATGGGTCACTCTACGATGGCTTTTTGTATTGCTTTTGTTGTCTGCTTGTGCAAAAACCGAACTGCCTGTGAAAGTGGCCGAAACTTTTTCTCCAACTGCGTTACCGACAGAGTCTCCAGCATCCACCGCCGATCTTTCGGATTCTCAAATTGATATTACTTCCCCCTCAGGCAAGATTTTATTTTCTGCTGAAGGGGATATTTTTGTTATCAATGCGGATGGAACTGGAAGGACACAAATAACGGACCATCCGGCAGAGGATTTTGACCCGGTCTGGTCACCAGATGGCACAAAGATCGCCTTTCGAACGCATCGGGATGGTGATGAAGAGGTATACATCATGAACGCGGATGGTTCGGATCAGCGTAATTTGTCCAATGCCCCCAACCGTGGGGATTACTCGCCTGCCTGGTCACCCAACGGGGAGTGGATCGCTTTTATGTCTGACCGCGCCGGTAATAACAATATTTGGCTCATTCGGCCGGATGGCTCAGATCTCCGTCAGGCCACCGATATTCCCGGCATTTCAGAATATCCAACTTGGTCACCTGATAGCAGTCAAATCGCTTTTCATTGCACCTTTGGGCGCAGACTTTCCACTGGCTCCGGCGACTTCGAAATCTGTCTCGTCAATTTCGATGGCACTGAGCTTATTCAGTTAACCGATACCCCTGGCTCAAACAAATTGCCAGCCTGGTCACCTGATGGGACGAGACTGGCATTCGAATCAGATCGAGAGGGTTGGCCTACGCTTCCTGATTATGAGCCGCTTGGTTATGATCCGGGCGATTTTGGCGATTCTGAGATATACCTTATGAACATTGATGGGTCAGGGCAGATTAATTTGACGAATAACCCGCGTGAGGGAGATACCTTCCCGGCCTGGTCGCGTGATGGTCACCTTGTATTCTCACGCTACGGTTGCCTGATGATTATGAAGGATGACGGTTCAGGTCTGGCGCCTCTCGGGTCCTGTTTGGATGGCGGTCACTTTCCGGACTGGTATCAACCTGTGGAAACGCTTGGCTTGCGAATTACCCCAGCTACTCTCTATTCCATCGTCTTTGTGGATGAATAACCAACAACAGATATATACAGAATCCTGCTGCTGATGGCATCCACTTGAAGCATCTTACGAATGACACGGCACGACAAATATGGCCCGCCTGGTCACCACGATGTAATGGCCTTGCTGCGAATAGTTTCTTCTGATGATTATTTTCGCTCGCGCAGGGTGAAATCCAGAAAATCAAAAGTTGTCTTTTCACCCGCGGTATATCCCTCAATAGCCAGCCCGGCCAGACCCTGACTGAAATGATGATCGTCGAGTTCACTCACAATTTGCCCGTTGATTAAGAAGACAAGGTGCGCTCCATTCCCGATAACTTCCAGCTGATTCACCCCATTCGGTTTGATCGTGTCCGTTCTTGTCCATTCCACCAAGTTCAACCACTCACGATCCCTTACCACCGAAACCGCAAAAAACATGCTCTCGGTCATGCGAAACCAATAATAGTTATGGTTGTCCTGAATGCGGAAGATCACTCCCCAACTACTGCCTGCTTTACTGCCCATAATGTGCTTGCAATTGACGCTCAAATGAAAATCCGAAACCCGGTAGCCCCCTATCCACGAGGTCGAAATACTTGAGGCCCGGCTGACTGTTGCCTGCCAACGATAACGCCCATCTTCAATCTTTTGCTCCAAAGGAGCGAAATACTCACTCGTCTCATTTCTGACCAACCAGTTATTATCTCTGGATATAAAGTTGTCGTATAGCACGGTAGTCCATCGGGCGGTTTCAGCTTCCTGCCGCAATTCTTCCGGCACAATCACTGAAGTATGACAATGTGGACAGCTAATAACCGAAGCGGTTCCCTTTGGAAGCAAGGGCGCGCCGCAGGCTGGGCAATGGAATGATTGGGCAGTCATGGGCTCCTTTGTAAATAACAGGCACGGCATCCCAGATGAGTTATATGGAGTTTTTCTGGATGCTGCCTATTCCAGAATTATACATCCTTGCCCACCTGGTAGAAAATGAAGAGTCAGTATTGCAATGCTACGCACTCAGACAGAGAGGGGAAGTTGTTTCAATTTTCCCTGTCTCTAATTTAACTTTTGGAGTTTTTTCATCCTATTCCACCCGGATGACAACTTTTCCTTTGGCGCGCCCTTCTCCAACATAACGGAGAGCTTCAGGCCCCTTATCGAACGGGTAGACTCGATCAATAATAGGGCTGACTTTACCAGCTATACAAAGCTCCGTGATGGCAATCAGGTCTTTATTATTTTGTGGAACCATCAAGATGCGGACATTCCTGCCAGTTGTTCTTTTTATCCACGGCCCCAGGAATAGAATCTGGAACAGTGTCGCGACGGAACCTCCAACAAAGAAATAGGTCCCGTTTGGCTTGAGCGCCCGCCGATACGTAAAGACCGAACGATCTGCAATCAGATCAAGGATCAGATCATATTGCTTTCCATTTTTGGTGAAGTTTTGGTGAGCGTAATCAATCACGTGGTCTGCGCCCAAAGAACGAAGAAAATCCATCTTCCCTGCGTTGTCCACGCCGGTCACTTCTGCCCCATATAGTTTGCCAAGCTGCACAGCAAATACCCCGGCACTGCCACCCGCGCCGTTTATCAAAACCTGTTGTCCTGCTTGAACCTTGCCTTTTTCGCGGATCCCTTGCAACGCAATCACTCCGCCTTGCGGGATGGCTGCAGCTTCCTCGAACGTCAGGCCGGACGGCTTCAGAGTAAGAGTCGTTTCAGAAGCGCAGGCATACTCGGCAAAGCCACCGTGGTATCCGGGAATTTCCCCAAATACTTCATCTCCCGACTGGAATTGTGTGACGTTCCTTCCGGCTTTTTCAACATGACCAGCGATGTCCGACCCAAGTATTGGGTAACTTGGTTTTCGAAGTCCTCCCATGCGTGCGTATAAAGGTTTGCCGATTAGTCCTTCCCGGTCCGATCCATTGATAGATACCGCGTGAATTTTAATTAGAACTTCGTCATCCTTGGGGGTTGGCATTGCAATCTCTTCAAATTTAAGGACATCGGCTGAACCATATTTGTGATACACCATTGCTTTCATTCGCACTTCTCCAATCCTGTGCCACCGCAAAAACAGCTTTTCACTGGGAGCGTCTCTGTTCACGATATCGGATCATCTCAATAATATGGTTCAACGCGCAATGTCTATTTTTGCGGTTGAAGCTCAATAACATTTTGCCCTGCGTACTTTTGATACAGATCATTACGTCGCTTTCTCCAACCATCCAGCCCGCTTCGCAGATTGCTAACGTGCTTAAAGCCTTTCGCTTTCAGGTAATAGGATATCATGAACGAAAGCCCTCCGCCCGGGCACACCACCAGAATTTGTTTGTCCTTTGGGAACTGATCCAGGTATTTTTCCACACCAAACGATGGGATTTCATGAGAATTTGGCAGTCCCTTGTGCTTTCTGCGGTCATCATCCGGGCGCACATCCAGGATAAAAGTTTGTTCATCAAACAGGATGGTTTCATTTAATTGTGCTGGAGTGATCATGTTGACAAACGGGGTTCGACCACCAGTATAATCCTGAAACACACTTGCCATGTATTGGATGTCTCGTGCTGAAGTATTATGCCCAAGACTGACCCGTATGGTCTCGCGTGCAGCCTGATCGGATATACCGATTGCTTTCAAAACATGGGATGGCTTGTCTTCCCCCGTACTACAGGCTGAACCAGCAGAGACGGCAACACCGCGATAGTCCAGCATCCCCATCAGCCCGGCATTCTCCACACCCGGAAACGTAATACTGAGTGTATTCGGCAGGCATTCAGCCTCTGCTTCTGGCGAATTGATCACACAATCTGGTTTGATTTCCTTGAGCCGCTGGATTAACTGGCTCTTCAAGGCCCGAATCCGTTTCGCATCCGCCAGGAGTTTGTCCACATCCTGGCAGGCAGCGCCGAATCCTGCAATGTTGTGGAGGCTTTCGGTGCCCGCCCGCAATCCGTTTTCCTGATGACCGCCGTGCAGAAGTGGTGTAAATGGGCTGCCCTGTTTGACATACAAGGCGCCAATGCCTTTTGGCCCATAAAGCTTGTGCGCAGAAAATGAGGCGTAATCAACGCCCCATCCATGTACATCGACCGGAATCTTCCCAAGCGCCTGGACACAATCTGTGAGCACGAGAACATCATGTCCCTGGGCGATTCTTGCAACTGCCGGGATGTCCTGAATGACGCCAGTTTCATTATTGGCAAAGATACAGCAGATCAAAAACGTCTGGTCATCTACCTGCTTCTCCAACTCAGCAAGAATTACACGGCCCTGGTTATCTACTGGACAAAATTCGACAACAATGCCCTGTGTTTCCAGATACTCCAGCGTGTTAAGCACCGATGGATGCTCAATCGGCGTAGAAATGATCTTTTTCTTTTTTGGGAAAAAATACGCGCTGACCGACTTGAGCACTGCATTATTGGATTCGGTGGCGCAGCCAGTAAAATAAATTTCATGGGGATCCGCATGAATGGCGTCAGCAACATATCCCCGGGCTTGTTCAATGATTTCGGCTGATTTTCTGCCAATGCCATAGAATGAGGATGGATTACCGTAATGATGGTGCAGGACCTGATCCATTTTGCGATGAACACGACTGCTCACGTTCGTTGTGGCATTATGATCAAGATAAACATGTCTGTTGAAACGAATAAGATGTTTTAGGAATTCGAAGTGCTGGATTTCCATTTTGGTTTCCTTCTACTTTCTTCTATAACGAGCCAATATTGGCTGCATCATTTTGTCTGGATTGGTCACGAGACTTTACAATGATAATCACCTTGCCACTAGCATGGCCTGTTTCGAGATATCGGATCGCTCCCGCCGTTTCGCTCAATGGGTAACACCTATCGATCACAGGAACAACTTTGCCTGTCTCCAACAGCTCTTTGATCGCAAGCAGATTTTCCTGAGCTGTTGACGCCATCCCCTGGCCAATGATTTGCTTGCCTCCGCTCTTAGACACCAGTGACCCCAGAATCATATACTCCAATAAACGTGGCAGCGATGTAAACCCGGCAATGACACATTTTCCATCTGAACTTAGTGCACGTCTATAAGCGGAAACCGAACGATTTCCAACTGCATCATAGATCAGGTCATATTGCTGTCCGTTCCTGGTGAAATCTTCTCGCCTATAGTCAACGACATGATCAGCACCGATCGAGCGTACCATATCCAACTTTGGGGTGCTGCAAACGCCAGTGACTTCAGCTCCGAAAGCTTTTGCAATCTGTACTGCAAATGTTCCTACACCACCTGATGCGCCATTCACCAGAACTTTTTGTCCAGCTTGAATCTGCCCTGTATCCCGCAGACCTTGCAACGCGGTGAAGGCTGCTACAGGGACAGCAGCGGCTGCCTCAAAGGAAAGATTGGCAGGTTTCAGTGCTAATTTGCTTTTGCCAGCCAACGCATACTCGGCAAAACCACCCGAACCTACCCCGAATACCTCATCTCCGGGCCTGAACTCTGTGACATTTTTGCCCACCCCATCAACTCGCCCGGCAATGTCCGCGCCCAGCTTCTGATTTTTGGGTTTGCGAAGGCCCTCGCCCATCCGCACCAGGAATGGTTGGCCTCTGATGCGATGCCAGTCCAAAGGATTGGCAGATGCAGCAATAACTTTTACCAAAACTTGATTCTCGTCAGGTGTAGGTTTTTCCACGTCAGTGAACTGAAGAACATCAGGTGATCCATATTTGGAGAATAGAATGGCTTTCATGGCGTTGCTTAATCCAATCACTTTTAGAATAGTTTACGAAAATTTATCTGATAAGGTTGCACAGTACTTAGTTAAACCTGGAGCGCCATCGTGTGAACAATACATGTACCAGCTAGTAGAGCATGATCAACATTACTCATTCATTTTTTTATCTGTGTCTTCGGGATATGTAGGATTGAGTCGGACCGGATTGAGCGAGACCAAATGCATTCCCAGGTCACGTACTTTTTTAAGCAATCCATGTAGTGCAGCCTGGTCAACCACCGGTCCGGTTAAAAACATATCGCCGTTGTTTTCCA
>Ga0079215_10000183_pt1 | contig 12823 bp, 10 predicted proteins | sample NCControl_FD_77004 | JGI IMG/M metagenome (GOLD analysis project Ga0079215, IMG submission 77004) | Agricultural soil microbial communities from Utah to study Nitrogen management - NC Control | ecosystem: Environmental > Terrestrial > Soil > Agricultural land | place: USA: Utah | collected...
CCTGCCGCGCGGTGCGATCGAATGGCCTCGGGACGAGTACCTGCCGGTCACGGTGCGGGCGGACTCAGCCGCAACCGTGGCGCTCGTGCTGAACGATTCTCTCCGGATCCCGCTTTCTCGCGAAGCTCGCACTGATGACGCGCCCTGGGGCATCCGGGCGTTCGATCGCGACACCGCTAACCTGCGGCGCCCTGTGCGCCTGGACCGTTTCGCCGGTGCCATTCGCGGGCGTGCGATCACCGACTCGGCCTTCATCGAGGCGATCTCTGGCACCGATACCGCGCGAGTGCGCTGGCCGCTCCGGCTATCACTGCTCGATACGCTACCCATGATCGTCGAGCTGGACGACGATACCGCGCGGACCGGCACCACGGATCGCATCACGATCGGTCGTGCGGTCCGCGACGGCACGTACCACTGGTTCTGGCCCGCCGGCACGCGTGCGCTGGCGGCGGGGCGCTACAACGAGTATGTGCGCCTCCGTCTCGCCGCGGGCGTACATGCATGGGTTCCCGCGTCGGAGGCGCGCCCCGTCGCGGGACAGGCTGGAGCAGGCGCCGTTGCGGGCTCCGTCACGATGACGCCGCTCGAGGACCGGCTGCGAGTCCGGATCCCGCTGAGCTCGTCCGTGCCATACGAGATCCTCGAAGAGGAGCACTGGCTCGACATCACGCTCTACGGCGCGAGCGGCGACGTGAACTGGATGCGATACGGTGCCAGCGATTCCATCGTCCGACGCGCGGCATGGACGCAGGACGCCCACGGCGTCCGGCTCCGGCTCGAGCTCGAGCAGCCGGTGTGGGGCTTCCGGTCGTACTGGGATCGCGGCGACCTCATCGTCGAAGTGCGCCGGCCACCCGCGATCGATGCCGGGCGTCCGCTCGCCGGCCGCCTCATCGTCGTCGATCCGGGGCATCCGCCGCTCGGCGCCTCCGGCCCGACCGGGCTCACCGAGGCCGAAGCGAATCTCGCCGTGTCGCTCCGCCTCCGGCAGCTGCTCGAGGACGCCGGCGCTCGCGTGATCATGACGCGTACGACGGGCGTCCCGATGGATCTCGGCGCGCGGCCCCGGCTCGCCGATTCGGTCGGTGCCGACATTCTCGTTTCGATACACAACAACGCATTGCCCGACGGCGTGAACCCGTTTCCGAACAACGGCACGAGTGTCTTCTACAACCAGCCGCGCAGCATTCCGCTCGCGATGGCGGTCCAGCGCGCGCTCGTGCGACGTCTGGGCCTCCGCGACCTGGGCGTCGGCCGCGGAGACCTCGCGCTTGTGCGACCCACATGGATGCCTTCAATTCTTACGGAAGGTCTGTTCATGATGGTGCCGGAGCAGGAGGCCGCGCTCCGGTCGGTCGAGGGTCAGCGCCGGTACGCCCAGGGGGTGTTCGAGGGAATCCGGGAGTACCTGCGGGCCCGGGCCTCCCGCTGACGTGGTGCAGGGGGGGGCGCTTCGCGCGTCCCCCGCGATACAGCTGATGATGGACTCCCACATGCCGGTCTCCCGTTACGCCTTCCGCCTCGGGTGCGTCGCTCTCGTCGCACTGCTGGGGGCGCCACGCCTTGCGGCTCAGTCGCCCGCGGACCGTGCGCAGCTCGAGCAGCTCCGCGATTCGCTCGCGGAGCTTCGTGACACCGTCGCGCTGTTGCGACTCGAATCATCGATGATCGAGGCCACCAAGGCGGATCGCTCGAACGTCATGCGGCACCTTCGACTCGGCTTCGTCGCCCTGCGGCTCGGTGAGCTCGGCCGGAAGTCACACTATGACGATGCCGCATCGGAATTCCAGTGGGCGATCGACCTCCAGCCGACATGGCCGTATCCATGGTTCGGGATGGGGCTGGCGGAGTACGGGGTCGGCGATTCGAAGGTGTCGGTCGTCGCCGGGCTCCAGTCGATGCTCGGACGCGATGCGCTGACCCGGTCGGCACTGGCTTTCGCGAAGTCGGCCGAGGTCGACCCCGCATTCGTCCAGGGACTCGTCGAGCTGGCGGCGACGGCGCTCCGCCAGCGCGTCAACATCAAGCTCGACGTCGCGCTCGCGGCGATGCGCCGGGCTGCCTCGACGAGTGCCGGTTCGCACCCGGAGGTGCTGCTCGCGCGCGGCCGCGTGGAACGGGAAGTCGGTGACGCCGACTCGGCCATCACGGCCTTCCGCCGCTACGTCTCATCGGGCGCGAATCGCGCGCTTGGACTCTATGAGGTCTCGCGGACGCGGCTCTGGGTCGGCGACCTCGACGGCCAGCTCGCGTACTACGAAGGCGCCGGCTACGACGACTCGGCCGCCGTCGCCGCGTATCGCGCTGATCTGGCGCTGATTGCCTCCGACAGCGTGCTGAAGCAGTTCGACGCGGCGCGCGGGGCTGCCCGGGCGAGCATGCTTCGCGACTTCTGGACGGTGCGGGACCAGCACGATCTCCAGGGCCCGGGCGCGCGCCTGGCCGAGCATCATCGCCGGTTCTTCTATTCGCGGCGCAACTTCTTCCTTGCGGGCACGAACCGCCACTACGACATCCTCGAGCGATTCCGCTCCGGCAATCCGGACTTCGACGACCGCGGCATCATCTACATCCGTCACGGCGAGCCCGATGCGCGTGCGAGCTATCGGGGTGCCGGTGTCGAGGCAAACGAGTCGTGGCGCTACTCCCGGCCGGACGGTGATCTCGTCTTCCACTTCGTAGCGCGCGAGGACGTGCAGGACTACAAGCTCGTGGAGAGCGTGTTCGACGCACTCGGTTTCAGCAGTGCCGTGCTGCTGCAGATTCCGGACAGCGGCGTCGGCGGCTCCCGCGCCCGACAGGCCCAGGAGCTCCTCCTCTCGCGCGAGGCGCTGTCGCCGATGTACGGGAGGCTGCAGCGGATCGGGGGGGCGAGTGGGGCGCGGTACCATGCGGACGAGCGCCGGCTGGGACGCGCGAGCATGCGCATCGGCACGACGACCGACAGCTATGGATTACGCTTCGAGCGCGAGCTCACCGCGCGGACGGAAGTGCTGGCGGTAGGTCGTGATTCGGGAGGACCCCTCGTCCAGCTCACCTATGCCATTCCCGGCTCGAGCCTCGTGCCGGTCGCGGTCGAGGGCGGTGTTCGCTATGACGTTCGCCTCCGCTTCGTCGCGTTCGACAGCACCGGACGTGTCGTCGCGACCGTCGATACCGCCCGGCATTTCATCGCCGCGGCTCCCGTGCCACCCCGGGAGAACCTGGTCGGGCGTGTTGCCGTGCGCGTTCCGCCGGGGCGCTACACCTATCGGCTCGCGTTGCAGCAGGGCGAGGACGGCGGCGTCGTGCTCCCCACCGACACCGTCCGGGTGGCGGCCTCCGAGGTGGGCGGCCCGCGCCTCAGCGACCTCGTCCTCGGAAGCCGCGCCGCGAACCTCACCTGGCGGCCGACGCAATCCGACACGGTCTTCTTCAATCCGACGCGCGTGCATCGTGCCGCCGAAGAGCTCCGGCTCTATTACGAGCTGCACGGACTGCCCATCGGCGAGATGTATACGACTCAGGTGCTGGTGCGACGCGGGAGCGGGGGCGGGGGAGTGCTGAAGAAGATCTTCGGCGGGGGCGGCACCGCGATCAGCGTGCGCTTCGAGGAGCAGGCGGACGCGCAGCCGGGAATCCTGCGGTCGATCGCGCTGGACAAGCTGCGCCCGGGCACCTACACGCTCGAAGTCACGGTGACGGACATCCGCGGCCGGAAGGACCGCAGGCAGCGCGAGTTTCAGGTGGCGCAGCGCTGACGCTGCGCTACGTCAGGCTGGCCAGGATGCCGGGCGCGCCGTCGTGAGTATCACCAGCGGCTGAACCAGCGAATCGGCGATCACCTTCGCCTCGACCTCGACACGCTGCTGATTTGCCGGCGTGCTCATTCCCTCCACCTGCATTACTACCGACGACAGCGGCATCCTCGCACGGTTCTCGAATCGCTCGGCTGCGATGCCGGCGACGGGGCTTCCTTCGAGCAAACTGATCGGCGCGCTGCCGAAGAGCCGGAGCGGCAGGCCGGCGAGGCCATCGATCAACCCGGCCGTCAGGGCCAGGCTCTCACCGCCAAGAGTGATGACGCCGAGGACGGCATTGGCGCCGCGCTGGCGGGCATGAAGGACAAAGCCATAGCCGAGCCCGGCATCCTGCTGAGTGGAGCGCCGGATGGCACTCCGCAGCTTCTGCTGGCTGAACGCAATGGTGTGGGTCTGGATCACGCCCCCGCTCCGGCTTGGGTTTGGCGCCCCTGCTGGGCGCCAGTGAACGCCATTGCACAGGGTGTGCCAGACCCTGCGCCTGCAGCTTTCCGCAGCTTGACTCGGTTCCTCGGCGCCCGGTAAGCTTCGCGCATGCGCTGCTCCCGGTGCGGAAGCGACGTCCCCGACAACTCCCGATTCTGTCCCTCCTGTGGGTTCGACCAGGCCGCGACGACGCCCGTCCGGGCCATTGCGTCGGGCGAAATCACCGAATTCGATCTTGTTCGCGAAGCGCTGAGCGCCGAATACGAGGTCCTCGAGGAGCTCGGCCGCGGGGGCATGGCGCTGGTGTATCGCGCGCGCGAGCTGCAGCTCGAGCGGGAGGTTGCGGTCAAGGTCCTGCCGTTCACCTTCTCGTTCGATGCCGACGTCGTCGAGCGCTTTCAGCGGGAAGCGCGCACCAGCGCGCGGCTCGAGCATCCCAACATCATTTCCATCTATCGGGTCGGGCAGGCGGGCCGAGTCATCTATTTCGTGATGAAGTACCTGCGCGGCGGATCGCTGTCGGCGATTCTCGGTGAGCGCCGCCGCCTCGCACCGCCGGAGATCCGGCGCGTGCTGATCGAAGCCGGCTCCGCGCTCGGGTACGCCGCGCAGCGCGGCGTGGTGCATCGGGACATCAAGCCCGACAACATCATGTTCGATGAGTTCGGGCAGAGCGTGCTGACCGACTTCGGCATCGCCAAGGCGGCGAGCGGGCAGCGGCTCACCGGCACGGGCATGTCCATCGGGACGCCCCACTACATGAGCCCGGAGCAGGCCCGGGCGCAGAACACCGATGGACGGAGCGACATCTACAGTCTGGGCATCGTCGCCTATCAGTGTCTCGCCGGCCACGTTCCGTACGATGGCGACGACAGCTTCTCCATCGGGTACAAGCACATCACCGAGACGTTACCGGTGCCCCCGCTCGCCTCGAGCGATGAGCGGCGGCTCTTCGAGGTCATCCGGCGGATGCTGGCCAAGGACCCGACGGACCGGATTCAGAGCTGCGAGCAGCTCGTCGCCATGCTGCAGCAGGACGTCGTGGCGCCGATCGGGTCGCTCCGGCTGCGCGGAGCGCCGCCGCCACCGGTGCTTCCATCGGCGCCGTCGCCGACACGCCCGGCGCCGACCCTCGCAACCACCCCGCCGGCCATGCCGGCCGCGAGTGAGACGGCGCCGCCGCCGGCGGCCTCCGGCGGGGTCCCCACGCCACGCCCGACGCCCCGGCCGGCGCGCCGCGTGGCGCATCGGTCCGCGGTCATGCAGGAGCGTGAGCGCAAGGCGTGGCCGTGGCTACTCAGTCTCGGCCTGCTGGCGGCCGCTGCGGCAGGGTACATGATGCTGACGGCGCCGGGCGTCGAGACCGCCACGACCCGCGACCCGCTGCCGGCGGATCCCCGCGGGACGACGCAAGCTGCGGCAAGCCTGCCGGCGCCGGACACCGGAACGGGTCGAGCGCGCGCGCCCGATTCGTCGCGAGTGGCCCCGCGCGGAACAGAGCCGGTCGTGTCACGCCCCGCATCCCTGGTCACCGACAGCGGAGCAGTCCGCATCCGCGGCGTTCCAGCAGGCTCCACCGTGTTGATCGATCAGCGCACGCCCGCCGGCGCGGTGACGCCTCTGCCGGTCGGGCGGCACGAGATCGCCGTGTCGGCACCGCTTCACGAGTTCTTCGTCGATACCGTGACCGTCACGACGGGCGACACCGTCGACATCACCCCCGGACTCACGAGACTTGGCGCGCAGCGGCCTGCCGCGGAGCGCGCCGTCCGCCGCCGCGACGCACCTTCCGCGGCCGCCGGTCCGTGCGATCCGGGCCCTGCCTATGACGCGACGCAGTGCTTCGATCAGCGGCCCCGGCCCGTCGAGGCGCCGTTCGTTGCGGTGCCGGCGGGTGGCCGCGCGCCGGATCGCGGGACGCAGCTCTGGGTCCGCGTTTCGGCGGCGGGCGGAACGAGCGGCACCCGGATGATTCAGTCATCGGGAGCTCCGCGGTTCGACGTCGCGGCGATCGCATTCGTACGGCGGCTTGCGTGGGAGCCGGCGTCCAGGAGCGGTGAGCCGGTCGCCGCGTGGACGCAGATCGAAGTCCGGCCGACCCCCTGATGCCGGCCATCGATCCAAGCGCGTTCGTCGCGCCGACCGCCGTCGTCCTGGGAGACGTGACGCTCGGGCCCCGGGCCAGCGTGTGGTATGCGTCGGTCCTGCGCGGGGACATGGCGCCGATCACCATCGGGGCCGACACCAACATTCAGGACGGCACGATCGTGCACGTGGACGAAGGAGTTCCGTGCAGGATCGGCGATCGGGTGGGAGTCGGACATCGGGTGATTCTGCACGGTTGCACCGTGGAGGATGATTCGCTCATCGGGATGGGAAGCATTCTTCTCAATCACGTCCGGATCGGACGCGGCAGCGTGGTGGCGGCTGGAGCGGTGGTGCCGGAAGGAGTCGAGGTGCCTCCAGGGTCTCTCGTAATGGGGGTGCCCGGCCGGATAGTGCGCGCGGTCGACGCCGCACTGTCGGCGCGCGTCGACTCGACCTGGCGACACTATGTCGAGCAGGCGAAGGCGCATCGTGCGGGAAGTTTTCCACGTCATGGTGCCTGAGGTTTCGATCTCTGGCACGTTTGTGATGTGGGCAGCGTTTTTCCGCGCCGTTACGCAGTTTTTACACGTATTGTGCGAGTTTCCGATTCTGGGCTAGTTTGCCCTCCCCGTTCGGTGACCGGACCGCACCACGAGCCGTGGCGGAGACTGCAGGTCGACTACGAAGCCAACCATCAGGTGCGGCGGTTGCGCACCGAATAGCGCCTACATTCTGAAGTAGGGAGACTCGCATGAATTCCCAGCCCCCCCGGGAACCACTCACGTTGTCGCCGAACGCGCTGACCGTCCTCGAAAAGCGGTACCTGGTCAAGGACGAAGCGGGCCGGCCGACCGAGGGTCCCGAAGGGCTGTTCTGGCGCGTAGCGCGAACGATCGCTGCGGCCGATGGGAAATACGGCGCCTCGGAGGGGGCCATGGAGGCCGTCGCCGAAGCGTTCTATGGCCTCATGGCGAACCGCTACTTCGTCCCGAACTCGCCCACCCTGATGAACGCCGGGCGTCCGCTCGGTCAGTTGTCCGCCTGTTTCGTGCTGCCGGTGGATGACGCGCTCTCCAACGGCCGGAGCGGCATCTATGATACGCTCCGCGCCATGGCGCTGGTGCACCAGTCGGGCGGCGGCACCGGGTTCAGCTTCTCGCGGCTCCGGCCCAAGAACGACATCGTCCGCTCGACGATGGGCGTCGCATCGGGACCGGTGTCGTTCATGAGCCTCTTCGATGCGTCCACCGATGTCGTGAAGCAGGGCGGCACCCGTCGCGGAGCCAACATGGGCATCCTGCGGGTGGATCACCCCGACATCATGGATTTCATCACCTGCAAGGACGACATCACCCGGATCACGAACTTCAATATCTCCGTTGCCGTCACCGACGCGTTCATGGCGGCGGTCGAGGGCGACTCGCTGTACGACCTGCTGCATCCGAAGTCCGGCGCGGTCACGGGCCAGCTGCGGGCGCGGGACGTCTGGGCCCGCATCATCCACGGCGCGTGGAAGACCGGGGAGCCCGGCGTCTTCTTCATCGACCGGGCGAACTACTACAACCCGGTCCCGCATCTCGGCGCGTACGAGGCGACGAATCCATGCGGGGAGCAGCCCCTGCTGCCGTACGACGTGTGCAATCTGGGCTCGATCAACCTGGGCATCTTCGTCCGTGACGGCGAGATCGACTGGGAGCACCTGAAGCGCGTCGTTCATCTGACGACGCACTTCCTCGAGAACGTGATCGACGCGAATCAGTACCCGCTGCAGGAGATCACCGACCTGGCGCAGCGGATCCGGCGCATCGGGCTCGGGGTCATGGGACTCGCCGACCTCTTCATCAAGCTCGGCATTCCCTACGATTCCGACGAAGCGGTGGAGCTCGGGCGCAGGATCCAGAAGTTCGTGGATGACGAGGCGAAGGTGGAGTCGGAGCGCCTCGCCGCCACGCGCGGCACCTTCCCCGAGTGGGAGCGAAGCATCTGGGGACCGGACGAGACTTGCTCTCGCGGCCCCGACGGTGAGCGGATCCGGCCGATGCGACGGCTTCGCAACTGCAACGTGACCACGGTCGCGCCGACCGGCACCATTTCGATCATCGCGGGCTGCAGCTCGGGTATCGAGCCCTTGTTCGCGGTCGCCTTCATGCGGAATCAGGCCGGCGTCCTCATGCCCGACGTGAACGAGGACTTCGTGGCGATCGCGCGAGCGGAGGGATGGTATTCCGACGACCTGATGAAGCGCATCGCCGAATCCGGCCACATCGGCTTCGCCGAGGTGCCGGAGAAGTGGCAGCGGGTGTTCGTGACGGCGAACCATATCAAGCCCGAGTGGCACATCCGGATGCAGGCCGCGTTCCAGGAGTACAACGACAGCGCCATTTCCAAGACCTGCAACTTCGCGCACGACGCCTCGGAATCGTACGTGGAGGAGATCTACCGGCTCGCATATCATCTTGGCTGCAAGGGCGTCACGGTCTACCGTGACGGCAGTCGCGACATGCAGGTGCTCTCCACCGGTTCGACGGCGAAGAAGGTGCATGACCAAGCCACCGCGAGCGGGAAATCGGAAGCGCGCGCCGATCTCTCGATGGGCGGACGCGACGAGCGTCGCGAGTCCGCCGAGATCCAGGGCCAGCTCGCCGAGGCGAACGCGGAGCTGGAGCGGCTGCGGCGAGCGTTGCACGAGAGTGAAGCCGAGAATCTCAATCGGCGGCAGAAGCGTTCCCGCCCCGACCTGCTGCGTGGCTCGACGCGCCGGGTCGAGACGCCGCTCGGCACTCTGTACGTGACGATCACGGAGGATGACCGCGGCCAGCCCTTCGAGGTCTTCATGAGCCTCGGCAAGGCGGGCGGCGCCCTCATGGCTGATGTGGAGGCGATCGGACGCCTGATCAGTCTGGCGCTGCGGTCGGGAATTCCGATGAAGGAGATCCACCGCCAGCTCCGCGGCATCAGCTCCGACAAGGTCATCGGGCTCGGCCCCAGCAGGGTCATGTCGGTGCCCGACGCCGTGGGCATCGCGATCGAGCGGTGGCTCCAGGAGAAGCAGGGCGTACAGCAGGAGCTGCTGCCGACCACGGGCGAGCATCCCGCAGTCCAGTCGGTGCAGCCGGTCGTGCAGGGCAACGAGCAGATGATCTTCGGAGGGATGCAGCAGACCTTGTCCGGCGCCTGCCCCGACTGTGGATCGCAGCTCGAATACGCAGAGGGCTGCGTCAAGTGTCACGTCTGCGGCTTCAGCGAATGCGGGTGATCTGACCGCCGGGGACGCGTCGTGGCGCTCCCCTGAAGACCCGGAGGTGGCCGGTGCCCGCTCGAGCGAGCGGGCACTGTCGTTTCAGCCGTCCAGTTTTCCTTCCGTCGTGCGTCCTACAGATGTCGCGCGCACCGGCGCGGCGCACCGACAACCTCCTGAAATGTGTCCATCGATGAGTGTCTCCCTTCGGCTTTCGCCCTTCGTGCTGCTGGTCGTCGCCGGCACGGTTTCCTGCTCTCCTCCCAGCCGGCCTCGCGGAATGCCGGGCCCGATGCTCGAGCCGCGCGGCCCCGCGAGCGTGACCGCGGATTCGGTTCCGGCGATAGCCGGCTTCAGCTCGGCAGTCAGGGTGGGGCTCACCGTACACCTCTCCGGACAGGTCGCCCTGGACAGCGCCGCCCGGCTCGTCGGGCCGGGCGATCTCCGGACGCAGGCGCGGCAGAGCTTGGGCAACGTCATTCGGCTCGTTCGCGCGGCTCGGGGACTGCCGGGTGACGTGGTGAAGCTCACGTTCCACGTCGTCGAACTCGACTCGTCCCGCGCCCGCACGATACAGGAGGTCGCCCGGGAGGTCTTCACCGAGCAGCCAGCACCGGCAGTCACGGTCGTCGGGGTCTCGTCGCTGCCGGCGCCGGCCTTGCTGGTTTCGGTCGACGGGATTGCTGTGCTGCGCGGCGAGTTCCCGGACCGGGAGCGCCAGGGCGCTCAATAGCCCGTGTGACGGCGCGCATGTCGGGCGGGGCGCGCGGGAGCCATTTTGCCTCGAAACCCGACGGAGCGTGGCATGGGTGACGTGCAGACAGTCGTCGTGGAGTCGCTCCCCGAACTCATCGAGCACGTCACTCCGGATGAGCCCGAACCGAGCAGCGGGCGGCGCCGCGGGTACAACGTGTATCGCGGCGCGCTGGACGGGCCGGACGGGCTTCGTACGAGCCTCGACCGCCTTGGCGGGGCCGGCCAGGCGCATGCGAAGGGGCATCTGGAGGAGCACATCCTCCGGAACTTCATCCGCTACGCGACGCCATACCTGCCGCGAGGAGGCGGCGACTGGGAGCACCTGTTTACGGCGCAGCATCACGGTCTCCCGACCCGCCTCCTCGATTGGAGCTACTCGCCGCTCGTCGCGGCCCATTTCGCTACACTGGGCGATTCGCCCGATGTGGACCGCGTGATCTGGCAGCTCGACTGGCGACGGGTCCACGAGCGCTTCGGCCTCCGGCCCCTCGCGTTTCTGATCGATGACCTCGAGTCGGCGCTGAAGGAACGCGGGGTCGACTCGCTGTGGGAGTTCATGGCGGCCGACCGCCTCGACCGAGGCGCGTTCGCATGCATGCTGGAGCCGCCTGCACTCGACGCACGAATCACGGTGCAGGCCGCGGGATTCACGATCTGCTCGGACCGGAGCCGCTCGTTCGGCGACTTTCTGGCTGCGCATGGCATCGCCGATACCCTCACGCGCATCCTCGTTCCGGCGGAGTCGGTCCAGCTTCTCCGGGACCAGCTCGACCTCTGCGGTATCGACGAGCGCCGGCTCTTTCCCGATCTCGACGGGGTCGCCCGAGAGCTCAGGCGCTACTACTCGGCTTCCGCTGAAGCGGCACCCTTGCGGGGCTCGGCCACTGGCGCGTAGAATCGCCAATCCCGTTCCCGTCCCGGAGCGCCCGCATTGCGAATCGGCATTCTCGGATCGGGCGACGTCGGCCAGACGCTTGGCTCCGGCTTCGCCGCGGTTGGACATGAGGTGATGCTGGGATCGCGGAGCCCCGCATCGGAGCGTGCGGTGGCATGGCGCGAACGGGTCGGGGGGACGGCGCGGACCGGCTCATTCGCCGAAACCGGCGAGTTCGGCGAAGTTGCCATCCTCGCCACTCTCTGGGGCGGGACGCAGAACGCGCTCGAGCTTGCCGGGGCGACCTGCCTCGGTGGCAAGGTCGTGCTCGATGTCACGAATCCATTCGTGTTCGAACCGAACCAGCCCCCCGGCCTGGCGCTCGGACACACCGATTCGGGAGGCGAGCAGGTTCAGCGATGGCTTCCCTCGGCGCGCGTGGTCAAGTCGCTCAATACCGTCGGGTACGCACACATGGTGCAGCCGGCGTTTCCCGAGGGCCGGCCCGACGCATTCATGTGCGGCAACGAGCTCCTGGCAAAGGACGTCATCACGGACCTGCTCGGCCAGATCGGCTGGGATCCCATCGACATCGGCGGGATCGAGGGCGCGCGCCTGCTGGAGCCGCTGGCCGCACTCCACTTTACCTACGCGATTCGCACCGGCGGGTGGAATCACGCCTTCAGGCTGCTGCGCAAGTGACGACCCGGGAGAGCTGATGGACAGCATTCGCGAGGCACGACTTCGTTCGGAGTTTGCGCACCTGTATCCGCCGGTTACGGCCGGCACCTGGGTTCCGGCCGCCGAGGTCGGGGCGCGGATGCTGTTCTGGCACCTGCAGCTCACCGGGACCGTGCATCTTGGGGAGCGTTTGCTCGAGGACGAGCACTTCGAGTTCCGCGGAGGCTGGACGCGCGGCTCGGAATCCGATCTTCGCACCCGCATGGGAGACGAGGAGCCCAACGAACCGCGGCGCGCCGCTTCGGCCTAAGGCTGCGTCGGCCGAGGGCTGCCGCGGCGGGCCGCGACCCGCTAGCGTGCAGCTGACCAACGATTCAGGAGACGAGGGACAATGGCGTCCGACAAACAGGAAGGGCAGCTCAAGCCGATCAGTCCCGCGCGCGTCGCGGAGGAGCTGAAAAAGCTTCGCCATCAGCGGGCGACGGGAGAGCTCGACCATGATGAATACGAGCACCGGTTCGCGCGCATGATTGGCGAGCTTCGTGACCGGCGTATCGACGGCACCCGGGCCGAGATCATGGCGGTCCTGGGACCCCTGCGCGGAACCGGCATAGACGCGGCGGACTTCGACCGCCTGACGAAGCAGCTGGGCCTTGCATGACGCCGTTGCCGGGACTCGCCCCTCTCGAGATCTCGGTCGCGGCGGCTGATGGTCTGATTCTCCGGGGCACGCTGCGGTATCCCGCGGCGTCGCCGCCTCGCGCCGGTTTTCCCCTCGCCGTCCTCGCCCACCAGTACCCCGCAACGCGCGACAGCTACGCGCCACTCGTTTCCGATCTTCTCGCCGCCGGCATCGCCACGCTCGCATTCGATTTGCGTGGCCATGGTGAATCCATTCGCGGACGTGAAGGCCTTCTCGTCATCGATTCCCCGGCCGATTTCGACGAAATGGCGTTC
>Ga0079215_10000185_pt1 | contig 12802 bp, 7 predicted proteins | sample NCControl_FD_77004 | JGI IMG/M metagenome (GOLD analysis project Ga0079215, IMG submission 77004) | Agricultural soil microbial communities from Utah to study Nitrogen management - NC Control | ecosystem: Environmental > Terrestrial > Soil > Agricultural land | place: USA: Utah | collected...
GACTCGAGAAGCGTCGCCGCGTCCACGCCCGCGGGAGGCCGTGTCGTGGGGACCATGATCCGTACGGTGTACAGGTGGTCTCCGGTCTCCCCCGTCTTCGGGCTCTTCGCTCCCTTGCCCCGCAGGCGGAACCTCTGCCGGCTCTGCGTCCCGGGCGGAATCTTCGCCCGCACCGTCCCGTGAATGGTCGGCACGTCGATCTCCGCGCCCGTGTACGCCTCCTTGACGGTGATGGGGACGGTGCCGTGGATGTCGTCGCCGACGCGCTCGAAGTACGAGTGCGGCCGGACTCGCACCGTGACGAAGAGGTCGCCCGGTTCGCCTCCCCGCAGCCCCGCGCCCCCCTTCCCCGGGATGCGGATGGTGCCGCCGTCGGCGGTTCCCTCGGGGATCCGGATGCGCACGCGCTCGGATTCCGGCACCCGGCCGGCGCCCCGGCAGGTCGGGCAGACGCTCTTCGCGACCTGGCCGGTGCCGCCGCAGGTCGGGCAGGTTTTCTCCCGCCGAAGGGCGAGTGACGCGGTGCCCCCGAGGACCGCCTCGCGAAAATCCACCTCGATCGTTCCGTAGGCCGGCTCGCCCTTCTCGGGCTCGGTGCGGAACCGGCCGCTGCCGCCGAAGATGTTTCCGAAGAGGTCGGCGAAGTCGGTCGATTCGAAAGAGACGTTCGAGAACGGGCCCCCGCCGCCGCCGCCGAAGCCGCCGGACGCTGCGCCCGGGTCGAAACCGGGCGCGGAAGCCGCGTGACCGAACCGGTCGTACGCCCGCCGCTTCTCGCCGTCCTTCAGGACGTCGTACGCCTCCTGGACCTCCTGAAAGCGCTTTTGCGAGGTCTTGTCGCCGGGATTGACGTCCGGGTGCAGCTTGCGCGCGAGACGCCGGTAGGCCTTTTTGACGTCGGCGTCCGAGGCGCCCCGGGCCACGCCCAGGACGTCGTAGTAATCGCGCTTTTTCATGGCTTTGGCCGATTATAGCCAGCCGAAGTTACGCGATTGACACCCGACTAGAGTCTAATATTATTAGCCGCAACTCTTCTGTTATCTAATTCTGTAAGGCGGAGACGGATGGCAATCGACGACATCGATCTCCGGATCCTCGACATGTTGCAGCGCAACGGCAAGCTGTCGCAGGCGAAAATCGCCGGCGCGGTCGGGCTCACGACTCCCTCCGTCAACGAGCGCATCAAGAAGATGGAGCGCCACGGAATGATCAAGGGTTTCGTCGCCCTCCTCGATCACGAAAAGATGGGCCTGCCGATCACGGCCTACATCGACGTCGCCCTCGAGCATCCCCGGTTCGAGAAGAGCTTCATCGACGACCTCGAGAGACTGCTCGCCGTCCAGGAGTGCCACTACCTCGCCGGGGACTTCGCCTACCGACTGAAGGTCAAGGCGGCGAACCCCGCCGCGCTCGCGGACTTTCTCCAGCAGCGCCTCCTCGCGATCCGCGGAGTGCAGCGCGCGCGGACCTGCCTGTCCCTCGCCTCGAAGAAGGAGTCCACTCTTCTCCCGCTCGTCGAGGACGAGAAGGAGAAGTAGGCTCGCCAAAAGGGAGGGCGTCCGCCCGGCTTTCGCCGGACGGATCGGCCAGTCGGCCTGTTCTGGTGGGACCCTAGAAAAAGCGGAAAGTGAGCCGGGCCGTGCGGTAGGCCGCGCGGTCGGAGCAGTGGGGTTTGTTGGCGGGACCGTTCGCTTGTGCTGACATAACCGTTGGCGCGGGAAGATGCAAGGCGGGTGCCACGAAACGGCCGTCGGACCCGCTCCCGGGACTTCGACTAGAAGCGGAAAACGGCGCCGGCGTTCGCGGTCAGAAGCGACCGACCCGTCTCCGACCGGATCTTGTGGAAGGTGACCCGCCCGACGATCGAAAGCCGCGCGAGCACGCGGAGGTCGCCGTCGAGTCCGAGGTGCCAGCCGAAAACGGTTTCGTGGAAATCGCGCAGATCGGTGATGTCGTCGGACGTCGGCTCCGGATTGACCTTGTACCCGCCGATTCCACCGAAGATCCCCGAGGTGTAGTCGCCCTCCCAGAACAGATACGACACTCCGAGCGTCGCGTAGTCGATCTGGACGTCGAGATGCGGAAGCACGACGTCCTCGCCGTCGATTTCGACGATCCGGCCGGCGTTGTCTCCGCTCGTTTCCATCGATCCGAGCGTTCCGCGGAGGACCACCTGCGGCTCGAGCTTGAAATCGACCCACCCGTTGAAGTCTCCGGATTCGAAGTCCTCCAGGCGAAACCTTCTCTCCACGTCGTTGACGAGCCCGATCGAGGCGCCGACTCCCCAGTCCTCCCCGTGCGCCGGCGTGACGGCGAGAGCTCCCGCGGTCAGGACAGTGAGCGCAAGAACCTTCCGGATAGACACGAATCACCTCCGAGTGCGGACGAACGCGACTCTACACGACTCGCATACGGTCGAAAGCCGCCCGCCGTCTAGACTTAGAATCCGCGCGCCTTCGAAGGGGGACGCACGATTTCCGGCGTGACGGCGCTCCAGCAGATCGGCCGAGCGGCCGCGGACTTCCTGCTGCCTTCCGTCTGCCTGGCGTGCGAGAGCGCGCCGGTGGCAGAGCTCTTTCGCGGCGGCGTTTGCAGCGGTTGCTGGACGTCGCTTCCGCGCTGCGCGGGGCGGCTCTGCGCCCTCTGCGACGTGCCGCTCCCCGGTGCGGAAGCGGACGTCTGCGGACGCTGTCGCATCGAGCCGCCTCCGTTCCGCGCGCTCCGCGCGGCGGCGCCCTACCGCGGCTCCGCGCGGGCGATCCTCCTCGCTTTCAAATTCCGCGGAGCGGACTATCTCGCCGCCCGGCTCGCGGAGATCGCCGTCGGAAGAATCGCCGGCGAGCGAAACGAGGCCTGCGGCGCGGACGTCGTGACCGCCGTGCCCGCGACCCGCCGCGCGCGTCGGCGGCGAGGCTACCAGCCGGCGGAGCTGTTCGGCGAAGCGGTCGCCTCCCGGCTCGGGATCGGATTCGACGCGCGCATCGTTCGAAAGATCCGGGAGACCTCGAGACAGAGCGGCCTCTCGCTCCGGGAGCGGCGGAAAAACGTCGCGAGGGCGTTCCGCGCGACATGCGGCGGGTCTTCCCGAGTGCTCCTCGTCGACGACGTCGCGACGTCGGGCTGGACCGCGCGGGAATCCGCGGCCGCGATCGTGGCCGCGGGCGCCGCGGAAGTGGACGTGTGGTGTTTCGCGCGCGCTTCGCGAGACGACTTCGACTCGACGCCGTGAACCTGGTCAGCCGGCTCGTCGTCGCCTCGCTGCCGCTCGTCCCGAGGGGAGTGATCCGCGGAATCGCTTCTCGCTACGTCGCCGGAGAAACGCTGGAACAAGCGCTCGAAACGGTGCGTCTGCTGAACGCTCAGGGTTGCATGGCGACGCTCGACGTGCTCGGCGAGGACGTCTCCCGCAAAGAGGAGTCGGAGCGGACCGTCGCCGATTACCTGCGCGCGCTCGAGGGGATCGCGTCGCGCGGCCTCGACTCCAACGTCTCGGTCAAGCTGACGGCGCTCGGGTTGAAGGTCGACGCGCAGCACTGCCGCCGCGAGTTCGCGCGCATCGTCGAGGGCGCACGCCGGCACGGCAATTTCGTCCGGATCGACATGGAGGACTCCTCCGTGACCGAGGAGACGATCCGGATCTACCGGGAGGCGTGCGCGGCGTACGCGGGAGTCGGCCTCGTCCTGCAGGCTTACCTGAAGCGGAGCCTCGAGGACGCGCGGACCGCTGCGCAGACCGGCGCGAACGTCCGGGTGTGCAAGGGAATCTACGTCGAGCCGCCCGAGATCGCTTTCCGGGGACGCGAGGAAATCCGCGAGAGCTACTCGCGCCTCGTCGACCTTCTCCTCGGGGCCGGCTCGTACGTCGGCGTCGCCACCCACGATCCGATTCTCGTGCGACGGGCGCTCGAGACGGTCGAGAGGCTCGGGCTCCGGCGCGACGCGTACGAGTTCCAGATGCTCCTCGGCGTGGCGGTCGACCTCCGCCGTCGCCTCGTCGCCGCCGGCCACCGGCTGCGCGTCTACGTCCCCTACGGCGAGGCCTGGGAGGCGTACTCGATGCGCCGCCTGAAGGAGAACCCGGCGATCGCGGGCCACGTGCTCCGAGGCCTTTTTACGGCGCGTTAGAGGGGCGGGGCGGCGGGCGGGGGGGGTCCGCTTACTCCTTGGGGGTCATCGCTTTCCGCGGGCGGGGTCTTACGACTCCGGGGGAATAGCAATTGACAGGGGGGAATTCTATACTTCGAGTTGGACCCTCCGGGGTCCGCCTATGAGACGGAGCGCAACCGCCTTCCTCGTGTCGGTCCTGCCCCTCGTGGGAGCGGGCGGAATCGCCTCCGCTTCGCCTGCCATCGCTCCCCCGATCTCCGGTGTCGTACGCCACGTCGAAAGCCCCATCTCCGGAGCCCTCGTCATCTTCTACAACCTGGGCGATACGACCTTGACGCGCTCGCGTTCCGCGGCCGACGGCACCTTCGTCGTCGCCACGGCCCCGGTCGGCGTCTACGACCTGATCGCCTACAAGAAGGGTTTCCTGCCGGCGCTCGTCCGCCTGTGGCACCAGTCCATTCCCGAGCGGGTGAGCTCGGTCGAGATCAAGCTGGCCGCGGCGGGACGGGGGGCGGGAGCGCCCTCGACCCCCTCCACGCTGTGGGACCTCCGCGACCGCCTTCCCGCCGACGTGCTGCGCGAGATCGCGCTCGAAGAAATCGCCGAAGCGCCCCCCTCCTCGCTCGACCGCCTACGCCTCGACCGGCTCATCGCCGGGGAACTGCGGACCGTCACGGACGTCGGAGGCGGAGAGAACTCGCTCTCCCGCGCCGCCGTCGGCGTGCACGGCGGCCTGCCCAACGGCTGGCGGTATGACCTTCGCGGAGAGTACGCAACGGTCTCCGAGTCGGTGGAACGTCCGGACGACACGAGCGGAAACGCCGCCGGTCTCGCGCTCGACGTCTCGAACTCGCCGGGCGATCGTCTCCGCCTGTCGACGCGGCGTCACGCGATGAGCTTCGGAGACGACCGTCCCGCCAGCCTCCAGACGCACGGTGTGAGCTGGAGCCGCGGCGGCCAGGAGGGGCGGGTCGAATCCGTCGGCGCGCGGTTCATCGAAGAGGCGAACCTCTACAGCGCGACCGCTCTCGGGACGTCCTTCTTCCCCATCGCGTCGCGTACGTGGGAAGTCAACGGGCGCTACGCCCGACCGGCGGACGACACGCCCGGCGTGTCGGTCGCCATGACCTATCGGCACCGTGAGGCGACCACGGGCCCATCCGGCGTCGGCTCCCAGGGAGCGTTCTTCCTGACGGCGCCCGACGCCGACCTGACCGCTTCGACGTCGCTGAAGCTCTTCCCCCGGACCGAAGTCGAGGGAGGAGTCGTGGCCCGCTACCTCGCGGGAGGCTATGGCATCGCTCCGAAGGCGACGGTACGCTACGACCTCGGAAACGGCGCCGTCGTGTTCGTTCGCGGCCTCTACCGGGTCGCCGAGTCCGGCACCGGTAACGGAACCGTCCTGCCCCGGGTCGCTTCCATCGAGGAGAACGCCGAAGCGGCGTCCCGCGAGGGGTACGCGATCGGCGTCGAGCGGCGCTCGGGCGGTTCCACCTTCAAGTTCGAGGCCTCGCAGCAGCGCATGGACGAGGTCGTCCGCGCGTTCTTCGAGGGAGACCTCCTGACCGACTTCGACAGCGTCTACTTCTTCGATGGGAACAGCGTCCGCCAGGTGCAGGCGTCGGCGCGCCACCGTCTCTCGAACGCCGTCACGGGCACCGTCGCGGCCCGGTACGGCGACATCCGCGGCACGATCGCCCCCGATGCGGCCGCGAGCTTCGGCATCTCGGCCAGCGACGGGCACTTCTGGTCGGCACGCGCTTCGGTGGAAATCCTTCCGACGCGCACGGGAGTCGCGGTGCTCGTTCGCGGAGTCCGTCAGGACCTCGAGACGGCCGGCGCGCCGCACACCAACGACTCCGACAAGGTCGCCGTGTCGATTGCCCAGGACCTCTCGGTCGTCGGCCTCACGCCCTTCGGATCGGACTGGAAGCTCCTCCTCGCCCTCGAGTCCGCGCGCTCGACGACGGCGACCGACCGCGAGGACCCCACGTCGACGAGCCGGTTCCTCGGCGGCCTCGCGCTCGCGTTCTAGGCCGGTCGACTTCCTCCCTTCCCCTCCCGCAAGACCGTTCCGCGCCTCGAGCTGGGGCTCCGGAGGCGGTGTCCTACCGCTCCGGACATCCAAAATAATTTTGGACTATATTCAACGCATTGGATAAGCCGCTCGCCGCCGGAGTCGCACGTCGGAGGCAAGACTACTGGTTTCAACGAGTTGGGTTTCCTTTCCAGAAATCCGAGCGTGGCATTCGCATTGCTGAATCGCGGTAACGTGCCCCGCAGTTTACGGATCCTTCTTCTCACCGTCGGCATCGCCCTGACCGCTGCGGTCACGGCGCTCGCTTTCCTTTCCTTCACCCGCAAGGTGGCCACTTTCCGGACCGCGGGTTTCGTGTCCGAGCGCGCCGGCGACGCGCTCCTCGTCCGTTCCGTCCTGCCGGGCGGCTCCGCGGCGAACGCCGGGGTGCGGCCGGGAGACCGCATCGTTCTTGCGGACGGACGCACGGCCGCCTCTCTCGCGTGGCCGGAAAAGGAGCTCGCCCGGAGCCCGTTCCCGCACCGGATCGTCGTCATTTCCGGCGGAGGCATCAACGCCCTCACGCTCGGCGAGCCGGTGGTTCGCCCGGACTACACGTACCTCTTCCTCTCGTTCGTCGGGCTTCTCTACCTCGTCATCGGCCTCTTCACGGTGGCGCGCGAGCGCGCTCCGGCCTCGCGGGTCTTCTGGGCGCTGTGCCTTTCGTCGTTCGCCATCTACGTGATCACGCCGGCCGGTCCCCCCGACGCGATCTGGCGCCTGTCGTGGCTGGCGGAGGACGTCTTCCGCGCGCTCCTGCCGGCGCTCCTCCTCCACCTCTTCCTGATCTTCCCGCGCCCCGTGCGGTCGCGGCGGTTCGTGGCGCTGCTCTACGTCCCGGCCGCGGCTTACCTCGCGGCGCAGGTCGCGGTCCTCTCGCTCGACACGGCGCGCGCGGCTCCGATGGCCGAGCTTGCGACGCGGTTCTGGTTCCTCTATTTCGCGGTGTACGCGGCGGCGGTCGTCTGGCGGCTGTCGAAGCTCGTGCACGGGCGCGAAGCGCCGGACGCGGAGAAACAGGCGCGCTGGGTGGCGCTCGGCGTCACGGTTGGGCTCGCGCCATTCGTCATCCTTTCGGCGCTTCCGCGCGTCCTCGGATTCGCCTCGCCTCTCCTCTCGACGGTCGCGGTCATTCCTCTCGTCTTCATTCCGCTCGCTTTCGCGTGGGCGATTCTGAAGTGGCGGCTGTGGGACGTCGAGATCTACGTCCGCGAGGCAATCGGCGCGATGGGAGCGGTGCTCCTCGGCGGCATGACTTTCGTGATCCTGAACGCGCTGCTCGACCGCGCGCTCGTCGGGATGGCGGAGGCGGGCAAGAACGTCATCGCGTTCGCGTCCGGAATCGTTCTCGCGTCGCTCCTCGTCCCCGTCAAGCGGCGGCTGACGGACGCGCTCGAGAAGATCCAGTACCGGGAGACCTTCCGCGCGCGGAAGGCGCTGCTCGACGTCGCCCGCGACTTCTCGACCCCCCGACCGAAAGAGGAGCTCGTCCACTCGATCGTCCACCGCGTCGAAGAGGGTCTCCACGTCGTGCCCTGCTCCCTGTTCCTGCTGGAAAACGGCGACCGGGAGACGCCGGAGGGCGCGCTTCTCGCGGCTCGCCTCGAAGGGGAGGACGTGTGGAAGCTCCGCGCGTCCGCCTTCGGAGACGAAGGTCACGCGGCGGCGCAGCACCTCCACGCGATGGGCTACCGCACGTTTTTCGCGATGCGCTCCGGAGGAAAGCTCGCGGGCGCGCTCGGCGTCGGTCACAAGGACGGACGCGTCCCGCTCTCGTCGGAGGACGAGGGTCTGCTCGCCGCGGTGATGGCGCAGGCGGGGCTCGCTTACGAGAACGCCCGCCTCTACGGCGCTCTCGCCGACCGCCTCGAGGAGATCCGCGCTCTCCAGCAGTATCAGGAAAGCGTCATCCGGTCTTCTTCGTCCGGGATCGTCGTCCTGGACGGCCGCGACCGCGTTCATTCGACGAACCCCGCCTTCGCGCAGCTCGTCGGAAAGGACGAGGCGGAGCTCTCCGGCCTCGCGTTTTCGGACGTCCTTCCGAACGTGGAGCTCGGACCGGCGCCCGTCGGAGACGAGGAGAAGACGTCGGAGATGCGCTTCGTCGGCTTCGACGGCGTCGAGCGTGACCTGCGCGTGTCCGTCTCGCTCCTCCAAGGAGAGCCGGACCGCAAGGTGGTCCTCGTCGACGACGTCACCGACCGCCTGAAGATGGAGCGGGCGCTCGCCGAGCGGGAGCGGCTGGCGTCGCTCGGCATCCTCGCTGCGGGAGTCGCGCACGAAGTCAACACGCCGATCGCCGGCCTCTCCTCCTACGCGCAGCTGCTGCTCTCGGAGACACCGCCCGGCGACCCGCGATACGCCATCCTGAAGAAGATGGAGCGCCAGACGTTTCGCGCGGCGCATCTCGTGAACAACCTTCTCGAGTTCGCCCGCCCGAGGTCGCGCGCGAAGACTCGCACCGACCTGTACGTCGTTCTCGCGAACGCCGCCGAGTCCGTCGAGACTTCGTTCGGGAAGCGGCGGCTGACGATCGCGGGAAACGGCGAGGGGCGGGTCGAGGTCTTCGGCGACGCCCGTGAGCTCGAGCAGGTGTTCGTCAACCTCCTCACGAACGCCCGCGACGCCTCGCCGGACGGTGAGTCGGTCTCGTGCGAGATCGAGCGCGACGGCGCCCTCGCCCGGGTGCTGATTTCCGACCGCGGGGCGGGCGTTTCCGCCGAAGCGGATGCACGGCTCTTCCAACCCTTCTTCACGACGAAGAAGTCGGGCGGGATGGGCCTCGGCCTGGCGATCTCCCGCGACATCGTCGAGAGACACGGCGGCGAGATCGGCCTCTCTCCCCGCGAGGGGGGAGGAACCGTCGCGTGGGTGAGCCTACCCATCGCGCCGGCCGAGCGGCCTCCGAAAGTGGGGCGGCCCTCGTGAGCCGCGGGCTGCGGATTCTCGTCGTCGACGACGAGGAGGTCATCCGCGACGTCCTCTCCACGCTGCTCGAACGGGAGGGTTACGAAGTCACGGTCGCGGCCACCGCCGGAGAGGCGCTCTCGCTGTTCGAGACCGAGCCTTCCGACGTCATCCTGCTCGACCTCATGCTCCCCGACCGCCCCGGGCTCGAGCTCATGCGCGAGATCCGGCGGCAGGATCCGGACGCGGTGGTCGTCATCGTGACCGCCTACTCGTCCATCGAGGGCGCGATCCAGGCGATGCGGGAGGGCGCCTTCCACTACATCCCGAAGCCGTTCCAGAACCAGGAGGTCCTCCTCACGGTGCGGAAAGGCTCCGAGGCCCGCCGGCTCACGGAGGAGAACCGGCGGCTGAAGGAGGAGCTCTCGAAGCGCTACGGCCTCGGCCGGATCGTCGGCAAGTCCGAACCGATGCGCAAGGTCTTCGACCTCGTCCGGCTGGCGGGTCCGTCCAAGTCCACGATCCTGGTCGAGGGCGAGAGCGGCACCGGCAAGGAGCTCGTCGCGCGGGCGATCCACACGCACTCGCCGCGCTCCGGCGCGCCGTTCGTGACGGTGAACTCCGGCTCGATGCCTCCAGATCTCCTCGAGTCGAACCTCTTCGGGCACGTCCGCGGATCGTTCACCGGAGCCGTCGCCAACAAGAAGGGGCTCTTCGAGGTCGCGGAGGGCGGTTCGATCTTCCTGGACGAGATCGGGACGGTCGGGCTCGAAACGCAGGCGAAGCTCCTGCGGGTCATCCAGGAAAAAGAGTTCATGCGGCTCGGCAGCGTCGAGACCCAGAAGGCGGACGTGCGGATCATCGCCGCGACGAACGTCGACCTGAAGAAGATGGTGGGGGAAGGACGCTTCCGCGAAGACCTCTACTACCGCCTCTGCGTCATCACCATTCCGCTTCCGCCCCTTCGGGATCGCCGCGAGGACATCCCGCTCCTCGCCGATCACTTCGTGCGCCTCTACGCCTCCGAGAACGACAAGCCGATCTCCGGTGTCGAGCCGGAGGCGATGAAGGCGCTTCTCGACTACGACTGGCCGGGCAACGTTCGGGAGCTCGAGAACGCGATCGAGCGAGCGGTCGTCCTCTGCTCGCGCGGATCGATCGGGCTCGACCTGCTGCCGGAGACGGTCATGCAGCCGGGACGGGGCGAGGTCCTCGTCCGCCTCCCGGAGAACGGCGCGACCTACCGCGACCTGATCGAAGAGTACGAAAGACGCCTCATCCGCACCGCCCTCCGGCGCACCGGCGGCGTGCAGAAGCGGGCCGCCGAGCTTTTGAAACTGAAACCCACGACGCTCCACGAGATCATCAAGAGACTCGAGATCCGCGACTCCTAGTCCGCGCCCCGACCCGCCTCGGCTAGAATCCGCGCCCCGAGGAACGCCTTGAGAAGAACCCTTTCGGTCTCGCTCTGCGCCTTCGCTCTCGCGTTCGCCGCGGCGGCGGAGGACCCCCTTTTCTCGCCCATCGGCATCCCCTCGGGCTACTCGAGCGGCGCGCTCGACCCACGCGTGCCGACCCCCGAGAAGGTGCTCGGTTTCCGCATTGGCGATCGTTTCGTGACGCACGCCGAGGTCGGGACGTACCTGCGGGCCGTCGCGGCGGCCGCGCCGGAGCGCGTGCGGGTCGAGACCTACGGACGGACTCCCGAGGGCCGGGAGCTCCTTCTCGCCGTCGTCACGTCGCCCGAGAACCACGCGCGGTTCGAGGAGCACTCGGAGAGGATCCGGTCGATCTTCTCGCCTTCGTCCGCAAAGCCCGCGGCGCCTCCGCCGGGACTTCCGCTCTTCGTGTGGTTTTCCTACGGCGTCCACGGCGACGAAGCCTCGAGTCCCGACGCGGCGATCGCCACGCTGTACCACCTCGCCGCTTCGCGCGACGCGGAGACCGCGGAGAGGCTTCGGCGCGTCGTCCTGACGATCGATCCGATGGTCAACCCCGACGGCCGCATGCGCTACCTCTCGTGGCTGTCCACCGCCGTGACCGGCGCGCCCGACCCGAACCCCGACGCGCGCGAGCACCACCCGGCGTGGCCCCGCGGGCGAACGAACCACTTCGGCTTCGACCTGAACCGCGACTGGGCGTGGGTGACCCAGGTGGAAACGCAGGCCCGGATCGCGCGATACCGGAAGACTCCTCCGCAGGTCCACGTGGACTTTCACGAGATGAGCTCGGAGAGCTCGTACTTCTTCCCCCCGGCCGCCGAGCCGCTCCACGCGGGGTTGCACGCCGACTCGATCCGATGGCTGGGCACCTTCGGACGCGCCAACGCGGCCGTCTTCGACGAGCGCGGCTGGACGTATTTCGTGAGGGAAACTTTCGACCTTTTCTATCCGGGTTACGGCGACTCCTGGCCGTTCTTCAACGGCGCCATCGGCATGACGTACGAAATGGCCGGCGGCCCCGCGGGAGGACTCGCTTACCGCCGCCGGGACGGCTCCGTCCTCACGCTGAAGGAACGGGCGCTCAAACACTTCTCGACGGGGTTGTCGACGCTCGCGACGGCGTCCGCCCATCGCGACGAGATCCTTCTCGACTTCGCCGCCGCCCGCTCCGCATCCCTGCGCGCCCCCGCGCGCCGCTACGTCGTTTCCGGGAAATCCGACGCGTACCGGCTGCGCCTCTTCGCCGAGACGCTGCGCGCGCAGGGAATCCGAGTGAAGCGGGCCGACGGCGACGGCACCCTCGTCATCGAATCCGCGCAGCCTTCGGGTGCGCTCGCTGCGGCCCTGCTCGACGAGAGAGCGGAGATGCCGGAGTCTTTCATCGAAAAGGAGCGAGCCAAGTTCCTGCGGCGCGAGGAGGACGGCTTCTACGACGTGACCGCCTGGTCGCTGCCCACCGCTTTCGGCCTCGAGGCCTCCCGTGTCGCGGGCCGGGCGCCGGCGGCATCCGAGGAAGCGAAGCCCCGGCCCGGCCGGGTGGAGCGTCCTGGCGGCCGCCTGGGGTTTCTCGTCCGCGCCCCCGGGCTCGGCGCATTTCCGATCCTCGCCCGGTGCGCCGAGAAGCGAGTCCCCGCCTCGGTCGGGGCCAAGAGCTTCCGCGTCTCGGGCGAGACCTACCCGGTCGGTTCGCTCTTCCTGCGCCGCGATGGCGCGCCGCCCGACCTCGACTCGATCGTCGCCGAGCTCGCCCGATCGACCGGCGTCGACTTCCTCGGAGTCGACTCCGCCTGGACGGAAGAGGGCGTCGCGCTCGGGTCGTCGAGCTTCGTGCCGTGGAAGCCGGCCCGCGTCGGCCTGCTCATGGGCCCGGGCGTCGATCGGTCCTCTTCCGGGTGGGCCCTCGACGCCTTCCACCGCGTCTTCCGCTACCCGGTCTCGGTGCTCGACGTCGACGACTTCGGCGACGCGGAGCTCGCCCGCTACGAGACGCTCATCGTGCCGGAGGCGTCTTCGCGCGTCACGTCCTCTCTCGCGAAGGGGAGCGCGGAGGCGCTCCGCGCGTGGGTGAAGGGAGGAGGCGTGCTCGTCGGGATCGGGGCGGGCGCGGGCCTCCTGCGCGAGAAGGACATTGGGCTCTCGAAGGCGGCGGAGTGGAAGCCGCCCCGCGAACGGGACTCGGAAAAGGATTCCGAGGACGCCCCTCCGGCCGACGCGAAAAAGAAGGAGGACGAGCCCGATTCCGCCGAGACCGCCGACGCGGACCTCCCGA
>Ga0079215_10000186_pt1 | contig 12790 bp, 16 predicted proteins | sample NCControl_FD_77004 | JGI IMG/M metagenome (GOLD analysis project Ga0079215, IMG submission 77004) | Agricultural soil microbial communities from Utah to study Nitrogen management - NC Control | ecosystem: Environmental > Terrestrial > Soil > Agricultural land | place: USA: Utah | collected...
CCCCCGCCGTCGTACTGTAGACGCGCGATCGTCAGGTTCGCGGCAGGCGCGGGGCCGAACGAGGTAAGGACAAACGCCAGAAGCGATGCAAAGGGACGAATCGGCATCAGACTTTCACCGCGATTCGATAGACAACATTACGGGCAACTCCGGTTTCCGCGGCAACCTCGGCCGCGGCATCCCGCGCCGACCTTCCTGCCTCACGTAATGCTTTCACTCGATCTTGCAACTCTTCCTGGTTGAAGGCTTTAGGCGAAGCGCCTGAAAGTAGTATCACAACCTCACCGCGGGGCGCATCATTCTCGTAGTACGCAGCGAGTTCCTCAACCGTTCCGCTCCTGAACTCCTCGAAGAGTTTGGTGATCTCCCGGGCGACAACGCACAGCCGATCCGGCGCACCGGCTCTCGACAACTCGGCGAGTGTAGCGGCTACACGATTTGGAGCTTCGTACAACACAACGGTGTGGGTCAGGCTGCTGATCAAATCAATTGCCTCGCGACGTTCGCGCCCGGCTCTTGGCAGGAATCCGAAAAACGTAAACCGCGTTGTATCCAGACCCGCCGCGGACAGAGCTGCCGTAAGCGCTGAGGCTCCCGGAATTGGGGAGACTCGGAATCCAGCGGTCCGCACCGCCTGCACAAGTCGGCTTCCCGGATCCGAAATCAGTGGCGTACCGGCATCGGTTATTACCGCCACGTTTTTCTTCTTTCTCAGCTCGTCGAGGACGAGCGGCACGGTGGCCGCTTCGTTATGGGCATGTGCTGCCTTGAGCCGGGACTTGATACCGAAGTGGTCGAGCAGTACCCGGCTTTTTCGCGTGTCTTCGGCGAGGATCAGGTCCACCGAGCGCAGGATTTCGATGCCTCGCTGCGTCATGTCCCCCAGGTTGCCGATGGGAGTAGCGACGATGAACAACGTCCCACCGTCATTCGGGGTCAGAGTCGGTGTCAGAGTCGGTGTCGGAGTCGGGGTCAGGTTCCGACTCTGACCCCGTCTCTGACCCCGATCATCCTTGACCATGTTTGATTGCTGCTCGCCGAACGCTGCTGGCCGCCGTTAAGCGGCGTGCTTCTTGAACTTCTCTTCGAGCACCGGGCGCGGGACGGCACCGATCACCTGGTCGACGACCTTCCCGTCCTTGAAGAAGATGACCATCGGGATCGAGCGCACGTTGAATCGCGTGGCCGTCCGGATGTTCGCATCCACGTCGAGCTTTGCGACCTTCGCCTTTCCGGCGTATTCCGTCGCGAGCTGATCGAGGATCGGTGCGATGATGCGGCAAGGGCCACACCACGCTGCCCAGAAATCCACGACAGCCAGTCCGGAATGCTTCTCGATCTCGCCTTCGAAGTTCTCGTCCGTTACTGCGCTTGCCAACGACATGCTTTTTCCTCCGCTCGGCGGGCCTACGCGCGCCGGCTTGTTGAGACTAGTTTCCGCGCGCACCAACCCGGAGCGCGTGTCTGATGTCGGATACCCCTCGCCGTGGAACCCGGATCGCACACGTTGGGCTCGCGGTCAGGTCTGCTGCCGACCTGCATTCATTCTATCGCAATGTCCTCGGAATGTCCGAGGCCGACCTCGTTGATAGCGACGGTGCCAGGATCAGCGGTTTCCGTGCGGGTGAATCCCTGGTTGAGCTCCTTGAATCGGACAAAGCCGACTCACCGATCGGAAAGTTCCTCGACAAGCGAGGACCGGGGATCCACCACATCTGTTTTGCCGTCGACGATCTCGACGGCACCCTCGCCAACTGTCGTAAAGCCGGAATGCGTCTCATCGACGAGACTCCGCGTGTCGGCGCCGAGGGCAAGCGAATTGCCTTCCTTCACCCCTCTTCGACTGGCGGAATCCTGATTGAGCTTTCCGAATACTGAACGCCCGGAAGGCGCTGACTCAGCGATTCGGCCGGCAGAAATCCGCCTGGACCGAATCGTAGGCCGCATCTTCGACGTACCAGCGGTTCGATGGGCCTCGCACCACCTTGAACTCGAGCGTCTTCGTCCGTGTGCCTCGGGTCAGCTGAATACGGACAAGATGTTCGGTCATCGAACTGCCGATGCGGTCATCCAGGATCTGCGCCCGATCATGCATGTAGCATGGTTGCAGGATGATGAGGCGGCGGTCCAGGACATCACGTTCCATGTTGTCCCGCGCAGCACCCTGCGCGCTTCCCCACACCGCACCCATCGCCTGGAGATCCTGCGCCTGCGCGGCATTCACGAACATCGTCGCGGCAGCACTCGCGGACGGAGCACCGGTCAGGGAGGTTCCCATTCCCGGGTTTCTCGCGCACGCAGCGATTACGACTATCAGCAGGGCCCACTTCCTCACAGAGGTCTCCAGACCAGTTTGAAAGCGAACGTAATGGCGTCTCACCCGGGGAATCAACTAGCGGAGTCCGCCAGCAGGACACCTGACTGAGCCATGGCTGCCAAGTATCAGCGGTTATTCATCAACATCGATCACGTGGCCACGATTCGTCAGGCACGACGCGCTGACGAACCAGATCCTGTGGCGGCAGCTCTCGTTTGCGAAGGCGCCGGTGCGGACGGCATAACGGCGCACCTTCGTGAGGATCGGCGGCACATTCAGGATGCCGACATGGAGCGGCTCGCGGCCTCCATCACGACCGCGCTCAACTTCGAGATGGCGCTGAGCGATCCGATCGTCGATCTCGCCGAACGGCTCCGGCCTCGTGAGGCGACGATCGTCCCCGAGCGACGCGAAGAAGTCACGACTGAAGGCGGATTGGATGTCTCACATGATCCCGAGAGGCTTGCCCGGGCGATCGAACGCTTCCGGTCCGCTGGCGTTCGCGTCAGTCTCTTCATCGATCCCGACGCCGACACCGTGAGGCGATCTCGTGATCTGGGCGTCGACGCCATCGAGCTGCACACCGGTCGTTATGCACACCATCCCGGGGATCCTGCCCCGCTCGAGGCTCTCGTGCGCGCCGCAGAACTGGCGGCGACGCTGGGCCTCGCCGTTCACGCCGGCCACGGCCTGACACTCGCCAACGTCGGCGGGGTGTCGCGAATTCCGGAAGTCGAGGAGCTGAACATCGGCCATTCGATCGTGTCACGTTCCGTTTTTACCGGGATCGGGGCCGCCGTCCGGGAAATGCGCGTCGCCATGGATCGGGCCCGCGGCGCTGGACCGGAGTAAGAGCGAAGTCGTAACTTCACGCTCCTTGTGGTCCCCCACGAGCATCGAACCTCGAGCCTCGCGCCTGCAGCCAGAATGACGTCTCCCGAGTTGCTGCGATTCTTTCACGCCGAAGCCGAGGAATACCTCGATACCCTCGAGGACCTCGCCTCCCGCTCGGGATCGTTCGAGGCCGGCGCATTCGTGGGGGCCGCTCGAGCACTCCGTGGAAGCGCGACCATGGCGCGCGTTCCGCGCATCGCGGAGATCGCGCTCGTGATGGAACGCCTGGCGAACGGTGTGCGTGACGGCGAAGTCAATTGGACTTCGGACCTGCGCTACGCCTTGCTCGACACCATCACGGACCTGCGGGAGTTCGTGGGCCGGATCGCCGACTGGTCGAGCAACGATGACCGGAAAGCGCTCGACCGTCTCGGGGCGTTGCGCGGCCGTCTTCCCGCCGGGCAGCAGACGCCGCGGACGCCGCAGGCTGCCGGCACGACGCCAATCTTCATCGCGTTGCAAGCGGCGGCGATCGCCGGTGACCTCGAGACGTACGTCAACGATCCATCGAGTCACGGCCTGGTCAACGACGTGGTCAACCGGCTGCGCAGCCTGCGGGGGATCGCTGGTGTTGCGGATTACCCGCCGCTGGGTGAAGCCGCAGACGCCGTCGAGCGCACGCTCCGCGAGCTGGCGCCCGATTCGGTGCTGCGGGACACCGACACCGAGCTGCTCCGCGCCGCCGCGGCGCTGTTCCGCCGCGCCTCCTCCGAGCTGCGCAATCGCGGCCGCTTCGATGCCACGGCGCCCGAAGTCGACCGTTTCGCCCGCGCCGCCGCCGCGGTGTCGGCGCCCGCCATGAGTGACGCGCCGGTCGTCCGCATCGAGGAGCTGTTCTTCACGGACGCCGGGCCACATCTCGTTAGGCGTGGCACGACGCCGGTGCGCAGCGCCGAAGCCCGGTTCCGGGAAGAGGTGGTCACGCGGGCCGAACATCTGCGCCGGCTGGTGGCGGAAGCGCGCGACGCGTCCGACGCGTTTTCGCGTGAACGGGTGCGTCGCGACCTCAGGGCGCACCTCGCCCAGCTGGACGAATTTGCTCGCAGCTTTGGCGCGCAGCAGGTGGCGTCGGTGGTCGGCGAAGCGGCGGCGGACCCGGCGTTCTCGGAGAGCGTCCTCGACGCCATCGACAATGTCGCGCGGATCCTCACGACTCCCGGAATCAACCTGGCCGAGATGGAAAGCCGGTTGGCGATTGGCGAGCGGCGGCGTTGGACGCCGCAGAGTTCACCGGCAGCGCCCCCGGCTCCATCGGGACATCCGGAGCGTATCCCTGCGCCGTCGCCACGCTCAGGCCGCGCCTTGCGCCAGATGATCGACGCCAGCCTGACGCAATTGTCGTCTCTGGAAGAAGTGCCGCTCATCGAACCGGTACGCACCGACGACGACGCGATCGTACCGGTTGAGGCTCTGTTATATCGCGGACAGGCAGCCCTGCAACGCGCGCGCGAGCTGCGCGATGAGTTGCGGCATCGCGGCACCACCGACCCCGATGCACTCCATGAGTTGTACGACCTGCTGGATCTCGCCCGCGTCGATTAACTGAATGAAAATCGGCTGGCGCGGACTTCTCGGGGTGGTCATCAGCGTCGCCCTGTTGTGGTGGACATTGCGGGGCGAGTCGTTCAGCGAGATCTGGACCGTCCTGCGCGACTCCAACGCCGCGTTGTTCATCCTCGCGGCAGCGGTGGCGACATTGATGTTTCCGCTGCGGGCCTGGCGCTGGCGCTACATCCTCGAGCCGACGGCGGGCAAGATCCCGTTTGGACCGTTGTGGCGTGCGACCGCGATCGGGTTCATGGTCAACAACGTCTCTCCTGCTCGAGCCGGCGAGCTCGCGCGGGCATACGTCCTTTCGCGCGAGACCGGTCGCGTTTCGTTCACTGCTTCGCTGGCATCGCTGGTTGTCGATCGCGTTTTCGACGCGCTGGTGGTCGTGCTTCTCCTCCTCGTCGTGGTTTCGCTCCCGGGCTTTCCCGCAGACGCCATGGTGGGGGGGTGGCCGATCAGCCGCCTGCTGCTCGCGGGAGCGCTCGTTGCGATGACGGCGCTCATTGCGCTGGTGCTCGCCGCATTGTTCCCGGAAACCCCGGCGCGACTCTGGGAGCGAGCGTTAGGCACCAGGGCGCCCCGCCTGATGGCCCGTGGGCGGGACATCCTGCTGTCGTTTGGTGCGGGCCTGAAGGTGCTCCGTGATGTCCGCCAATCGGCAATCGTTTTCCTGTGGGCACTACTGAGCTGGCTGGTGAACGCCGTCTCATTCTGGATCGCCTTCAAGGCCGTGGGCATCGACGCCCCGTTTACGGCAGCGCTGTTCCTTCAGAGCCTGTTGGCGGCGGCGGTGGCCGCGCCCTCCGCGCCCGGATTCTTCGGAGTGTTCGAAGCGTCAGCCAAGGTCGCGCTCAGCGTCTACGGGATCGATAACACGCTTGCCGTGAGTTACGCCCTCGGATACCACCTGCTCGGCTGGATCCCCATTACCGTGATCGGCTTCTGGTATCTCGGCAGGATGGGACTGCATTTGAAGGACATGAAGAACTCGCGGGACGCGACCGCGCCTCGATGAACGCGCAAGAAGCCCGGGTGGAAGCGCAGGCAAAAATCAACCTCCTCCTGCGTATCCTCGAACGCGAGGATTCGGGCTACCACCAGATCGAGACGCTGTTCTGTCGGATTGGCCTGGCGGATACCGTGACGGTGCGCGTCACGCCTCGGGACCACAGCCTGCTCTGTCACGGCGAGCGAGTCCCCGCAGCGGGACTGGGGCCGCCCGAAAAGAACCTGGCGTGGCGGGCGGCGGCGGCCTACGCAGAGGCCACAGGATTTCCCACCGGATTCCAGATCACGATCGAAAAGCGGATTCCGGTCGGGGCCGGCCTCGGCGGCGGCAGTGCCGACGCCGGAGCGGTCTTGCGGGCGCTGAACGCACTCAATGCGCGTCCGGTGCCACCGGCGACCCTGCAACAGATCGCCTCCTCGTTAGGCGCGGACGTTCCGTTCCTCACGCTGGACGATGCGACGCTGGCCCTGGCCTGGGGACGCGGGGACCGGCTGGCGGCACTGCCCGGACTCCCGGCCAGCGCGGTCTGGTTGCTGGTGCCCGATGCGACAGTCAACACTGCCGAGGCGTACCGTTGGTTCGATGAGGCGGGACGCCCGTCGGGAGAATCGGTGATTCCGCGAGCCCGATTCGGCAGCTGGGAAGGGGTCGCGTCGGTAGCCGCAAATGATTTCGAGCCCGTGGTCGGCGAGAGGATCCCCAGGATAGGCCGCCTGCTGGCGACGCTTCGGAGCGATGAGTTGATGGAGTTGCTGGGTCCATCGGGCTCGATCCTCATGTCCGGGTCCGGCTCGACCATCGCGGTTGTCAGTGGCCAGCCGCGCGCCCCTCACATGAGCGCCATCCCCCCTCTAGCCGGAGTCACCGTGATCGAGACGGAGACCGCTACTTTTGTTGAGCCGGTCGTTCTGACCCATTAGGTTGCCGCTCCCACTTCTGCCCCCTCGTCCAATGGCAGGACATCGGACTTTGGATCCGAGAATGGTGGTTCGAATCCACCGGGGGCAATTCCGTCCGGATTGACCTAACCTCCCGTCACATCTACGTTTCAAGGCTACGGTAATGGACCTTTTGCCGGGTGTGCTCCGGGGATTCAAGCTGCTTTCCGGAAACGCCAACAGAGGACTCGCCGAGGAAATCGCCCGACATCTCGGAGTTGAGCTGTGCAGGATGACGCTCACTCGCTTTGCCGACGGTGAAATCTTCGTGCGGATCGATGAGAATGTCCGCGGTGCGGACGTTTTTATTGTCCAGCCGACCAATCCGCCGGCGGAAAACATCATGGAGCTGCTGCTCCTGATCGATGCCGCCAAGCGGGCGTCGGCAGCGCGGGTGACCTGCGTCATGCCGTATTACGGCTACTCGCGGCAGGACCGGAAGGACCAGCCGCGGGTGTCGATCGGGGCGAAGCTGGTGGCAAATCTGATCCAGACCGCGGGCGCTGACCGGGTGCTGGGACTCGATTTCCACCAGCATCAATTGCAGGGGTTCTTCGACGTCCCCGTCGATCACCTCTATGCCTCCCCGGTGCTGGTATCGCACTTTCGGAAGAAGCAGTTCACCGATCTGGTGGTCGTTGCACCGGATGTCGGGTCGGCCAAGATGGCTCGCGGCTTTGCGCGGAAGCTCGACGCGGCGCTCGCGATCATCGACAAGCGACGCACGGGGCCTAACGTGGCCGAAGTGCTGAACGTGGTTGGTGAAGTCGAAGGACGGGATTGTCTCATCCCCGATGACATGATCGATACAGCCGGCACCGTCTCGGAGACGGCGCGGGCCCTGAAAAAACTGGGAGCGCGGGACATCTACATCTGCGCAACGCATGGACTGCTGTCTGGTCCGGCGGTCCAGCGGTTGAAGGACGCCCCGATTTCCGAGGTGGTAATCACCGACTCGGTGGTCGTGACGGAAGAGAAGCGGTTCGACAGGTTACGGGTGTTGTCCGTGGGTGAGCTGCTCGCGAAGGCGATTCGCTTTACGCACAGCGAGCAGAGCGTGTCGAGTCTGTTTGATTAGCTGCGTGCTGATTGCTGATTGCTGCGTTATGCAGCGTGCTGGTGCTGGTGTTCGTGCTGATTGCTGTTCGCTGGTCGCGTGCTGCTCGCTACTCGCTGGTCGCTATTCGCGGTCTTAGTCTCCCTCTCCGATCTCACATCTCGTCTCATGGCTACTGCCCAACTAACCGCGATCGCGCGCAACACGAGTGGCAAGGGCGCCGCGCGCTCGCTTCGCCGCGAGGGTCGCCTGCCGGCGGTCATTTATGGACACGCCCGCGAGCCACTCTCGTTGTCCATTCCCGAACGTGACCTCCAGCGCCTCCTCGAGCGCTTTGCCGCCGAGAATACGGTGATCGAGCTCTCCATCGACGGCTCGATGTCGCGCACGCTCATTCGCGAGATCCAGCGCCATCCCGTGCGTCGCAACGTGCTGCACGTCGACTTCCAGGAACTGGTGGCCGGCGAGCGCATGGTCGTTCGCATCCCGATTGTGCTCCAGGGCATCCCGGAGGGCGTCCGGACGTCGGGCGGTATCCTCAGCCAGATCCTGCAGGAACTGGAGTGCCGGGTCGATCCGCTCAACATGCCGGGCAAGATCGATGTCGACGTCACCCACATCACGATCGGCCACTCGGTTCACGTGAGCGAGATTACGGCGCCCGAGGGTGTCGAAATCCTCGATGAACCTGAAGCGACGATCTGCGTCGTCGCCGCGCCGAAGGAAGAAGTGGAGGTGCCAGTTGCGGGCGTCACGCCGGAAGCACCGGCCGAGCCGGAGCTGATCCGGAAGCCGAAGGAAGGTGAGGAGGGCGAGCCCGAGGAGACTTGAGCTCGTTCGATTGGCTGAAGCGCTTCCTTGGCCGGGAAAGTGGCCGGGGCACGAGCGACGAGCCGATGAAGCTCATCGTCGGGTTAGGCAATCCGGGAAAAGAGTACGTCGATACACGGCACAACGTCGGCTGGTGGGTCATCGACCACCTGGCCGGCGTTTGGCGTTTCGAGGGATGGCGGAAGGACCAGAACTCGCTGGTCAGCGACGGGCGGGTGGGCAACCAGCGCGCACGGCTGGTCAAGCCGCAGACGTACATGAACCTGAGTGGCGGGATCCTGAGACCTTACCTCCGTCGCGAGACGTGGGAGGTGGCGAGGGACCTGCTCATCATTGTCGACGAAGTAGCGCTACCGGTGGGGCGCTTCCGGTTGCGGGCGAGGGGGAGCGCCGGAGGACATAATGGCCTCAAATCCATTGAAGCCGCGGTGGGAGGTCAGGATTACGCTCGGTTGAGGGTTGGTGTCGGACCGGCGCCGGACCGAAAACGCGAGAGGGACCTGGCCGATTACGTGCTCGATCGAATGGGAAAAGGGGAAAGGAAGGAAGTGGAGGCTCTTTTTCCGGATCTCGTCGCGTCAGCTGAAACGTGGATTCGAGATGGGGTGGAACTCGCGATGACCCGGTTCAATCGGAAGGCGGATGTGGGAGATGGGAACTAACGGGATGGGGGATGTCGGATGGGGGATGGGGGAGAAACTGCACGAACTCGATCCATTCTGTTGCGGGCAGGCTTCGCGTTCGCTTTTTCGAGCACCCTGACCCTGAGCGCCGTAAGCATCCCCGCTACCTGATCGATTCGGGCATCGAGTCTGGCGTAGTCAGACAGCGGCAGCAATCCGAGGTCCTTGGCGAGGAGCACGTGGTAGTCGAGCTCGCGCACGGACCCGATCGCGATCGTTAGGTATCGCGCGAACTGTGCTGGCGTCACCTGGCCGCTACCTTCCGAGATGTTAGCCGCTATCGACATCGACGCACGACGCATCTGGTTGATCAGCGACGCGTATCGACCCCGATAAACGCGTTCGGTTACTTCGTGGATACTCAGCGTGAGTCGATGCGCGCGCTGCCAGACTGCAAGCTTTCGAAACGGGAACATGTAGAACTGTTGCTGGTCTTCAGCGAACAAGCATCATCCTGGCATTGCCTGGTGGATCATTCTCCCGCAGCGGTAACCCGTGATGAAGCTGTCCGACCTCCGACCTCCGACATCCGCCATCCGTTGGGTTAGTCGACGGGAGCCATCACCCTCGCATCATCCGTTTTCGGGTCGTTCACCAGCAACCCGATCTCCCACGTTCGCATTTCGTCCGGTGAGAACGGACCAACCAGACGTCTCACGTCTGCAATCTTCGTGGATTGGTCCAGCCACGCCTTATAGTCTCCGGGTCGAATAATGACTGGCATCCGATCATGAATCGGTTCCAGTAATTCGTTAGGCTCCGTGGTCAGAATCGCGCACGTAATCAGCCACTCGCCGCTCTCCTTCGCGCGCCACGCTTCCCAGAGCCCGCCGAGGGCAAAGATCTCGCCGTCTCGGATCGCGATCGCATAGGGCTTCCGCCGCTTCTGGCCCGGCACGTCCTGCCACTCATAAAAAACGTCGGCGGGGATAAGGCACCGGCGTTTCTGCATCGCCGCGCGAAAGGCGCCCTTTTCGAGCGCCGTATCGGACCGGACATTGGCCATCCGATTGCCAATGCTCGGGTCCTTGGCCCAGGACGGGACGAGTCCCCACCGTATCATCTCGGCCTCGGTGCCCCCCTTTCGTTCCCGCACCACCAGGATGTCGGAGCTGGGAGGGATGTTGTAACGCGGGACGAGGGGCGGGAGCTCGGTGATTCCGAAACGCTCCAGTTTCAGGGCTTCAGGGCGCGTGAGTCCGAATCGGCCGCACATGATTTGGATAACGGATGGGAGATGGCGGATGGGAGACAACGCCTCCACACTAATCTGAAGCGTGGCACTGGCCGCGATGTGGTCGTGGTTGTCCCCCCTCCCCCATCTGCCCTCCGACATCCGAGCCCTGCCATCCGCCATCGCGGGTCGTTACGTTTCCCGGACTCAAAACCGTTCCACAACCCCCTCCTCGCGCTCCGGCAACCAGCGCGGGGCGGCCACGACCAAAGGGAGGATTGCCGACTCATGATACGCCGTTACGAGGCGGTGTACATCTTCGACTCAGCACTCGAAGACGCCGCCATCAACGAGAAGATCTCGCGGTTCCACGGTCTTCTCCAAAGTCCGGAAGACATCTCGGTCGATCACTGGGGGCGCAGGCAACTCGCCTACAAGATCGGCCCGCGCGAAACCGGCTACTACGTCATCGCAAAGTTCCACGCGACGTCGACCGTGCTCCCCGAGTACGAGCGCGCGATGAAGCTCGACGATGGAGTCGTCCGGTACCTGATCACGTTGTTCGAGCACGAAGTCGGTGCTCCCCCCATGACCGAAGAGGAGCTCGCCCGTGCCCGTGCCCAGGAGGAAGAAGACGATGAAGACTGATTCCATGCGGCGTCCGACGAAGAGCTGCCCCTTCTGCGAGACCCGCGTGCACTACGTCGACTACAAGGATGATCGCACGTTAGGCCGCTTCATTACGGACCACGGCAAGATCCTGCCGAGCCGGCTGAGCGGCGTCTGTGCGCGCCACCAGCGCCAGCTGTCAACCGCGATCAAGCGCGCCCGTTACCTCGCGATCATCCCCTACATCCGCGGTCAGCAGGCCTAGTGAGCACGACCCCGCCGTCGATTCCGGAAAGCGACGCCGCACCAGCGGCGGGGCGTGAGCGCGGCTGGCGACTGATCCTGCCCGCCCTCGGGCTGTTTCTCCTCGTGCCGGCGTTTGCCGCGTTGCGCGTCATCTTCCCGGTCGAGCAGACGATCCTGCTCGTCGGGCCGGCGATCGGCGTGTGTGCCCTGGTCGCCTGGGTGCAAGGCGGTCGGGTGTGGCTCGCGCTCACCTGGTTGTTGTTGTCCGCCTGGATGCTGCTCAGGCCACCGGGCGCAGGGTCGGGCTTCGAATTCCTGGCCCGGGGCTGGGCCATCGTGCTGGTGTCGATGTTCGGCATCGTGTGCATGCTTGGCGGACGGCGCCTCTTTCTCTCGCGCGCACTTTCAGCCGTGGCGGCAACATTCGTCTTCGCCGGCGCGGTGGTGCTCGTGTCCGACGTTTCGACCGGTCGTGTTCAACGCACGCTCGCCGATGAACTCGATCGACGGGCCGCGCCACTGAACGCCCAGGTGCAGGCAACGACCATGGGGCCGGAGTGGCAGAACTTCGCCGACAGCAATCCTCGCTTTGCGGCCCTGGTGGAACAGATGCTGGAAAGCTGGAACCGCATGCCCGAAGTGACTGTCTCGTTTTTCCCCGCCCTGCTCGCGCTGGAATCGCTGGCCGCGCTCGCGCTGGCGTGGGGACTTTTTCATCGCATCAGCCGAACCCGGGTGGGTCCCCCATTGCAGCGGCTTCGGGACTTCAAGTTTGGCGACCAGCTCGTGTGGGGGTTCCTGGTCGGGATCGTCCTGGTCGTGATTCCGTCCCTTGATGCCCTGCGCGGACTTGGAGTCAACCTGATCCTCTTTTTTGGTGCGCTCTACGTGCTTCGCGGCCTTGGAGTGCTTGCCTGGTTCATGGCCGACCGCCGTCTGGCGATCGCCATGCTGATTCTTCTGGCGCTGCTTTTCACCCCCGCCGTTGGAATACTCGCGCTCGGCCTCGGTCTTGGTGACACGTGGGTCGACTGGCGCGGCCGCGCGCGGCAGCAACTGACATAACGACTCTGGAGCTCATCTCATGGAAGTCATTCTTCGGCAATCGGTGGAGAAGCTCGGTTCTCCCGGCGAGGTGGTGAAAGTCTCTAATGGATACGCGCGGAACTACCTGCTTCCACGCGGCATAGCCGTTATTGCCACCGAAGGCAACAAGAAACAGATCGAGGCGCAACGCCAGCGGCTCGAGGCGGCGGAGGACGAGCGTCGCGAGCAGGCTCAGGGAATGGCGGGCACGCTGGAACAGGTATCGCTCACATTCTCCGCTCGCGTCGGCGAAGAGGGGAAGTTGTTCGGCTCCGTCACCGCCGGCGACATCGTGCAGCAACTGGAAGCGCTTGGACACAAGATCGAGAAGCGTCAGGTCGACCTTCACGAGCCGATCAAGGCGCTGGGCGTGTACCGCGTGCCAATTCGCCTGC
>Ga0079215_10000188_pt1 | contig 12785 bp, 14 predicted proteins | sample NCControl_FD_77004 | JGI IMG/M metagenome (GOLD analysis project Ga0079215, IMG submission 77004) | Agricultural soil microbial communities from Utah to study Nitrogen management - NC Control | ecosystem: Environmental > Terrestrial > Soil > Agricultural land | place: USA: Utah | collected...
AGTTTAGAATTAAGGGGACTGCATATTGCAAAAAATTGATAAAAATAGTTAACCTGTCGAGTTAGTTGATGTCAATGTTCCTCTCAGTTCACCTTCAGGAAAGTCTGAAGTAAGGATATTAATATACGTCATATTCTGACCCATCAAGTCTATTAATGCTTGCAGTTTGCTAGAGGGGTTCACAGATGTCGTAGCATTTGTCAAATTGCCAACCGATGCTGTTGTAGCATTTGTCAAATTGCCAACCGATGCTGTTGTAGCATTTGTCAAATTGCCAACCGATGCTGTTGTAGCATTTGTCAAATTGCCAACCGATGCTGTTGTAGCATTTGTCAAATTGACAGAAGCTGGTAATGCCAATGTAATATTAGTTGTCAGGTTTGCCAAGGGCAACAGTATACTTGAGGAATTTATTGTACCTTCAATTAAATTGCCATCAATGACTCCTGAGGGTTCTGTTGAGTTTAATAATGAAACAAGGATTTGTCCGTTCTCTGTAGAATCACCTTTGTACAGAAATGCCCCTGTAACCTTATCTAGAGATGTTACATTTATCTGATACTTGAGATTATCCTCGTTACCATCTACAAGAGCACTTCCATAGGATTCACTGAAAATAGGAGGCACTACGTGTTCTCCCGCCAAGTCTGTTCTAAAACCAATCTGTGCAAAAGCAAAATTACTCATCAATACAAACATCCAAATAGCTAAACTGACAGGTATTGAATATCTTAAGTTATTCATACTTAATGTTTATTTAGCCCTTATAAAAAAATTATGAAATGCAATAATATGTGAGGATAAATAGCATGGATAGACTTCGAAATTCCGATAACTAGAAAATACTCATGTAAATGGATTTGAAGCATGATATTACTATTTTTAGTAAATTACTTACTCGGTTGGATTCAATAGTTGAACAGACGCGTAGAGAATTGAACACTGTAATGTGAATTACAGATTATTCAATTCTTAATATTTGTTTTATTGAGTCAACCAATCCATCCGCATATCCAATAGATAATACCGCCAACTCCTTTTTACCTTGCCTGAAGAATCGGATTGCATCATCCAGATATAATTCTGCATTCTCCAGTAATTCTAGTTGAATTTTCTCGTTCTTTCTGGAAACTAATGATTCTCTTAATTGTTTGATTTCATTTCTAATCATTGGCTCATATTTGTTTAACATATGATCCGAAATGCACTTTATCTTCGCCGTATTATCATCAGGTCTATCGATTATTTCAGTCAAATTCAATATCGCATCCTCTTCTGTAAAATGTAGCTTCGAAGGAAATATGATAGCATGAGGCCCTCCTCCGTAATCTATGCCCAATAGGGATTTAATTTTGCCACTGACTATTCTTTGCCTATCCGTGCCAATTCTCGAAAGAACAATCAAAAATGAGTTCTCTGAAACAAACTCGTACTTGATATCTTTCTCTACCTCAAGAAGTCTTGAGATTGCATCATTTGGTTTCATGAAAAAAACGGATTCATCTTCATTCTGTCTATATTCAGTTAGTATAATGGTATGGCAATTCAAATTCAGGTTGTTAAAGATTGTCGTATAAACACTCAATGCTGACTGTCTTTCTTCCATCATAGTGACTAGTTTTCCTATCTTGTAGATTTGTAATCCAGATTCCCCTACGAGCGAAGTAATTCCTGAAGCGGCATGTATGACCTTGACATTAATGTTATTTCTAACGGCTCTTATTCTCAATTCTGTAAAAGTTGTCGCTATGGTTGGGTCTCCATAACTTACCAATCCAATATTCAACGTCTTTGACTCATCTAATATTTGTCTACCATCTTCCACAAACCACCTTTTTACAAATTCTATTTTTTTTCCTGGTTCCAGAGTTGACTTTAGATTTTGGATAAAATTGTCCGAAATAGGCGATGTGAATTTTTCAATGTAAATTCTATCGCATTTTTTCAGTATGTCAATTGAATTACACATCTCAAAAGTGTCATAAATTCCAGCACCGACTAAATACAGCATATCAGTATTTCATTTGGTACTCAAATCCCTCTTATTATGGTGTAGCCTTGAGGTATGAAAAAGCGCCCTATTGTAAATTTCAATGCTAGATAGATATGACTGTATTTCCACTCTTTCGTCCTTAGAATGTGACACATGAGGTTCACCGGGTCCGTACGTTACCATAGGGATCTTCAGGGAATTTCCTAATACGTTCATATCTCCAGTGCCTGTTTTCCTTAAAAGTACTGGACGCACCTTGCCAATATCTAATATTGAGAGAGACAGTGCCCTAACTATTGGGGATGAATGGTTAGCTTCAAAAGGTTCTGTCATATCCTCAATCCGATAAGTAATTTTCACCTTCCGTAGTTCAGAAATATTCTTTATAGAATTATCCAATGCATCAAGCACATCTTGACACTTAACACCATTTGGTACTCTGATGTCAATCGTTATCTTACACTTTTGTGGCGTAACATTATGACTCGAACCTCCAGAAATTTCTGTGAGACTGAGACTAACTGATTCACTTTTTTTATCAGTTTTATTATATTTTGATGATATTTCGTTACTAAGTAACTTCCACACCTCATATGCCTCCTCAATAGAATTTTTCGACAGCCAGGGAGCACTAGCATGAGCACTATCAAGTACATCACATGTAAGTCTTAACGCAAGTCTCCCCTTATACGATATAGTAATTTTGTCAATTCCACTTGGTTCTCCAAATATTGCATAGTCGACAGACAATTTATTCTTAACCAACTCCTTAATACCAGTAGCGTTCCCTTCTTCATCAACAACTCCTGCAAATATTATCGTTCCACTCTGCTTGAATTCCGAGCAGGCAAGAAGCATGGCTATAAGCGGTGCTTTGGCATCGGACGCCCCCCTACCAAAAAGGTATCCTGATTCTACTCTAACCGGTATTTGCCCTGGCACGGTGTCCATATGTCCACATAAAAGAATTCTAGGGCTACCGCTTCCCTTAGTTGCAATTACATTACCAACGCTATCGATACTTACTTTCTCAAACCCCAGATCATCCAGACATTTTTCCTTAATCAGATTGGCTAATTGTGCCTCTGATCTAGAAGGAGTATATATTTCAAGAGCTTTTTTCAATAATTTAATCGCATATGCTGAAGAGATCAATTTTGCTAATTATTTGTTGGATTTTATTAGATGATCTATAATAATGGATGGGATGTCCACTCCAGTAACCCTAACAGTGTTCTTGAACTCTGTAGTATTGTTTACCTCATGCACAAGAAGTCCATTTTCACCTTCCATCAAATCTACTCCCAAAATCTCGCCCTTCATTGTCTTTGCAGCTTTCAAACAAAGTTCTTCCATTTCGTTGGTAACTTTGCATGCTTCTGCCCTTCCGCCGAGAGCCATGTTGGTTTTCCATTCATTATCTCCCGAGTACCTATAGATGGCAGCAATTACTTTGTCTCCTACAACAATACTTCTAATATCCCTGGGAGGTCTTTTTACAAACTCCTCGAAATAAAACACATGATATAATGGATACATGTGTTCCCTATCTTCTATTACTGCTTCAGCCGCCTCTTTATCCTTTAGTAACGCGATCATTCTTCCCCAGCTACCTACCACAGGTTTGATAACCTTTGGGTATCCGTTCTTATTCAGGATACTCATAGCTGATTGATTAGAAAAGGCACAAAATGCTTTTGGGATGGCAATATCTGATTTTGACAATTCCATATGGGTAAACAGTTTATTTCCACACATTATCGCAGTATGTAAAGAATTTATCACCTTTGCGCCAAGGCCCTCAAATGCAGCGGTTGAATGCAAATTATTGTAGTAACTTACACATCTTTGTAAGATGATGTCATCACGATAATTCGATTTGTCTTCGTCCAGGTCGATTGAATTTTCTCTGCAATTAATGACTTCTAGATTAATATCCTTTTTTTTAGCAGCTTCAATTAGTGATTTTTCTTCCCATCTTAGCTGGTCATAAAGAATGAAAAAAGAAGGTTTATTGTTATTTCCTTTCACTCTCCCCAATCCTCTCCGACAGATTGTGAGGGTCTTATGGTAAACCCATTACTTGATTTTATTAGTTCGTAACTGGCACCACAGTCAGGACATGTCACAATTTCATTTTCCATCGCGTCATCAGGAATTTTGATTTCTGCGTCGCATTCAGTGCATTTTATCATTACTATCTCCTCTACTTTGATACTGCATCGTTAAGTATTTTTCTTTCTAATCTTTCATCAAGATATAGTTCCAAGATATCTCCCATACGTAGTTCCTTCAGACCCTTGGCCATTTTCTCTGCTTCAACTTTTGAAGATTCAAGTCCCAACAAAGACAAAAGATAAGCCGCTCCATTTTTACCGGCCAACTCTCCGAACACAATTTTTCTTCTATTCCCAACAAGACGGGGTTCGAGAATTTCATAAGCTGATGGATTTTGCAGAATTGCAGCCAAATGTGTTCCTGCTTTATGTTTATACGCACTTTCTCCGACTATGGGTTTAGATTCAGGAGTCTCAATATGTGTATAACTTACAATAGTTCTTGAAAGGTCCTTCAACATATGTAACCTAAAATCATTAGGCATTCCATAGATGACACTTAGGGCAACTGCCGTTTCTGCTAGAGATGGAATACCCGTCCTTTCGCCAAATCCGTCTATGGTAGTATGGATCTGATTCGCTCCTGCTTCGCAACCTGCTAGTGCATTGGCAAGCGCTAGCCCTACATCATTATGACAGTGTACATCTAGTGATGAGATTTTCGTGTCGATATTGTCATATATCATCTTAACCAAGTTGTACATTCCCTGTGGACGCATGATTCCTACAGTATCAGGTATGCTAATTCTTTCAATTCTTCGTGAATTCATTTCCTTACACATTTCAATTAGGAACGATGGGTCTGTCCTACTTGCATCTTCCATAGTAAAACGTGATTTCAATCCATGTGATTTAATAAAATCTGCAACTTCAAGTGCTCTGATTTTTGCTTCTTCTCTTGATATCTTTAGTTTTGTAGATAGATGTATGTCCGAAATTCCCATATATGTTGCGACCCAGGTTGCATTACAGTCAAGTGCGACTTCAACATCAGATTTAAGCGCCCTTACATGGGCCAGTATGTCTGCTTTGAGACCCTGTTTGATTATTGTCTTTGTTGCTTCGAAATGATCATGGGAGACAACCGGGCTTATTTCTATTTGATTTACACCAAACGAGTCCAATAACCAGGCAATCTGTATTCTTTGTTTATTTGTAAAAGACACTCCAGGGTGTTGCTCACCTTCCCGAAGCGTTGAATCCAAAATTGTTATTTCTTTGTTGGATGCTATTTGATTATATATGTTCGCAAAATGATTGGGATCGTCTGAAATTAGTGACATTTATGCTTAATTAGAACTTATTTCGAATACAATATAAATCTTTTCGGCTCCTACAAAGGGTATCTCATGTCAATGTTCTTAAGATAATGACCGTATCCGTATCTGATACTCCTTCTATTCTTCTTATATCGTCAATACTGCTATTAATTTCGTTAATAGAATTGGATGATAATATCACTGCTATATCATACTGTCCGGTTATTTCATAGATAACTTTGACCCCTGCAATACTCTGGAGTTTCGACGCAACTGAGTTCGTGTCAGTAGTTGAACCTACAGAGAGCAATGTTATAGCGCTGGTTTTCTTGTCCGAATTTTCTTCAATTGTGAACCTTGATATCGAGCCATCATCAATTAGATTCTTAATTCTTCGTCTTATTGCGGATTCAGACAAACCAAGTTCCTTACCTATTTCCACAAATGATTTTCTAGAATCCAATCTGAGGATTTCGAGGATCCGTTGATCAAATTCGTTATCCTTTGACATTCCGCCTCTTCTCCTCGACAGTTAGAATATCATCCATTATATCAATAGCTCTACTGACCTGCTCTTTCTTCATTACCAAAGGTGGTAGAAGTCGAATTATTGTTCTTCCAGAATATAACATCAGTAAGCCTCTTTTTATCCCGTCCATCAATATATCGCGTACATCAAAACGCGATTCTAATGCAAGCATCATCCCCATACCTCTTACATCTCTTATAATAGGATGTTTTTGTTTTAATTCAATAAGTTTGTTCTTAAAATACGTACCCGTATCGGAGGCTTTTGTTACCAGCTCTTCTCTTATTATCGTGTCTATGGTGGCATTTCCAGCGGAACATGCAATGGGATTTCCGGCAAAAGTTGAAGAATGTTCTCCGAGGTTCATACAGTTGGCTATCTCTTCCTTTACAAATGTTACACCTGCCGGGACACCTGAAGCAATACCCTTTGCTACACACATAATATCTGGTACGGCATTCCAATTCTGACCTGCCCACATCTTACCGGTTCTTCCAAGTCCAGTTTGTATTTCATCAAAGATAAGTACTAAACTTTTCTCAGTACATAAATCCCTAACTGCCTTTACATAACCTTCTGGGGGCATTATTATTCCCGATTCTCCCTGAATGGGTTCTAAAATAACAGTTCCAGTGCTTTCATCTATTGCGTCTGTAAGTGACGGTATATCCCCAAACGGAACAAATTTTACTCCCTCTAGTAGAGGATTAAATGATTTACGATATTTAGCATTATGGGTCACAGACAATGCTCCAAAAGTCTTTCCATGATAACCACCAAACATGGAGATAATCCCAGTTTTTTGCGTATATTTTCGTGAGAATTTTAGAGCCGCTTCGATTGACTCCGCCCCACTATTACTGAAGAAAATTCTCTCCAGCTTCTCAGGCGCAATAGATTTTAACTTTGAAAGAAATTGAAGTCTGCTGTCGTTATAAGTAGACATATGACATACCATAACTTTATTCATCTGCTCAGTTATTGCCTTTATGACTTCTCTGTTGCAATGTCCTATTATGGCTACCCCATATCCACCCATACAATCGATGTATTCATTTCCATCGCTATCCCAAACTGTTGCGTCCTGTGCCCTATGGATAGTAACAGGAAATCTTTGATATAGATTTATCAGAAATGAATCTTCATTGAGAGTCAATTTGAAATCACCGTACAATCTTCATGATTTATTGCACTTGAAATTGGATTAGATACCTTACCTGATGCAATTATAACTTCTTTTGCCCCCAACATTAGGGCTTCTGTACTGGCCAATATCTTTTTTTCCATTCCAAAACCAATTTTTGGCAGATATTCTTTGGCCTGACTTGCAGTTAGACTTTTTACTAATTTATCATCCAAATGTAAACCATTTACATTAGTCAGAAAAATCACTTTGTCTGCCTTCAAGTTTCCCGCAATGTACGCTGCAGCTCTATCCCCATCAACATTCAAAAATTCATAGTTTTCACTTAATGCTATGGGTGATACCACTGGTAAATATCCATTCTCTGTCAGCGTATTTAGGAGTGAGGTTTCAACAAATTGAATTTTCCCGGTATATCCACCTTCTATGATCATCTTACGTCCTTTTTCATTTAGCACAGTAAGTTTGGTCTTTCGAATAGCCCGCAATATGCCCGCATCAATACCTGAAATTCCCACCGCCATTATTCCTGCTTCCACCATCATCTTGACAATTATTTTATTAATTTTACCAGACATTACCATTGTATAAATTTCAACTGTTTCCTTATCGGTGAACCTACTTCTAATACCACTTGGAGAAACGATGAATTTCTGCTCTTTCCCAAGTTTTGTCGCCATATTGGTTACTTCGTTACCCCCACCATGTACTAGAACCATTTTTTCATTTAGCGAAATTTTGCGTATGTCTTCAATTATAGATGGATGTAGTTCATAAAGCACACTTCCACCAAACTTTATGACTATCATACCGGTGTCAATGGGGTATATCTTAGTCCACTAGTCTCGTTAAATCCACACATGAGGTTCATATTCTGGATGGCAGAACCAGCCGCCCCTTTCATTAAATTATCGGAGGCAGAAAGTGCCACTATACGATTCGTATTTTCATCCATGTCAAAACCTACATCACAGAAATTTGACCCTACTACAAATTTAGGATCTGGGAATTTATATAGACCCTTCTTATCCCTTATCAATCTAATAAAAGGTTCTTCTTTGTACGAGTTTCTGTATGCTTTCCATAGCTCTATTTCTGACCTTGGTGAATTGAGAAATACGTGATTAGTAGTCAATATTCCTCTTACTAAATTTACAGCATGAGGACTCATACTTACCTTAATTTTTTCGTCTGATATTAGGCTCAGTTCCTGCTCTATTTCACCAGTATGTCTGTGTTTGGATGGCTTGTAAGGTCTTATTACTCCATATCTCATGGCATGATGAGTACCTGAACTATCATTTGCACCTGCTCCTGAAGATCCAATTTTACTATCCACAATAATATGACTCGTATCGATAAACTTGTTTTCCATTAAAGGTTTAAGAGCCAATATTGACGTTACCGCCATACATCCAGGACAGGAAACTAATTTTGCGTCCTTGATTTCATTTCTATGAATTTCTGGTATTCCATAAACAGATTTAGAAAGTAAATCCGGAAATGGATGTTCCCATCCATACCATTTGACATAGTCGTCTGCGTTCTTCAAACGAAAGTCTGCTGATAAATCAATTATTTTAACCCCCGTACTGTACAAGTCCTTGACGATATTCAACGCGTTACCATGCGGAACCGATACGAATACCAAATCACATTGATTTACTATTTTATCCATTTCCATAGGTGAAAAAGTTAGATCAATGAAACCCTTAAGACTAGGATGTATTCTGTGAACATACTCTCCCGCATTCTGTCTAGAAGTTAGAACACTTAATTCTACTTCCGGGTGTACTACCAACAAACGTAAGAGCTCCCCGCCCACATATCCTGACGCACCAATTACTCCCACTTTAATCAATTTATTCCCTCACCAAAATTTCTACTATGACATCTTATGAATTTTGTTATCCTTGACAAAAGATTTGACCTCTAATCAGATTAATGACACGTATTTAGATTGTAAACCTATTTTGATGACATCTTTACCAAATAATCTGTCATTGCACCCGCAATGTCGGATTTACAGACGGCCGAGGCCCCTCTAAATTCTACAGTATTGTTTACTTCATGTACAAGATAACCCCTTTCTTTATCTTCCATAAGATCAACACCCAAAATACCCCCGCCGACTGCATTTGACGCTTTAAGCACAAGTTCTTTTAATTCTGAAGTCAATGGCGCCATCTCTGTCCGGCCGCCTACAGCCACATTAGTTCTCCACTCGTTTTCTGATGAATATCTAAAGACTGAAGCAACTATTTGATCTCCTATCACAATGCATCTAATGTCACGTGAAGGACGATTTATTAATTCTTGGAAATAGTAAATTCTTGAAAATGAATTGTCGTTTTCCTGCCTTGAATCCAGCATCATGTCCGCCATAGACTGGTCTTTTATTTGGTAAACACCTCTCCCCCAGGAACCAATAATTGGCTTAACTACTAGTGGAAATCCTATTTTTTTCATACATTCTCTTGCTGATTCAGTACTAAAAGCAAAAGTTGTTTTTGGTGTTGGCACATTATTCTTCTTTAGAATCAAAGATGTAATTAGCTTATTTCCACATATTTCGCTTACACTAAATGAATTTACAACCGGTAGACCTATTTGTTCTAAACAATAAGTTAGATGCAACCCCCTGTTATAACTAATCACGCGCTGCAATATTATATCCCCAAATCTTGAATCGCTTTTACTCGATTCAGTATCGAATATTAGTGATTTTCCATCTATTAAAGTGGCGTCAAACCCTTTTTGCTGGATATCGTTGTATATTTTTTTTTCTTCAAATCTTAGTTTGTCGTATATTATACATATTCTGACCAACTATTGTCCCCAGTCTTCTCCGACTGACTCAGCTTCCTTCATCTCAACTGTGTCCTCAGTCTTTGATACAATTTCAAAATCAGTGCCACAATCTGGACATGTTATTATTTCTCCAACCATCGAATCCTGTGGAATAGTCAGCTCAGCGCCACAGTCTTTACACTCTTTTTTCATTTCTATTTTACTCCTTTCCCCTTAGCAGGTAAGTCCTTTGATAACTTATTGGCAATAACTGTTTCCATCCCCCATAACTCTATAAAACCTTTTGCTAGATTTTGATCGAAAATAGAATCTGAGGCATATGTGGCAAGGGTTTGCCTGTAAAGTGAATTCTTTGACTTTCTTCCAACTACCTTAGCGGATCCATTTTGCAATTTCATCCTAACTTTTCCTGTAACTCTAATTTGAGTTGCCTCTATAAACTTATCCAAGTCTTCTCTAAGAGGATCGAACCATAATCCAGAATAGATCAACCAACTCCACTGATCATCAACAATTTGCTTAAATCTCAACTCATGCTTTGTTAGTACGAGTTGTTCCAAATCTTTGTGTGCAGCTAGAATTGTTAGAGCAGCTGGGGCTTCGTATATCTCCCTTGTCTTTATTCCGACGACTCTGTCTTCTATATGATCTATCACTCCTATTCCATGACTACCTGCTTTAGTGTTGAGATATGTAATTATATTCATTAGGGACATCTTTCGATTGTCAACAGCCACAGGTACTCCTCTATCAAATTCTATCTCCAAATACTCTGCAGGAATGTTCTTATTCTTAACCAAGCTGAAAATCTCCTCTGGAGGCTCTATCCAAGGATTTTCTAATTTTCCTGCTTCGATTGCTCGTCCCCATATATTCATGTCAGTACTATATTTCTTGATTTCCTCATTAAGTGGAACATTATTTTTTTTTGCGTATCTTATTTCAAGATCCCTTGTAAGATTCATCTCCCTTATTGGTGCTATAATTTTTATAGTTGGATCAATCGACGACATTGCAATATCGAACCTTACCTGATCGTTTCCCTTACCCGTGCATCCATGGGCTACCGCAATTGCGTCTTCCTTCGCAGCGACCTCCATTATTTTTTCTGCAATTAGGGGACGTGCAAGAGCTGTAGCAAGTGGATATTTTCCTTGGTAAAGTCCATTAGCCTTTATAGATCTACCAACATAATTTTCTACAAATTCTTTCTTGGCATCAATATTAAAGTGCTTTATGGCACCTAGGATCTTTGACTTTTTTCTAATTTCTTCAAAATCATCATTTTGTCCACAGTCAACTGTAGCTGTAATTACCTCCATTTTGTGATTATTTTGGAGATATTTTACACAAACGGAAGTATCCAACCCACCAGAGAAAGCTAATACGGCTTTTTTATTGGACATTGCTAATGCAACGGATATAATTATAGACTTATATTTTTTTGATTAATGCTGAAAATGTCATTCAAAAAATGAAAACTATTAAAACATACTTGATCAATATCTCCTTATGCATCATGGGTATAATTTTGAGGAAGTAAAGCAAAAGGTAATTTCTGCTTTGTCTCAAAACTACGCAGGTCTATCCGGAGTAGAACTTTCAACAAAAACTAAAATAAATCGAATGACCCTCACAAAATACTTGAATCTGATGCTAACTCAAGGGCTGGTTAGAAAAAAAAAATTGGAACTGTTAATGTATGGTATTTGGACAAAGATGCTCCCCAGATTGAGTTCCCACTAAATATTCACAATTTACAACAAAAATTTTTAGAATGCTTGATTCAGGGAAATGAGTCACAGGCAATAATCATTATTTCAAATTTACTATTCTCAACGATATCAAAAGAGAGAATTCTATTTGATATTATTTTACCAACTTTGAATATATTAAATGACATGTACGACAGAGGGAAAATTAGCGAAAGCGAAAAACTATTGATTTCTACTGCTGCGATTGACCTAGTGCTTATGACAAAATTTGTTTCTACATTTGATACTCCTAAACTGAATGCTTACTCAATAGTTGTTTCTGGATCAGAAGAGGCAAATTATTTTGCAAGGATTGCTTCTGTTATCTTGTATTTGATGGGATGGCATTCATTGTATTTGGGGAATGTTGAAAACAAGATAGATCCGTTCTTTGATATTGACATCCAGAGGCTCGTGACTAAAAAGTTAAGGAGTATGAACGGGATGTCAGTAGTCATGATTTTTTCTTTTAATGCAAATACATTGAAATTCCTATCAAATACCATCAAGGCCCTAAGGAAGAAAGTTGAAAACGATCTAAAGATAACCATATTTACTAACAATGACTTGTTGCAAGAATCGCAGGGAATGGATGTTGATTATTGTACAACTGATCTAAAGGCACTAATGGATTGGGCAAAACAGGAATACCGCAGTATATCATCTTAATTTCGCTTGGTAATGATTTAAGTGGGCCGAAAGGGATTTGAACCCTCGGCCTTTCGATTATCAGTCGAACGCTCCGCCAAGCTGAGCTATCGGCCCATAAATCGAATTAATTAGAGGATATTTATTCTTGTGGATATCAAAGTCTTTGATAAAAATGCATTTAAGTCATGCAAGAAACTAACTTGTTAATTGGCCCTTCAGATCAACAATGCTGCAATAATTACAAAAATCAAGAATGAATTAGCAAGGGATGCTGCGCGATTTATTGCAAATTTTTTGGAGAAAAAACAGATTAAGGTATTCTCAATTGAATCTCTGGATATCGAAAATGTTCAATTCGTTGATCCTGCGGAACTTGTCAATATTGATCTTGATCTTGTATTTGCCATTGGTGGAGATGGTACGACGCTTCGGGCATTCAGAATGATAAAACAAAGTACTCCTGTTTTCAGTTTAAACATAGGGGGAACAAGGGGCATCCTTGCAGAAGCAAACACGAAACCCATTGA
>Ga0079215_10000189_pt1 | contig 12751 bp, 5 predicted proteins | sample NCControl_FD_77004 | JGI IMG/M metagenome (GOLD analysis project Ga0079215, IMG submission 77004) | Agricultural soil microbial communities from Utah to study Nitrogen management - NC Control | ecosystem: Environmental > Terrestrial > Soil > Agricultural land | place: USA: Utah | collected...
AAACCAACCGACGGTGGTGTCGTTATCGTGAGTGCCGGTGTAAGCAACTACGTTAGTCGTATAGTTATGCGGCAAATCGATGTTCTTCGTATCGCCGCCGAAACCAAATTGCAAAATTCGCATTCCCGGGAAACCAAATTCGTCGCGTAAAGCAACGACGTCTGGTGTTATTACGCCCAGGTCTTCCGCTATCAAAGGCAAGTCGCCGAGGGCTTTGCGGATGGCCGTGAATAGCTGTTTCCCCGGCGCCTCCACCCACTGGCCGCGCTCCGCTGTCTGATCACCCCCGGGAATTTCCCAACAGGCTGCAAAACCGCGGAAGTGATCGACGCGCACGACATCGACCACATTCAGCGTGGCTCGCATCCGCTCGATCCACCAGTTGAACCCTTCCTCGAGCATTCGATCCCAGTCGAACAAAGGATTACCCCACAACTGGCCGGTGGTGCTGAAGTAGTCAGGGGGAACGCCGGCCACCACGATCGGCGTTCCATTCTTGTCTAACTTAAACTCCTCTGGATTAGTCCAGACGTCGGCGGAATCGTGGGCCACGAAAATCGGCAGGTCTCCCACTATTTGAATGCCGTGCTCGTTGCCGTAAGTCTTGAGGGCATACCACTGACGAAAGAACAAAAACTGATAAAACATCTGCGCTTCAATCTCGTCGCGAAGCTGCTCCCGAGCTCGCGCTAGCGCAGTGGGCGTGCGGCGAACTAACGCTGACTCCCATTTGTTCCATGGAAGGCCTTGATGAGCATCTTTCAACGCCCGAAACAACGCATAGTCTTCGAGCCAGGCGCTTGACTGTTGGGCAAAGGTTTCAAAGGCGCTCCGCAGACCTGTATCGGTGGTCCGCTTGTAATGCTCATACGCGCTGCGCAAAAGATCGTCTTTGAGCGCGTGAGCTTGCGCAAAGTCAATCCGCTCGTTTGTGTGGGAGGCGGGAGGCGGTAGCTCAGATCGCGCGAGCAAACCATCGGTAAACAATTGCTCAGGACTGATGAGTAAGGTGTTACCCGCGAAAGCTGAGTAACACGCGTACGGTGAATCGCCGTAACCAGTCGGACCGAGGGGCAAAACCTGCCAAAGACTTTGTCCGCTGCGACGCAGAAAGTCGGCAAAGGCATATGCTTGCGGACCCAGATCCCCAATGCCGTATGGACCCGGCAGAGAAGTCGGATGAAGCAAAATGCCGCTCGACCTGGGAAAATTCATGAGATGGATCAGTCCTCTGAAGCCGTCTTCAAAAGGTGACTGCATAATGCATCGACTGCATTAGTCGGGAAACGGCTTTGCCGCGTCGGTGCGCGGTAAGTCTCTGAACTTACCGCCAAGGCCGGACCAAAAATCGTCTCCGGGCTGAGCCCCGCGCCATACGAGAAAAAGTATTAGCCGTTAAGTCAAAGACTTACCGCGCACCGACGGAGGTAGCCCTTACCGGGCGAGATAGGCCACAGCTCTTTGCGACGGAATGCCCAGTATCAACTGCCCTTTTACAACGCGAGCGCCGCTTGGACTTCCTATCAAAGGCACAACGTCTAAACCGTCTTTTAGACCAACAGCGCCCACGGGCAACGTTACTTTCTTTTCCGCCCCGTCGCGGTTGAAAGCAACAATCAATGTCTCGTTTTGAAGCTGGCGGGCGAACACATAGGCTTCATTGTCATAGTGAAGATCAATTAGGCGTCCCTGTCTGAATGCAGCGTGTTCCGCGCGTAGTCTGATCCAGGCTTGGGTCCACTCAAACATCCGTTGCTCTTTTTCTTTACGGCCAGCGGCGGTAAATGCATTACGTGGGTCGCCAGAAAATCCTCCAGGAAAGTCACGCCGATTGTCAGGATCCTCTTTGCCTTCCATGGCGATCTCTTCACCGTAGTAAAGCTGGGGAATGCCGCGCAGGCTAAGAATGTATGCGACGTGCATCATGGCGCCTTCAAGACTCGCCCCTTCGAGCGACATGAAACGTGGCGTGTCGTGGTTATTGGCCAGATTGGTAATTCTCTGGGGATCTGGATAGAGGGCGTCGTACTTCAATTGATCGCGCAGTGCTCGCATTGGCGCTTTGTTTGTGAAAACCATCAAGGACGTGTTCCAACTAGCGAAATCAAAAACCGAATCCAGTTTAGTGTCGATGCCATCCCAGCCCCGGCGACCGCCCATGAAGAAGGCGGTTTGCGCTGCATCTCGCTCGAATACCTCTCCCACCATCCACAGCTTCGGATACTGCCGATGTAAAGCCTCTGAGAGGTCGCGGATGAAGAAACGGGGCATGTACTGGATGGTGTCCTGGCGTATGCCATCAAGCCCAGTCATGCCGATCCACCAGAGCGAGTTTTGAATTTCATAGCGCGCAACTTCCGGTGCTTCTTGATTCATGTCCGGCAAGTCGTCGTTAAACCACCCGTCAAGCGTGTTGCGTACTTCGGTCTGATTGGCGTGAGGCGATAGCAGAACGCTATTTTGAAATTTGTTGAGTTGGTGTTGTTTGAGGGTGCCGTGAAACCAGTTCTCAAGCGGTGGATCTTTTACCCACGGATGCTGCGAGCCCACGTGATTGGCAACCTGATCTTGAATGATCTTCAAACCCAGCGCATGCGACTTCTCGACCAACTCTCGCAGCGTAGCTAGATCGCCGAAGCGATCCTCTACTGCGTAGTAATCAACGGCGTGGTAGCCGTGATAGTAGGTGTTGGGACACCATGGTTTGTCGCAGTTGTTGACCCCATTCCAATTGTCGTACCAGGGCGTGAGCCAGAGAGCGGTGACGCCAAGTTCTTTAAGATATGGAAGATGATTAATGATCCCGCGAAGATCACCGCCATGATACGAGCGCGGATTCTTTCTATCGGTGGCAGCAGCAGGAGCGCCAGCCGGTACATTGTTAGACGGATCGCCATCGGCAAACCGATCCGGCATGATCAGATAAATCACATCCGCCGGGGTAATTCCCTGAAAATGTTTTTTGGCGTCTAAAGGCGGTTCGATGCTGAACGGAATCGTGGTGCTGCCTTGCGCGGTAGTTACCTTTAGCGGGAACGATCCAGGGCGTGCGTTTGGACTAATCGTGACGTTGACAAAGAGATAGGTGCCACTTCGGTTAACGAGTACGCCGGAAGTTTGAGCACCCGGATTGGTCGCTTGCACGCGCGCCCCAATGAGATTCCGGCCACGAACCAATAGCCGCACCGGATTAATTGTATGTCTCGCCCACCAGGTCGGTGGTTCAACTTTTATTATCGAAGGCGCATCGCTGGCCGAAGCTTGTGGCTGGGAAAAGGTGACGGAGTGGCCGGCACACAAAAGCACGAGCAGAGCCGGATAAAGCACGCGGCTGAATTGACGGCAGCGAATCGTGGGCTTGGCGGCAGAGTGAAGGGAGGGGAATGAACGTAGTGCGCGAAGGGACGCAAAGCGGTCGCTTACAGCGATACTTTGCGAATGGTCTTTAGGCACCTTGCAGTTAGCTCTTCCTTTCTGACTGGCGAAAACTGCGAATTCGGCCAAGTAGCAGATTGATTTCAGATCTCGTGAGCTTTTTTCCAAAGGCCGGCATAGTCGCTTTACCACGGATGATTATCGAGCGCTGAGCTCTGGGATTGGCAATCCTCGAGTTCTTTTGCCACCACTCAGAATCTGTGAAGTCAGGCGCATTAAACAGTTGGCCCTGCGGTGTCTTTCCGCGGCCGTCAGCCCCGTGACAGCGAGCGCAGTTTTGATTGAAAAGCTCGTTGACCTTCTTCACTTGTGACTGCTTGCGCACTTGCCGGCTCTCAACTGAACCTGCGGCAGCCATAAACAAAGACGTGGCTAGAGCAACCACGACTACGCAGAATCCCGACCTCACTTTCAAATAACAGATCATCCCTTGATGTGAACCAATTCCTTTTCTATTGTCCTGCTGCAGTTAGATCGTGAACATGCCAGAAGACACTTTCGTTGCTCATCTCCGGATGTTTTCGGAGAAACATATTAGATAGTGGCAACGCCGAGGGGTCGTCCTTAAGTTCGGCAAAGATTTTTGCTTCTCGCTTTGCTTCTTCCTTCATTCCCAGTTTCCGGAAAATGAGCATCAGGTTGTAATGCGCACCCAGATCTTCAGGATCGATAGCAAGAATCTTCTCGTAACATTCCCGCGCCCCGGGGTAGTCGCGACTAATCTTTCTTAACTCGCCCAACTGTTGCAGAGACAGACGGTCACGTGGAAAAGCAGCGAGCACGCGGCGAATGTTGGCTTCGGCCTCGTCCAATTGCCCTCGTTTGACAAAAACGCGAGCCTGTTGAAAAGCGGCGCGCAGGTTTTCCGGGTTTGCACGAAGCACTTGCTCAAGGAGCTCGGCAGCACGAGCGTATTGATCCAACTCGATCAAACCAATCGCCTGGTTCACCTGAGCGGTTGGGCGATATTTCTCGTCCAGCGCCGCGACCTGAACAAAGGCATCAATGGCCAATGGGTATTGCTTGTGATCCATCAACGCGATCCCGTAATTGTTCCAGCGCCGCCAATCGGGCATGGCAGCTTTGGGGAGCTCACTGGCCGGCACAGGCAAGTTCTCGCCGACCTTCAGCAGGTATTCAGCGGTGGCCATCGTCACTATTGGATAGTCCACTGACTTTCCCAGCGCATAGTCGCTAAAGACACGCGTGAATCGTCGATACTGAACGCGTGCCCTCAACCTGAGTGGGCCCGTGGCTCCCGCCGGAACCTGAAACTGATAACGAGCGATGTCTGATCTTCCGGAATGAATCAAATTGTTCTGAGCGACGCCACGGGTGCGCCAAATGTGGTGCTTGTCGTTATAAGAGCCGTCAGGTTTAACGAGATAGGTTTTGTAATTGTGGGCCGACTCGTCAAGGTGGCCGTTCGGTTTGATGAATCCCGACTGATAGAGAGTCTTTCCTTTTTCGTCGGTGACAACGAATTCAACAAAGGCTTCGTAGAAGTCTCGCAGTTCAGGCGGAAAAGAGTGACCGATATTCTTGTTTGTGATTACGACTTCCGCAGTAATTCGGTCTGCAGCGCTGATCGAAAAACTGCGCTTGTTGAGTGGCGCAATAAACTCTTCCGCACGGGTTCCCCGGGACTTGCGACGGACAGCAAAGATATCGATCCCGACTGCGTCGTTTTGCAGGAACCTGGTAACTGCGTCGAGCTGTTCCGGCCACTTATAAAAAACCGGGATGGCAGTATTTGCAGCGGCCCAGCGATGCGAGACGAGTTGTCCTTGTTTCGCGGAGACGTCAAACAGTGGCGCCGGTTCGCGCTTCATGTGGCATGAATTGCAGGTTTCCTTATCGCGAACGTAGTAGGGGTGTGGTGACTCCTTTGAGAAAGAAGACATCTGATATTCATCACCCACCGAAAAGGCGCGCAGAAATTTATAATCATTTAGCTCCCGCGGAACTTGTGACTTGTGACAGGCAGAACAAAACTCCGCCGACTTCAATAACGGCCGCATCATCGCTCTGCGGTGAGAAGGAATGTCATCAAGGATCTGCTGGTCGGTTACTCCGGTTAAGAGGCGGGTGCCGTCTTCTTTCAGCAGCAACGCCGGGTCACCCATCACGTAACCTCCGATACCCTGTCCGGTGGCGCCTTGGATTGAGTGGCAGCTAATACAAGAGACACCATCCTCGTCGAAAGGCCGTTTAACTTTGGAATTTTTTGTTAGCGATCCCGAAAACAGCGCCGCAGGATTGTGGCAGGATTCGCAATGGCGAGTGAATTCAATACCTCGCTGTGATTGCAGGTCTTTGACGTTTTTTTGATAAAACGGCTCGCGAAAAGCATTGCCATGAGCCGACTGCCGCCATTGAGTGTGAGCATCAGTATGACAGGTGCCACAGCGTGTCGAGGCGACGAATTTTTCGCCGGGAATAAATGTTCCGGTCGCGGAGGTCGCGTTGCTCGGCGCGAAAGGATTGGATCCGAACTTGTAGTCGTAGGTTTTTGCGATTTCTTCTGCGTATGCGCTGGCAGCAGAGGAACTACTAAAATCAGCAGCAGCGGTGGCGGCCACCAGAGTTGCAGCAATCGCAAGCAAGCAAAGGATGATGCATATGCGGAGGGACGCCGTTCTGGTTTGGCTAATTTCGACGTCGCGTGGCGGTGCTTTCTGTGTGCTCATTACTATCCTTGCTCTGCGATTCTAATTTTGCGGCGAGGGAACCTTTGTGGTTTCACCCGTCGCGATTGCCGGAAGCGGCGGCAACGCGTCCGTTTCGTTTGCTGAGCCTGCTTTTGCCGAATTTCCCAACGCAGTCGGCGCATGCTTGTTGGCTTCGTCCAACTCCTTAAATGTCGTCAATTCCTGATCTGCTTCCGCTTTTCTCTTCAGTCGGGAGAGCGCCAGAAACAGTTGGTAATGGACCCCGGGATCCTTCGTATTTAACTCGGCTCCGCGCCGCAGGATCGGCAGCGCTTCTTCATACTTCTTTACCTTAACCAGTAGGCGGCCCAAATCGTGATACGCAGGAAAACTCTCTTTGTCCAACTCGATAGCCCGGCGCAGCAATCGCTCGGCTGCCTCATTTTGGCCGCGCTGGCTGGCAATGTATCCCAGGCTTGCCATTACATCGGGGTTGTCAGGTTGCAGTTTCAGCGCCTGATTAAAAGCGGTGACTGCCTCATCGTAACGGCCTTGAGCTCGGGCTGCGTAGCCCAGGAGAAAAAGAAAGTTCGTGTTGTCGGGGAAGCGTTCCAGCGCGCGAGAGAAAACCTCGTGGGCCCGTTCGTACCGCTGCATCCGAAAGAAAGCCACGCCCAGCCTGAGATGGTAAAGCAGCTTTGATGGATCCTTAGCGAGCGCGCTCTCATAAAAGGGAATTGCTTTGTCTTCAGCCTTTCGGCGCAATAACTCTTCCCCGGCCATGAAGTTTGCTTCGGCAAAATCCGGACGCAGCTCAATCGCTTTCAGAAAGAATTCCAGCGCCGGTTTCGTGTCGCCCTGTGCGGAAGTGATTAGGCCGAGGCGATAGTATGGATCTGGCGCCGCAGGTTGCAGTGTTGCTGCCGCTGACATCGCTCGAGCAGCTTCATCAAGACGATCCAGGTTGTAAAAGGCTAGACCAAGATTGTAGAGCACTTCATAGGTCTGCGGACGAAGCACATTCGTGCGTTCAAAGAGTCGCAGGGCGGCTGCATACTCATGCGCCTCCGCAAGACTAAGACCTAATGTAAATAAGGTGGGCGCGTGATCGCCGGCGATTTGCTCCAGTTGAGTGGTTAGTTGTAGCGCTGCCTCTCGTTGCCTGGCATGTGCATATGCGTTCACCAGGGTGAGAAGGAGCGCCGGGTCAGTTGTCTCTTGCTTGTTGATTTTTCCGCCGGCGACACCTGCAGCGCGTTCCAGTAAAGGAATTGCGCGTTCGTAATTTCCGCCGGCCGCATGAAGCGCACCCAGATTGAATACCGCCTTTGCATGATGCGGATCCAGCTGCAAGACCCGCTCGAATCTCCTTATCGCCTCTTCTTTGCGATCAGTGCGCGCGAGTAAGACACCTAGATTGGATAGGGCCGGCACGGAGTTGGGTTGAAGTTTAAGAGCGGAATGGTACGCAGCCTCTGCTTCCGCACTGAGACCTAATTGATCGAGTATCACACCAAGCAGAATGTATGCGTCGGGATCCCGTGGTCGCGCAGCTATTAATTTTCGTGCAGCTGCCTCTGCCTCTTTAAGCCTGCCTGCTTCGAGTAGCGAGGCGGCTTCACTTAATTCTCTAGTGTTGGCGTTCCGGTTTTGGCGAGCAGATCTTTGCGCCGCCGGCATCGCGTTGGTTGGCAACCCACCCAGGCCAACGACCAGGATTAGCGAGAGCATTACCATCTGTCTCGATGAAGACTTCATAAATTAACTGTTGCTATCGATCGAAACCGCTACTGATACTTATTCTACCCGGTGCCCTTAATAATAATCGAGCGGCACGCGGAAACAGACACGCACCACTCGATTAGTGGTTAAAGCGGTTGGCCTGACTTAGAAAATAAGCTTCAGAGAGAATTCCAACTGTCGGCGTCTCTGTTCATTCATATCCTTGCCGAAGTCGTTCGTGTTGTTGAAGTCGCCGTTGGGGAAGGAACGGTTCACCCGGTTTAGCACGTTGTAGGCCGAAATACGCACCTGCACATTGAAATCCTCGCTAATCGCAGGTATCCCGATGTTCTTGAAGACAGAAGCATCCCAATAGAATTGCTTTTGACCGCGGAAAACATTCCGGCCCAGGGTGCCAATATGCGCGCTGCCCGCCAGGCCTGGGAAGATAGGTGTCACAGCGCATCGGAAGGCAGCGCGATTGAGCTGTCGTCCTTGAGCTTCGTCCGCAGCCGTTGGTGTCGGGTCGCCGATCAAGTCGACGCGACCGCCATTGCAGGTGACATTGTAGACAGGGCCACTTTGCACCGTAATGATGTTGTTCAATTGGAAGCCACCAACCAATAAATCAACTGCCCGCGGCATTCCACTACCGAACCTCCGCCCTCGTCCCAGCGGAAGGTCATAAACACTGGCAAGAGTGAATCGGTGTCGTATGTCTGTATCGGAGTTACCACGCTCAAGTTCCGGTCGTGTGGGATCGTCGGGTCCACAATCGCGCGCGCTGGCGCCGTTACTACAAATCCCTCCCGGCGACGTGTCAATCGCATGTGCCCAGGTGTAAGTTGAAAGGATCGACAGACCGCGCGTAAAGCGTCTTTCTAACTTACTTTGGAAGGCGTTGTAGTTAGAACTGCCGGTGTATCGAGTCGCGATCACCGCGTTATTCCCTACGACTTCGCGTGAGCCAGGACCGCCCTCATCGTTGCCGGTACCGATGTTGGTTAACGTCAGCAGATTGCGTCCGGCCGAACCGACATAAGCGACCTCAGCTAGCCAGTTCTCGCTGAATTCATATTGGGCCGTCAAATTGTACTGGTGATAATACGCATCCTTTCGATTGGGATCATTAAAGAGGATCAGTCCCCCCGTAGTTGGTGCTGCGAAGCGGCTGCCGGGCGGAGCGACTGTAACGGCTGGTATAGGAAGCCCAACGTCAAAAGGATTACGTCCGAGCAGAACGGGGAACGCGCAGCCAGCAGCATTTGTGATCGGATTGCAACTGTAACTGGCGGATCCAGTTCCCGGGTTTGCCGTAAGAGGCTGGGCAGCGCTGATATCAGTTGAATACATGATCCCGTAGCCGCCTCTAATCACCATCCTGTTGTCGGGTCTAAGTCCGGCGTACGCAAAGCCCACACGAGGTCCGAAATTATTCTTGTCGGTCTTGGCAAGGTCGCGACCCCCAGGTGCCGAGTCTCCGGCCATGACAATGGTCCTGGTGGGGATTTCAAAATTCGACTGTCGATCAAATCGCTCGGTAGGCGCCGTAAAAATGTCGTAGCGCAAACCGAGATTCAATGTGAGATCCGAACGAGCTTTCCAATCATCCTGGACAAAGAAGGCGATTTCTTTATTAGACAGGAAGTAGGGGCCACCAGGATCACCACGGGTAATAAATCCGGGACGATATCCCAGCAGGAAATTGGCCAACGAAGAGCCGGTGTCGTTGGGACCTATGCCGTTATAGTTGCCGGACACGAAGCCACTGCCGGTCGTACCGTATTGAGTGTTGCCTTTGGTCCCGCCGTTACGGCCGCCGTCAAAGTTGCTGTTTTGCCGGATGCGGAGGTCACCACCACCTTTAAAAGTGTGCGCCCCACGTACCACTGTCAAACTGTCGACGAAATTCCAGTTATTCGAAAGGAAATAGAAGGGACCTCCATCACCGGTGAACTCCGTAGCGCGATCAGAACCAGCTGCTAACTCATCCACGATTCCGACGAGGACGATGCCACTGCTGTTTGGTCCCAGGTTGATGTTTCTAGCTCCCAACCGAGCGGAGATGTCAGGAGCAAAACCTCCGGTGCCGTTAACGCCGGTATTGAAAATCCCTATCTCCACCCGGTTTACGCCAAAGCGGAGATCATTAATGACGGTTGGCGAGAACGTGTGCGTGTCGCCCAAGGTGAAACCCTTGGCGTCTCCAAATTCGTCGCCTGCGGACGGACCAGCTGGCAGATCGTTGTTAGTTGGAGAAGTGCCAAGGAGAAAAAAGTTATCGCGACTGCGAGCGGAGTTGGATTTGCTATAGCGAGCGAAGAAAGAGTTGCTCTCCGCGATGCGGTGATCGATGCGAATATCGTAACTGTCGACGTTCGCGTGTTCTTTTCGGTTGGTGCTGTAGTTCCGTCCGATTCCCCCCAGGTTAGGCAGCGGAAAAGCATTTATGTAGTTGAGTGCGAATGTCGAAAACGGTCCACAACTGGGACAGTTGCGAAGATCATTGCCGGGAATGGGTGTTCCATTCGGAGCGAAGATCGTCCCAATCGGAGCTGTCACAGTACCCCCGCCAGCCAGGGCGTAATCTCGCGAGGTTCCGGGACGAATCAGTTCACCAAAATCGCCTACGCGCATTCTGGCGGTAGGCACCGGCACGCTTAGCGGGTCGCCGCCACCCCCAAAAATTGGCGTGCTATTGCGTTGTCCATTCAAAGAGAAGAAGAAAAACGATCGGTTGCGTCCATCGTAGAGGATGGGTCCGCCTTCCCCAAATCGGGGCAGGAAAATCGGACCACCAACAGTGCCGAAGTAGTTGTGGGTTACATAATTTGGTGACTGCCGCGGAACGCCGTTAACAATGTTCGCGGGATTATCATCAAATCTAGCAGCCGCTGCGCTTAAGAACCTTCCCTGATATACCTCACCAACTGTGCCGTGCACCTCGTTTCCACCTGATTTAGTGGTTACAGAAATGACGCCACCTCCAGCGCGCCCTGACTCCGCGGTGGGCACACTACTTTCAACCTTAAACTCAGAAACGAAATCTGGTTGAGGATAGATAGCGATTTGTCCGAATTGGGACTCGTTGTTGTCTACGCCATCAAGGCGGAAGTTGTTATTTGTGGCCCGCGCTCCGTTAATCACCAGGACCGAGCCGCCGGACTCACGGAAGCGAGTTGATTCTGTATTGTTTTGTCCGCCACCCCCTGCTACGAAATTGCCGCCGCCACCGAGAAGACCGAGGTTAGGACGCGTGACACCCGGAGACAACGCCGCCAGCAGTGTGAAATTCCGTTGCGGAATAGGGAGGTCCGTTACCTGCCTGCCGGTGATGACATCGCCTCTGACGCTGGTTTCACTTTCGACCAAAGGAGCACTGTCAGCAGTTACTGTCACGGTTCCGGTCCCACCGGTGATGGTGGTGAACTTTACGTCAAGAGGAAGGCGAGCATTTGTTTCCAGCTGAACGTTCTCGAAGTTCACAGTTTGAAAACCTGAGGCGTTGACAGTAACCGTATAAACTCCCGGCTCCAGGTTTGTTACGGTAAACGTTCCGTCTTCACCGCTGTCAGCTTCACGAACCACGCCGGTCGCATTATTGATAACCGTGATTTTGGCCCCAGCCACCAACGCGTCATTTGGATCTTTAGTCGTACCGACAAGTGTCGCCTTATTGCTTTGACCCAGCGCCGATGTGCCAAGGGTCACGACAAATAATGCCAGTAAGAAAACTCGCGTTGCGGCTGGTCGGTTAAACATGGCTTGTCCTCGGTGGCAGCTTAAAAGGAGGCTACGCATTTCGGCCCGAACATTTCGGACATGAAATGCGATCTCAACTATTTACGTTGAAGGTATGGCCGGGATCAGATTCCCTGACCGTGAACGTTTGGGTGTGAAACCTGTCTAAGATTACTTTTGGACAGTTTGTTGTTTTAACGAACGAAGTTTTTAATACAGTTCCCAGGGACTGTCAACCTTTTTCCGGAAATTTTACGGGAAACCTTAGTCTCAGCAACCATTAGATCTTAGGCAGCAAAGGCGGCAGCGAACTTGCTGGCGAGGACAAGACTCAAAGCGCCCCGCAGTTCAGGCTTTTCTCCGAGGGTCGAGGGCATAATTTGCGCGGAAGCGAGGCCGCGCCGAACGCTGTGCTCAATTGTCTCCTTGAGGGCATCTTCAACCAGTGACCAAGCCCGTGCGATTTCGCCACCAACGACGACGGCCTCCGGGCTAAAGCCAACAACGAGGTTTGAAATTCCAATACCCAAATAATGCGCGGTTTCAATCAGGGCGACTTTTGCGTGGTCTTCACCGCGCAGGGCCCGATCCACAAGTTCGCGGAAACCGAATTGCCGCCGGAGCTCTTCGCCTGACAATTTAAGGTAACGAGCGACTGCAGCGCCCTCTGAGGAAAAGGCTTCCCAACAATCGAGATTTCCGCAGGAGCAGGGAACTGGTGCTTGCGTTCCAATTACCATATGTCCAAATTCACCCGCCGCTCCCTGCTGACCACGGTACACCTGGCCATCGAAGATGATTCCCGTTCCCACGCCTTCCGCGACAAGCACGAGGATAAAGTCCCTGGCGTCGCTAACCTCCGGGCGGCCAAACCAAAGTTCTGCAAGCGCCACAGCATTCGCATCATTATCGATAATCACCGGCAAGCCCACAGCTTCTTCGATCCTTTTAGCGATGGGAATATCTCGCCACTTGAAGTAAGGAACATAAACGGCATTGCCGGTCGAGGGATCAACTAATCCAGGGAGACTGATGCCCACAGCTTCAATCGAGCCGTGGTTTCTTAGGGATAGTTTCCGAATTGAGGCCATTACCTCGCCCAATGTCCGATCAGGATCGGGACTAGTACGAAACTCTTCCTGCTCGATGATACGGCCTGCGAGGTCGCTAGTGGCGATGGTGGTACAGCTAGGAGTGATTGC
>Ga0079215_10000192_pt1 | contig 12650 bp, 11 predicted proteins | sample NCControl_FD_77004 | JGI IMG/M metagenome (GOLD analysis project Ga0079215, IMG submission 77004) | Agricultural soil microbial communities from Utah to study Nitrogen management - NC Control | ecosystem: Environmental > Terrestrial > Soil > Agricultural land | place: USA: Utah | collected...
GATGGCGACGGACGTCGCGTTCGTCAACGGCGGCGCGATCCGCATCAACGACGACATCCCGCCCGGCCCCATCCGGAACTACGACTTCGAGGGGATCTTCTACTTCGACAACAAGATCGTTTCCTTCGAGATCACGGGCGCGGAGCTCCTCGAGCTCTTGAGGATCTCCGTCTCCAAGGTGCACGCCGGGCACGGGCGCTTCCTCCAGGTGTCCGGAATCCGCTTCCGGTATCGGGTCGGCGGGACGGAGGACGAGCCCGTTTACTCCGTGGACGCCGCGGACGTCCAGGTCGCGCCGCGCGGTTCCACGGCCTACCGGGCGCTCGAGCCCGATCGGCGGTACAGCGTGGCGTCGCTCGACTACGTCTGGGAGAACGGGTACCGGGACGGGTATCCGCTCTTCTCGAAGGGGCGGGGAGCGACGAGCCCGCGGCGTCTCGACTCAGGGCCGCTCCCTTGGCGCGCGACCACCGAGGCGGCGATCCGCGCGCTCCCCGGGCGGCGGGTGACGTCGAAGATCGAAGGGCGGATCGTCCGGGCAGAGTAGGACTTGCGGCGCGGCAGGGCGCTTGCACTATCGCCTCGCATGGAGCCGAAGACCGCCTCGCCCGCCGGGAACCCGATCGAGCGTTTCTCCACGCGCGTCTCGCAGTGGACGGGAAGCACGGCGGCCTTCGCGATCGCTCTCGGGTTCGTTCTCGTATGGGCGCTCACTGGTCCGTTCTTCCACTTTTCTCAAGCCTGGCAGATGGTCATCAACACCGGGACGACCATCGCCACTTTTCTGATGGTGTTCCTCATCCAGCGCGCACAGAACAAGGAGGCGCGCGCGATGCAGCTCAAGCTGAATGAGGTCGTCGCGGCACTCCAGGGTGCGAGCAATCGGCTCGTCGGCGCAGAGGACCTCTCCGAAGAGGAGCTTTGCGCGCTTCACGAGCGTTACTTGAAGCTCGTCGAGAAGGTCAAAGACCCCAATACGGGTCCCACGCTCCAGGAGGCCGTCTCGGTCGAAGAGACGACCGCTGCTCACGAGGCGCGGGTTGCCGCCTCGAGGAAGGAGCGGTGAGCCGGCCGCCTCTATCGCTTCGGGGGACGGGAGGGTCGGAGATCGATCCGCGAAGCGATCGCGCGGTCGGGGAACCGGATGAGGTCGACGACCGCCTCGGCGACGTCCTCGGACGACAGCATCCACGACTGATCCCGATTCCCGTGGGAGTGGCCGAACTCCGTGCCCACCGAGCCGGGGAGGATCGCGGCGACGCGGATGCCCTGGTGACGGAGGTCGAGCATCGATGCCTCCGAGAAACCGAGGAGCCCGAACTTGGACGCGTTGTACGCGGAGCCGCCGGCGAACGCGTTGACGCCCGCGAGCGATCCGATGTTCACGACGAAGCCGCCGCCCCCCTTCTTCATGAGCGGGACGGCGAAGTGCGTCGCGTAGTACGGCCCCAGAAGGTTCGTTTCGACGACGTCCCGGAACCGCGGCGGGTCGAGCTTCTCGACCGAGTCGAACTCGCCGACTCCCGCGTTGTTAACGAGAACGTCGAGCCGGCCATGTGTCCTCGCGACGAAACCGACGAGCGACTGCTGGTCCGGCTCGCTGCGGGCGTCCGCCGGCCGGCCGGCAAACTGACCGCCTTCCACGCTCCCGGCGAGCCTGCCGACCGCGGACGCGACGCCCTCCTCCGATCGCCCCGAGATGACGACCGCGAAGCCTTCCCCCGCGAGGCGGCTCGCGATCGCGAAGCCGATCCCGCGAGTTCCGCCGGTGACGAGGGCGACGCGGTCTTTACCCGCCATGGTGGGATCGTATCGCCCCTCACCCCGACCCCCTCCCCGCGCGCGGAGAGAGGGAGTGAGTCCGACGGATTCCCGAACCGCTCTGTTACTGTCCCGTGGTGAAGGCGGGGCGGAAAAGAGTCGTGATGGCAGTCTTCCTGGCGATCGGGGCGACTCTGGTCGTCGTCTTCCTGTTTCTGAACCTTTCCCCTTCCGAAAAGAAGATCAAGCGCCACATCGAGCCGCTCTACGCGGTCTCCGACCCGCAGTTCCTGCGCTCCATGGGCTCCCTCCTCGGTCCGGCGATCGTGGACGGCAATCGAGTCACCACGCTCTTGAACGGCGACCGGATCTTTCCCGCGATGCTCGAGGCGATCCGCGGCGCGACGAAGACAGTCAGCTTCGAGACGTACATCTACTGGTCCGGAGAAGTGGGCCAGCAGTTCGCCGACGCGCTCTCCGAACGCGCGCGGGCAGGCGTCAAAGTTCACGTTCTGCTCGATTGGGTCGGCAGCGGAAAGGCGAAGAAGGAGTACCTCGACCAGATGAGAGAGGCGGGCGCCGAGGTCGAGCGGTACCACCCGCTCCACTGGTACAACCTCTCGCGGATCAACAACCGCACCCACCGGAAGATCCTCGTCGTGGACGGCCGCGTCGGGTTCACGGGAGGGGTCGGAATCGCCGACAAGTGGACCGGGAACGCGCAGGACCCGGACCACTGGCGCGACTCCCACTTCCGGCTCGAAGGGCCCGCCGTCGCCCAGATGCAGGCGGCGTTCATGGACAACTGGATGAAAACGCAGTCGGAGGTTCTGCACGGCGAGGAGTACTTCCCGCCGCTCCCGCCCGTGGGGAGCGCCCTGGCGCAGGTGTTCAAAAGCTCCCCCCGGGAAGGGAGCGAGAGCGTCCGGCTGATGTACCTCCTTTCGATCGCGTCGGCGCGCCGCCGCGTCCTGATCGCCAACTCCTACTTCGTTCCGGACGACCTCGCCGTCGAGACCATGGTGAAAGCGCGCCAGCGTGGGGTCGACGTGGAGGTCCTCGTTCCCGGAACCAGGATCGACTCGGAGCTGACGCGGAAGGCGTCGCGGTCCCGGTGGGGGGATCTCCTGAAGGCGGAAGTGGAGATCTACGAGTACCAGCCGACGATGTACCACTGCAAGGTGATGGTCGTGGACGACCTGTGGGTTTCCGTCGGCTCGACGAACTTCGACAACCGCTCCTTCCGGTTGAACGACGAAGAGAACCTGAACGTCTACGACGCCGACTTCGCGCGAGAGCAGATCCGCCACTTCGAAGCGGACCGCGCAAAGGCCCGGCGGATCACGTACGCCGAGTGGAAGGCCCGCCCTCTCTCGGAGAAGATCCTCGAGCACACGGCGGGCCTTCTCCGCGGCCAGCTCTAGATGGCCCGGTCGGCGAGAGAAGGATGGTCCCCCCTTCGCGGGGCGGGCGCGCTCTCGATCCAGCGCAGGGTCGCGATCGGGTTCGTCGCTTCGGCTCTTCTCGTGCTCCTCCTGACCGCGACGTCCACCATCGCGCTCCGGATGGCCCTCGCCACGGATCGCGAAGCGATCCGACAGGCCGAAGACCTCCTCGAGGTGGGACTCCTGCGCTCCGGCCTGGAGCGCCGCGTCGCGAGCTTCCGCGGCTACCTTCTCATGGGAGAAGCCCGGTTCCTCGACAAGCTCGTTCACTCGCGAACCGAGGTCGTCGCCTCCCTGCAGCGGCTCCGCCAGCGCGTGACGGCCGAGGATGCCGGCCTCCTCGAGGCGGTCGAGCGCGCGGACCGCGGTTACGAGGAGGCCGCCGCCGCCGGGCTCGCCCTCCTGCGCGGGGGCGCGAGCCCGCAGGAGCTCGGCCGCTACGTCGAGCAAATCACGAGCCCGCGGCATGACGCCCTCGATCGAGCGCTCGGGGACTTCCTGGCCCACAAGCGGAGCACGCTCCGGGCAGCGGAGTGGAGGGCGGCTCGCGAAAATCTCTGGGCGTCGGGGCTCATCATCGCGAGCGGCGTCGGGGCACTCCTTCTCCTGCTCGCGCTCGCCGTTCCGGTGAGCCGGCGCCTCGCGGGCGCCTACGAGATCGAGCACCGCCAGCGCGAGAGAGCGGAAGGGGCCGAGCGGGAGCAGAGGCGAATAGCGGAAGTACTGCGCCACCTGGAGGCGAGGAAGAGCGCCGTTCTCGAGACCGCGCTCGAGGGGATCGTGACGATCGACGAGGGGGGCAAGCTCGTCGAGTTCAATCCCTCCGCCGAGAGGATTTTCGGGTACAGGCGCGAGGAAGTCCTCGGACGGGCCATGGCGGATCTCCTCATCCCCGAGCGCCTGCGAGACGCCCACCACGCCGGTCTCGAGCGCCACCTCCGCACCGGCGAAGCGCGGGTCCTCTCCCGCCGCCTCGAGATGCCGGCGCTGCGCTCCGACGGAACCGAGTTCTTGGTCGAGCTCACGATCACGCGCATCGCGACCAGCCCTCCTTTCTTCACCGGTTTCGTCCGCGACATCTCGGCCGCCAAGGCGGCGGACCGCGAACGGGCCGAGCTGCTCGATCGGGAGCAGCGGGCGCGGGCGGAGGCGGAGGCGGCGCAGCGCCGCTCCGCGTTCCTCGCCGAGGCGAGCTCGGTTCTCGCCTCCTCGCTCGACTACAGGGCGACGCTCGCGACGGTGGCCCGCCTCGCCGTGCCGGGGATGGCCGACTGGTGCGTCGTGGACGTCGTGGACAGGGAAGGAAAGCTGCAGCGGCTCGCCGCCGCCCACGTCGATCCGGCGAAAGTGGCCTGGGTCTCGGAGTTGCGGGAGCGATATCCCGAGGATCCGAAGTCCCCTTATGGAGCGGCGGAAGTTCTCCGGACGGGTAACGCGCAGGTCCTGACGGAGATCCCCGACTCGCTCCTGCGCCAATCCGCCCGCGACGAAGAGCACTACCGGATCCTGAGCGAGCTCGGGTTGAGCTCCTTTCTTTCGGTGCCTCTCGAGGCGGCGGGGCGTCGGTTCGGAGTCCTCACTCTCGTCTCCGCGGAATCGGGCATGCGCTACGGCCCGGACGACGTTGCGTTTGCGCGGCGCCTCGCCCACCACGCGAGCCTCGCGATCGACAACTCGCGCCTCTACGAGGAAGCGCAGGCGGCGGTCGCCGCGCGCGACGACTTCCTCTCGATCGCGTCGCACGAGCTGAAGACGCCGGTCGCGACGCTTCAGCTCCTCGTCCAGAACCTGTTGCGGCGGTTTCGCACCGAACCGTCGGCCGTGTCGACGGCAGCGGCGTCGGAGCGGCTCGTCGCGGTCGACAAGCAGGTCATGCGACTCACCAAGTTGATCAACGACCTCCTCGACCTCTCCCGGATCACGGACGGCCGTATGGAGCTCGACCTCGAAACGGCCGATCTCGCCTCGATCGTCCGCGACGTGGTTGCACGCCACGAAGAGGACGCACGCCGCGCTCACTGCACCATTTCCGTTGCCGTCGAGTCGCCCGCGCTCGGCGTCTGGGACCCGATGCGGGTCGACCAGGTCGTCGAGAACCTTCTCTCGAACGCGATCAAGTACGGGGCCCGCGGCCGGATCGAGGTCCGCGTCGACGGCGACGAGCGCGTCGCGAGGCTGATGGTCCGGGACGAGGGCATCGGTATCGCAGCAGAGGCGCAGGCGCGGATCTTTCAGCGATTCGAGCGCGCCGTGTCGGCCAGCGACTACGGCGGGTTCGGTCTCGGTCTCTGGATCGTGCATCAGATCGTCGCGGCGCACGGGGGCGAGCTGCGCGTAGAGAGCGAGCCGGGCCGGGGGTCCGCCTTCCACGTCGCTCTCCCGCGGACGCCGCCCGAGCCGGAGCCTCCCGCTCCGGAAGCGCCCGGCTATACTGGTCGCACGACGTGACGAGTCAACTGGAGCTACGCGGCCGGGTCTTGATCGTCGAGGACGACACGGATCTGCGCGAAACGTTGAGCCAGATCCTGACGGACGAGGGCTATCGGGTCTGGGCCGCCGAGCACGGCCAGGCCGCTCTCGACTGCCTCCGCGACGGAACCAAGCCCTGTCTCATCCTGCTCGATCTCACGATGCCCGTCATGAACGGCTGGCAGTTCCGCGCGGAGCAGCGCGGGGACCCGGATCTCGCGGCGATTCCCGTCGTCGTGATTTCCGCCGGCGCCAACCTGGCGGACCAGGTCGTGCCGCTCGGCATTCAGGACTACATCCGCAAGCCGATCCAGCTCGGCCAGCTGCTCGCGACCGTCGGTCGCTACTGCGGAGCGCCGGACGACTCTTCCGCCTCCGCGTGAGCCCGCCGCCTCCCCTTTCCCGCTCGTGATCCGCCTGCGCCGCTCCGACGAGCGCGGTCACTTCGATCACGGGTGGCTCGACACCCGCCATACGTTCTCCTTCGGCGATTACCACGACCCCGCCCAAATGGGGTTTCGCTCGCTGCGGGTTCTGAACGAGGACCGCGTGAAGCCGGGACAGGGCTTTCCCACGCATTCGCACCGCGACATGGAGATCGTGACGTGGGTGCTCGACGGTGCGCTCGAGCACCGCGACAGTCTCGGAAACGGATCGGTCATCCGGCCCGGCGAGGCCCAGCGGCTTTCGGCCGGAACGGGAATCACGCACAGCGAGTTCAACCACTCCGCGTCCGATCCTCTCCACTTCCTGCAGATCTGGATCGTCCCCGTCGCGCGCGGACTCCCGCCCGGCTATGAACAGCGGTCGTTTCCGGAGGCGCAGCGCCGCGGCCGGTTCCGTCTCGTCGGCTCCCCGGACGGGCGGGACGGCTCGGTCACCATCCGGCAGGACGCCGACCTCTTCGCGACGCTCCTCTCCCGGGGGCAGGCCGTCACGCACGCGCTCCGGTCCGACCGCCACGCCTGGGTTCACGTCGCGCGAGGCGAGATCGAGCTCGGGGATCAAGTGCTGAAGGGGGGAGACGCCGCGATCGTGAGCGGCGAGCCGGACTTCGAGGTCTCGTCGGGAACCGACTCCGAGGTCCTACTCTTCGACCTGGCGTGAGCGAGAGCGGCTCGCCCGCGGAGCCGGGGCCACCCCGCGAATCGCCCGGAAGGATTTTCCTTCGCTTCCTCCGCTTCGGCGCCCTCGCGTGGGGCGGACCGGTCGCGCAGATCGCAATGATCCGACGGGAGCTCGTCGAGGAAGAGCGTTGGATCCCGCCGGAGCGCTTCAACCGCACGCTCGCCGTTTACCAGGTCCTGCCCGGCCCGGAGGCCCACGAGCTCTGCGTCTACTTCGGCATGATCGCCGGGGGGCGGACGGGCGGCCTGCTCGCCGGACTCGGGTTCCTCCTCCCCGGTCTCGTGCTGATGCTCGTGTTGTCCTGGTTCTACGTCTCCATCGGGCTCGCGTCTCCCACCGTCGCCGCCCTCTTCGCCGGCGCGCAGGCCGGCGTCGTCGCCCTCGTGACCCGCGCCGTCCACCGCATCGGCGCCGGGGCGTTGCGCGACGCGTGGCTCCTCGGGCTCGCGGCACTGGCCGCGGTCCTCGAGCTCGCGGGCGTTCACTTCGCCTTCTCGCTTTCGCTCTGCGGCGCCGCGTACGTTCTTCGAAAGCGGCCGCTGTGGCTCGCGGCGCTCGCGGTCGCCGTGCTCGCGGGCGGGGCGGTCTTCTACTCGGCCCGCGTTCGCGCCGCGCCGCCGCCGGCCCGTTCCGCAACCGCCGCGACGCCCTCCGCCGCGCCCGCACCGGCGGGACCCTCCGTCGGCGCGATCCTCGGGTCCGGGTTCAAGAGCGGGCTCCTCACTTTCGGCGGCGCGTACACGGCGATTCCTTTCGTGCGGCGGGACGCCGTCGAGCGCGGCGGCTGGCTGACGGACGGGCAGTTCCTGGACGGGCTCGCCCTCGGTGGGATCCTTCCCGCGCCCCTCATCATCTTCGGGACCTTCGTCGGTTACGTCGCGGGCGGGCTCCCGGGCGCCCTCGCCATGACGCTCGGCATCTTCCTGCCCGCGTTCGCGATCACGCTCGTCGGGCACGCGGCGCTCGAACGCCTCGTCGAGAACCGGGCCCTCCACGACGTCCTGGACGGAATCACCGCGGGGGTCGTCGGGATCATCGCCTCGACGACGGTGCAGCTCTTCCGCGCCGGGGTCCAGACCCTTCCGCAGGTCGTGATCTTCGTGGCGGCCCTCGCCGTCCTCTACCTGTGGACATCCAAGGCGGCCGTCGCTGCGGTCGTCCTCGGCGCGGCGCTCCTCGGCCTGCTCCTCTCCGGGGCGGCGTGACCGGGACCGGGCTCGCGCGTCTCCCGGGAAGGAGAAGTCGATGACGCCCCTGATCCTCTGCCTCGCGCTCGCCCAGTCGCCCGCGCCCGCTCCGCCTCCGCCCGGATCCCGGGCGTTCCGGATCGACGAGGAGGTCCGGAGGCTCGCTTCCCGTCCGCTCTGGCCCGGGTTCGATCCCGCGAAAGTCCCGCTCGCGATCTTCGATGGAGAGCGGACGTTCCTCTTCCGCCATCCGAGCCCGCCTCCCGAGTTCCGGCGCGTTGCCGATCGGCCGGAGACGGCGGTCGTCGCGGGCCAGCACCCGCTCGTGCGGGCGAACACGTCGGTCGCGATCGGAGACGCACGGACGGCGACGCTCCTGCTCGATGCGACGGAGGAGGCTCCCGTACGCGAGTCCGCCGCGGTCGCGGTGCACGAAGCCTTTCACGTGTTCCAGGCCGACCGTCACCCGAAGTGGGGCGGCAACGAGGTGGACCTGTTCACTTACCCGATGGATGAGCCGGTCCTCCTCCAACGCTCCCGGTTGGAGACCGAGGCGCTCCGACGGTCTCTCGCGGAGGGGGAGAGAGCCGCGGCGTGCTGGGCAGCCGCAGCGCTCGACCTTCGACGGGCGAGGTTCTCGCAACTCGGAGAGTCCGGGGCGCTCTACGAGCGCGGCACGGAGCTGAAGGAGGGCCTCGCCCGCCTCGTCGAGACTCGCGCTCGCGGCGCTTCCTCGAGAGATCCGGTCTTTCCCGCGAGCGAGTTCGCGGCCGCCGACGTCCGGTCGCGGAGCTACGCCGTCGGTCACGCGTTCGGTCTCCTTCTGGACCGTTTCGCGCCGGGCTGGGAGTCGAAGCTCGAAGCCGGTGCGGGCGAGACGCTCGACGCCCTCCTCTCGGGCGCGCTCTCGACGCGGAAGGCGTCGCGGCCGTGCCGCTTCACGTCGCAGGAGACCGCGCGGGCTCTTGACGGCGCGAAGAGGTCCCTCGAGCTCGCGCGTCTCACCCGGGAAGCGGTCCGCGAGGATTTCTTCCGCGCGGGCTGGAAGCTCGTCGTGTTGTCGGACGACGAGCCACTTTCGCCACAGGGCTTCGATCCTCTGAACGTCGAGCGCCTCGCGCCGGGAGAGGTCCTCCATTCCCGCTGGGTGAAGCTCGGAAACTCGAGAGGATCACTCGAAGTACTGAACGCCCGCGCGGTGACCGAGTCGGCCGGCAGGCATCCGCTCTTCGAAGGAGTGCGGCGCGTCACGGTCTCCGGTCTCCCCGAGGAGCCCGCCGTGCGCGAGTCGCCGTCGGGAGTCGCTTTCGAGGGGAAGGGCGTGGCGGGCGAGTTCCGCGGAGCGAGCTGGCGGCGCGACGGCCAAACGATCACGGTGCGCGTGTCGAAGGTTCCCTGACGGTGGGCTGGGAGCTGAAGACGCTCTCGCGCGGCGACGAGGCGAAGCTCGAAGAGTTTCTCGCGCCTCGAGCGAGCGACTCGATGTTCCTCCGCTCGAACGCGCGAGCGGCCGGGCTCGTGGATCGCGGGAATCCGTTCGAGGGCACGTACGTGGCGGCGATCGAGGACGGCGCGGTGACGGCCGTGGCCGCTCACTTCTGGAACGGGATGCTGATCCTCCAGGCTCCTGCTCCCGAAACGCTGGAGCCGGTGGCGCGCGCCGCCGTCGCGCGATCCGGCCGTGAGCTGAAGGGCCTGACCGGCCCGTGGGCCCAGGTCGAAGCGACGCGCCGCGCGCTCGGCCTCGCCGGGCGGGAAGCGTCGCTCGACAGCCGGGAGGAGCTCTTCTCGGTCGACCTCGCGGACCTCCGCGTCCCGTCGCCGCTCTCGTCGGGACGGGTCGAGTGCCGCCCGCCGCGGGGAGAGGAGCTGGAGCTCGCGGCTCGCTGGCGGATGGCGTTCTCCGTCGAAGCGCTCGGACGACCGGACGGCGAAGAGGCGCTCGCCGCGGCGCGCTCGGACATCGCGCGGCTACGGGATCTCGGCTCCCAGTGGATCCTCCTCGACGAGGGCCGGCCGGTCGCCTACTCGGCGTTCAACGCACGCCTCCCCGACGTCGTGCAGATCGGAGGCGTGTGGACCCCGCCGGAGCTCCGGGGACGCGGCTACGCCCGTGCGGTCGTCGCCGGGTCGCTGCTCGAAGCGCGGCGCGGAGGCGCGGCGCGGGCGATCCTCTTCACCGGCGTCGAGAACGTGGCCGCGAGCCGGGCGTACGAAGCGCTCGGTTTTCGCGTCGTCGGCGACTACGGGCTCGTGATCTTCCGGTAGCGGGGCACGGGGGCGTTCCGGTCACTCGCCCTGGCCGAGCGAGTAGCCGCGCTCGCCATCGAAAAGGAAGAGATTCTCCGTCTTGATGAAGTCGACCTCGGCGTCCGCGGCGCGGGTCAGCAGCGCGGCGAGCGCCCCATGGGTCGTCGACGCCTCCATCGAGAGGAACCGGCAGAGCCAGTGCTCGGTCTGCATCGTCTCCGGAAAACCGTCCGGCCAGACCTTGATCCCGCGGTTGCTGATCGTCTGGAGCGCAAGCCCTTCTGCCGCGAGCGGGCGCAACCGGTCGGCGAGGTCGTTCGCGCTCCCCGTCCAGTTCACGAAGAGGTCCATTCCGACGAGCTCGCGGCGCGCCGCGGTTCGCGCCGCGCGGGGCGGGAGGGGAGCCGGGGCCGCCTCGATCGCGTACTTCGCGGGCTTCAGCGTCTCGGGGCGGGAGCCGAGCCGCTCGATCACCGCTTCGGCGAACTCCTTCGTCCCGACTTTCTGCCGGCTCGTGCCCTCCGTGAAGACGTCGTAGGTGTGGATCCCGTCCTCGATCGTCTTCAACCAGGCGTTGTGGACGCGCTCGGCGACGTCCGGCTGCTCGATGTGGACGAGCATCATGACGGACGCGAGCAGGAGGCCGGAGGGGTTCGCCAGGTTCTGTCCCGCTCGCCGCGGAGCCGAACCATGGATCGCTTCGAACATCGCGCATCGGTCGCCGATGTTCGCGGAGCCCGCGAGCCCCACGGAGCCCGCGATCTGGGCCGCGACGTCGGAGAGGATGTCTCCATAGAGGTTGGGCATCACGACGACGTCGAACGCTCCGGGAGTATCGGCGAGCTTGGCGGCTCCGATGTCGACGATCCAGTGTTCCTTCTCGATCTCGGAGTACCCGGCGCCGACCTCTTCGAAGACGGCGTGGAACAGGCCGTCGGTGAACTTCATGATGTTGTCCTTGGTGAAGCACGTGACTTTGCGGCGGCCGTTGCGGCGCGCGTACTCGAAAGCGTAGCGAACGATCTTTTCGCAGCCGGGGCGGCTGATGAGCTTCAGGCACTGCATGACGTTCTCGGTCTGCCGGTGCTCGATCCCCGCGTAGAGGTCCTCCTCGTTCTCCCGGACGATGACGACGTCCATCCCGGGGTGCAGGGTCTGAACGAAGGGGTGGTACGCCACGCACGGGCGGACGTTCGCGTAGAGGCCGAGCGTCTTCCTCGTCGTGACGTTCAGGCTCTTGAAGCCGCCCCCCTGGGGGGTCGTGATCGGCGCCTTTAGGAAGACCCGGGTGCGCCGGAGGGATTCCCAGGCGGACGGCTCGATACCCGAGCTCGCCCCGCGCCGGTAGACCTTCTCCCCGATCTCGATCTCCTCGATCGCGACTCGCGCCCCGGCCGCGCGGAGAACGGCGAGCGTGGCCGCCATGATCTCCGGGCCGATACCGTCTCCCGCGGCCACCGTGATCGGGGTGGGCGCGGCATTCTTCTCGGGCATTCGTACCTCCGAAAGGGCGAGCATTATCCCCGAGTCGCCGGGCTCGACCGGGCCGGTTCGGGCGCGACGATATAATCCGCTCCGGATCCTTCCAATGAGCGCGCCGATCGGCTATCGCGAGACGACCGATCCTCTCCCTTCGGTAGGGGACCCGTCCGACCGCCTGGCGCTACGCTTCGATCCGACCCGGCGGATCGTTCTGCGGTTCCGGCTGGAGTGCGAAACCGAACGCGACCTCGACGCGATCCGGTACGCCCGGCGCATCCTGATCCGCGAAGAGCGCACGCGCGGCCTCGAGTGGGAGGAGCCGTCCATCGAGGACGCCGTCTTCAGCACATCGAGCGTCTCCTGGTCCACCCTGGCCTCCCAGGCGGCCTCGTGTCGGGAGAAGATGGCCCGGCTCGTTCAGAGGGCGAACGTGGTCCGCGAGGAGCTGGATCGGACGAACCCACCCCCGACCCGGTGACGCGCCCCGGCTGTTACCGAGAGTAACGCCTTTCTCGCGGGCCACACCGCTCCGGCCGAGCCCACGAAGTCCCAACTCCTTTCTCTCCCGCCCGTTGGCGAACACGTTCTTCCGCGGCACATCGTTCGCTACTTTGCGGGCAGGTGTCCGAAATCGGCCTGATCGAGGTCCCCGAGGGATCGCATCCGTCGGTTGCGGAGGCGGAGCCTCTCGAACCCGGCGACGGGTCGACCCGGACGCTTCAGTTTCTCCTCGCCGTCAACGGCGGCGAGGGGCTCGAGGCGTTGCGCTACGCCCGCCGGTCACTCCTGCGAGAGGAGCGGACGCGCGGTCGCGACGGAGACGAGCCCTCTCTCGAGGACGCGGTCTTCTCGTCCACGCAAATCGTGTGGATCGTGCGGGCCGGCCAGCGCGCTGCCGCCGTGAGGAAGCTCGAAGAGCTCCAGCGGC
>Ga0079215_10000194_pt1 | contig 12634 bp, 9 predicted proteins | sample NCControl_FD_77004 | JGI IMG/M metagenome (GOLD analysis project Ga0079215, IMG submission 77004) | Agricultural soil microbial communities from Utah to study Nitrogen management - NC Control | ecosystem: Environmental > Terrestrial > Soil > Agricultural land | place: USA: Utah | collected...
AGTTTGTAAACATTAATGCTGTTCGCGCCGATGGCTTTCGCCTGCCGTTCGCAGACAATTCCTTTGACTATGTCATCTGTTCGCTGATCACCCATCACTTTACCGATGCCGCGGTGGTAGCTTTTCTGAAAGAGCTGAGTCGAACGGCCCGGCGGTCGATTTTCGTGATCGATCTTTATCGCAACCCCCTCGCCTACTATTTGTACAGCACAGTTGGCCGCCTATTTCTTTACAACCGCCTAATTCGTGAAGACGGCGCGCTTTCCATCTTGCGCAGTTTCACACCGGACGAGCTGGAGCGACTGGGTCAGCAGGCGGGACTAAAGGACATCACGGTAACGCAAATGTTTCCCGCTCGATTGGTTCTAAGTGGCCACTCAGAGAACCGTGCCGAGGTTTCCGAATCGAAGCCAGCCGCTCAACTAGTCGGCGCTGTAGCAGAACAGATGCGATGACCAAAGGCCGGCGACGTTTTGGCAAAACCCATGACGAAAAACCATGCTTACGACGTAGCCATAGCCGGCGGTGGACCGGCAGGAACTAGCGCGGCGATTCATTTGGCTGAGCAAGGAATAAAGGTATTGCTTGCGGAGCAGAAAAGGTTTCCGCGAGCCAAACTTTGCGGTGAATTCATTTCTCCGGAATGCATCAACCATTTCGAACGGCTCGGCGTAGCTGACAGCATCTCTGCAGCGCAAGGCGCCTCATTAATCGAAACTAGCTTTTATTCACGGCGGGGGAACAAAGTAACGGTCCCCAGTCACTGGTTCGGCAGCGACCGCGTGGCAATCGGTCTCAGCCGCGCAGAAATGGATCGGCTGCTACTCGAGAGAGCAAAGGAGGTAGGCGTAACGGTTTTGCAGGAAGCTCAGGTTATCGATCCAGTTCTAGATGCGCATCGCGTTTCCGGAATGCGTGTCAGACTCAACGATCAGATCAAAGAATGCCGAGCCTCAGTAACTATTGATGCCACCGGAAGAACGCGAGCCCTTGCGCGAAAACTCACCGACCCAAACGAACGCCAACGCGCGCGGTTAGTCGCCTTCAAAGCTCATTTGCGGGATGCGCAAGTCGCCCCCGGCGTCTGTGAAATTTACTTTTACCCCGGCGGGTATGGAGGGTTGACCAATATCGAAGGCGGTTTGAGTAACCTTTGCTTTATTTGTGCAGCTGGCGATGTACGGCGTTTCGGTTCGGATCCGGAGCAAGTCCTGAAGGCTACAGTGCTGCGAAACTCACGAGCAGCGTTTGCGCTGGCGGGAGCTCAGTATGTTAAGCCATGGTTGAGCGTCGCTTTAGAAAGTTTCGGTCGGCACAAGCTGGTACCGGCGCAGGGGCTGATGTTGATTGGTGATGCTGCGGCGTTCATCGATCCTTTCACCGGAAGCGGCATGCTGATGGCGCTTGAAAGTGGCGCAGTCGCAGCGCAAACCATAATTGACTGTCGCAAAAGAACCGGCGACGAGAGTTCGTTTTCCGAACTGGCAAATCGTTTCCGATTAAACTACGCCCGAACCTTTAATTCTCGCTTGCGAGTTAGCAGCTTTTTGCGTCGTGCCGCGTTTGTTCCTCGCCTTGCTGAGGCAGCGATGATCTGTTTTGGAGCGAGCGATAGGTTGCGTCGAAAAGCGGCCCAGGCAACGCGGCCGTCACTCCCCCTTAGAAGCTCCCGTTAGCAACCCGGATTGAGGACCGTAAACTCCGTAACTCTCGTCAGATCGTACATTTAATAAGCCTTGCCACCGGCGCACTTTTGGGGTAAAAAGACGGAGCGTAATTGCTTAGTTACTCTTGGCACCTTTTCTCCAGGGGGGCCTGGCTCAGGTCAGAGGCTTAATTGGCCGATCACTCCCCCACAAGCCGTGAAAGATTTAAGAAGGGGTGATCTGGTTTCGTAGATACCAGGAGCATAGTCGTCCACTTCACCAGAAAATTGCACAATTGGAATTCGTGAGTGTCGGATTCTAAATAGCTAAGGAGATTAAGATGATGATCCCGTCCTCCAGGCAATGGATTCATGCCTCGATTCGGCTCACTTTCTTTTTTGTTATCGCTGCTTTCTGCGCTCAAGTAGCTTTGGGCCAGGGGCAATCAAATGCCGCTGACTTACAGGGTTTTGTGCGCGACCCGGCAGGAGCGGTCGTCGTCGGTGCCACCGTGACGGTGCGCAATGCTGCGACAAACTTTTCACGTGAAGTGACGACGAACGAGGACGGTTACTACCAAATCACCAACTTGCCTCCTGGCAGTTACGAAGTGACAGTGGAAGCCGCCGGCTTTTCTAAAGGAAGAATTGCAAGCGTGACGTTGACTGTGGGCCAGCGGGCCGATTTGGATATTCCGCTGACTGTCGGAGAATTGGGCGTAACCGTTGATATCTCAGCCGCTGAGGTTTCACTGATCGAGTCATCAAGCACGACGGTCTCCAATACTATTGATCAGGCACGGATCAACAATCTTCCAATTAATGAACGAAGCGCCACGGGATTTGCTTTAACGATTTCGACCGTGGGCCGCGACAACGGCCGTCCCATCGGCCCAGCGCCAACTTCAGGCTTGAACATTGGGGGGCAGCGCGGGCGCTCAACTTTGGTTCAGGTAGATGGCGCGGACTATACCGACAACTCCATTAACGCTGCGCGCAGTACCGTCAGCCAGGAAGGCGTGCAGGAATACCAGGTAGCGACTAATTCTTATGCTCCGGAGTTTGGCCGTGCTACCGGTGGAATCGTGAACGTCGTCACCAAGAGCGGCACCAACGATTTGCGCGGCAACGTTTTCGGTTTTCTGCGACACAAGTCGATTCAATCTCGAAATCCCTTTGCGCCGGTTATAGATAACGATCCAGACAAAAGGCCTCCGTTTACTCGAGTCCAATATGGCGCCACGCTCGGTGGGCCACTGGATCGCGACCGGACGTTCTTCTTTACCAGTTTCGAGCAGCGCCGTCGTCAGGAGTCCGGGTTCTTTACCGGCAACGTCGGCGCCGGTCTAACCAGCACCGTTACCATTCCTATTCCGGGGCTGGGCAACCAGGTATTTACGAATTTGACTCCGGGCCAAGCCGCTTTCATCGGTGGGGAGTTGGCAACAGGCGACGCCGGACGTATCAATCGCGCAATAAGTTATGCGTACTTTGCATCGACTGGGGGACAAATTGGTCTTAATGGCGTTAGCACTTTGCGCAGTCCCGGCGGCTCGATACCTGCCGGCCAAATTATCGGCGGACGTTTCTTCCTGACTGGCGCTCCCGTACCGACTCTTGCTAACAATGGAATTCTCCCCAACTTCACAACGGTAGATGCCAGTGGCCGGGCGATAGCGTTTCGACCGCTCAATAATCTATTACGCATCTTTCCTATTTCCGAAGATACGACTTACTTTTCGTCGCGTTTAGACCATAAGATCACTGACAAGCACCAGTTCACTATGAGGTTCGGCTACAACCCGAGTGAGCTAACTGGTATCCAGGATGAATCGCAGAACCAAACCGTCGGGCAGAACGACTTCTCCCGCACCGGTATTCAGAAGATAACAGACGCCTCATTCGTAACCACTTTGGCGTCGACGCTTTCAGACCGGATGGTAAATGAGTTCCGCTTTAACTTTGGGCAGCGCAAGGCATTTTTCGATTCACAAATTCCCGGCACAGCGATCCAGATCATTGGCGCGGCCTTCCTCGGCTCAAATCCCTTCTCTCCAGTTGATCGCAGGGAGACCCGTTATCAATTTACCGATAACCTGAACTGGGTTCATCACACACACACATTTAAGGTCGGTGGTGATTACAGCTTTCTCGATATTAAGGCGCGCTTCGACCTGAACTTTCCCGGACTCTTCAACTTTAGTGGTGTTCCAGGTGCCCTCTCCCAAAGATTCCTTGATGGTTCGGTGTCAACTCAGGCGGGATGTGTAGTAGCGCCTCCGACCCCAGTTCCGGCATATTGCACACCGCCAGATTTGTCGCCTGTTCAATCTTACGGGTTTGGTGTTCCCTCGGTGTTTATCCAGGGCTTCGGCAACCCGAACAGTTCGATCAAGAACCGCCCGATTGCTTTCTTCGCTCAGGATTCGTGGAAGGTGCGTCCCAACTTCACGGTAAATTACGGTGTCCGCTACGACGTAGAGCTGACTGACACAATTGCGCCGATCGGTTTCACCGATCCCCTCACTCGCATAACGCTCTCCGCTGCCGACTTGCAGAGAGCTCAGGATGTGGTGGGAGTGCAACAGGGATTCCCGCGCGACAAGAACAATTGGGCGCCACGCCTGGGCATTGCCTGGGACATTAATAACGACAGCAAGACAGTGATTCGTGCGGCTTTCGGTCTCTTCTATGATCACCCGCTGCTTGCTGTTGCTTTCAACTCGGACATCGCGGATGCCGCGCAGCAGCAGCAGTACTTTAATGTTCTGCCCGGCAGCCCGGCGCCAAACCAACTTCTTAATCCGCTGCAGATATTTCAGGGAACCGTTTGCTCACCAGCAAGCGGTAATCCAATCTGTGCGCCACTCGGTGCTGGCTTCACAACACCGGGTGTTGCCACCACTGCGCAATACCTGCCTGGAAGGGTTCGTTTCAACGATCAAACATTCGTGGGTTTTGGTCCGATTTTCCCCTTCACTTTGGCTGTCGACAAGAATTTCGAGTATGCCTCCGCCAGGCAAGGAAACTTTACGATTGAGCGCCAACTGACGAACAACATGTCGTTCTCAGCCGGTTATATATTTGTCGGGGCGCAGCATCTTCCCCATCCACAGGACATCAATGCACCACGCCAGGATCTGTTGATTGAAAACTTCCGGCGTTTTGCGGGACGCAATCCGGCAAGCAATAGCGAAGCCTATTTGTTTACGATACCTAATGCTTGCCCCGGCGCGGGTTGTCCGCCAGGTTTTACAGTACTCATTCCCGGAATTGTCGGACGTAACGGTTTGGGCCAGGGCGTTGTGAACCCGATCGTTGCCAATTTCTTCCGTCCCAATGCACCTAACTACTTCTTTGCTAACTCGGTGACTGGTGGTCTCGTAACAAAGGCAGTCCTGGACGCGACCCTCGCGGCAGCAAACAGTCTTCGCACGCCCGGTCCGCTCACTCCTTTCGGCGAAATTGACGCTCAGCTGTCGAACGGTAACTCAACCTACAATGCTATGAACCTGGAATTGAAGCGGCGCTTCTCAAACAACTTCCAGTTTCTTGCCTCCTACACCTGGTCGCATTCGATTGACGATTCCAGCGATTTGCAGACGCTGCTCAAGCCGCAGGACAATCGAAACTTCGCCGCTGAACGCGCTGACTCGCTCTTCGACCAGCGACACCGCTTTGTCTTTAGCGGCGCACTAACCTCTCCTGCATCATGGCGCGGTTCGTCGAGCGCGGCTCATCGCTTCCTTGCAGATTTTACCGTCGCTCCTATTTTCGAGATCTCTTCAGGACGGCCTTTCAATATTTTGACTGGCGTTGATTCGAACGGCGATTTACAGGGTTCGACTGATCGCCCGGCTGTCAGGGATGACGGGACACTGTTCATTCCCACCACGGCATTTACTACCGGCAGCCTCGGTCGCAATATGGGCATCACTCACAGTTACGCTTCTCTTGACCTGCGTGTGATGCGAGCGATCCGTTTCGGCGAGCGGGTGCGCCTCGACCTGATTGCCGAAGGCTTCAACCTTTTCAATCGGTTCAACGAAGCGGCAGCGTCTCCACTATTCAGCGACGTTAACGCTTTTAATCAGCGAGCGGGTAACGGCCGGTACTACAGCTTCCCGACAGCCTCCTATGACCCCCGTCAGTTTCAGTTTGGAGTGAAGCTGAATTTCTAGGAACGAAGCTGACGTCACGAAAAAGCAAAGCGATCGGCGCCCACTGCCGGTCGCTTTCGTTTAGGCACGCGCAAATTCTCGCCGCTTTGCAGCTTGCGAGCGTCTAATCATTGCGGCTTGGCGATTTGGCAATCGCCAATCCCTGTCATGGTTTGAACCCCGATTCGACTTGCGCTAAATTGCTCCAGGCGAACTAATAAGAGATCATTGGCATCCGAAAACTGTTGTTCCAGTATCTTTATTCGCCGCAACAATCCTCCCCGGAAGAGTCTTATGATCAATCTACATTGGCAACGGCTGTTTTCCCTTATTGTTCTCGCATTTACCCTTAGCGGGCTGGTCGCCGCGCAATCGAGCAGGCCGCGCCGCGTCCGGCCGGCGGCCAAACCTGCTGAAGATCCCCTTTTGCGGCCCGAACCGCGCACCACGACGACGGCGCGCACCGATCCCAATGCCCCTTTGATCACGGTTCAGCCAGTGCGACCGGTCGCTAATCCGATCGCCTCGGGTGATACCACCCACGCTTATCAGTTGCTCCAGCAAAGACAGTTTGCCGCAGCGGCAAAAGAGGCCAAGGCAGTTGCCGCTAATTTTCCGAATGACGCGGAGGCCTGGAAGATCGCCGGCTTTGCTGAATTGAACTTGAAGCAATACACAGAAGCTGCCGCGGATTTGGAGAAAGCTGTAACCCTACAGCGAGCTGCGAAACAGGAAGATCCCAACACCGTCGACGCGCTCGCACAAGCTTATGTGCTTTCCGAAAAATTTGAGCCTGCTTTGCCGTTGCTGGTGAACGCGACATCTAGAACCGGCGCGAAACCCGATGCGGCGATGCTTTATTACCGTGGACTCGCTGAATACAAGACCGGTAAAGCAGAGGACGCAGAGCGGAGCTTTAATGCAGTAATTAAACTCAACCCGCGCGACACGCTCTCGCTCTTTTATCTTGCCCAGATTGCGCTCGGCCGCAACGATTTAGATAGCGCAATCGTCGCTCTTAATCGCGCGACTGTTAACGACGCTCGCATGGCTTCTGCCTGGACGTTGCTGACTTCGGTTTATCTTCGCCGCGCGGCTGCGGCGAGCGACACCGCGAAAGCTGACGCAGATTATTTGAACGCCGTGCGCGCCGGCGAAGGACTTATCAAAGTCCGAACCGACGCGGAAGCAGTAACGCTCTTTGGCCAAGCCCTGATCGGTGCGCAGCAATATGCACGTGCCGCCGCGGCGTTGGAACGCGCGGCCCAGGGAGGCGATGCTCCCGGAGTCACGTTTTATTTACTCGGCGTCGCTCAATCGCGCGCAAAAAATTTCCCCAAGGCCGTCGCCGCACTCGAAACCGCAGCGACCAAGACGCCTAATGATGTTAACGTCTATCGTGAGCTTGGTTACGCGTACGAAGTCTCGAAACAATATGCCAAGGCGTTAGGCGCTTATCAGAAGGGCGCGAACCTGGCGCCAGGAGATGGCGACTTTAAGGAATCGATCGAACGGGTGCGCCCATTCGCTAAATAAGGCAACGGCTGACGATTATCGAGCGTCGAGTATCGGCGCAACACCGTCACCGCACCACACACCCTACGGAGTTACCAATGAAAGTTTTTGTTCTTATCTTCATCATGCTCGGTGTCGTCGCGTTGGATGTGAAAGCGCAGAAACCGCGTACCGTCAGTGACAGTCCCAGCAAGACCGCGCCGCCCAAAGTTGCACCGGCGCCGGACACAGTGAAAGCGAAATATGAAGGCGGCGTGTTTGGCTATAACAAGACCATGGAAGGGACCTTATCTTTCGACGACACCAACAGCCGTCTTGTTTTTAAGAAAGCAAATAAAGAGGCTTTCTTCATTCCCTACAAGGCTGTCACTTCGGCTTTCGCCGATACGCAAAGACGGCGACCAGCGGCAGCAACGGTTGCGAGTGCGATTCCCCTGATCTATGCACTACCTGCTCAATTCATTAAGACCAAGGTCCGCTACCTGACGATGAATTTCTACGATCCGGATACGCGTGTGACCGGCATTACAAGTTTTCGCATGGAGAACAAGGAAATACTCGCATCGGTTTTGCAGAGGCTGGTTGAGGCGACCGGAATGGTGGAGCGTGGCGAAGTATATGTAAGGTCTCGGCCCGTTGAGCCTACTAAGACAACTCCGTAACCTTGTCTAAACCTCTCTGGAGAATACAAAGAGGCGGGCATCGGCCCGCCTTTCTTGTTTGCCTACCTCTCACGTGGCGGATTTGCGCAGTTCTCCGCGTTCACGTGCGGCTCGATCATCCGAGACGTGCGGCGCGACAGTCTGCCGATCCTTTGGTCTCTTCCTAAGATTAGTTCGCACGCTTTAAAAGCATGTTCCTCAAATTCTGGAAGTCGCGAGGCGAGAATTATCCAGGCCTTCTTACCTGATCGCCAGATTTGCCGTCGCGGTAAGTCACTGAACTCCCGGGCCAGACTGGCGGCATGTTCGGTTGTAGTGTAGAGCCACATCCCGTTCGCTCCGGGTTGGTTGGTGTTATCGCGCAGAGAGAAGAGCAGCAGGTCCTCCAGGTAGACGTGAGTAAAGCCAAAAACAGTTCTCACCGTGGGGCGCAAGGACTCCAGTTCGTCGATGACGAACGTAAACGGAATGCGTTTTCGTGATGAATCGCCCTTCATAAAAGGCCATGAATCTTTCCCGGCGCGATTAACTTCCATGCTTCGCGCAGGTGCATTTTCAGTTCCTTATCCCCGACGCGTGGCAACTCGATTCCCACCCAACCGGCACCGCCAACATAAGGAGGCCGGTAATACTTCTTTGGTTCGGCTTCAATCAGCATCGCTTGAATTCCAATCGAAGCGGGCACCGTTACCGCGATGTGCCCATCGTTATGATGGTTGATCGAGCACATTGCGAACACGCGTTTCCGAACAAAAAAGGTGGGCTCGCCGTGCGAGAGCTTTTCCATGGTCTCGGGCAGCGCCAGGCAGAAGCGTCGCACGCGCGCGACATGCTTTTCCTCCTTAATGACTTTTGCCTGGTTGACCGGCTTCATAATTTGCAACTGAGATTTCCAGTCTAACGGTAACTGCCGACATCTAAAAAGATTTTCATGCCCAGTCGCGGTGCGTCTCATTAAGAAATGCGGCGTTGCATCAATAGGTCAGTCTGGGGATCGTCCCCTAATTGAAACAGGTGTGTTCCCACTTCGCGAAAGTTCCATTTGCGATAAAACGTCTGGGCCCGATTGTTGTGTTCCCAAACACCAAGCCAAAGCGTTTGATACCCATCGCGTTTCGCCTCATCAAGGCAGGCCCGCATCAACGCCGCGCCGACACCGCTTCCCAGACTATCCTGCGAAACATACAAACGAACTAATTCGATTGGTCGCTCGCCGGTAACCTGTTCCGGCGTAGTTCCACTGCGGAGCATCGCATACCCCAGAGCTACACCGTCAGCCTCGGCAATCTGAAAAACGCAGCGAGGATCAGCCAAATCAGCGGCGATTTGTTCGGGAGCGAATGCTGCGGCAATATAAGCGGCCATGTTTTCGGGAGTGTTGTCGCCAGCAAAGGTTTCCGAGAAAGTCCTGGCACCGAGTTCAGCTAATAACTCCGTGTCCTGAAGCGTGCCGCGTCGAATAGTAGGATGGGAGTTGAAACTTGTACTTGGTTTCATGCGAGTTCACTAGCCGGGGGTGAACTGTCCATAACAAATATCCCAATGAAGGTCCCAACCAGCCGCGTAGCGGCGGTAGAAGTTAGCCCGGGGAGAGCGCGCGCAGCGAAGCGTAACCCCGGGATCACGTCTGACAAGATTTGGGAGCCCGCTTTAAGGGGGTGACAGGACTTATTTTGAGACCTTCATACTCTGAGTTGCTCGTTCCAGCAGTCCTGCCGAGATTGCCTCCCATTGGCCCGCTGCTTTACCACCGTCAGCCAGATCAGCAGCCGACAAATTCATCGGGCTCAAATCCTCGAGATAGATAATCATCATCTCATTGCGCTTCGCTTTATCAACCAGGTGAACGAGACGAACAAAAGCGACCTCATCACTTACGAAGCGATAACTCCTGCCTGCTAGAAATGCGCGCGCCCGACTGCCATCTGAGTCGGGCCGGCCGGGATTGGTTTTGACGTTCCGCGCGTAGGCATCCGCGAAGAAATCCAGTCCTGCGATGTTTACCGTCTTTGGGCTTTTGTAATCGTATGTGTGGGTGTTACTAGGTAAGTATCCTTCAAACTGAATCCAGTACATGCGTCTGATCCGGCCATCTTTATCAGCATCTACAAAGAAGTGCTGCTCCGCATTCGCCACGTCGTAAAGGATAAACGACTGGCTGCCTGCGTAGTGGAACGGTTGACTGAAATCGAGACGCACTGCCGGCATTTGCGGCGAACTTAAGGTGCGATCCTTAACGGTGCGCGTTTGTGGCGGATCGACAAATGAAGAGGTTGCGAAACTTAACGCAGCGATTATCAAGATAGTAATCATTAATTCTTCTTTTCGCTTCTTAGACATGGATCCCGATGTCTCTCAGCCGCGGTTGAATAACATGGGCCAGTTGTAGGGCGGCGTTTGTTGTATCCACCCGGAAGCCATCCTCAACCTGCCACACCGCCGAAAGCACGGCCTGTGCAAATCCCCACGCCAGAGCTCGTTCTACGTCGAGTGTTAGGATGCTCGAAAACTGTTTGAGCCGGCGCTTGACGGTTGAGGCCGAAGCAAACAGATCGGGTCGTTCAACCGGATTGCGAAGAGCCGCACCTACCTCATACTCGAGCTCGCCAACAACGCCCTTCGGGTCGATGGCCAGCCATCCACGATCGGCGTCATAGAGGACGTTGTAGTGGTGGAGATCGCCATGGAGAAGTCTTACCTGAAGCTGCGAACCACATAAGTCTGTGTAAACACGCTGTCCCGATTTAACGAGCTGGCTCGATATCTGATCGTCGCAACTCGCGAGATAGCGGTCGAATCCTTTTGCCCAATCCTGAGCCGTTACGCATGACTTTGGAATCTCTGCCCCTGCCATCTTCTGCATGACAGTAGCAAGGATAGTTGTCGCTTCCTCGTCATCGCCGTTCAATACCAGACTCACAAGCGAGTTGCCCGGCCTCAGGCGTTCAATTAACACCGCACCGTCAGTCTCTTCATAAAGGCGAGCTACGCCCATTCCCGCAAATGCCTGGAGAACTTTTCCGGAGTGCCATTCGTCTCCCTGTTGCTTGACGACCTTCAAAAGCAGCGGTTGACCTTGACGTGTGACTGACGCGATCGCGGAGGTCTCGGTTTCGAATACGTCTTCTACAGCCAGGCGCCACGCGCGCGCATGCCGCTGAATTCGTTCAAGCAGGTCGCTGGATATTGTGCTGCTAATCATTGCGCGTGATGAAGGGACCCACGAATCTTCAATCAAAACAAGCCCTTATCTGGCGGGGATTTCTTCTACCCCGGGCCACAGGCTAGAACGACAGCTTCTTCAAAAAGTTGATACCAGTGGAGGTAATGACGCTTTCTTAGACTCCGGAACCGGTGAGGAAGTTTCCTGATTCAGCGCTGCGGACTCGACAAATAATAGCCTCGAGTGAGTCTACCTCACGCTGATGATTGTGCCGGTCTGTGCATTGAGCGGCACGAACACGATCGTTACGGTCCGATTTCTCTCTATCGCCCGTCGGACGATTGCGGCGAATCGTGGAAAGCGGCTGCTGGAAGTAAAAACGAACCCAGGCCTTGAATCCAGCTCAATATTTTCAACGACGGGATTACTTGGACCAGGAGGCTGATCTGGAAACACGCGCTCATTTTCATACGATGTCACGTGTCCCCGCGCTTCGTTACTTGGCGGGCGTTGCTCGACCCGCGAAAAGCTCTGAAATGCGCCGCGGCCGAATGTCGCAGCGACGATGCGTCCATTGCTGCGTGCCTGAAGATCTGTAACAAAAGCGCCGTTAGGCAATCCATTACTGTACGAAGTCCAGTTCCAGTTATTTGGACCTCTGCGCGTCCCTCGCACGACGCCCTGATTGCGCACCGCTGCCACTACCGTATCCGGCGCGAGTGGATCGATTGTCATCGCAGTAATCTGGCCCAGATTCGTGCCGAAAACCCTCTCGCGGTTGCAGTCGGTGAAGCAATCGAAGCGGTCTATGGTGCTGAGACTGGCGGAATTGGTTGCAATGTAAAAGCGTCCGGGCCCGTCGAAGGATATCGCGCTAGGCGAAGCGGGCGTAACGGGTTGAAAAACTTTTCGCAGCGGCGGAAATTTAAAGAAGCCGTGGAACACCTGCCCTGTATTCGTGACTGCGACCAGAATCCCACTCGAGTGAAGTTTCAGGCGCTCGAAATCTCCGGCAGGATTGAATTTACATCCGTCTGGTGTCGGTATTGGGTCGAAGGACGGATCTTGAATTCGCCGCCAGGGCGGTCCGGCCCAAATTCCCTGGCAGGTAATCAGAAGTCGCGGATTGGTGCCGGTCGAAGCCATACTAGTTCGCACCTTGCCCGAGGCTTCAGCACCACAGCAATCTGGCAGTGTGCTGTCCCCTAGCCGCGTTTGTCCGCCACCCGGTCGTAACAACCGCACTTGTCTGGTGGATTGTCCAATCTCGAAGATCCCCTTCATGTCGAACCGATTGAAAACCACAAATTCTGAATCGCTAAGATCGACGCCGCCCGCGGACGTTAGGTTCCATACCGGCGATACGCCATTCCAGGTCGAGGTGAACTGGTCTTGAGAGCCACCGACCACAACAGCCGGACTTCTGCCATCAACATCTATCTTGAAAAACTCAGTGTTATTTAAACCTTCGCCGATAAACTCCATCGTC
>Ga0079215_10000197_pt1 | contig 12595 bp, 8 predicted proteins | sample NCControl_FD_77004 | JGI IMG/M metagenome (GOLD analysis project Ga0079215, IMG submission 77004) | Agricultural soil microbial communities from Utah to study Nitrogen management - NC Control | ecosystem: Environmental > Terrestrial > Soil > Agricultural land | place: USA: Utah | collected...
GCGACAACCGCGGAAGCGACCAGCGCGGGCAGGATTGTGCGATAGATGTCTTGCGTTCGCACCGGGCCTCTTCGACCTGCCCACCAAAGCAGCACCGGTTTGCGAATCAATACTCCGCTGAGCGCCGTAAGAAGCGGCGACACCAATTGCTCCCCAGCGCAGCCCGAGGGTGATCGCCAGGATGGAAGTCACGCTATTGAAAATCACCATGTGCATGAACTCTTTGGTCCTGGCCTGCGACACCATTAACCAACCGAGAGTAAAACTTACCGGCTCCAGAATTCCCATTATTCCGAGGAGCGCAAAGATGCGGCCCGTCTCCACCCATTGCGGGCCGAGCATCACACGAACGATCCAGTCGGAAGTTACGATCATTAAAGCCATGCCCGGCATCGTCACCATCACGACCTTCTCAAGCATGCGCAGATAAGCTTGCCGATAGCGTTCCGGCGAATCAGTCAGCTTGCTCAGTGAAGTGATCGCCACGCTGTCGAGCGGCGCATTGATCTGTTCGAGAGGGAGTAACAACAGTTGGTAGGCGCGGCTATAGAGTCCGAGTTGAGTGGGACCCCAGAAACGTCCAATCAAAACGTTGTCGATATTGCGCGCCGCAAAGTCAACCAGATTTGAACCTGTCAGATGGCCGCCAAACCAAAGCATGCTGCGGACTCCGGATCTCCGGCTGGGCAGGCCTGGGCGCCCAACGGCAAACGATCCAGACCCCCGCGAAGTAGACGAAGCTAGTTGTCAAACTGCTGACGACCAGTGACCAATATTTCATCCCGCGCCATGCCGCGATCAGCGCGCTGACCAGGCCAATTACCAAAGAACTGATTTCGATCACTGACAAAGCCCAAAAACGCATTTGTCGTTTCAATAAGGCTTCGTGTTGCACCGTCAAGCCGGTGAAAACAAAACCGGAAGCCAACGCGATCGTGATCCACGTCAGTCGCGAGTCCTCATAGAACATTGCCACAAGAGGCGCGCTCGCGGCCGTTAGGAGCATCACCACGATGCTCAGACCCGTGTTGATCCAGAACAGATTTGATACCTGGGCCACCATCAGCTGCGGCTTCTGCATCGTAGCGGCGGAAAGACCGAGGCTGCGAAACGAATAGCTGAAGTTGATACGACAGTGACCATCGCGATCAGGCCATAGTCTTTAGGTGTCAGCAGGCGCGCGAGGATTGCAGCCGAGACGATTGTGAGGCCGAACTTCACCGCCTGCGAGGCAAGCATCACCGTGCCACCTCGCGTAGTGCGTCCGGCCAAGTCTTCGCGCAGGTGATCAGTTTGTGAGAACTGTTCGGGCGTCACTCTTTATGATTTACTGATGCACTCCTTTGGTGCAAAGCTTGTCGCCACAGTGAACGTACGGGTGAACAAACGACAAGTTTCCCATGAGATGATTCGGCTATTGACCAAAATCGAACGGCAGGTAATATTTTCGAGCCATGAACATTCGTAGATTCAATTGGCACATTTGGGCAGGCTTCCTGCTCAGCATCATTGCCTTCGTCAGCTACGGCCTTTTCTTCGTTAATTTTCCCATCACGCGCGATGTGCCGTGGGCGAACCTGATTCTGTTCATGATTGCAACGTCGCTCCTGTTCGTAGGGATCCGGCGAGCCTTCGCGCCTGATCGCTCGCGGCTCGCGAAAGTCGGCAGCTCGCTGCTTGCGGTTCTCGGTGTGCTGTTATTCGGGTCCTTCATCTTTATGACCTTCGTCTTCGCGAGATGGTTACCCGCTTCGGAAGGCGCGCCGCGCGTTGGCAACCGGGCGCCGGAGTTTACGCTTTCTGATCCGAACGGCAAACCGGTTTCTTTAGCAGAGCTGCTTTCCACACCAATTAACGTCACCAGTACTGGAAAACCGCGCGGCGTGTTGCTGATTTTCTACCGGGGATACTGGTGACCGTCCTGTCACTCCGAGTTCCGGGGTATCGAACGCAATCTCGCGAAGCTTTCTGAAGTGGGAATTCGGCCGGTGGCCATCAGCGTCGACAGCCCGGAAATTAATCGCGACATGCTGGCGAAGGCGGGATACACTTTTACATTTCTTTCGGATCCCGACGCTGAAGTGATTCGCCGTTATGATTTGCTCCATGCAGGAGCGGGAGCAAGCGGGCAGGACATTTCGCGGCCTGCGGAATTTTTGTTAGACGCAAACGGTGTGGTGCGCTGGGTTAATCTCACGGAAAACTACTGGGTGCGGGCCCGTCCAGAGCAGGTGCTTGAGGCGGCGAAACTGGTGAAGTAAGGCTTAGGTTCAAGTTCCAGCTTCCGAGGTTGATTAATGTCCTCGGAAAGTGCGCGGTTTGATTCCCGCGCCTTATTGACAACCGCGGTCAGGCGAGGGTCTGTGACCTCCCGGTGAGCGGTAGGTCTCTGACTTAGCGGTTCGTCTTTTTTCAAGATGCGCCGGGCGCGGCGCAGCGGCGCTCTTAGAGTGAGTTGCGGCGTAGTTTCCCTTTAGTCTAAAAGAAAAACTAGTCTAAAAGAAGAAACGTGATCTCTATGCTACTCCTCTTCCTTTCCTTGTTTCTTGCGACCGGACTAACGGCGGCGGGTTCGACTTCGTCGCTAGAGCATTCGACAAACCTCCCCGCTCAAACGCCAAAACTCAGCGCAACTGATCGAACTCGACTTGTTGAGACGTTTCGTCTCGCCGATCAACTTGGAGATCGAATTTGGCCGGGGTGGAATAAGGCGCCTTTCGCAGTCTTACTAGTAACGCCGGAGCACGAATTCCTGGTTCGTCATCCGCAACCATCATCCGACTTTCAGAACCTCGGCTACGACAGCGAGCTCAAGAGCAACGTGCTTTATCGCAAGCGCGCCATGTCGCCAAGTTTTCTCGCGACGTTTCCGGCAATCCGCGGCAGCATGGTCTCAACTATTGTTGTGGGTCAGGCGCAAAATACCTCGGCAAAAACTTCCACGCCCTGGGTCGTCACGCTACTCCATGAACACTTTCACCAGTTGCAGGATTCGCAGCCAAATTTTTATCCTGATGTAAACGCCCTCAATCTCGCGCGCGGTGATGAGACAGGAATGTGGATGCTCAACTATGCATTCCCTTACGATCGCATCGAGGTACAACAGCAATTTGCAGCAACGAGTGAGTTATTGGCTGCGGCAGTGCGCGCGCCGAAACATCACCGTGCCACCCGCGTTCGCGATTATTTAGCGGCACGCCGCAAGTTCCAACAACTCGTGGAACCTGACGATTACAAATACCTGGCTTTTCAGTTTTGGAAGGAGGGAATTGCGCGCTACACGGAATACCGCCTCGCGCAATTGGCAGCCACGAGCTACCGTCCGACAAAACAATTTCGCGCCCTGCCGGATTATCGTTCGTTTGCAGATGTAGCCCGGACCACTCATGAAGGCATCTTTCGACAGCTACGAACACAAAAGCTGGGCGAGTCTAAGCGCGAGGTTGTGTATTCGTTTGGCGCTGCGGAAGGCTTGCTGCTGGATCAAATTAAACCCGGTTGGCGCCGCCGATACTTTGTGCAGAAGTTTGATCTCGGAAGATTATGAGCGAGTTAAAAGCGCGGCCATTTGTCGCCGCTTTGGCTATCAATAAAAAGCGCAATCAGCGCACTTCAAAGTCGATTCGCCTCCTTGTCCGCTTCCCTGGCTGGGCTTCTACTCCCTGACATTTCTCACAAAAATAGATAATCCGATCGCGCTCTTCTTCTCCCGTACCATCGGTTACTTGTCTCATCTGGCGCACCGGCTCGGCGCAACGCAAACAAGGAAGGTTGGTGCGTCGAAAAACCCAATGACGGGTGCCATATTCGCGACCGGTTTGATAGACCAGCGACGCATCCTGCCTCATTCGGTCGCGGTCTTCATCGGTAGCGGTGGCGCTGTGCAAGTAAGATCGGCGCGCGAGCGCCGGCGCTGTGACAGCTATACATTTGAGTTCCGCTGCGGTTAGTTCGCCAACTTTACGCCAGGGATTTAGCTTGCATGCAAAGAGGACTTCGGCTCTTAAGTAGTTACCCAGCCCAGCCAATATCTGCTGATTCAGAAGTGCCGCCCCAATCGTGACCTCCCGGTTTTCCTCTGCCAGTAACCGCCGCCGAAACTCCTTTTGATTGAAAGCTCGGGCGTAAGGCAAAACGTCGGGACCCAAAGTTCCGAGGTGCTCTATCTGCAATGCGGGATCACCTTTTCCCACATTAAAGATCGGTGCCGAATAGAGAATCGCGGCGCCACCGTCCACTAGAATCCGCGCACGCTCACGCCGGTCGATTTCCTCTGGTGGCGCAGGTGCGAACGTTTGCCAGCGACCCCACATCATCAGATGCGAGTGAAAGTAGAAGCCGCCGGCGATCAAGCCGATTAGATGTTTGCCGTGAGAGCGAACCTTGTTAACGCGTCTGCCCGCGAGCCGTGCGCCGTTTTCGGCGAGCCAGTTGCGCGCGTCTTTGGTGCGTGCCGTTAAGGATTTTATGTTTCTGCCGCTGAGGATTTCATTGAGGGCGTCGGCATATTTTCTTACTTCGGGACCTTCAGGCATTGTTCCGAATTACTTGTGAGCTTAACGTTTGCTAGCTGAAGATTATCGAAACTGTTTATCGTCTGCGGACGGACCGTATAACGCTGGAACCTTCGCACCCATCAGGCGCAGGTAAACTGTCATCTGTCCGCGGTGGTGCGTCCAATGATTGATTGTGCCTTGAATCATCTCAAAGCGTGGCGCCTCCATCACTACCTGGCCACGAGCCAGTAAACGCCACGAAGTCTTCAAGTGCTCATCGCTCGTTTTCTCAAGCGCTGCGCGGGCGCCAGCAGCTGATTTCTCCAGGGCGGCGACCAAGTCGGCACTCGAGTCCAAGCGCGTCTGTTCCATCACTGATCCGCTCGCCGGCGCGACATCCAGTTCGTCCTGATTAATCTGCATCGCAATCCATGTGGGAATCGTCGCCACCATGTTTGCGAGGTATCCAAAGATCATCGACTTCTCATGGGGCTTCCAGTCGTACTTTGCTTCCGGTGCCTGCTCCAGAGCGCGCCGCGATCGCTCAATCTCACGATCCAGCTGAGCCCGTAAGTATTCGGTTAGGTCCATACCAGGTATCTCCTGAATAAAGATTTAGCTCATCAGAAAACCAACCTTATACGAACCCAGGTAGCCATTAGGTCCTTTGGTTAGTTGCAGCATTAAATCACTTCCGCCACGGCGGAAGATGCCGTCGCTGCTGTTGCTGGTGTCGCGGCGGCCTTTTCGCGCGTAGGGCGCAAGCGCATGAACCTGATCCGTAATAGCCTCGTCGAAGAACAACTGAGAAGTGAATTCGTGTCCGACTTCAGATTTGGGATCGGTGCGAATCTTATAATGGATATGAACGTTGCGGCCCTGGTACCAGCCGGGATAGATCGTTTGGAACTCAACTTTTCCCGAGGCGTCAGTGATTTGATATCCACGCAGAAATTTTTTGCCGCGCGTGTCGGCGACGGAGCCACCCGCGTTGTCGCGAACGTCAGAATAAGAACCGAGTGCGTCGCAATGCCAGATATCTACAGTCGCGCCCGACAGCGGAGTACATTTGTTGTTGGAGACCTGGTTCACCTGGAGGACGAGTTGCAATGGCACACCCTGACTGATTGAGCCATCCGCTGGGTCAATCCGGATATCTGAGCGATTCAGTTTTTCATCAACGAAGAAAGGCCCTTCGGTTTGCTCCGGGCTCACCAGACAACCCGCCACAGTTTGTTGGTTGTGAGGACCCGAAGGTCCGTCTGGAGCGCGCCCGCATCCCAACACGGAATTTGCCGCCGCGGCGGTTATCAAGGCCAGCATCACTCGTCGATTCAGCAGGGGCGAAGCTTCGAGGAAATTGTCACTCATCGCATTTTTAGCCTAACTTCTACGCTTCACAATTGAGTGTCAGAGCGATTGCAATCGCGGATAATCCAACTCATTGACCATGTCTTAAGCTCGGATATCCTAAGAATTGGGTATGACCGGGAAGGGATCATTGTCCTGGATCGTCGAGTGCATTACTCTAACGCCAGCACAATTCGCCACTTCAGCGGTATCACACCCTGTCCGATCCGAAAGGTTTCAGCACGAATGCGAAAGTCATCCCTCACAGTAATCTGTCTGGCCATCCTCCTGGGCTCATTTTCCCTGGGTCACGCCCAGGACTTACGACTGGAGCAGCGCGAGGCTGAGTGGAATCAGCACCCGGCGCCGCAATCCACTTTTGTGCGGCAAACCGATCCAACGAAGGTTGTGCTCTTTCAAGTTCCCTCAAATTGGGAAAAAGGGCAATCAGATAAACTCGTCTTCAACGGGCCTCACGGTACTACTCTGAATGTAATCGTTGATCAGATTCCCGACGGGCTGCCGCTCCGAGATTACGTCTCGTCACTGACACAAAGTCTCCGCAGTCTGCCCGAAGGCGCGGATTCGATAGTCGTTCGCCGAACTGCAATGGCTGCTCTGGAGGCCCGGGAGATGGTCATCGAGATCGACGCCGGCACCGAGGAACTAAGTCGAAGGATTATCTGGACTACAGTAAGCGGCCCAAATGCAATCAATCTGATACTTATTACCCCGGTTTCTAAAACTGCCGAGACAGAGCCGCTCTTCAAAGCTGTAGTTCAGTCCGTCATGCTTGTCGATAAGCATGACCACGTCGGTTATGAAAGCTTGCGGTCGACGGTAATCAAAGACAGCGGTCCGGCGCGCGTGGATGAGGTGCAATCATTAGCAGCGTCATTTACAGCACTCGATAACTCAAAACGTCGAGCCAACATTAGCCGGCTGGCAGCGATTTTTACTTCGGCCCCAGGCGTCGCGATCGATCTTGTCCTGGACCGGCGACCGATGGTGCGAGCGGCTGTGTTTGAAGCGCTCGCCATGACTCGCAACAAAAAGCTCGAAGAGTTTCTGCTCCGGGCTTTGGATGATCGCGAACCTTTCGTTGCCGAGCAGGCAGCCCGATCCCTTGCCGCTGATCCCAATGTCAGAGATGTACTACGGGATCATTCGCTGGACTGGTTCAAGATCGAATCGCTGGCACGAGTTTGGCCGTTTCTCAACAAGGAGAATCAAATAAAGATACTGGGAGAGATCCTCGAGCAAAAACTCATTCCCACTCCCCCGCCGATTGCGGTGCCTTCGCCTAAGGCCCGAACTTCCGGCAGGCAGAGAACTCGGGATGTAACTGTCACTTCGATGGTTCTGGCCCCTGGAGTGACGGCTCTGCAAGCGACTGATACTTTCGACACGAGTCGTCATTTGAACGCGTTGACGCTGCTCAGGGACCTGCCCGTTGCTGACCTCAAACTTCCTTTTGCAAAGCTACTCGCAGCGAAGAGTGACACGCTTACGACGTTGGCGCTGCAAATTGCCTCCGAACGTGATGAATCCCTGCCTGCGGCCGAACTGCTGAAGTTACTTCCTTCTTTTAATGGCGATATTCGCATCTTTGCTGCCTGGCATCTTGGCGACTCGGGCAGCGTCAGAGATATCAAGACTATCGAAGGCTATTTTAGTAACCCCCCGACCGTGGCTGTAGCGAATGCTGACAGGACAATTGACTCCAGTGCGCTCTTTAAGGATGAGCTGCACCGCACAATCCGGAAGATTCGTTTTCGCGAACAACTGGTGACAGCTTCAGGGGACTCGCGCCGAGAGCTAATTAAGACTGGTCTGGCGGATCCTCAGATTGCTGAGTGGGTTTGGTATCGATTTGTTCTGGAGAAAGTTGCGGCGGGGCAAAACTCTAAAGCGACAGCAGACCCTCAACGCCCGCTGCAGGTTTTGCCACTGGGCCAGAATCTATTTCCCCAGGACGTTGCTTTGTATGCCGCATTACCTCAGCCCGCAGTCGCATTCGGGAAGTTGACTGGCGCTTTCGACGGTCTGCAGCTCGAGTCGGCCCGCTCGCAAGCTAACCTGGTTCTGATTCTTAGTGTTTTGCGAGAGCAACTGGCCCAACTGCTCGACTCGCCGCCAGGTGCTTCTCCAATGACTTACTCTGGAATCAATACTAATGAGCCGATTGCGCTCGCTAGCTGGTCAGCAGCAGGCGCTCCTATCGGAGTTCGCAGTGCCGAACGACAGGCGATAATAGTGAGAGTGAGTGATCGCGCGCGTTTCGAGCGATTGCTTGCACTTTACCAACGCAACATCGGCAACTTTAAAGGATTGACCAGCACTTTCTCAGGCGGGCTTCGCTTCCTAACTTTTCTTCCTGCTTTCCTGCCAATCACCGCACGGGCTATGCTCGATAGCTCTGTGCCACCCACCAAACAACCGCTAACGAAATACACTTTCGTCACCGCCATAGAATGGAATGGTTACCCTATCAAGGTGATTGAACAAAGGCGGATTGAATCCTCCGGGCGAATGACAACCGACGCGGCTTACCTCACCTATCTGGGCGATACCGCTGTCCTTGCTCCCGATCTCTTTTCTCTAAGCGACGTGCTTACGCGGGCCTCAAGCCAGCAACCATCTCTTGCATCAAACCGTGACTTCAAACGGCTTATGGAGAATCCCGGCCAGAACTCGGGAGAAGCTATTTATCTGAGCAATATTTCCCGACTGATAGCCGAACCGGGCACCACTGAAGACTCTAATAAAGATGCGGTGACGGAAAGCGGCGCGCTAAGAATCTCGAACCCAAGTATTGAAAGTCTTTACCGGGTCGAATTCAACCGGAGCGAATCACTAAAATCATTGGTTCCGTTTCATCCTGAGGCGCTCAATGCCCCGCGAGAACTCCTGCCCCGATCGACCATCGCCTATTACTTTATGAATATTGACGGGGTGATGGGCTGGCAAGACTGGGCTAACCCGGTATTCAGTGCTGAACGTCGCAAGGATCTGATATCAATCTGGGCGATTGATTTTGAGAAAGAGGTACTGCCTGAGCTTGGTCCGGAGTGCGGACTTGCAGTACTGGGTCTTCCGGATATTTTCAAGGACAACTGGAACATCCCCTGGGTTGCTTTTGCCAGACTCAAGAGCGACAAGCTAAAGCAGGCCTTCGCCTCCGGGAAGCTGTTAAGCGCAAGTGGCGGTCCCGGGCCAATTCATCTCAAGCAGAAGTCAGGCGATCTCTATGTTGCATTGAACGGCAACTTCCTTGTGGTTTCCAATACGCTGGCGGCCATGGATGCGCTTAATCAGAAGGAAAAGCTGATTGCCTCGCGTGATTTTGCCCGGGGCGCGAAGCGAGCGCCCGCGAACGTCGTGGCATTCGGCGGCTATAGTCTCGAAGCTGCAATCGCCGCGATTGGCGATTCCGGCTCCGACCCGATGAAGACGCAGCAATCCGCGCTGATCACTTCATTAACGAACGCTTTTCATAGTCCAAATTTTTACGCCACCGCAACTCCCGAGTCTCTCGAGGGTCGCTTTGCAATCTCAATGGACCGCGAGGGACGCTTTTCCGTAAGTGAGCTTTCATCTCTCTCAAAGGAATATGCGCTGACCTATGCGCAGGTCGAGACTCACGGTGTCCCCATTCAAAATCAAGAGCGCCTGAATAGCTTGAAGCTACGCATCCGGGCCACTGCGGCAGGAGAGATCGATCGTATCAAGGAGGACGTTACCTCAACGCATCAAACTGCCTTGAAGCTATCGGACACGGAGTTGGAGCTAAAGATTCTTCCACGAAAGTCAGAACCGAAAGCTCGTTTGCTATTGCCGATCAAGCGAGCCGATCTTGAGCCCTACTTGCAACCAGGCAGGGAGATTCGCTCTGATGACAAGTCAGTAATAGAAAAGGCTCGCAGCATTGCTGGTGAGGAACGCGATGCCTGGAAGATTGCAGGCAAGCTTGCCGACTGGACGTACAAAAACATCACCTGGAAACGAGTCGATAACGCCACTGCGGCGCAAACTCTGGCTACCCTGGAAGCTGATTGCCTGGAATTCAGCCAACTGTTTGTGGCAATGGCCCGTTCACTCGGTCTACCGGCACGGCTCGTGTCCGGGCTGGCGTACTCGGGCGCCAGCTTCGGAGGCCACGCCTGGGTCGAGGTCTATGTCGGAGAGTGGATCGAGCTGGATCCGACCTGGGGCACAAATTTCGTGGACGCCACCCACATCCGAAATTCAGCGAACGGGACTTTGCTGACTTATGCTTCGTTGAATCTTATCCAACTCGAAGTGCTGGAAGCGCCGCGCGGAGAGGCGGCCTTTCAAAAAGATCCACGCTCGCTGGTCGAGATGCTCAGCCAGGAGTTGCCGAAGGGAAGTTTAACGGCGCTAACGTCGGCTTTGGATCTCGCTGTGCTCACGGAGGAGAACGGTAGGCTTGGAACTTGGGATTCCTTATCCGATCCAGAACGACAGGCGATGGCTGGAGCTTATCGCCGAGTATTGCTTGAGATAAGTGTCGGCTACCAAAAGGAAAAAACCGAAGAGCGCGACCTGCACGTGCTGCAAGTAAAGGAAAATGGAGACCGGGCTGAAGCGGTTGTCATAGATTCTCAATTCGACTCGCTGCTGAAATTCAGGTTCGTCCGTCGCAATGGCGCATGGTTTTTGACCGAACTACACCAGACGGATTCCGACCTGCGTGTCATCACTGAGACATTGCAGCCGGCTATCAGAACGATTCTTGCTCGTCGAAACAACAAAGCCGCACGAGGCCAAAGCGTTAGCGAGTTTGTTCGCGCCCTTGTGGTGATGCAAAAGGATCCGCAGGCTGCGGTGGCGATTCTGGACCGCGCCCTGAAAGAGGATCCAAAAAGCCGAGGGTTTCGTCATCTTAAAGCTCTCGCTTTGGCTAGGATTAACAAGGCCGCCGAAGCAATTCAGTTGTGGAACGAACTCGCGGCCGAGGTTAATCCTTTCGCTCCGGCGGTTCTTAGTTTGGCTCGGCAATACGAGTACGCTGAAGAGAAAGAGAAACAGAAACTGGCAATTGAGTTCTACACTCGTTACGGAGTTCTGGAGCCGGCCGATCCACGCACGCATTCCAGCCTGGCTCGTCTCTACGAGAGAGGCGGCGACGACGTACGAGCAGAAGTCGAGTATCGGGCGGCAATCAAAGCCGACCCATCTGAGACGGGTTATCGGCTTAACCTGGCAGCTTTTCTCGCTCTCAGGAACCGCTTTACGGAGGCCGGGGTCGTAATTGATGAAGCGGAAAAAAAGGCGAAGGCCGGGGAAGACCCATTTGGCGATTTGATGATGCAACTGTATTTGACGGAGGACAAGGAGACAATTCCCGAAGAGCTGGCGCTGAGACAGCCGCAAAGAATGGGGAGGAGCTACCAGGCGAATCTCTACCTGGCCTATGCGTTTCTTGATAATGCAAAGGCGCTTCAGGCGATTCTGCCGCTTAAGAAAGCAGCTGCCCTCAAAAAGGACTCGTCGGAACCGTATGAAGCGCTGGCTCGCGGCTATCGCCTACTACATAACTGGTCCGCCGCGTTGATTGCTGCCGACACGTCAATCAAGCTGAATTCTGAATCGAGCGACGGCTATCTTAACCGGGCGTGTGCCCTGGCCAGGCTGGGTCGAATTCAAGACGCGCTCAAGGCCCTAGAAAAAGCTGTTGAACTCGATCCTGATCTGAGTTCGATAATTGAGGAGGAAGCGGATCTAAAGAATCTCGCTGCCACATCCCGTTTCAAGAAGTTAGTAGCTACTGAAGAAGAGAAGCAGTAAGGGATGATTGAGTGATTGAATCATTGAATCATTGAATCATTGAGTGATTGAGTGATTGAGTCATCGGGTCATTGAGTCATTGTTTTACTGCAGCCCAATGACTCAATCACTCAATGACTCAATCACTCAAAGACTCAAAGACTCAAAGACTCAAAGACTCAATCACTCAATGACTCAATCACTGAATGACCCAATGATTCAATTCCCCAGCAGCTTCTTCAGCATCTGGGCGCCCCCCTCGTTCCCTGGATTTAGCTCGAGTGACTTTTTGTAGTTCGCGATGGCGAGTTCTTTCTCACCTTTGTTCATGTATGCCTCACCCAAGCTGTCGTAGACGTTCCAGGCGTTCGGATAAAACTCAACATTGAGTTTGAATATCTCGATCGCTTCGGCCAGTTTTTGCTGACGCACCAGGACGTAGCCCAGGTTGTTTAACCGGTCCTCCGATACACTCACGTTTTGAGGTTGTTCGCGTTTTATTTTTCGATAGCCATCCAACGCCTCCGAAACTTTACCTGACAACAACCATTCGGAAGGGACAAGCATGTCCGCGGAGATCCGCTTTATTTCGTTGGTGCCTCCTGGCGTGATCACGCGAATCGCATCAACCGCCCCAGCCGCATTTCGCACCAGCTCATACTTCACGTTTGCCTCGCGACGCACGAAGGTAGTTTCGGAGATCGGAAGTAAATCAAACGCTGGGTCGCCGGTCGGCTCGACTACAAGTTTTGCTGATTCCGTTCCTCGGGGCCCGGGCGGTGAGCCCGCAACACTCGGCTGGGCTAGAGTTTCCACTACGTGAGACGCAACCTTGATCGTTAGCACTCGATCGGGATTGACTTGAAAACGACCCGCAGCGCCTTCCAATTTCGACGCGTCAAGGGAAACGATTTCGTAAGGCGGCGGCAGAAATTCTTCCCAGCCATACTCGTGCGCTA
>Ga0079215_10000201_pt1 | contig 12564 bp, 12 predicted proteins | sample NCControl_FD_77004 | JGI IMG/M metagenome (GOLD analysis project Ga0079215, IMG submission 77004) | Agricultural soil microbial communities from Utah to study Nitrogen management - NC Control | ecosystem: Environmental > Terrestrial > Soil > Agricultural land | place: USA: Utah | collected...
ACCGGACGATGCGATACTTGTGCACCGACTGCACTCCGTCGTCGTCTGGAAGCATGCCTGAAACTTAGTCCGTCCCTATGTCAGTTGGCGTGAACGCCGTGGGCAGTGTAATTCGGGCCCTCGAGCCGCCAGGTTGGAAGCACATCGAAGCCCGCAGCGGCAACTTCGATCACGCGAATTCCGGCACTTTCGCGCCCGGCGGCGGACTGTGCGTGAAGCTGCGAGCGCTCCATGCGAAATGAGTGTACTACGACTGCACCGAGGCCAGCGGGAGGGACCCGGAGGCAGCACTCCTGGGGACCCGCGGGCCGGTTTTTAGATTACGGACACAGCTCGGCGGTGTGTCACCGGCATTGTAACTACCGGTCGCGGACCTCAGTCTTATGCCGGAGTTCCGACCGACGCGAATTCGCCGCGATCCGGAAATGGGCCTCGTTCCTGCGACCTTGAAAACTTCGAGTCTTGACCAGTAGATCACCGACCGTGGACGGCCTCGCGCCCCCGCCCTCCCTCCTGACACCCAGGCGAAAGACTTCGCTCGCGAAGATCATCGCCGAGCTCTGGGAATCGCGGGAACTCGTCGAGCAGTTCATGCTGCGCGACATCACCATTCGGTACCACCAGGCAATCATGGGATTTGCCTGGGCACTGATGATGCCGCTCTTGATCGTTGGCGCGGGCCTGGTCTTTCGCGTCGTCCTGTCGACGCTGGCGGACACACCGATTCAAGGCGCAAGCATCGCCGGTCTCGCGGTGAAGGCAGTGCCGTGGGCTTTTTTCGCGGGCGGGCTGTCGACGGCGACACAGAGCTTGCTCGCACAGGCCAACTTGATTGGCAAGGTGTACTTCACGCGCGAATCGATTCCGATCGCCTCGGTGCTGGCACAGGCCCCGGACCTCGTGGTCAGCCTCGTCGTGGTACTGATTGCCTTGCCGATCGTCGGCGTGCCGATGCACCTCACGACGCTCTGGGGCCTGGCATTGCTCACGCTATTGATCCTCTTCACCATGGGATGGGCGCTCCTCCTGAGCTGTGCGAACCTGTTTTTCAGGGATGTGAAATACATCCTGCAGATCGCGCTCAACTTCGGCGTGTTTGCGACGCCGGTGTTTTTCGAGCCGCAGATGCTCGGGCAGAAGGGGGCGGCCATCATGCTGGCGCTCCCGCTTTCGCCGTTCATTCAGGGGATGGATGTCGCGGTCGTACAGGGTCGAAATCTTCTCGATAGGGTTGTGCTGAACACGCCGAATGGCGAGGTCGTCGTCTGGGCACCGTGGATGCTCGCGTACGCGATTGCGGTTTCACTCACGCTGCTCACCACGGGACTGATCGTCTTTCGCCGCACGTCAGGAAAATTCGCGGAGATGGCGTAGTGATCCCTCTCCTGTCGTTCGATCGGGTCTGGAAACGCTTCCGGATCGGTGATACACATGATTCGCTCCGGGATCTCATTCCAGGCCTGGCGAAAACACTCCTGCGAAAGGGGGCGGGAGAATCGTCTGCGAAACACAAGCGCGTGTTCTGGGCGCTGCGGGATGTTTCCTTCGAGGTCGGACCCGGCGAGGTCCTGGGGATCATCGGCCCTAACGGGGCAGGTAAGTCGACGACGCTCAAGATCCTGAACCGCATCATGGATCCCACGGCCGGGGCCGTGCGCGCCGAAGGGAAGATCGGTTCTCTGATCGAAGTTTCCGCCGGCTTTCACCCGGACCTGACCGGTCGTCAGAACATCTATCTCCAGGGCGCCATCATGGGGATGCGAAAGTCCGAAGTAGAACAGAAGTTCGACGAGATCGTCGACTTCGCCGGCACGGTGGAGTTTCTCGATACTCCGGTGAAGCGTTATTCCAGCGGAATGAACGCCCGCCTCGGCTTCGCCATCGCGGCGCACCTCGAGCCTGACATCCTGATCATCGACGAAGTGTTGTCGGTGGGAGATGCTGCGTTTCAACAGAAGGCCTTTGAACGGATCAAGCAGATGGCCACCGGGGGCGCGCCCGTGGTGCTCGTGTCACACCAACTGGACCGCATCTCCGAGCTCTGCTCGAAGGCGATTCTGCTCGACCGGGGTGCCATACGGACGAGCGGGACACCAGTGCATTGCATCAACACCTATCTGAACTCCCTGACTGAGGATTCCGATTCGGCGCATCCCGGTGCGGTCATTCGTTATGAGCGGACCTTCGCCCCGGACGGCGCGGTCGTCGACTCAGGCGGCCAGCTGACCCTTGTTGTCAGCGGCTACGCGGAAGCCACCAACGCACCCAGTACCTGGAGTCCGGCACTGCGAATTGTGGAAGCGGACAGCCGGTCGGAGGTTCACACCATAACAGGTCTGCAGCGCGGGGTGCCGCTGCCGGTGTCCGGGGCGTTCGAATATCACTTCTCGCTGCAGATGAACGTTCCCGCGGGGCGGTATACGGCGTTCCCCATCGTCTGGGACGCCGCGGGACAGCGCGACCCCATTACTGGCCCGAGTGTCCACATCGAAGTTGTCGAGGGCAAGGCATTCTTCGGTCCCGTGCAGCTGAACACGGAGTGGCGGGTCATTCAAAACGCTGCGGTTCGCGCCAGCGCCCCGGCCCGCCAATGCGCCTGACCAGTCGTTAGGCTTCGACCCTCACCCGTGCGCCCTCCCCCGCGGCGATCCGGTACATCTCCGCCGTCAGGTCGGCGCTTCGCTTCCAGCTGAACTGCGCCGCGCGGTTCAGCCCCTTCCGCCGCAGGTCCTCACGCAAGGCATGATCGGCGCGCACCGTGGCCATGGCGTCGCATAGCTGGTCGGAATCCACCGGATCGACCAGCAATGCCGCGCCACCTGCCACTTCAGGCAGGGACGTCGTCGTTGACGTGATCACGGGCGTCCCGCACTGCATGGCTTCCAGCACCGGGAGACCGAACCCCTCATACAACGAGGGAAATACGAAGGCGACGGCGCCACTGTAGAGCGCCGCGAGGTCTTCCTCCGCCACGTAGCCCGTGAAAATGAGGCGCGATCGATGCTTCGACGAACTCTCCGCCGCCGCAAATATCTCGTCATACATCCAGCCGCGTTCTTTCGTACCGGCGAGCACGAGATACGTATCGGACAGGCGCTGTTCGTCGAGCAGACGAAAGAACGAGCGGATCAGGTGCGCGAGGTTCTTCCGTGGCTGGGGTGCGGCCAGGCACAACAGGTACTCTCCTTCCGGGACGTGGTACCGCGCGCGCGTGGCCGCGATGACCTTACGGTCCGCGACCGGATGCAGGAAGCGGTCAGCGGCAAGGGGAACAACTCTGACGCGTTCGGGCGACATTCCGGTTCGTTCACAAAACTCCGCTTTGGTGAATTCCGAGATGCTCGAGACCCAATCCTTCTCCACATCGATTCGCTTCAGCCATGTCTCAAAGACCCAGGTGGAATGCTTGTCAACGAACTCCGGTCTGACAATGGGAATCAGATCGTACACCGTAAGGACGCGTGGCAAATCGCCAGTACGACTTCGTGGCGGCACTTCCGTATGCGGGCAATGAAAGACGTCAAAGGTCTTGCGATCAAAGAGTGCCGTGGGGAACACCAGGCGATGGTAGTGCGCCAGCCTGTGAAGCGCCGATCGCAAATATCGCGTCAGGGTTCGTGGCCGACGCCATCGCGACGGATCCGGATCATCCGCGTGCACTGCCTGCAAGACGGACTTATAGGCATCCGCGAGGTGCCGGCCGGGATAATACGTGTATTCGAACTCGCAGTTGGCCGACGGTTTTCTGTTGTCGAGGAAGAGCGAAACTTTGGTGCAGTCGTCGAGGGGATCATCTCCACATAGCGCGACGGCCGTCATCGTCAGATCAGCACGGTGAGACATCTCGTCCATCAGCTCGCTTACGACGCGGTGGATGCCGGTTACCGCATTCGTCCGTCCAAAATCCCTCGCGAATATCGAGATGTCATATGCGACCTTGATCGGCATCTTTCTGGTGCCCTCGGCAGGAACACGGGTGGAACGGCTCCGGTGAATGGTGTCTTCTTACCATTGCAGGTCAACAACGGCCACCAGATTCATGAATAAGGAGGGCGGCCCGGTCCGGTCCACGAAGAAGCGAAACAGCTTTCGATAGATCGGCGACAGACCCGGTGTCGTGGCGGTTGGTTTGAGGAAATCCAACGCCAGCTCCCGGAACTTGATGGGATATTCTCCAGACACGTCGACCTTGGCGGCCCAGGGGCCGTTGACCAGCGCGCCTAACGAGTCAGGTGTGTAATACCGGAGATGGGTCGGGTCGCGATACGGGGAAAAGACCAGCCCGTAACGACTCATCCATTTATCCTCGTGCGGCACGGCGATCACCAGCCGTTGTCGCGTCACGCGAGCCAGTTCCCGAACCGCGGCAACGTCGTTCTCGACATGCTCGAGGACATCGAGGCAGATGGTCGTATCGAACGCCCGGTCACGGAAGGGAAGCGTCGAGGAGAGATCGCCACGGACAAAATTCCCTTGAAAGCCGATCTTGCGGGCTTCGGCAAGAAAAAAGTCGTGCTTTTCCAGACCCGTTGCCTCGAAGCCGCGCCGACTCAAGTAATCCACGAAGCCGCCGACGCCACACCCCGCGTCGAGCACGGTCCTGCCCTGGACATGATTGTGGAGCAGCTCGCGACGCTCGTCGGTCAGCGCACCAGTGCCCCAGCCGAACTCCCTGGCATTCTCGAGTGAATATCCCGTGCCCTGATTCGCGGCCGCCAACTGGGTCAGTCCTCCACGGTAAGGGCCTGATTCCGTGCCTAACGCATCGAATTCATGCAGCCCGTCACGAACGGTACTTCAGGATACTACCGGCCGGAAGCGACTTTCTGGAAGGTCGTCTCCCAGGTATCCGTCACCCGTTCCCAGGTATATCGGTCGAGTACCTTCTTTTGACCCCGCGCGCCGAACGACGCGCGTTTCCCGGGGTCGGCAAGCAAATCCAGAATCTTCGCCGCAAGATCGCTGGCGTCGAACGGCTTCACGATCCACCCGTCGACTCCTGGATCGATGATACAACGCGTGGATGCGATGTCGCCCCCGATCACGGGCCTGCCACACACCCATGCCTCGATCATCACCATGCCGAAAGAATCTTCCACCGACGGCAGCGTCAGGATGTCGCACGCATCCATGATTGACGGAGCATCGGCGTCCGCAAAGTCGTCAATGAGGATGACCCTTGCCCGATCGATAGGCGTCAGCTCTGCGATCATCTGTGTCACACGTGCCTCGCGATGCGCGCTCTGGCCCGCGAGCAGCAACATTGCATCCGGCGAGTGCTTCCACACTGTATGCATGGACTCGATCAGCGTTGGCGTACCTTTCAGTGTATCCTGCCTTCCCATGAAGCCCACCACCGGTCGATCGCCAATTCCGTATCGCGCCCTGATCGAAGCGCCATCCCGCTTCTGAAAACGTCCCGGGTCGACGCCGGCGCCCGAGACAGAGACCGAGCGGCCGCCGCGCGCTTCGACGAACTCGCGCTCGGCGTCTGTGAGGACGATCGCCGCATCGCAGTCGCGTAACATTCGCGGATATTTCGGATTCCCGGCCCACTCGCGTTCGATGTGCAGAATCGGAATTGCGACGCGAGGCGTGAGGCGGAGGCGACGCGGCGGGACCGCCCAGAAGGAGCAGCCGAAGTGCCAGTTCACGGCGGTGATGACGTCGGCGCGAGCTCGCAACAGAGGCGAGAGCAACCGTGGACCATACGGCTGCCACAGCGGCCACCGTTCCTCGCCGAACATCCACCGCGACAGGCGATAACCGCCTCGCCGACGGAGCAACCACTCATGCGCGCGATTGAGCTCTTCGCCTACAGGATCGACTCGAATGACGCGAACGCCATTGAGTACTTCGCGCGATGGCAGACGCGCCCCTCCGGCAATGAAGAAATCGTGCGTCGTCGCCGCATTGAAGGTGAGCACCGTGACGTCATGTCCACGTTCAACGAGACGTTCCGATACCCCTTGCAACAATCGTTCGGCGCCGCCGACCAGAGGTGCGTAACCTGGCGAAACGTGAACGATGCGGAGGGGACGGGTCCGATGCGACTTGCCAGCTCGGTTCACGTGCGGGCCGTCAGGTGACCAGTCAGCGACAGTTCGACCTTCTGCACCATGTCCTCGATCGTGTGGCGGCTTTCGACGGTCCGACGTGCGTTGTGCCTGATCCGATCAAACAGCTCAGGTTCATTCACCAGGCGCGCCACCTTTGCCGCGCAGTCCGGAGCGTCACCCTTCGTGAAGACGATGGCGTTGTCGCCGTCTCGTATGATCTCCTGACTCCCTCCCGTCAGGGTGCCAACGACTGCCATCCCGGAAGCCATGGCTTCGAGCAGCGTGATACTGAATGGCTCGCCCCAGAGCGACGTGAAAAGTAAGGTGCCATGCTCGCGGTAAAGTTGTGGCAGGTGTTCGCGGGGTATCAGCCCGGTGAGCCGCACATTCTCCTGCAGCCCGAGCGCGAGGATCCGTTGTGCGACCTGATTTCCATAATCCGGTCCCCCGGCAATTGTGAGGGTCGAATCTTCGAACCCGGGCCACTGCTTGATTATGTGAAAGGCCTCCACGGCAGTCTGTACGCCCTTGATCTCAATTAATTGCCCGACATACAGCAGTCGTTTTGGGTTTTTTTCTTCGTTCGTCGGGTGGTAGGAGCCGGTATCGATCCCCCAGTGAATAACCTCCGCAGCCGCTACATGTTTCCCCGCTCTGCGCGTCGCGTCAGCCAGGAAGCCGCTGCAAAATTGAACGTGACGCAGTTGTAACGGCACGTCCGACAGCAGACCCGTTCTTTTTAGAAGGAAACTGAGGCCGCTCCAGACGAGCCGGCGTGAAAGCCGCTTGGGGCGTCTGCCGCGCAGCGCCTGCCATGAGTCCTGCTCCCACTCGCTCAACCAGTAATCGGAAACGAAATAGCATACCGGATAACCCAGCCTCTCCGCCGCGCGCGCGATCGAGACCGATATGTGTTTCATGTTCCATATGTAGATCAGGTCCGGCTTGAGCGACGCACAGAGCTGCGCGAATGCTCGCCTGTTGGTCAACTCTTTCTTCGCCAGGCCAGGCAAGCTTTCCGTCGGGTCCCGCCCTTGGGCGATATGCTCGTAATCCGTCTTCAGCCAGCGATGCACATGTCCATCTTCGACGGGCCGATCGAATCCGTAATCGCTCGTCAGGACCTCAACCTGGTGACCACGCGAGCGCAAACCATCGACCACGTCCCGGCAGCCAAGCTCGTATCCACCCAGGTAATGCGGCGGATAAAAATTGGTTACCACAACAATTTTCATCGATCGTTTAACAGGCGCGCGAAACCGATCACGAATCTCTCCGTGCTGAACCGTTGCGCGCGCAATCGCGCGGCATCCGCCATGCGGATTCTGAGTTTTTCATCTCGCGCGATTTGCAGCGTGTACAGTTTCAGTTCCTCCAGCGAGTTCCACAAAAAGCCGCTGACTCCGTGTTCGACGATTTCGCGCTGACCACCTTTGTTGATCACAATCGGGACACACCCTGCCGCCATAGCTTCAACAGTCGCAATGCCAAAATGTTCTGAACGCTCAGGGTGGTGTTCGTCATCCTCCCCGAAACCGGCTGCGTGCCAGAACACCTTGCTCCGCTGATACAGTTTTGTCAGGTGATCACGACCGATGTTGGGCTCAACATGCGCGCGCTCGCGGGCCACGGCGGTAGCCTCCGCCAGGTACGCTCGGCCTGCCGCTGAATCTTCGACGCCACCGACGCTGAAATACTCCCAGCCCCCCAATTCATCAGTCAACGCCTGGAATGCGCCGAGCATCTCCAGTTGCTTTTTCGAGTGGCCCTGTGTGGCGAATCTCCCTACGCTCAGGATGACATTCGCTTTCTCCTCCACGCCGAAGTTCGTCTCGACGGGTGGATAGATGACTGCGCACTCGATGCCCCAGCGGCGCTTTGCCCATTCTTTTGAGAATTGGGAAATCGCGACCTTTTGCTGGTAGCGAGCAAACCGCCGCTTCCATTCCCAGCGATGGTAGGCGCGCTTGATCAGACTGGTCAGAGAGGCCGCTTCCGGCTGTAAACCGGCTGGTTCGTCGAGTGGGAACAACACGGTCAGCACGCCACGCGGTGCATGACAAAACGATGGAACGCCGTGGACGAAGCTGATGAAGAGGTCGTATGGCCTGCTCAATGAGGAGCGCCAACGTCGTGCTTCGTTGTACCGACGCCAGGGGAGGTGCGACGTACCAAACGAATACGATTCGGGCTCAACGTAGCGCAAACCCACCGCGGCCAGGCTAGCCCCGGAATATTCCGCAAGCCGCTCGCGCGTCACGGACCTCTTGTGGTGAATGATCTCGACCGTGTGACTCTTCGATAACGCCTCGGCCAGCCTGGCGACAGAGATTTCCGCACCCCCAACTCCACCATCCAGGGGCTCGTTATGTATTCCGATTTTCACAGGTGGGCGCTTGGGGCTCGTAGATAGCGATGTCGAAATACCGGCAGCCTGGTGAAGCTGATGCGCATATCACGCATTGGACGTTTCGGGCTTTCGTACGACCTTCGCAAAGAGTCCCTTGAAGAAAGACGCGACATCGGCGCGCGCGGAATAGTTCTCCTGAGCCGTCGTCACTTCATAGCGCTTGCTGACGTAACCGGCGAGATAATACAGCCGATTCTCGTGCTGCAACTTCCTGCTTTCATCGCGCCGAACTGTTTCCCTCACCCAGCGCAGACCCTCGGTCACGAACTCACGGTAGATCGCACCCGGTACACCAAAGAGCGTCACGCCGCGCGGTCGCCGTTCACTTACCGACAGTCCCCCATCAGGCGCTGTTATTTCGTCGAGCCGCGATAACGAATTGAACTTGCCGGTCTTGTTGTTCCAGCGTCGATGATACGACTTGAGGTAGCGCTCGGGTTGAACTTCTGCCATGACCACCAGTGCCGGCTCGTACAATCCCTCGATGCCGGCATGCCACAGCCGCAAGTACAGTTCGTGATCCTCACGTCCCGAGAATTGCGCCGAAAAAAGGCCAACACGTGAGAAGACTTCGCGACGAAATGAGGCGTTCGCGGTAGGCAGACAGAGTGGATTCGATGCGTTCACCCGGAAGCGCTCATTGCCCGGATCGAGGAGCGCGAGCGGCCACCAGTGGTCGACCGTCAGCCATGGTGGCGGAGGCGCGGACCAGTGAGGGAGGATCTTCCCTCCGACGTAGGCGATATCCGGATTCTCCGAGAACGCGCGCTTGATCGTCGTGAGCCAGTTGTCCGAAACCACCACGTCGTCATCCGTAAAGGCGATGATGTCTCCTCGTGCAGCGGCGATCCCGGCGTTGCGTCCGTATGTGATGCCCTGCTGCGGCTCGAAGACGTAGCGGAGGTTCGCATGGCCCTTTGCGATAAGGCCTTCAACCATCGCGCGCGTATCGTCGGTCGAGTTGTTGTCGACGACGACGACCTCGTAGCGCACTCCTCCGGCGTTCTGGCTCAACAGCGCGTCCAGCGCTGCAGCCAGCATCTCCGACCTGTTATAGGTGGTAATGACAGCCGATATGTCGATGTTCGTGTCAGACATGGATTGCTGCCTGGAGGTCGCTCGACCGGACCTGCTGCCGAGGTTTCCGACGCATGACACCGCCACTGGAAGGGCGGTGTTCCATTTTCAAGATAGCGCTTCGCCGGTAGGTGACGGGCACAAGACATAACCGTGCTCAACGGGCAGTGGTCAGGCCCAGCAGGGCCAACCACGCCATGGTCGCCTGGGTCCGTCGTGACGGTCGGTGGCAGCAGGTTGCCAGTCAACTCACTCCAGTATTGATCCCGTGAGGCTGGCCGAGCAAATCCCGCCTAACGAGTCGCGTTCCGTCGTTCCTGCACGCGGTCAGGCCCCTCGGCCCTCACGGCGGACAACGTTTGCGTAGAAATCGGACCATCTCCTTCACTTCGTTCTGCTCGGCCACGGTGAGCGGGCGACTGGATGCGTCCTTCTTCGCACTATCCGACATGACACGGAGTGCAGCCAGGTCGCGCGGGACAGCAGGATAGGCGACAGAAACCCGCGTCACCCAGCCGATCACATTCCCGGCCTGGTCGACCGACGCCGTGACGCTTGTTCCCGCGCGCGAGAGCGAATCTCGCGTTGCGCCAACACGGTCCGAGTAACCTATGGTCCGGCCGCTTCCATCCACTAAGAGAGTGATGTCTCGATCGCTGCCGGGCGGGAGACTCTTGATGACCAGGCGGCTCTTCGTCTGTGTCGGGCTTGTTCCAAGGGGGACGCAAGTGCCGAAACGGGGTTCCGGAACGGAGAGAACTTCGAAGGGCGGACTGCCTTGTGGGGACAGCAGCGGCACGCCTAACAGCGCCGTGATCACCGAGTGACGCGCGCTCATAACGTTCTCAATGGCTTTTGTGCGTTGGCGCACCAAATCCCCGTCAAGCGTAAGTCTATGCGGCGGCAGAGGTCGGGCAATGCCTGAGCCGGTGGGGCCATTCCAGTAGGCGCGATCGGCACGACGACGGCCCGCAGCGCCCCGGTCGTCGTTATCGACCCTTAGCAAAAGCCGGTCCCGTTACTCTACCGGTTTTGTCACGTCCTATCACGCGGCCGGACACCTCCGGCCTCAGACGTCCAAATGGTAGGTGTGCATGTCTGCCGTCCTGAAGACGCGAAAACGGCCCGATCTGGAACTGGATGCGGTGCCCGCTCCCCACCTGGCGGGCCTCTCCACGCCAGATACCAATCATACCGTCGCACCCGGCGCGGCGACTTCGCCGTCGACGAGCCTGCGCTGCCCGCGATGCCGGCGGGCCCTCGTCCCTGTCCGGGAAGGTGAGCTGCAGTGCACGCGACCTGCCCGTCCGCACAGCTACCCGATCGTCGCCGGAATTCCCGACCTCCGCGCAATTGACGGTGCGGATATCACCGTGGCCCGGGAGCGCGCCGCTGCCAGGCTCCTCGCCGAGGTGCTCGCTCGCGGCGACGGTCATAACGAGGACGCGTCACTGATTGCGCCTGGCGAGTCCTTCGTCGAAGACCGGCGAGCTTTTAGCGGCCCGTCCGTACTCCGCACGAGTGACGAGGTGCTGAGCGAGTGGCAGGCGCTGGACGAATATCTACCAGACCTTCGCACGGTACTCGATATCGGTTGCGGCTCCGGGGAACTCCTTGAAGCCGCGGCGCGTCGCTGGCCGGTTTGCGTCGGCGTCGATGACAGTCTGCGCCGGCTGGTGCTGGCGAGACACCGGCTTCAGCAGGCCGGGGTCAGGGTCCGTCTGGTCTGCGCCAACCTGGACGCGTTGCCGTTCGCGGACGGCCTCTTTGACCGGGTCGTCTCGCAATGGACCCTTGAGCTCTCGCCGCGGAAGGAACGGGCGCTGCGCGAGTGGAACCGCATGCTCGCCACCCAGGGCAGACTCTGGATCGCGACGTCGAACCGCTGGAGCGTCAGCCGCGACCCGCAACTTGGCATTCCCGCGCTGAGCTGGCTGCCGATGCAACTGCTCGACTGGTGGGCGAAATGGCACGGCCTCACGTTCCCGCAGCGGGCGCTGGTCGGAACGAAGCGGCTCCGCCGACTCCTGGAAGAGACAGGGTTCTCCCGCGTTAGGCTCGGTGAGCCGGTCGCTGAAGAGTCGAACGGCACGCCGTCTGCGCGCCGCGGGATGACGATTGGCCGCAAAAGCCTCTACGATATTCCCGTCGTTCGGGAGATCGCCAGGCGGGTCAATCCCATCCTGCTCGCGACGGCAAGCCCGACCACCCGGGTGCGCGGTCGTGTTGCGTTCGACCGGTACGTGGCCCGTTTGGCGCTCTGACGCCGTTCTCAATCCGCTGACCGATCGAGCAGGTGTTTCCAGTATCGGCCCGGGCTTTCGAGCATCCCTTTGGTGATCTCAAAGTGAGTCGTGTCCTCGAGTCGAATTCGCGGAAGGGCGGAATCGTCGAACGACACGAGCTGGGCGGCTGGGAATGTCATGAGAATTGGCGAGTGAGTCGCGACCACGAATTGAGATTGCCCGGCTTCCACCAACCGGTGCATCAACGTCAGTAACGCAAGCTGACGTTGGGGCGAAAGCGCCGCCTCAGGTTCGTCGAGAAGAAAGAGCCCGTGGCGAAATCGATTCTGTATGACGGAGAGGAATGCTTCTCCGTGTGACCGGACGTGGAGTGACCGGCCGCCGTAGCTGGCGTATGGATCACCATATCGTACGAACTCCGGATCCGCTGCTCGTGCGTCGAGCAGCGACGCGAAATGCGCTTGAAATTCAGCCCGCAGGAAATATCCGTCTTTGGGCCGGCTATGGAATGTTGGCAGCAACACTGCGGCAAGTGCGCTCACACCGTCCGGTGCATGAGCCGCGCCGAGATCGGAACGTGAACCACCCGAGACGGGCAACCGCGAAAGCGCTGCGATCGCCTCCAGCAATGTGGATTTACCGCTTCCGTTTTCGCCGACGAATACGGTCACTGCCGAGTCGATCGTCAGGTCGAGTGTTTGCAGGAACGGGAGGTTGTAGGGATGCTGGTCAGTCGAAGGCAGCCGTTCTTCAATTACGCGTACGCCAGCGA
>Ga0079215_10000204_pt1 | contig 12543 bp, 10 predicted proteins | sample NCControl_FD_77004 | JGI IMG/M metagenome (GOLD analysis project Ga0079215, IMG submission 77004) | Agricultural soil microbial communities from Utah to study Nitrogen management - NC Control | ecosystem: Environmental > Terrestrial > Soil > Agricultural land | place: USA: Utah | collected...
CAGAAACCCGATCGAAGGACCGTATGCCTCACGCAGAAAAACATACTGGCCACCTGCCTGTGGCCACATCGCGGCGAGTTCAGCACAACAGAGCGCGCCTGTAATTGTGAGAACGCCGGCGAGGGCCCAGGCTACGAGCAACCAACCGGGGGAGCCGACGTGTCGTGCCGACTCGGCCGAAGTGATGAAGATGCCTGAGCCGATCATCGATCCCACCACGATCATGGTGGCATCAAGCCGGCCCAATCCGCGCACAAGTTTGGTTTGTCGGGTTTCCGCGTTCATAGTTCGAGACGGTATAAGCGCGAATGAAGATTACGTCAAGGAACATTGGCGATTTTCGATTAGCTCCGTCGCTACGGTCCGATTGGCAATTGGCAATCGCCAATCGGCAATTAAGAACGCTTGCTTGACAGTGCCACAGTGCTCAAATAGTCTTGACCTTAGTCGTGGTTAGGTAGAACCCGAGCACTTCCTGCCTAAAATACTGATAGAAAAAAAGGACAATTCTGAATGATCAAGGATGAGCTGATTGATCTGATTACGGAAAAGCGCGCGCACGTCGGTGTGGTTGGCTTGGGCTATGTGGGCCTGCCGTTGCTCGCCGAATTTGCCGGCGGCGGCTTTCAAGCGACCGGCTTTGAAGTTGATGCCGCCAAGGCGCAGCACATCAATTCGGGTGCGTCTTATATCAGCGATGTGCCGGACCCAGTTATCAAGAAGTTAGTTGACGCAAAACTGTTGCGCGCCACGACTGAGTTCGACAGTTTGAAAGAGTGTGATGCGATCATTATCTGCGTTCCGACTCCCCTCCGAAAGACGAAAGAGCCGGACGTTTCCTACATCCTGGCGGCAGCTGAAGAAATCAAAAAGCGGCTGCGTCGCGGCCAGTTGATCATTCTCGAATCAACCACCTATCCGGGCACGACCAATGAAGTGCTGCTGCCGATGTTTGAAGAGACCGGACTGAAGCTTGACGAAGATTTCCTGCTGGCGTTCTCGCCGGAACGAGTCGATCCGGGTAATCCGCAATTTCAAACACACAATATTCCCAAAGTCGTTGGCGGTGTTACTGACGACTCAACGGAAGTTGCCGCTCACCTCTATTCGCAGATCGTAAAAGACGTTCATGCCGTTAGCTCGGCAAGGGTGGCGGAGGCCGCAAAACTTTTAGAGAACACATTTCGCGCGGTGAACATCGGCATGGCAAATGAAATGGCGCGGCTCTGTTACGCACTGAACATTGATACGTGGGAAGTGATTCGAGCGGCCGCCACCAAGCCATTCGGCTTCATGCCTTTCTATCCGGGCCCGGGGATCGGCGGCCACTGCATTCCTCTTGATCCGCATTACCTTTCGTGGAAAGCGCGGCAACATGGTTTTGATTCGCGCTTCATTGGGCTGGCCGAAGAAGTTAACTCGCGAATGCCCGAACACGTGGTGCAACTAGTTGCCGACGGCTTGAACGACGAACGCAAAGCGATGAATGGCGCTCGCATTCTCTTGCTCGGCGTGGCTTATAAGAAGGACATCGACGACGTGCGCGAGAGTCCGGCGCTGTCCATTATCGATCGGCTGCGCGCCAAAGGCGCCGATGTTCGCTATCACGACCCCTTTGTTGCTGAGATTCGTTTTGATGATGCGCATACCGATGCCAGCGGTGAACCACTAGCGTCAGCGCCTTTCAACGACGAAGAATTGCAGGCCGCAGACTGCATCGTCATCGTTACAGATCATACCGACATCGATTACCAACGAGTTTGCCGCCTCGCGCCACTGGTGGTAGACACGCGCAACGCGCTCAATGGCGACGTTAGGCGTGGTAGTTCTGCGCGGATAATCCGGCTCTAGAATGTTTCGAGTTTCGAGTTCCACGTTTCGAGTTGCGGAACCGAAACACGAAACTGGAAACGCGAAACTCGAAACATGTTAAAGATCATCAATGTTGTCGGGGCGCGCCCTAACTTCATGAAAGTCGCGCCCCTGGTTGATGCGATGAAGCGGCGGGAACATCAGTTCTCGCCGCTTGTTGTTCATACAGGGCAGCATTATGACGCCATAATGTCTGACGCGTTTTTTAGAGATCTGGAACTTCCCCAGCCAGATTTGTACCTAAGCGTTGGCTCCGCTTCGCATGCGGCCCAGACCGCGGCTGTGATGCAGCGCTTCGAACCGGTGGTACTGCAAGAGCAGCCCGATTGGGTGCTGGTTGTAGGCGATGTGAACTCAACGCTTGCCTGTGCGTTGGTTTGTGTGAAGCTGGGCGTTAAGGTAGGGCACGTTGAAGCGGGGTTGCGCAGCCGTGATCGTTCCATGCCGGAGGAGATCAACCGGCTGCTCACAGATCAAATCTCCGATCTGTTATTTACTCCTTCGCAGGACGCTGACCAGAATTTGCGCGCGGAAGGCATTCCTGTTGAACGCATTCGTTTTGTCGGAAATATCATGATCGACTCGCTGAACAAGCAACTGGAGCGCGCTAAAGAATCCAGCGTGCGCCGGGATCTTGACGTCGCCAATCGCGACTACGCGGTGTTAACCCTGCATCGTCCTTCTAATGTTGACGACCGTGAAACGTTAATGCGTATCCTCGATGCCCTCGATGCAACCGGTAAACGACTGCCGATAATTTTTCCGGTGCATCCTCGGACTCGCAAAATGATTGCGGAATTCGGTGTAGACTCGCAGGTGATTGCGGATAAAGGCCTTCGTCTAATCGACCCACTCGGTTACCTGGATTTTCTGCAGCTCTACAGTGGCGCGAGGCTTGTGCTCACCGACTCTGGCGGGATTCAGGAAGAAACGACCGTTCTGGGAATTCCCTGTCTAACCCTGCGTGAAAATACCGAACGCCCGATCACGGTGGAGATGGGAACGAACACCGTAGTGGGAACCGATCCGCAGAAAATTACAGCAGGAGCATTTACTGCCCTGGACGACGGCCCACGGCGCAACCATCGCATTCCTCCCCTCTGGGATGGGCACACGGCCGATCGCATTCTTGACGCCTTGCTCTGAACTACGCCGGATCAGACCGGATGTCTATCATCAGTAAATTTAAGCGCGCTATGCGCGGCGAGGTTTCGCCACGCATCGCACTGCTGGAAACCGCGCGCCGCACGAGAGTTGCGACGCGACGCCGCGGCGAAGGCGCAAGTCTCTCAGCACAAGCGAAACAGCCCGCTCGGTTGACTCCGGAGTTTGCGAATCTGACTCCGGCAGCGTTGCTTGAATATTTCAGACGACGAACCCAGCCACACTTTTTTTCCGGGTTCAGCTTGCCGCCGCAATCACTTGCCGCTTCACAGCGAGCACTTTTCCCCGAAGACTCGGCTGCGTTGATAGCTAACGCCGATCGTATTTCTGGGGAACACTCGTGGCCTTTGCTCGGTCTCGCGGAGCACAGCTTTGTAGACTGGCACCGCGATCCTCTCTCCGGATACAAATGGCCGCTCGACGTTTATAGTGAGATCAAGCTTCAGCGAGACGACGGCTCCGACGTGCGAATTGTTTGGGAGCTCAATCGGCTGGGGCACTTGTTAACCCTTGCTCGAGCCTGCTCGCTGACCGGCGACGAGCGTTACAGTGCCAGATTTTTCCGGGAAATCGACGATTGGGATTCGCGGAACCCTCTCGGGTTTGGAGTCAACTGGAACTGCGCGATGGAAGTTGCATTGCGCGCCATGAATTTGCTCGGCGCCTTTGCTGTATTTCGTCGCACTGCCGGCTTCGACGGCGAGAAGCTGGCGCAGTTACTCAGAATTTTTGATCAGCACGGAACTTTCATTCGGGATCATCTTGAGTTTTCTTACATTGCAACGAGCAATCACTATCTCGCAAACGTCGCCGGCCTCTTCTGGCTGGGAGTAATGCTGCCGGAACTCGCAGGGGCCGCCGAATGGCGAGCTTTTGGTCTGCGCGAACTGAAGCGCGAAATGTGTAAGCAAGTCTTGACCGATGGCTCGGACTGCGAGAGCTCGACTGGTTATCATCGTTTAGTGCTCGAACTGTTCGCGTATTCGTTTTTGTTGTGCCGGTTCAACGCGATTGAGATAGAAGAAGACAACTGGAACCGGCTGCATTTGATGTTCAGGTACCTGCGAGCTTATCTGAGACCGGACGGGTTGGCGCCGTTGGTTGGGGACTCGGATGGCGGACAGGTGTTTCCGCTTTGCCGGCGGCCGGGAAACGATCATGGATACCTGCTTGCGATCGGTGCTGTCCTTTTTGATGATTCTGAATTTAAGGACGAAAAACTACCGGCTCCACCGGAACTGCTGTGGCTGTTGGGCGAGCACGGTGTCAGAAAGTATGAGGCCTTAAAGCCAGACGACTCGGGCGCTACTTCGCAGCAATTTCCCCACGCGGGTACCTACGTGCTGCGGCATGACGATCTTTATTTGCTGCTCAATGCGAGTGGTGCGGGACTAAATGGCCGCGGTTCACATGGCCACAACGACGCTTTGAGTGTTGAAGTATCAGCATGCGGCCGAGCCTTCATCGTTGATCCTGGCACCTATGTTTATACCGCCGATTTGCATGAACGACATCTATTCCGCGCAACTGCTTACCATTCGACAGTTCAAATCGACGATGTTGAGCAAAGCAAAACGGATGAGGCGACCCCATTCATAATTGGCGACGAAGCGCGGCCTCGTCTTTTTAATTGGCATGAAAGCGACGCATTCGACCGAGTCAGCGCCGAACATTACGGTTACAAACGTTTGCCGCATCCGGTCACCCACCGGCGCACCGTAATCTTCAATAAGCACGAGCGGTCATGGGTGATTGAAGATTCGTTCGACGGCGAGGGAGAACATAAGCTCGCCGCTCGCTTTCACTTCGATTCTGGTCTGGAAGTGACTCTAAATGACGAAGGTGTTCGCGCATTTGATCGAGCGTCTGGTAACTGTCTCTTTATTCGTTCCCTCGATTTGAACGAAGTTGCGGAATTAGAATCTAATTTCACTTCAAGAGATTACGGAGAGAAACTCGATTCGGTGTCAGCGTGTTGGACTATCAAACGTTCAATGCCGGCCACACTGCGTTGGATCATTGTCCCAGTTTGCGCCCATGAAGATGCCGACGACCGTTTGCGGAGGGCAATGAGTTCCGGGGTCGCGAGCAAATACCTGTAGAGAAATGAAACCAACAATCTATCTTGCTTTCGTTGATGATTGGGAGTTGAGCGGTAATGGCTCGGGGGACATTCGCGAGCTTCAGTTTCGACCGATGCGGGAGCTCGTAAAGATCTATAACGCGAATGGGGTTCTTGGCTCGTTTAACGCCGAGACGATGCAGCAGCTTTCCTTCAGAAAGCACCAGGCCGCTAATCCCGAATTGAGGGAGTTGGCCGACGAATGGGACGATCATGTTCGCGAGACGTTTCGTCAGGGTCACGACATTCAATTGCACGTTCATCCGCAGTGGCAGGATGCGGAGTACCAGGGCGGCAAGTGGAAGTTGTCGGCCGACTGGTCAATTCTGAACTTTGATCCGGAAACCGCATATCGCCTGCTTCAATCGGGCAAAGAGTATCTTGAGAACCTGCTGCAACCACTTGATCGTAACTATCGTTGTGTCTCGTTTCGCGCTGGTTCCTGGTGCATCGCGCCATCGCCCCACGCGCTCTCCCTCTTAGTGAAGTTGGGCATCGTGTTCGACATGAGCATCGTCGGTGGTTTGCACTATGAAACGAAAAACATCACTCTCGATTACACCAATTGCGAGGAAGACTTTTTACCCTACTATCCAACGATGACCGATGCGCGTAGGGTCTCTGACAAGGTTGAACCAATCATCTGCGTGCCTACAAATCATTTCTATAGCTCACGTCGGCAGGTGTTCAAACATCATGCCGCCCAAGTGTGGGCCAGGATAGGCAAGAGTCTGGGCGGGGGGAAGCCCGCAAAGCACACGCGAAGTGTTGAGGCTTATGGCTCAGAGTGGGAAGAAAAGAGTCATAGCTCGGCACTAACTCGAGTTGTCGACAAAGGTATTAAGCCTTACCTCAGAGGCAAACACTTGATCTCAGACATCGCCCAGCTTGATTACGGACTGCTACAGGAGATGCTTGCTTCGATTCGGGCGCGTGCCCGAGCGCGAAGCGTCTCGCAACTTCCGGTAATCCTCGAGAATCACACAAAGGACGTCCGGAACTTTGCTGGCATCGAGCGCTTTACCGCCGATGCAGCCAGGGCCGACGATATTAAGTGCGTGACTCCTACTGAGATGAGCCGGGAGTTTGCACGGGGCACTTTCGAAATTCGGACGGCGACCGCAGGCGCGGCGGAAGACAGGCCTTCGCGATTGAGCTATCTTTGATGCAGGCCTGGGATTCAGGAGTGATTGGAGCCAACTTGAACGAGCAAATCGAAAGAGCGCTCTCTCGGGCGATTGATGATCTGAATCTACAATTGCCCGAAGATCGTAAACTTGCAAAGTCACCTGACGCCGTGTTGTTCGGTAAGAATGGTCAGCTCGATTCGCTTGGCCTGGTAAGCTTCATCGTAGAGGTCGAGCGCAAAGTTGGAGAAGAGTTGGGAGTTTCAATTATTCTCGCTGACGAGCGCGCGTTATCTCAGCAAAACAGCCCATTCATGTCCCTACAGAGTCTCGAAAAGTACGTCGCGTTTCTGATAAAAGAGGATGGAAGCAGCCACAGCAAATGATCGAGTTTTGTTGATCACCGGCACGCGTAAGGGAATCGGCAAGTACCTCGCCGAGCATTATCTCGGTCAGGGTAATCGTGTGATTGGGTGCAGTCGTGGACCATCATCTGTAGAGCGTGACAACTATCGTCATTTTCAACTCGACGTAACAGATGAACCTGCGGTGATAGAGATGTTTAGGTCGATTTCCAACACGGAAGATCGTTTAGATGTCTTGATCAATAACGCAGGCATCGCTTCGATGAACCATTTGCTACTGACACCGGTTAAAGCTGTTCAGAATATTCTGGCGACAAATTTCGTTGGAACGTTTTTGCTTTGCCGCGAAGCCGCAAAAGTAATGAAGCGGCGACAGTTTGGCAGGATAGTGAATTTTACCTCGGTCGCCACGCCTCTGAAGCTCGAGGGCGAGGCTGTGTACGCCGCTTCGAAAGCGGCAGTAGTGAGTTTCACGCAGATTACGGCAAAGGAGCTCGCGCCATTCGGAATTACGGTCAACGCCATCGGACCCACACCGATTCAAACTGATCTGATTAGATCAGTGCCCCCGGAGAAAATTGAAAAGATCATTAAGACCCAGCCGATTCAGCGACTCGGTGAAATGAAGGATGTCGCAAACGTGGTGGATTTTTTTATTCAACCCGCAAGCGATTTCATCACGGGCCAGGTAATTTACCTCGGCGGAGTGTAATGCACGTTGATTTTTTTCTAGATGTCTGGGAATCGAATCAGGATTCTGAGGCGATTGTTTGGAAGGACCAGAGTTACAGTTACAGATGGCTGATCGAGCGCTTTCACTCGCTGAGTAGTGAAGTTATCGAACGCGGAATCGATTCCGGCGCCGTCGTCATTCTTGAGGCGGATTTCTCACCAACGGCAGCGATGCTGTTTCTTGCACTCGCTGATCATGGTTGCATTCTGGTGCCCTTGACGACTTCCGTTGGAGCTAAGAAGCAGGAGTTTATCGAAATCGCGCAGGGTGAATTCGTTGTCGAGGTAACGGGGGACGACTCCTTCAATGTAGAGAAAATAGACAACCGGGCTGAGCATTCACTTTATGCGCAACTACGGGCCGACGCCCATCCTGGATTGGTGCTCTTTTCCTCGGGTTCTACCGGCGAGAGTAAGGCAGTGGTCCACGATCTTGACGCGTTGTTTGAGAAATTCAAAATACCTCGCCGCCGGTTGCGAACTATTTCTTTTCTTCTTTACGATCACATTGGCGGCGTCAACACGATGCTCTACACACTGGCAAATGCCGGTTGCCTCGTTACAGTTGCCGAACGCAGCCCGGATGAAGTGCTCCACGCGATTGAGAAATACAAAGTCGAGCTACTGCCAACTTCGCCCACCTTCATCAATCTGATCCTTCTTGGCGAGGCTTTCAAACGACACGACATTAACTCACTAACAACAATTACGTACGGCACCGAGCCAATGTCGGTAACAACGCTCAAACGCTTTCACGAACTTTTTCCGGCGATTACCCTGCTGCAAACGTATGGACTTTCGGAAGTCGGCATCATGCGTTCCAAGTCGAAGAGTTCTGATTCTCTATGGGTCAAAATCGGCGGCGAAGGTTACGAGACACGTGTCGTCGATGGCGTTTTGCAGATCAAGGCGAAGTCGGCAATGCGAGGATATCTAAACGCGCCCAGCCCTTTTACTGCTGATTCGTGGTTTGACACTGGCGACGCTGTGTTAGTCGAAGGCGAGTACCTAAAGATCCTCGGTCGCACATCTGAGCTGATTAATGTCGGCGGGGAAAAGGTTTATCCAATCGAGATTGAGAGTGTAATCCTGGAACTCGATTCTGTAGCCGAAGCTACTGTTTACGGTGAGAAGAACCCGATCACGGGACAGATCGTTTGTGCGAACATCACGCCCGTGGAAACACTGATCGACGTTGATCATCCAGACTTCATTGCTCGAATCAAACAACATTGCCGTCAAAAGCTACAGGCCTTCAAAGTTCCAGTGCGGATCAATATCGTCACCGATAAGCAGCACACTGAGCGATTCAAGAAAATGAGAAGATGACGCTGCGAGATCTTGTAAAGCGAGTGCTGCCAGCGCCCGCGTTGACCTCTCTTGGTCGCGCGCGCCAGAAATTCGAGCGCGCCAGAGTTTCATCCCTCCCCGTTCTTGACGAGGACCTGTTTCGACAGATTCTCATCAACGATCTTGGACTGAGCGTCGGTGATACTGTTTTCGTTCACAGTTCTATCGATCAACTTAATCCGGCATTTCCTTTCTACCGAGTGTTGTCCTTGTTGCAGGACGTTGTAGGAGCGGAGGCCACTCTCCTCTTCCCGACTTATCCTCAGACTTCATCTTCGGAGTTTTTGACGACCGGAGAAATTTTTGACGTAAGAAAGTCAGCTTCGTATACGGGGATCCTTAGTGAGTTTGCCCGCCGCCAGCGGGACGCTTTTCGCAGTTTGCACCCGACAAAATCAGTGTGCGCGATCGGCCCGCGCGCCGCGGAGCTAACGAGCACACACCAAGAGTCAGTCTACCCGTACGATCACGGCAGCCCTTACTACCGGTCGATGAAACCGAATGGGAAAATCATTGGTCTCGGAGTCTCAACAAGTAATCTCTCGTTTGTGCACTGCGTCGATGACGAGTTGAAAGAAGCATTTCCGGTCCGGCCCTATCACGAAACAATGTTCGCGGCGCACTGTGTTAACGCTGCTGGCGAAATAGAAATCGTTAACACTTACGCGCATGATCTGGGCAAGATGAAGCATGACATTCCGCGCTTCATGAGTGAACACATCAGTCCAGAAGTTTGCCGCGATCTAAGAACATATGGAAGAAAGTTTTTCAGGGCCGACGCGCAAGAGTTGTTCGAAACAATGGTTGGGCTCGCGAGGAAAGGGATCACAATTTATCCGCGCTGGGCTTATAGGAAAAGAGATCGATAGAAACCAAAACTTATGTGTGGGATTTGCGGAATCTGGGAATCTAGTGCGGCTGAGGGGAGGGTTGAAATCCCTCTCATCAGGAAGATGCGCGATCAAATGCAGCACCGCGGCCCAGATGATGTTGGTGAGTTAGTGTTTGACGAAGGAAGAGGCGGGTTCGGCTTTCGCCGTCTATCGATCATCGATCTTTCAGCCGCCGGGCATCAGCCGATGCATGGTTGCACAGAAGAACTCTGGATGGTCTTCAACGGTGAGATCTACAACCATGCGCAACTACGACAGGGATTGGAACAGCGTGGCCACCGCTACACGTCCCGCACAGACTCCGAAACAATCCTGCATCTCTACGAAGAACGCGGTTTGGACTTTGTTCATGACCTCGAAGGTGACTACGCGATTGCGCTCTGGGATGCGCGGCAGGAACAACTGGTGTTGGTGCGCGATCGCATCGGTGTCAAGCCTCTCTATTTTTACCAGAAGGACGGTCGCTTAATCTTCGCCTCTGAAATTAAGGCAATTCTTCAGCATCCCGCGGTGACTCCCGAGGTCGATGAACAGTCGCTTTATCATTATCTGACTTTCCTGACGACACCTGCGCCGCAAACTCTTTTTAAGGGAGTAAAAAAGTTGCCGGCAGGGCACATGCTAATCGTTAAGCGCGACGGCTCAATAACCACCAGACAATATTGGGATGCCTTGCCGCCGCCAGTCGCCGAAATAAGAACTGATGCTGAGCATAAGGAAGAGATTCTGCGTTTGCTGCGAGCTTCGATCACGAAACGAATGATGTCTGACGTGCCTTTCGGCGTCTTCCTGTCGGGTGGGGTTGATTCATCTGCGAATGTTGCGTTGATGTCGGAACAGATGTCGCGGCCGGTTGAGACTTTTACAGTCGGCTTCCGCGATCAGGAGTACCTGAACGAACTCGAGTCGGCGCGACGCATTGCTGGCGAGTTTTGCACTAACCATCACGAAGTGCTCATTTCGGAAAAAGAGATGCAGGATTTTCTTCCCGAGCTAGTCTTTCATCAGGATGAGCCCATTGCCGATCCTGTTTGCGTGCCGCTGTATTACGTTTCCAAACTGGCGCGTGATTCTGGGACAATTGTTGTGCAGGTCGGTGAAGGCGCCGACGAAATCTTCAGCGGCTACGATAGCTACGTTCAGTATCTTGGCATTTACGAAAAGTTTTGGCGCCATGCCGAACGCGTCCCGGCGTCGCTGCGCCGGGTCGTTTCCGGTTTAGCGCGGCCACTGCTAGAAGCAAGCGGGCGCAAGCGCGCCGCGATCGAATTGATTCGACGTCTAGGCGCGGACGAGCCTTTGTTCTGGGGCGCGGCGATTGTTTATGACGAAGCTTTCAAACCCCGCGTCTTGTCGCGACAGATGCGCGAGCGCTTCAATGGGCTTTCGTCGCTGCAGGCAGTAACTCCTTATCTAGATCACATTGAACAAGAACGTCCCAATTCCGATTTTCTGTCGCGCTTGACTTATCTTGAGTTGAAACTACGTTTGCCGGAACTGCTGCTGATGCGTGTCGACAAGATCACGATGGCCACCAGTGTAGAGGCGCGGGTGCCCTTTCTGGACCATCACCTAGTCGAATATGCCCTGGGGTTGCAGCGTTCGCTGAAGGTTGAAGGCATAAGTGGGAAACACATTCTTAAGCGGGCGCTCGAGGACATCCTGCCTCGCGATCTGCTTTACAACCCTAAGCGTGGTTTTGGTGCACCGGTCCGTGAGTGGTTTCGCAATGGCCTGGGAGAGTGGTTTGATGCGCACCTGATGAACTCGCCGATGCGCCGTTGTGATTTTCTCAACTATGAGTTTGTAGGCAGGTTGCTGGATGAGCATCGTCGCGGACAGAAGGATTGGGGCTTTCATTTGTGGGCGCTGCTTAACCTAAGTCTCTGGTACGAGCGTTGGATAGATCGCGGCTCTCAGGCTCAATAATAGATCCGTAGGCGGAGGCCTTTGGAACTCTTTGTTTCTCTCACGTTTCGCGGTTCAAATCGCAGACCGAGTGCAATCATCCGATGTGATGCTGGCAGTACTGCGTCACACCCCGGCTGGTTGGAAGTCGTGGCTCAAGCAAAAGTACTGGAAGACTCGAATCAAATCCGGAAAAGGAATTGTTTCCACTGAAGGATTGACGCAAAAGTATCGCGAGGCCTTGCTATGGCTTAAAAGCAAGGACGGTTTGTTTGGCGATTATCTTGAGTTCGGGGTCTTCAACGGCACTTCCCTGTCTTGTATGCATCGCGTGACGGCGGAACTTGGTTTGAAGGACATGCGTCTTTTTGGCTTTGATTCGTTTGCCGGGTTGCCTGAGCCTGCGGCGCAGGAGTCGGGTGGTCTCTGGACCGGGCGCTCCTTTCAAATAGACTACGCGTTTACAAAAAATTGGTTGACGCAACAGGGCATAGATTGGCAGCGTGTGTTTTTGATCGCCGGTTGGTATCACGAGACTCTTACACAAAAGCTAATCGACGAATACAGACTGACCAAAGCCAGTGTGATAATGATTGACTGTGATCTATATTCATCGACGCTGGAGGCACTAAAGTTTTGCGCGCCGCTAATTCATGAGCGTGCAGTGATTCTGTTCGACGATTGGTTTCCGCTCGCCGACCAGGCGTTGGGCGAAAGGAAAGCGTTCGATGAATTCCTGGCGGCCCATCCCGACATCTCGACTCGCGATCTAGGTTCCTACGATCCGACTTCCAGGGTTTTCGCAGTCCTGAGAAACAAGAGTGCCGCGACGAACGCGGTAACCGAAGTGATATCGTGACGGAAAACTCCAAGCTCGCGCCTGCGAGCGACGAAGCCCGCATCTCCAACAAATGTGCCGCGCACGCTTCGGCGTCAGCACAAAGATTTTCGCGCAGTATCGCCTTGACCCTCGCTGCGCGATTGCTGATGACCGCAAACAGCGTGGTTGC
>Ga0079215_10000208_pt1 | contig 12484 bp, 9 predicted proteins | sample NCControl_FD_77004 | JGI IMG/M metagenome (GOLD analysis project Ga0079215, IMG submission 77004) | Agricultural soil microbial communities from Utah to study Nitrogen management - NC Control | ecosystem: Environmental > Terrestrial > Soil > Agricultural land | place: USA: Utah | collected...
CCTTTTCTTTTCTCATTTCAGTTGCTGTGGATCTCCTCTGCGACCGCTGCGTCCTCCCTGTTCAGATCCTGAACGACAAAAAAGAGAGGGCCTCGTCTTGCGACGAGGCCCTCAACCGTTAGGTGACCTCTTAGTTACGACCGACCCGAAGGTTCACGATTCGCGTCTGCTCCAGGTCCAGATTGTAGACCATGAAGCTGACGTAGCTGCCCTCGCGGACGCTCGACAACGCCTGCTGCAGGTCCTGCGGTGACTTCAGTTCACGACGCGGCTGCGGGTTGATCACTGAAACGAGGATATCGTTCTGCAGGAGACGTCCCTGCCGCGCCGGACCATCCTGGTCGATGTCGACCACACGAAGGCCGCGATGCTCGGCAGCAATCCGGTTCTGCCGGGCCTGCACGTCGCTGATCGGCTCGACCGTAATGCCGAGCTTCTCAGTGTTCGTACCGGCCGTCGGCTCTTCCTCGCGCGGACGATCGTTCGACGCGACGCGGCTTACGCTGTCGGCGGCTTCACCGAGGCGAACCTTGAAGGTCTTCCGCGTGCCATAACGCCACGCCTCGATCTCGATGGTCTCACCCGGCTCGTGGCTGCGGATGATTCGCTGCAACGTGCTGGTGCGATCCGCGGTTTTGCCGTCCGCCTTCACGATCACGTCACCGGCTTCGATACCGGCGCGACGCGCGGGCGAGTCTCCGTTATCGGTGGAGTAGGGCTGCACGAGCACACCCATGACATCCTTGATGCCGGCCACCGCAGCGTCTTCCGCCGAGGCATCACGGATCTGTACGCCCAGGACTGCCCGACGCACGCGACCGTGTTCGATGAAGTCATCGAGGACTTCCTTGGCCAGAGTGATCGGAATAGCAAAGCCGTAACCCGAGTAGAACCCGGTCTGGCTGGCGATCGCCGTGTTAATGCCGATGACCTCACCGCGGACGTTCACGAGCGGACCACCCGAGTTACCCGGATTGATCGCCGCGTCGGTCTGGATGAAATCCGTGATTGCCCAGCTATTCCGGTTAACAGCGACCTCCTGCGACCCTCGCCCCTTGGCCGAAACGATGCCGGCCGTGACGGTGAAGTCGAGGCCTAACGGGTTGCCGATCGCGACGACCCATTCGCCGATCTTGGTCGCGGCATCGTCGCCCAGGTTCGTATAGGGGAGGTTCCGCTGGTCGATCTTGAGCACTGCAACGTCAGTAGTTTCGTCGCGGCCAATGACGCGCGCCGGGAATGTGCGGCGGTCGGTCAACGTGACCTCCACACGATCGAAGCCCTGGACGACATGATTATTGGTAAGGATGTAGCCGTCGGCGCTGACGATGAACCCAGAACCGCGGGCCTGCTGCGGCTGCCGCTGGTCCGGGAAGGGCGTGCCAAAGAAATCCTCAAGGGACCGGGGGGGGCGCTGGCGCTGCGGTTGCTGCTGCTGTTGCTGTTGGCGCTGCGACCGCTGTGAAAGCTCGGCCTGAATGGACACCACGGCCGGCGTCACGCGCTCGGCGATGGAAGAAAAGGCAATATTGAGATCGGATACCGAGGGCGGGATGATCGGCGCCACCGTCGACGCGGCTGGCCGCGTCGGCGAAGACTGCGCGTATCCGAATTTCGTGAGATCAAGACCGGAGGCGAAAACGAGGCCGCTCACGAACGCGGCAACCACTGCGCCTCCAAAGGTCATACGAGCTATCGGATTGGACTTCATTTGTTCTTCCCTTCTAAAGGTTTCTACCTGGGCACCGGCAACGATGCCACCGAACTTTTGACGCCGGAACTGGTCGACCGCTAAGAAAATTTTGAATCGATTTTTCTGCCGAACTCAGGAGCCGGGTGCCTCAACCCTTACACAAGTAGTCACCACGTCGTTCCAGCTGGTTTCCTCGTGAATCAGGACATCAGGAAATTGGAGCTACCCTGACGCTGACGGATCGCCCGTCCGAGCGCTACCCCGGACGGGTAAACCGTAGCAGGAGGTCGATAGGACGTTACTTCTTGTCGTCAACGATCTCGTAGTCCGCTTCCACCACATCATCCGGCTTCGCCTCGCCAGCCGGCGCTTCCGCGCCCGGTGCCGCGCCGTCAGTGCCCGGAGTCGGACCCGGCTCCGAGGCCTGGCCCTGCGAGTAGAGTGAACGGCCGGCTTCCTGGTACGCCGCCGACAGCTCCTCCATCGCCGCCTTGATCTCGTTGGTGTCATCACCGCGGTGCGCCTTACGAGCACGCTCCACGGCGTTGTCGAGACGCGTCTTGAGCTCGGGGCTCAACCGGTCCGACCACTCCTTCGCATTCTTCTCGACTTCGTACGCGAGTGAATCGAGACGATTGCGCGAATCAATGTCTTCGCGACGCTTCTTGTCTTCGGCCGCGTTCTTCTCGGCATCGCGCACCATCCGCTCGATCTCGTCCTTGTTCAGGCCACTCGACGCCTCGATGCGGATCTTCTGCTCCTTGCCCGTAGCCTTGTCCTTCGCGGACACGTGCAGGATGCCGTTGGCGTCGATGTCGAACGTGACCTCGACCTGGGGCATGCCACGGGGAGCCGGCGGAATGCCGGTCAGCGTGAACTTGCCGATGGTGCGGTTGTCACGCGCCAGGTCGCGCTCGCCCTGCAGCACGTGGATTTCAACCGTCGTCTGGTTGTCATCCGCCGTGGAAAACGTTTCCGTCTTTCGCGTCGGGATCGTCGTGTTGCGCGCAATGAGGACGGTGGTCACGCCGCCTAACGTCTCGATGCCGAGCGATAGCGGCGTCACGTCGAGCAGGAGCACGTCCTTCTGCTCGCCGGTAAGCACCGCGCCCTGGATCGCCGCGCCGATGCCAACGACTTCGTCGGGGTTGACGCTCTTGTTCGGCTCCTTCCCGAAGTAGTCCTTGACGATCTGCTGGATCCGCGGGATGCGTGTCGAGCCACCAACCAGGATCACCTCGTCGATGTCCTTCGGATCGAGGCCGGCGTCCTTCAGCGCCTGCTGCATCGGCGGAATCGTGCGCTTGATCAGGTCATCGACCAGCTGCTCGAATTTCGCCCGCGTCAGCGAGTAGTTGAGGTGCTTCGGACCCGACTGGTCCGCGGTAATGAACGGCAGGTTGATATCGGTCGACTGTGTGGTAGACAGCTCCATCTTTGCCTTCTCGGCGGCTTCCTTCAGGCGCTGCAGCGCCATCGGATCCTTGGAAAGATCGATTGCCTGGTCGCGCTTGAATTCGGAAACGAGCCACTCGATCACGCGCTGGTCGAAGTCGTCACCACCGAGGTGCGTATCACCGTTCGTGGCCTTCACCTCGAACTGGCGAGTACCCTCGACGTCGTAAAGCTCGAGCACCGAGATGTCGTACGTACCGCCACCAAGGTCGAAGACCGCGATCTTCTCGTCCTTTCCCTTCTTGTCGAGGCCATACGCGAGCGCGGCGGCCGTAGGCTCGTTGATGATGCGAAGCACCTCGAGGCCGGCGACCTTGCCGGCGTCTTTCGTCGCCTGCCGCTGCGCATCGTTGAAGTAGGCCGGCACCGTGACGACAGCCTTGGTCACAGAATGACCGAGGTAGTCTTCGGCCGTCTGCTTCATCTTCTGCAGCACCATCGCCGAGATTTCGGGCGGCGTGAAACGCTTCCCCTGGACCTCAACGGCGGCGAGGCCGTTCGGACCTTCGACGACGGTATACGGCACACGCTTGATCTCCTCGGGCACTTCGGGCGTGCGGCGTCCCATGAAGCGCTTGATCGAGAAGACCGTGTTTTTCGGATTGGTCACGGCCTGACGCTTGGCGATCTGACCTACGAGTCGTTCGCCGTCCTTGGTGAAGCCGACGACGGAAGGAGTTGTCCGGCCGCCCTCCGAGTTCGGAATTACGACGGGGTCGCCGCCTTCGAGGACCGCAACCACGGAGTTCGTGGTACCGAGGTCAATGCCGATTACCTTGTCTGCCATCTCTCGCCTCTGGGTTGATTACGGATGGTGGATGTGGGATACCGGAGGTGGGAAAACGGCAAAACGGATGGGGCTGGTTCTCATCCCACATCCCACCTCTCACGTCCGATGTCAGGCAAGCACAGGGCCGCATTTTTATGTCATTTTGGCCTGCCCAGAAGCGATGCTGCGGGGCGAGGAGGGCCGAATTGACGCAGGTTCTGCTTTCCGTACACCTCAAACCGATCGGGGTCAGAGTCGGACTCCGACCCCCACTCCGGTCCCGACTCCGGTCCCGACACCGGTCCCGACACCGGTTCCGACTCCGGTCCCCATTCCGGTCCCCACTCCGGTTCCGACTCCGGTTCCGACTCCGACCTCGACTCTGACCCCGCGCGATGTTTCCGCTTAGCGACGAGAACCCGACTGTTCGTGCGCCGGTCACGACCTATCTCCTCATTGCGACCATCGTTGGCGTCTGGGTCCTGTACCAGGGAGCCGGGCTTAACATCGAGGCGCTGGCAGCGAGCATCTGCGATCTGGGGATGGTGCCGGGTGAGATCACCGGCCGGTCGCCGTTGGGAACCGCCGTCCCCATGGGGCCCAACATGGCCTGCGTGGTCGATGACTACGCGATCAACATCTGGACTCCCATCACCTCGATGTTCCTGCACGGTGGATGGGGCCACCTGCTCGGCAACCTGCTGTTCTTCTGGGTCTTCGGAAACAATGTCGAAGACAGCATGGGCCGCGTCCGCTTTCTCGTGTTCTACCTTCTTTGCGGTGTGATCGCGGCCGGTTCCCACGTCGTGCTCGATCCAGCGTCACCGATACCGACTGTAGGCGCCTCGGGCGCCATTTCTGGCGTACTCGGGGCGTACCTGATCCTGTATCCTCACGTTCGGGTCAGGATGTTGTTCTGGTTCCTGCTATTCATTCGCGTTTTTCGAGTCCCGGCCTGGGCGGTCCTGCTCTGGTGGTTTTTCTGGCAGGTGATTTCCGGTTTACCGCAGCTGATGACCGTGAATCGCGAGGTCTCGGGCGGGGTCGCCGTTTGGGCGCATATCGGAGGGTTCGTTGCCGGGGTGATCCTGGTGAAGCTTTTCGTGAACAGCGACCTGCACCGGCGGCGACTGGCAATGACCGACGCCCGCGACGCGTTCGTGTCGTCCTGACGGGGCTCGCACCGGGCACCCGTAGCGAAGGTGCCTCTCCAGCCGAATTGCCAGCCCGCGTCAGGGGCGGGTATTTTTGTCCGCCCGTTACACAACCGTGACGGGTCGTTACACACGACTCCAGTCCGAACTACGTGGGCCTCATACCGCGCGACCAGGGCTTTTTCCTCCTGTTCAACCAGCTCGCCGCGAAGATGAAAGTCGCCGCCGAGCTACTCCAGGAGATGTTCGCGACTCCGGATCGGCTGGACCATTTCGTGGCCGAGATCAAGAAGGCAGAACACGAGGCCGATGCGGTGATCCGGGAATTGAACATACGACTCGATCGGAGTTTCATCACGCCGCTGGATCGCGAAGACATTTACCGTCTCGCGCAGGAGCTGGATACGGTCGTCGACCTGATCGACGGCACGGCGCGCCGGGCGAAGATGTTTCATCTCGGCGAAGCGCGTCCGTATGCCGTAAAGATGGCGCGCATCCTCCTGCAATCGGTCAATGAGCTCGAGCAGTCGGTGCAGCAGGTGAAGGTCCGAAAATCGGTGACGGGCCATACGATGGCCATCAAGAAGTGCGAGGAAGAGGGCGATTCGATGTATGCCCAGGCCATCGGTGCGCTGTTCGAGGGGACTCCCGATCCGATCGATGTCATCAAGTGGAAGGACGTCTATGACACGCTCGAGGACGCGCTGGACCGGACGCAGACCGCCTCGATCGTGCTCGAAAGCATCTCGCTGAAGCACTCCTGATCCTGTGACGACCTACATCGTCGTCATTGTCGGGGTCGCGTTCATTTTCGACTTCATCAACGGCTTTCACGACTCGGCGAATTCCATCGCAACGGTCGTGGGGACGCGGGTGCTCAATCCCATCGTGGCCGTGGCCTGGGCGGCCACCTTCAACTTTCTGGCCGCTTTCACCGTCGGCACCGCGGTGGCCAAGACGGTCGGGAAGGGGATGATCGATGTCAACATCGTGACGCCTAACGTGATCCTGGCCGGGCTCCTTGGCGCCATCATCTGGAACCTCATCACCTGGTATTACGGTCTTCCCAGCAGCTCCTCGCACGCACTGGTGGGGGGATACGCCGGCGCGGCGATCGCCAAGGCGGGATTTGCGGCCATCATCCCTGCCGGCTGGACCAAGACGCTGATCTTCATCGTGGCATCGCCGCTCATCGGCGGACTCGCGGGCTATGCGCTCATGGTCTCGTTTTACTGGATCTTCCGCTGGTTCACGCCGGCGAAGGTGGACAAGGTGTTCCGCCGGCTACAGCTGGCCAGCGCGGCGCTTTTCTCGCTGTCGCACGGCGCCAACGACGCGCAGAAGACCATGGGCATCATCGTCGGCTTGCTGATTTCCGCCGAGGGGCTGTTTGCCAGCGAAACAGGCTGGATGCGGCACCTGCACCTGACCGACGCCGACGGAATCCCGCTGTGGGTGGAAATGGGCGCCTATACCGCCATCGCGTTAGGCACCCTGTTCGGAGGATGGCGTATCGTGCATACGATGGGGAGTCGCATCACGAAACTCCGCCCGGTGGGCGGATGCGCCGCGGAAACGGGCGGTGCCATCGCGATCCTCATCGCGACCCGATTCGGGATTCCCGTGAGCACGACGCACACCATCACCGGCGCCATCGTCGGCGTTGGCGCGACGAACCGATTGTCAGCCGTCCGCTGGGGTGTCGCCGGCCGCATTGTCTGGGCGTGGATACTTACCATCCCTGCCGCGTCGATTACTGCCGCCCTGATCCTGCTCGGACTCGAACTGATCAGCGGTTGAGACGGCTTGAACTTCAAAGCCATCTCCCGAGTATCGAACTCGTAACGAACCGGGCAGAAACGTCAAAGGCGGTCACAGATTCTTGCGATCGGGTACCATCACCCGCATTACTGCCAACGCAGGCACTCGATCGCACCTGGAGAGGCAATGGCCGCAAGCCGTCAGTTCGTCGATTCATTCGGGTTCTCATGGCAGGCGGTGGAAATCGTGCGGGACATGGCATCCATCGAAGGTCCGCTATCGGACAACTGGCTGTATTTCCTTTCACGAGGCACCACGCGTCGCGCACGCAGCTATCCAAGCGAGTGGGCAACGCTGAATTGGACGGATCTCGAGGACCTCTGCACTCGCGCCGAAGTTGTGGGTACAGATGCTGGTTCTCGCCCCGTGCGCGCGTTCTCGGAACGGCTCCGGGCCGTCTCAGGGTGAGGGCTCGTCCGGAGGTCCGGAAACGGAGCTCCGAGCCTTTCCCTCGTAAGACTCTCCATCACAACAACTTAGGGACTGGACTGTCGTGCCGGTGTCTTGTGGTTACCGGGGCAACCGTGGCGGGCGATATTTCATCGTGCCAGCCGGCCCTGCGCAATTACACGTCGCGCAGCCAACTCCTTCTCCCAAATGACCGAGACTGCGGTCGCGTCGTCCCTTTTACTCAACCGTGAGCTCTCGTGGCTGGAATTCAACAGCCGCGTTCTTCACGAAGCTGAGGACGATCGCACGCCGCTGCTCGAGCGGCTGAAGTTTCTATCGATCTTCAGCACGAATCTGGACGAGTTCTACATGGTCCGGATCGCGGTGCTGCGACGACAGGTCGCGCTCGGAGTTCAGCAAACGACGCCCGATGGCCTGACGCCCCAGGCGACGCTCGACGCGATCGATGAGCGCATCCGCGCGCTGCTCGAGCGCCGTCGGGTCTGCCTCCACGACGTCCTTGTCCCGAAGCTCGATGCTGCCGGGGTGAAGATCGTTAGTGTCGACGACATAACGCCTGACGAGCGCACCGCCCTCGATGCGTACTTCGAGTCGGAAGTCTTTCCGGTGCTCACGCCGCTGGCCGTCGATCCAGGCCATCCATTTCCCTACATCTCCAACTTGTCGCTGTCATTGGCGGTGCAGGTTCATGATGACGCGCGTGGAGGCGAGCACTTCGCGCGCGTGAAGGTGCCGCGCAGTCTTCCGCGCTGGGTTCCACTCAAGCGCCCGCATCACTTCGTCGCGCTCGAGGACCTCATCGGGTCCCACCTCGGCAAGCTGTTCCCGGGCATGCGCGTCCTGGGCTGGTACATGTTCCGCATAACGAGGCATTCCGACCTCGACGTGCCCGCCGCCGACGAATCGGAAGACCTGCTGGCGACGATCGAAGAACAGATTTTCCAGCGCCGCTTCGGTGAAGTGGTGCGGCTCGAAGTCGAAACGGGAATGCCGCCACAGATCCAGGCGCTGCTGCTGGATGAAATGCGTGACACGTCCGATCCGGCCGTGCTTCCCCTCACCGAGCGTGACGTGTGCGACGCCGATCCGTGGCTCGAGCTCGGGGACCTGATGTCGCTGGCATCTCTCGAGATTCATGAGTTGCGCGATCAGCCGTTCGGTCCGGTTACGCCCCCGGAATTGCGCGAGGCCGAACGCTCGATCTTCGACATCATCCGGGAACGCGACATCCTCATCCATCACCCGTTCGAGTCGTTCGGCAATACGGTCGAGAAGTTCTTCAATACGGCAGCCGAAGACCCCAACGTGCTGGCGATCAAGCTGACGCTGTATCGCACGTCGGGCGACACGGCCATCGTGCGCGCATTGACCGAAGCGGCGCAGGCGGGAAAGCAGGTGGCGGTCCTCGTCGAGCTGCAGGCTCGCTTCGATGAGATCAACAACATCAACTGGGCGCGCACGCTGGAGAGCTACGGCGTCCACGTCGCCTACGGGCTCCCCGGCCTCAAGACCCACGCCAAGACGGCGCTGGTGGTGCGTCGTGAGTCAGACGGGATCCGTCGTTATGTGCACATCGGAACGGGGAACTACAATTCGCGCACCGCGCGCCTGTACACCGACTTCGGGTTGTTGACCTGCCATCCCGACATTGGCGCCGACGTGAGCGAAGTGTTCAACCTGCTGACGGGATTTTCCCGCCAGCGCGAGTACCGGCGGCTGCTCGTCGCCCCGGCGACGCTCAAGGACAAGTTCCTGGCGCTGATCCATCGCGAGGCGGACCACGCACGCGCCGGACGCCCCGCGCGGATCTTCGCCAAGATGAACGCGCTGCAATCCCCCGAAATCATCCACGCGCTGTACGACGCGTCCAACGAGGGCGTCGAGATCGACCTCGTCGTACGAGGGATCTGTTGCCTCCGTCCCGGCGTGCCTGGCCTCAGTGAACGCATCCGCGTCGTCAGTGTCATCGGCCGGTTCCTCGAGCACTCGCGCCTCTACTACTTCCACAACGGCGGCGACGAGGAATTCTTCATGGGCTCCGCGGACTGGATGCCGCGTAATCTCGAGCGTCGCGTGGAGGTCGTGACGCCGATCGTCGACCGCGCCCTGCACCACCGGCTCGAGTCATTGATGCGGGTCTATCTCGCCGACTCGCGCCAGGGTTGGGACCTGATGCCGGACGGGTCGTATGTGCAGCGCACGCCGGCGGGCCCCGAAAGCGGCTCACACCAGCTGCTGATGCGCGACCCGTGGGGCCTCGACCGATCGGAGTCTCGTTATGTGACGCAGGAGTTCCGCACGGCGGCCCTGACGGGCGCTCCTGAACCGCGCCAGCACGAGGCGCCATTGAACGCCAACGGCCGACGCAAGAAGTCGAAGCGGAACGGGAACTGAAAGAGGACGGGTAAGCGGGTAAACGGGTAAACGGGTTAGCAGTCCGCTTGCCTAACGCCGGATCGTCCGCACGTCTACCCGTCTACCCGTCTACCCGTCTGCCCGTCTGCCCGTCTGCCCGTCTACCCGTCTACCCCTCACCCGCTGGTCTCCTGCGGCTGCTCCCGGTACACAGATCCGTCCCTGGCGACGAGTTCGACCTCGCGCTTGGTGAGTTTCTCGAGCAAGCCATCCTTGCGGGCCGCGCCCCAGACTTCAAGCCGGAGCGATGTCGCCTTCGTGTGCGGAAGCAACATGATCCGCACCGCGCGACTGAGCCAACGCACCTTCACCTGTCGCACGGCGCCGGCATGACCGCGGTCGAGACCATCGGCCACGCGCAGGATCGCGGCCAGGCGCTTGATGCGGCGTCGCGCGCGCGTGTCGAGCTGCGAATACTCCCGATGCCGGCCCTTGGGCTCCGTTCCGCGATGATAGCGCGCCACGTGCGCGATCATGATCTGCTCTTCCGGCGACACGCCTAACAACTCGGCATGGGCAATCAGGTGGAACGAGTGCTTGTGGTGCCGCACATGCCCGATGTGATACCCCACGTCGTGCAGGAGCGCCGCATCGGCGAGGATCGCGCGGTCGGCCGGCTCGCACCCCAGGCGCCGGCCTAACGCGTCGAAGAGCTGCAACGCCAGCTTCTGCACGTGTTCGGCGTGCGGCTGCTCATAGTGGCATCGCTCGGCGAAGAGCCGCACGCTCCGTTCTCGCGCTTCTCCGGGATCGGCCGGTGCCGGCGTGACGCGGGCGCTTTCGAGCAGCAGCCCCTCGCGGATCCCGTATCCGGACACGGTCACCTCGCGCGCTTCGATGCGCGCCATCACCTCAGCGGCTACCGCCAGTCCGGCGAGGATGATGTCCGACCGATCGGGGTTCAGTCCCGGAATCGCAGAGCGCTCCTGCCGTGACGAGGCGAGCAATGTGTCGAGGCGGTGCTCGATCTCCTCCAATGGAACCAGGGTCCCGTGGACACGTCCATCGAACGGCAAGCCGCGAGCGGCCAGGTGCATCGCGCCGAGGTTGGTGAAGGTGCCGCCGGATCCGATCAGCTGCGCGCCGCGCCAGTCGCGAACGGGGAGCGCACCACGAATGCCTTCACGGACTGTCGCGCGAAGCTTCTTGAGTTGCTTTGGCTTCGGACGCTCACTCAGGAATTCCTCGGTCAGGCGCAACGCACCGAACGGGAACGACTCGAGGCGCTCCACCAGTCCGTCGGCGCTCATGGCGAGTTCCAGCGATCCGCCACCAATGTCCATGACGACGGCCCGCCGGACCGCGAGGTCGAAGTGGGCGAGGGCCGAACGGAAGGAGAGTCGTGCTTCGTCTTCGCCGGTGAGCAGCCGCACCTTGAGGCCGGTTTCTTCCCGGACAAGGTCGAGAAAATCGCGGCGATTGTCCGCTTCGCGCACCGCGCTGGTGGCGACGACGTGAATGCGCGCGGCGCCTAACTGGCGGGCGAGTGTTGCCATGCGCTGAACGGCTTCGAGCGCGTTCCGCATCGACCCGGCGCTCAGCTTTCCCGCGCGTGAGAGGCCGGCGCCCAGTCGCGGCGCGGCCTTCATTTCATCGATGATCCGGATGCTGCCCGTGGGGCTGACGTCGGCGACGATTTGCCGAATCGAGTTCGATCCGATGTCGATCGCGGCGATACGGACCCCTTCGGCTGGCCTCGGGATTCGGGAGGCCAATTCGAGGACGCGTACCCGCGGAAGGGTCATTGTTTTAGTTGAAAGTTGAACAGTTGAAGAGTTAAACGATTGCCGAGTGAAAACCAACGGCCTAACAGTTTCCTCTCTTCACTCCTCAACTCTTCAACTCTTCAACTCTTCAACGCTTCAACGCTTCAACTCTTCAACTCCGACCGATGCTTGATCTGTTTCCCTTCAGCAAGAAAGACCGCGTCTTCGGCGATATTGGTCGCCAGGTCGGCGACCCGCTCCAGGTTGCGGCTGACGAGGAGCAGCTCGAGGGACGGCGTGATCAGCTTCGGGTCACCCATCATGTGAGTCAGCAGGATGCGGAACAGCGAGTCGTGGAGGGCGTCGACCTGGTCGTCGCGTTGACAGACCTCTCGTCCCAGCACGCCATCGGCCCTAACGAATGCGTCGAGGGCGTCACTGAGCATGCGACGGGCGCGACGGGCCATGTCCTCGATGGCCGGGTCGATCATGATCGGCGCGTGCTGGGAGATGATGCGCAGCGCCGACTGGGCGATGTTCACTGCGTGGTCGCCGACGCGCTCCAGGTCACTCGAGATCTTGATGGCGCTGATGATGAAACGCAGGTCTCGTCCCATGGGCTGCTGCAATGCGAGGAGCGCAATCGCGAGGTGCTCGACCTCCAGTTCCAGCTGATCGACATCATGATCACCGCGGATGACCGCGTCGGCCTTCTCCTTGTCGCGTGTCAGCAGCGCTTCCACCGCGATATCGACCAGCTCTTCCGAGCGCGTGGACATCTCCGTCAGCCGCTGTTTGAGCGTTGCGAGTTGCGCGTGGAAATGGCGTTCAGAGATGTCGACGCCGCTCATCCAAACCTCCCGGTGATGTAGTCCTCGGTCTGCTTCTGCCTCGGGCTCGTGAAGATCTGCTCGGTCACGTCGTGTTCAATGACCTTTCCCAGGTAGAAGAACGCCGTTTCATCCGAGACACGCGCCGCCTGCTGCAGGTTGTGCGTCACGATGACGATGGTCAACTCCGATTTCAGCTGAAACAAGAGCTCCTCGATCTTCTGCGTCGC
>Ga0079215_10000211_pt1 | contig 12441 bp, 10 predicted proteins | sample NCControl_FD_77004 | JGI IMG/M metagenome (GOLD analysis project Ga0079215, IMG submission 77004) | Agricultural soil microbial communities from Utah to study Nitrogen management - NC Control | ecosystem: Environmental > Terrestrial > Soil > Agricultural land | place: USA: Utah | collected...
GCAGGATGAGCGACAGGAGTTGCGTTGGGGTGGTCTGCACAGCGCGATGAATAGAGGGCGCCGGTCAGAGTCCCGTCCTCCCATCGTCAATCCATCGTCAAGCCGAAGCTTGGCCCTCGGTTGCGAGGCCAACCGGGGCGCGCGAAGTCGGCGCGTGACGCCTCACCGGTCAGGCAGCAGCGGGTACGGCGGGCTTTTGTCCGGGACGGCTGCGCATCTGCATGACGACAATGCCAACTATCGCGAGCGTGATCGCGATGACCTGGGCCAGCGTCAGGCCCATGACATAACGATCGTCCTTGGCGCGGAAGAACTCGATGAAGAAGCGTTCGGCGCCGGCCAGCACGAGGTACATCCCGAACAACCAGCCGTCGGCGTTTTTGTGCGCGCGAAATCGCCAGAGGATCATGAACATCACGAATCCGAGTGCGGTCTCGTACAGCTGCGTCGGATGCACCGCGAGTACAGTATCCGGACTGACGCCCTCGGGGACCGGTATTCCGAACAGGCGAGTCATGTTCTCTGCCGTTGATGCAGGCGCCCCTTCAGGGAACATGACGGCCAGCGGGCCATCCCACGGCTTCCCGTAGTCATCGCCCACTGCCCAGCATCCTGTCCGCCCAACGGAGTACCCGGCTGCGATGGCGATGCCCGCGACATCGGAGAAGCGCGCGAAGTTGAGCTTCTTGTGCCGGATCACCAGCCAGCAGGCGATCACCGAGCCGATGAAGCCGCCCCAGAAAACAAATCCCGCGCGTCCCCACAACGCCGACCAGTCCTGCACGACGATGCCGGCGTAATACAACTTGCCGCCGACGAGCGTGCCGATGACGCAGGCGAGAATGAGGTCGGGAATCGCGTCGGCTTCCCTCTGATAGCCTCGTCGCATCAGTTCATGCTGCGATATGATCTGCGCGATAACGAACGCGAGCAGCACAGCCAACCCGAAGCCCGTGACTTCGTGCGGCCAAAAGGGAAGCGGAATAACGAACGGATGGTGAACGATTGGCATCAAGTGCGGGCTAAGTGCTGATTGCTGCTTACTGGGGCTGGGTGCTGCTTGCCGGTGCTGGTCCTAACCAGGCGTTCTCAATTTTCAATCTGCAACCTGCAATTTGCAATTTGCAATTCTGTAATCACCCGCTGCCTAACGCCTTACTGGCATACGCATTCAAGCTCCAATCATCCCGGCGGCCGCGTTCTGCATGAAACAACCCCGCCCGGGCAATCATGGCGGCATTATCAGTCGCCAGCCGGACCGATGGAGCGTACACCTCGGCGCCGACGTCGGCCAGCCGCGTCCTGATTTCCGCGACCAGCGCCTGGTTGCAGGCGACCCCTCCACCCAGGACAACCCGTTCCCGTTCGTGCTGCTCAGCAGCCCTACGGACCTTCTCGGCGAGCGTTTCGATCAGCGCGTCCTGAAATCCGCGGGCAATATGCGCGGCATCACGCTCGATGTTGTCAGAGTCGCGAACGGCGTTCAGCACCGCGGTCTTCAGCCCACTGAACGAGACATCATAATAGTCGTCATCCCCGGGACGCTGGTTCCGACGAACCATGGGTCGGGCAAAGCGGAATCGCGATGAGTCACCATCGCGAGCAAGTCGCTCGATATGCCTGCCGCCAGGGTACGGGAGGCCAAGCAGTTTGGCGACCTTGTCGAACGCCTCGCCCGCCGCATCATCACGGGTCGCGCCGAGCACGTTGTAATCGCCCCAGGCGGGCACGTCGACAATCATGGTGTGACCGCCGGAGACGAGCAGTGCGGTGAACGGTGGGACCGCATTCGCATGCTCGAGCGATTGCGCGAACAGGTGTCCCTCCATGTGGTGCACGCCCAGCACCGGTTTGCCGGCGCCGAACGCGAGCCCCTTTGCATAGGAAACTCCGACGAGCAGAGCTCCCACGAGACCAGGCGCGTTGGTCACGGCCACGACGTCCACATCCTGGAGCTCGATGCCGGCCTCCGACATCGCGCGATCGACCACAGGCACGATCGCGGTGACATGCGCGCGCGACGCGATTTCGGGGACAACGCCGCCGAAGACGCGGTGCACGTCCTGCGAGAGGATGACAAGCGACCGCTGTGACACCTGGTCACCGGTTCCGGATACGACGGCGGCCGATGTTTCGTCGCAGGAGGTTTCGATGCCGAGTACAATCACGGGTGAATCGTGAATCGTGGATCGTGAATCGTCACGGCAGGCGCCTAACGCGCTGCGGACGACCCGGACGCCGGCACCGGGACGCCAAGCAGCTGCGCAACGAGAGCCCGATTGGCTGGAGAGTTCCAGTCGGATGCGCCGGCGACCCGCTTCCTGATCAGGCCATCGCGACCGATGAGGTACGTCGCAGGAATTCCGCGTGCCTCGTAGTCGGATTCCACCTTGCCCGATCCCTCGTGCAGTACCTCGAATGTGAGTCCCTTGCGCGCCACAAAATCGCGGATGCGCTGCTCGAAACCGGGATCGTCAACAGCAATCGCCACCACCTTCAGTCCGGCGGTCGCGAAGTCGTCATGCAGCGCCTGGATCGACGGCATCTCCAATTCGCAGGGTCCGCACCACGTCGCCCACAGGTTCAGCAGCACCACCTGGCCACGATAGTCGGCGATTCCACGCGCGACTGGCTGCGCATCCAGCGTGACGGCACGGAAGTCGGGGGCGGGTGCGCCGGGCGCGACCCGCGATTCCGCCAGCTCGAACGCTCCCGAATACGCAAGGGCCGCCGCGGCACCTGCCACAACAACGGCAGTGACGATCACGCCGCGGTTCACGCCTGCTCCGAGCAGCGGGCACGCAATTCACGAATCTCTGCTGCCGTATCCGACGCCGTGAAGACCGCGTTGCCAGCGACGAACGTATCAGCGCCCGCTCGCCAGCACCGCGTGATCGTGTCACGCGTGACGCCACCGTCCACCTCCAGCGCGGCCGATGATCCGACCGCACTGAGGAGCTGCCGCGCTCGTGCGATCTTCTCCACCGATCCCTCGATGAACTTCTGGCCGCCGAAACCCGGATTCACCGACATAACGAGCAGCAGGTCGATGTCCCGCGCCACGTCGCGAAGCGACTCAACCGGTGTCGATGGGTTGATTGCCACCCCGGCCCGGCAGCCGAGCTCGCGAATCCGGTGCAACTGCCGATGCAGGTGCGGAGCGGCTTCCTGGTGGATCGTCAACACATTCGCACCGGCACCGACGAACGATTCAAAGTACTTCTCGGGCTCGACGACCATCAGGTGCACATCGAGCGGGAGCTTCGTCAGCCGCCGAAGCGTTTCGATCACCTTCGCGCCAAACGTCAGGTTCGGAACGAACCGGCCGTCCATGACATCGACGTGCATCCAGTCCGCACCGCCGTCTTCACAGCGCGCGACGTCTTCGGCAAGCCGGCCGAAGTCAGCGCTCAGCACCGACGGCGCGATGCGCACGGTCATGGTCTGCCCGAAATTCGAATCGAAATGAACGCCGATGCCGTCACGGCGCTTCCGGCCGACGGTACCTGACTTACCACGAGGCCGGCCGGCAATGCACTCGTCGAATCATACGTCGTCTCGGCGATCTTCAACCCAAGCTGCTCGAGTGCGGCACGCACCTCGAACAGCTCCCGCCCGATGATGTCGGGCATCAGCAGCTCCGACGGCCCCGTGCTGACGACGATCTCGACCGGCGTGCCCTGTGGCACCTGTTGCCCGGCGTCAGGCTGCGATGACAACACCATGCCTCGGGCCTGCGACCCCGGGCGCTCGATGACCTGCCCGATCTCGAGATTCGCGGTCCGCAATGCGGCAATCGCGTCGTCGCGCGACATCCCCGAGACGCTCGGCACCGCAACCCGGAGCTGGCCGGCCGATATGTCGAGGGTCACCACGACCTCGGGTCCCACGGCGGTGCCGGCAGCCGGCGTCTGGGCGAGCACATAACGACGCGGGGCGGTAAAGTGCGGCCGGGTTTCGCCTAACGCTGCGCGCAGGCCGGCTTCGGCCAGCTTCCGCTCGGCTTCGTCGAAGCGGAGTCCAACCACCGGTGGCACGACGGAGCTCGGCGCCGGTCCGGTGTCCGGTAGCAACACCACCGCCACGAGCAGCCACGCCACGGAAAATGCGGCGAAGGCGATGATTGCATGGTTTTTGGCGACCGGACTACGCACCCACTCTCCGAGGGCCTTCCCACGTTCAGAAAGGGTCACGTCGCTGGGCCCCTCCGCAGCCGTGCCGCAAACGAACCGTCGGTGCCATGCACCTGGGGCAACACGCGCAACCGGCCCCTGTCCAGCACCTCGTCAGGCACCGTCTCCGCTGGTGGCCCCTCGAGCGTCCAATCGGGATGCTGCGCGAGAAACGCGTCCACTTGTTCGTCATTCTCCTCATGCTCGAGTGAACAGGTGCTGTACACCAGCAGGCCGCCGGCCATCACGTGTGTCGCCGCGACGCGCAGAAGTTCGGCCTGCGCGGCGGCGAGGATCGCCAGGTCGGAATGACGCAGCCGCCACCGTGCGTCCGGATGCCGGCGGAACGTCCCGGTTCCCGTGCAGGGAACGTCGAGCAGGATCGCGTCGAGGCGCGACGCTGCCGGGCGCGCGGCGTCCATCGCGACGAGTCCCACGTTGCCGGCGTCGAGTCGGTCGAGGTTCTCCGCCATCCTGCGGAGCCGGGCCGGAGAGCGGTCCGCCGAGAGGACATAGCGCGCGTCACGGGAAAGCTCCAGCGATTTGCCGCCGGGCGCGGCGCAGAAATCGCCGACGACCGATCCCGGCGCCAGCGCCGCATAACGAGTCACCAGCGTGGCCGCCGGGTCCTGGACGAAACAATGACCCTGGCGCCAGGCCGCGAGCTCGAGGAGGGCGGTCCCCTGTGGCAACTGGATGCTGTCCGGTACCAGTGGCACGTCCTCCGGTAAGACGCCACTGCGTTCGAGTGAGGTCTCGAGCTGCTCATGCACGACGACCCAGGGACGCAGCACGACCCGCGCTTCCTCGTTGTTCCGCTGGAGCAGCCGTTCGGTGTCACGTGAACCGAACCGACTTACCCAGCGCTCCACCAGCCAGCGGGGATGCGAGTACTTCCGGGCGAGCTGTCCGACTTCGTCATCCGCTGCCTTCCCCTCGGTGGCCAGCTGCTCGCGCTCGCGGTCGACTCGGCGGAGGACCGCATTGGCCAGTTTGCTCGCGCCGATGCCATGCCGGACCTTCGCCAGTTCCACCGTCTGCGCGATCGCCGCGTAAGGCGGCACGCTGTTCATGTACAACAACTGGTAGACGCCGAGGCGCAGGAGGTCAGTGAGGTCGGCATGCAGGCGAGCGATTCCGCCGCGCACACGCGGATGCAGCGCAGAATCGAGATCCTCGCGCCGGCGAAGCAGTCCGTATACGAGTTCCTGCGTCCATCGCCGGTCGCGCGCGTCGAGATTGGACGTACGTCGATCGAAGGCCGCATCGAGCAGCAATCCGTCGCGCAAGTCGGCGAGCACGTCAGCAGCGGCAACGCGTGCGTCCGTCACGCTGGAATGATGAACCGGGACTGCGCCGAGGAGCATGCCCTAAAGATGGGGGATGGCAGATGACTGATGCAGATGCGTTTTACCGGCGCGCCCTCTTTTGGTGCAATGGTGCGCCGGATTCTTCCGCTCATGCCTCGATACGGGACAATTCGTTGCAATTCCGCCTCTCCTGCTTCACCGAGGTCCGCGCATACCTTTCCTTCCATCTCGAGCCAGCGCCCATGAGGCGTGCCGAGATCCGGTAAACCGATTTCGGAAACCAACCGGCCAGACTCATTCCAGCGGGCAGACCAAATCCACTCCGCGTCCAAGCGTCCTCTCCTGCTCGTCGAGCGGGAGCGGTCAGGAACGCGTTCAATTCACGCCGATCCAGAGGAGGGCGTATTGCGCCCGCACTCTTTCGGTGTATCTTCGGGGTCCCTCTGTCGATTCCCAGCGGCCCCGATCGACGATGAAATAGGGAGGCGGCGCGACAGCGCGCGCTTCAAGCGGTCTTCCGAGGGAGGTGAAGATGCAGTTTGCTGAGCGGTTCATACGCCGGCCTGTTCTCGCCAGCATGGTGAGCCTGGGACTCGTGCTCGTCGGTTTGATCGGATACACGCGCCTGCCAGTGCGTGAATTTCCCGATGCGGATTCGCCGGTTGTCACCGTGACGACGTTGCTCCCTGGCGCCAGCCCGCAGGTCGTCGAGTCCGCTGTTACCGACATCCTTGAGGAAGAACTCTCGAGCGTTGAGGGGCTCCGTACGATGTCGAGTTCGAGCGCGGAGCAGATCAGCACCATCACGCTGGAGTTCCTGCTCGACCGGCCGATCGAAGATGCGGCCCAGGACGTTCGCGACAAGGTCGCTCGCATCCGCGGCTTTTTACCCGAGGATATCGAGGAACCGGTCGTCGCCAAGGAAGATGCCGACGCCTTCCCGATCATCTTCATGGCGCTCTCGTCGGACAGCTACAGCCTCATCGAGCTGTCGGACATGGGCGACCGGCTCATCAAGCCACGCCTGCAGACGATTCCCGGCGTATCGGGTGCGCCGATCTTCGGTGAGCGCCGCTTCTCGATGCGGGTCTGGTTGTCGCCGCGCGAGTTGGCGGCGCGCGGCATGACGGCGCAGGACGTCGAAGCGGCAATTCGCTCGCGGAGCATCGAAATCCCCGCCGGCCGCATCGAATCAGAACGGCGCGAGTTCTCGGTTCGCTACCTCGGTGAAATGAAGACCGCCGACGAGTTCAGCGAGCTCACGGTCTCGAGTCGCGAAAATCAGCTGGTGAAGCTGCGCGACGTCGCACGGGTGGAAGCCGGACCCGAAGACGAGCGTTCAGTCACGCGATATTCAGGTAAGGACGCGGTCTTCATTGGCGTCGTCAGGCAGTCGAAGGCCAACGTGCTCGACGTGGCGGCGGGCGTGCATCGCGAGTTGCCGGCGATTCGTGCCGCATTGCCTCCCGGCGTGACGCTGAACATGGCGTTCGACGGAACAATTTTCGTCGAGCGGTCGATCGATGAAGCGCGCGAAACGCTGCTGCTCACCGCCGGCCTGGTCATCTTCATCATCTTCATGTTCCTGGCGTCGCTTCGTGCGACGATCATTCCCGCGCTGGCGATTCCGGTCTCGATCATCGCCACGTTCGCGATTCTGTCGGCGCTCAACTACTCAATCAATACCTTTACGCTGCTCGGTCTGATCCTGGCGATCGGCATCGTGGTTGACGACGCCATCATCGTCCTCGAGAACGCGTATCGACACCAGGAAGAGCTGGGGAAAGATCCCGAAACGGCGGCGATCGACGGCACGAAGGAGATCACCACCGCCGTCATTGCGACGACCATTGCGCTGGTGGCCGTCTTCTCACCGCTGTTGTTCCTGACCGGGATTACGGGGCGCCTGTTCAACGAGTTCGGCGTGGCTGTCGGCGGTTCGGTGCTCATTTCCGGCATCGTCGCGCTCACGCTGACGCCGATGCTGTCGGCGAAGATCCTTCGCGTGTCGAAGCGAGAGTCCGCGTTTCACCGGCGCGTGCACACCGACCTGATGCGGATCACGAACACGTATGTGCGAGGGCTCTCAGCGGCGTTGCGCCGGCCCTCTGTCGTGATCGCGGGCGGTGCGCTGCTGTCCGCGTCGGCGGTCGTGCTCTACAACGTCCTGGAGCGCGAGTTTGTACCGGCGGACGATCGTGGCTTCTTCTTCACGTTCGTCATCGCGCCTGAAGGCGCGTCGGTACAATACACGGACGAATACCTGAAGCAGATCGAGGCAATCGCGGCCCGGACGAAGGACATCCGCAGCTCGTTCTCCTTCGTGGGCTTTGGCGGTTCGCCGAGCTCCGGGTTTTTCGGCGCGATCCTGACCGATCGGGAAGAGCGCGATCGATCGGCGCAGGACATCATCAACGAAGTGCAGCCGCAGTTCTTCTTCGGGGTGCCGGGTGTTTTTGCGTTCGCGTCGAACCCGCCGGCGTTCGGTGGATTTCTGCCGCCCGTGCAGTTCGTCGTGCGTCACCGCGATTTCGAGACGCTGGCCAACGGGATGGATGCTTTCGTCAATCGCGCCCGGACGATTCCCGGGTTGATGAATGTCGATACGGACCTTCGCGTCACGCGTCCTGAACTGGTCGTCAGTCTCGATCGAGATCGCGCCGAAGACCTCGGCGTCCCCGCGCGCGACATCGCGGTCACGCTGCAGACCATGCTGGGCGGCCGTGATGTGAGCCGGTTCACGTCGGACAACAAGCTCTATGATGTCATCCTCCGACTCGATCCAGCCGAACGCGCGACGCCGTCGGACATATCCGGACTGAAAGTGCGCGGCCGTGATGGCCAGCTCGTACCGCTCGACGCCGTCACGAGAGTGGAGGAACGGAGTGGGCCGCGACAATTGAACCATCACAACCGGGTGCGCTCGTTCACCCTGTCGGGCAGCCTCGCGCCCGGTTTCACGTTAGGCCAGGCGCTTGATTCATTAAACGCGGCGGCCGCCGAGGTGCTGCCGGCGGGGAGCACGATCGACTATGCCGGTGAGTCGCGTGAATTCCGCGACAGCGGTGGCGCGCTGGCGTTTGCGTTTGCCCTGGCGCTGATCTTCGTCTACATGGTCCTGGCGGCCCAGTTCGAGTCGCTGTTGCATCCGTTCACCGTCCTGCTGGCGGTGCCGCTGGCCGTGACCGGCGCGTTGGGCGCTCTCTGGATCGCAGGGTCAACGCTGAACGTCTACAGCCAGGTCGGCATGATCCTGCTCATCGGCCTTGTGTCGAAGAATTCGATTCTGCTCGTGACGTATGCGAACGACCTCCGGGCGAAGGGGATGGACGCGGTGGCGGCGATGCGCGAAGCCGGCCGGATCCGGCTGCGCCCGATCCTCATGACGTCGGTGGCCGCCGTGTTCGGCGCGCTGCCAATCGCGCTGGGTCTTGGCGCGGGTGCCGCCAGCCGGCGCCCGTTAGGCTACGCGATCATCGGCGGCCTGGTGGTGTCGACGCTGCTGACATTGTTCCTCGTGCCGGCGGTGTTCGTGGTGTTCGAGAAGTCGCGCCGGACGAAGCCGATGCCGGCACCCACAGGTGGAACGCATACGCCGGAGTGGACGCGCCCGCAGCCGGTCGCGGGCGCGGCGGCGAGGATGGAGATCCCATGAATTGCAAATTGAAAACTGCAGATTGCAAATTGCAAATTGTTGCGGGGTTGCTGCTCTGCGCGGCTCCGATTGTGCCGGCGCAAACGACGACGGCACCCGTTGTGACACTGAGCGAGGCGCGGCAGCGCGCTATTGCGGTGGATCCGAACTCGGTGGCGGCATCACAGCGGATCCGTGTTGCAGGATGGGAACGACGGGCGGCAACCGCCGACCTGTATGCGCCGCGGCTCAACGGGTCCATCAACTACATCCGGTATTCCGAGCCGTTCTTCAACTTCGGGACGGGTAGCGTCAGCCCTAACGCGGCTGCCGCGTCGCTCGAAGCATCGTATGTCATTCTCGGCGCCGGAAAGCTCGGCACATTGAAGAGTTCACGGGCCGCACTGGAGAGCGCCGAGGCGAATGAAACAGCGACACGGTTTCAGTCGGCGTTATTCACTGACGCCGCGTATTTCGGCGTCCTGGCGTCACGCGAGTTGTCGCGTGTCGCTGCCGATCGCGTAAAGCGCGCTGAAGAGCAGCTGGCCATGGCGCGAGTCCGGGTTGTGGCTGGTGAGGCGATCGCGTCGGATTCGCTGCAGTTGTTGCTCGAGCTGAATCGCGCCCGGTTCGCCCTCCTGCGACAGGACTCGGCGGTCGTGGCATCGCGCTTCCAACTCGGAAGCCTGATCGGGCTGCCGGGTCCTGCCGACGCTGCGCCGTTCGATACCACGACGCTGCCCGACCTGCCGTTCTCGGAAGAGCAGGCAATCGCGGAACTGCGTCAGCGAGGTCCCGATGTCGAAGCGGCGCGGGCAGAAGAAAAGCGTGCCGAGTCGGTGTTAGGCGCTGAGCGTGAACGGTACCTGCCGGCGCTGACGCTGTCGGCGACGACCGGTGCGTACGACAGCGAGCTCTTTCCAAACGCGCTCAAGCGCTCACAGCTTCAGCTGGCGATGGTGTTGCCGTTCTGGGACGGCGGACAACGTGAACTGGCCGTCGCACGGCTCCAGGCGGATCGCAACGTCGCCAGAGCGCGTCGCGAGGAGCGCGAGCGGTCGGCGGGTGAACGGATCGTGCAGTCGTATCACGGATACCGCACCGCCCGCGCCGGCATCGCGCTGGCGCTGGTTGGCGTGACAGCCGCCTCCGAGACCTATCGCGTGCAGCGCGCTCGTTATGGAGAAGGCGCCACCACCATTCTCGAGTTGCTCGAGGCGCAGATCGCGCTGAGCGAGGCCGAGGCGGCGCTGGTACAGGCACGCTTTGGTGCGCGACTCGCGTTGTCACAGATCGAAACGTTGCTGGGTCGTCGCGTGTTCGAGTCCGGCGACCGCACTAACCGCTAGGGGACCATATGTCATTTTCATTTCGCCGCCTGACGAATCGACGGGGCAACGGTCGGCCGGCCATTGTCGGTGCGGTGCTGGTTGTCGGCATCGCCATCATCTTCCTGCTGATGCGTGGTCGCGGAGGCCAGGCGGCGCAGGAAGGCGGGGGCGGGGAGGGCGCAGCCGGCGGTGGTCCACCCGCCATGCCACCGATGCCCGTCGACGTCGACACCGCGCGACGGCGATCGGTCGTCGACGCGGTGCGCGCCACCGGACGCATCGAAGCGCTGCAGGCAATCGAATTGCGTCCCGATGAACAGGGACGTGTCACGGCCATCCTGTTCCGTGAAGGGCAGTCGGTCGCGGCGGGGACGCCGCTGGTGAAGATCGACGATGCCATGCTCAAGGCGCAGGCGGAGCGCGCCAAGGCCGATCGCGACCTGTCGAACCAGCAACTGGAGCGCGTCAGGCGGCTTCGCGCGCAGAACGCGGCGTCGGCGGCAGACCTCGAACGTGCCGAAGCAGCAGCTCGCAGCAGTGAGGCCGGGCTGGCGTTGCTCGACTTGCAGATCGCGCGTACGACGGTAAAGGCGCCGTTCGGCGGCGCGATTGGCCAGCGCTTCGTGAGCGTCGGTGATTACGTGACCACCGGGACGCGACTCCTCACGCTGCAGACGGTCAACCCGCAACGCGCGGTGATCGAAGTGCCGGAGCGTTATGCGGTGAAACTGCGGCCAGGCCAGACCGTGGATTTCAGCGTGGCGTCGCAGGAAGGACGCACCTTCCGCGCCCGGGTCGATTTCATCGACCCGGTCGTGCAAGGTGAAAGCCGCACCATACTGGTGAAGGCGAGCGCGCCGAATCCGGGCGGGCTTCTCAAGCCGGGGATGTTCATCGAGGCCCGGCTGGCGACGGCGACACGGGCGAACGCCATCGTCGTTCCCGAAGATGCCGTACAACCGCTGCGATCGGCGAACGTGGTGTGGGCGGTGGTCGACGGGAAGGCGAGCCGGCGCGTAGTGACGTTAGGCGTCCGGTCGGCCGGAATGGTCGAAATTGTGAACGGCGTACAGGCCGGTGAAATTGTCGTCGTGGGCGGCCTGGAACGGATGGGTGAAGGGGCACCGGTCGCGCCACGCCCGCGTGGACAGGCTACGCCGCCGGCGACACCAGTTGATAGCGCTACCAAGGCCCCGCCAGCGAAAGGCTAACCGCACCTTTGTAGCGATAGGGGTCACGAAATAGGGGTCAGACACCTATTCTCGAATGGAACTAGGTGTGCTGACCCCAAAGAACTAGGTGTCTGACTTCCAAGACTTAGGTGTCTGACCCCAAAGAAATAGGTGTCTGACCCCTAATTCAGGTGACCCCTAATAGGTGTCTGACCCCTATTTCTCGAACGTGTCTCCGGCGGCGACTCCACGCCCCTGGGCCCAATCCAGCGACGCCAGTCTGCGGCGGCCGGCGGGGTGTGCATAGGCAATCCGCACGCTGCCCTCGCCACACCCTACGAGCAACCCCATCTCGTCGATTCCGAGCACGACCCCAGGGTCTCCCTCCACGTCCTGCGCCACGCGTGCACCGAACAGCTTTACTTCCGTGCCGCGCAACGTGCTGTAGGCGCCGGGGACGGGGTCGAACGCGCGAATCGTTCGCGACACGTCGATGGCCGGCTTCGTCCAGTCGATGCGCGCCTGCTCCCGCGTGATCTTCCCGGCATAGGTTACCCACGTCTCGTCCTGCGGCTGCCCGGCGCTATCACCTAACGACACAAGCGTCAGCGCCTCGACGATCGCCAGCGCGCCAAGTTCGGAGAGCCGCATCGTCAGCTCACCCCCCGTTTCGTCGTCGAGGATGGGCGTTCGCGCCTGCAGGAGTACGGGGCCGGCATCGAGCGCCGGCACCATCCGCATGATGGACACGCCCGATTCCGTGTCGCCGGCGAGGATCGCGGCCTGGATCGGTGCTGCCCCGCGCCAGCGCGGCAGCAACGA
>Ga0079215_10000213_pt1 | contig 12419 bp, 14 predicted proteins | sample NCControl_FD_77004 | JGI IMG/M metagenome (GOLD analysis project Ga0079215, IMG submission 77004) | Agricultural soil microbial communities from Utah to study Nitrogen management - NC Control | ecosystem: Environmental > Terrestrial > Soil > Agricultural land | place: USA: Utah | collected...
ACGATGCCATTGGCGGTTTCAGTATTGAAGCGGCGCAAGCGCGTTCCCAGGTCGTCGAGGCTCGCCGGGGGAAACATGGCTGCGAAGTCGTTGATGCCCGCCTTGAGCGGCGGTATGTCGAGCGCCGATGAAACGGAGCCGGAGAGAAGAGCGAAGATTAATGCGGCAATGAACAACATTATTCCCAACGGGCCGTTTGTTTTGCCCGGTCTTCGAGGGCCGCCAGCTCATCTTGCTTTAACGGGAAACCGAACTGCTCATTGCGCATGCGTAAGCGCTGTCCCGAAACTTCGATGATAATTTTAGCGGCGCGCCGATAGGACGGCTCGTCCCTAATGAGATCCGCGAGTGCCCGGGCGCCGCTGTCTTTGTGGCCGACCTCGTCGAGCAGAATGTCATGAAACACGCGAGCGATATTACCTTCGATGCCGCGCTTCTTGAGCTTGCTGCAAACTTGGTAAAGCGCCCCGCCGCCTCCTTCAGTCAGCGTGATCGCGGCGCGCTCGACTTCTTCATCCTTGCGCTTGATCTCTTTGGATGTGACTTTTCCCGAGCCGTGCAACAGTCTCGCGAAGCTTTTCGAATATCTCCCGCGGACCTTGGCGAGCTTGCGGTCTTGAGGCAGCCAGGTAAGGTCGCGCGGCGTGATTTTCTTGCCGGTCATTTCCTCGAGCAGATCCATCACCAGACGCGCGTGTTTGGTTTCATCGGCGAGTTTTTCGGTCAATTCGGCGTAATCATACCGATCGACGCCGCGGCCGACGTTGGGATAGAGTGCCGTCAATGCACCGATGATCGGTTTGATCGCCGAATATTCTTTGAATCCCTGAGCTTTGAGCCAGCGCAGATGGTCTTTCTTGGTTCTGGGTTTTTTAAAAAACGCCCGCACGACCGCTTCTTCGGCAGCGCGGTAGGCGGAGGCCAGTCGGGTTAGTCGTTTGATGTAGCTGTTCATGGAATGTGTGAATCGTGCGTCGGTAAATAGGAAGTAGATCCTTCGCCTTCAGTCAGGATGACGAGTTATGGTGCCGTCAAAGATTGCCTGGTGTCGTTAGCTAACTGTTTAGCGTGGCGGCACGGGGACGATGTCGCCGCATTTTCTGCACGTGCGCAATTTCTCGTCGCTGGAGAACTTCTGGTAAACCTGTCCTACGGGATCGCTACGGTAATCGCCGACTTCGACGGAGGTTTCATAAACTTTCTCGCCGCACTTGTTGCAGAACCATTTAAAATGGTCGATTTCACCGGCTCGGCGCTTGCGCTCGAAGACGATGAACCAAGAATCGGGTTCGAGTCTGGGCGAGTGTGGCACGCCGGCGGGACAAAGGAGGATTTGGCCGGCCTTGATCGCGGCGGTGTGCTCTTTGCCAACTTCGTCGCGGTAAACGAGATTCTGGACGCCGGTCAGTTGCAGCGTGACTTCGTCCGCCGGATCGATGTGAAAATCCCACCGCTCTTTGCGCCCGCTGCTCAAGAAGGCGATGGACTCCGAATCCTGCCACAAGACGCGGCGGCTTTTGCCCTCGGCTTTCACATCCTCGATGACGCCCTTTAGATCGATGGGTATAAGCTCTTTCATGGCACGACTATAGCGCCAATAAAAGCGCAGGGGCAATAGCGACTTGAGCGCCTTGACGCTCGAAGCAACGGAGTGATAAGTCTTGTGCCAATCACGAAATTTGGGAGGTGTTTCATGTCCGAAAGAGTTTGGGACCGATTCTTGACTGAACAAGATAAGGCGACGTTGGTCGGCAAGCCCGATCGGCGTATTGGTTTCGGCGAGCGGCCGGCGTTGTTGCTGATCGATCTTTACCGTTGGGTCTTCGGCGACAAGCCGGAGGCGGTGACCGAGGCGATCAAGACGTGGCCGGGCAGTTGCGGGCTGGCCGGTTGGAACGCTCTACCGCATATTCAAAAACTGTTGGCCAAGGCGCGCGAAGTGGGGATTCCTGTCATTCACGTCACCGGAATGGACGGGGTGGCGGTCGAGCCGTGGGCTTTCCGCCGCGACACGAAAAAGCGCGCGACCATGAGCGCCGAAGAGCTCGATCGCTTTCGGCGCCGTTACGACATCGTCGATCAAGTCAAACCCATTCCCGGTGAAACTGTATTCAAGAAAGTCTCTCCAAGCGCCTTCTGGGGCACGCCGCTAGTCGGACATCTCAATTTTCTCGGCGCCGACACGATCATCACTTGCGGCGAGAGCACCAGCGGCTGCGTGCGCGCCAGTGTGGTCGACGGTACGACCAATCGATTGCGCATGGTGGTCGCGGAAGAGTGCGTGTTCGATCGTCACGAAGCTTGCCATGCGATCAACCTCTTCGACATGAACCAGAAGTATGCGGACGTTTTGCCGCTGGACGAAATTCTCAAGTATCTCGATGCCTGGCGCGCCGAGAAGGCCGGGCAAGTAGGTTATGCCAATAACAGCATAGAGTATTTGAAAGATCTCGGTATTGGTGAAGAATATAAAGGATTACGCTAAAAAAACGCGGGTTCAATGTTCCAGGTTCAAAGGTTCAAGGTTTCAGATTCGGACCTTGAACTTGGAACGTTGAGCTTTGAACCGTTTCAGGGCGGTTGTCGGTTCAAGCCGATCCACGTCACTACCAGCACCACGGCCGAGATCACGGCCATCGCCTGAAAGCCCTGTTCGTAGCCCATTTTTTCGATCAGCACGCCACACAGTAGCGGTCCCAACATCTGTCCTATCGACGTCGAAGCGCGCGATAAGCCGAGACTCAAGCCTTTTGCGGCGGGCGGCGCGGCTTGCAGCGCAAAAGTGGTCGAGCCGACATTGCTGAAGCCGAAGCCCAGGGTCATGATCGCCAGCGGCAGCAGTAACGTGAGAAAACCGCTGCCGTAAATCTGCGCCAAAAACATAGGGACCCCGAGCGCCACGCCGAGCAGGATGACGCGCGAAGCTTGAATGCGGTCGGCGAGGAGGCCGCCGCTGTACCGGCCGAAGGTGTCGGTCAGGCGGGAAATCGCCACCATCGCGCCGACCACTTCCAGGCCGATACCGCGCTGGTTGACGGCGAGAAATGGAAAAGCCACCCGCGTCACGCCGACGAGAAAAAAGAACGACTGGCAAATGGCGAGGCAGGAAGCGAGAAAAGCGGGTTTGCGGAGCAGGTTCATGCCTTCGCGCCATAAAGTTGTCGATGAGTCCACGACGGCGCGACGATAACGGTGCGCGCCGCCGAGCAAGACGAGACAAAGCGCGAGCACTTCCGGCACGGCATAGAGCAGAAAGAGCGCGCTCGCACCCAGCCATTTGCCGATGAATCCGCCGAGCAGCGGACCCAGGGTAAAACCGATACCGAGTGCGGAAGCCATCTGCCCCTGCACCTGCCCCTGCCGCTCGGGGGGTGAATAGTCAAAGCCGATCTTGCGCAAAGACAGCGCAAACATCGCTTCGGTGAGGCCGAAGATCGTAAACACGATCAGAAACACCGGCATGCTGTCGAGAAAAAGATAACCGATGACGCTCATCGTAAAGCCGAGCACGACCGCCGTGATCAGCAACATGCCGGAGCTGACGTAGGTCGCCATCACTCCGGAGAGCAGATCGGAGCAGACGCGGCCGAGGCCGTTGGCGACTAGGGGAATACCGACGAGAGCGATCGAGTAACCGTGTTCCTTCATGAAAAACGGCGCGAGCATGGCGGCGCCTGATGATCCCGCGGTTTGGCAAATCGCGGCGATGCCGAAGTAGGCGATGGGAGAGAGCTTCATGGCGCCGGATTATAGCAACTGATTCACCGCCGGACTAACGAAGACGGTAAATTTCCGCTGTGGACAGCGTAAATCGAGATTGATAAAAGGACACCGTATTCTTCAGACGGCAGAGCGGCAATTGAATGTCGGAATATCTCGCGCAAAGACGCAAAGGCGCCAAGTTAACAAACAAGATTCCGAACTTCGCGTCTTGGCGCCTTGGCGGGAGAAAATCCTGTTTCTCAGACCGACCGGGAACAAAATTTGCGCGAGGTGCCAAAACTCTCAACTATAGAGGGGTGATATGGAAGTAGCTCAGATTCAGATTCACGATGCCAAACAGAAACTCGATCAGAAAGAATCCGTATTCGTCGATATTCGGGATCCCGCGTCGTACGGCCAAGCGCATATTCCCGGCGCGATCCATTTGCATGACGGCAATGTCCAGGAGTTCGTCGAGAACACCGACAAAGAAAAGGATATCGTGGTTTATTGCTATCACGGCAACAGCAGCCTGGGCGCGACGGCTTTTCTGATCGAGAATGGATTCAAAAGCGTTGCCAGCATGAGCGGCGGCTTCGAAGGGTGGCGTCAGGTGTTCGAGTCCGAAAGGCAGGATTAGTCTAGAGTCCAGGGTCTCGAGTCTCGGGTTTTGAAATTCAACGCTAGACTCCAGACGCGAGACTCAAGACCGAATCGACCGAAGGGAGATTTTATGGGTATCGTAGTCGGGAGCGGTGATTATCGTTACGAAGTGATCGAAGGGTGGGGCAAGCTGCCCGACGACTGGACGTTTCACGAAGTTGCCGCGGTCGCGGTGGACCAGAAAGATCAGGTTTACTGTTTTACCCGCGGCAAGCATCCGGTTATTGTTTTCGACCGCGACGGCAATTTTTTGCGCTCGTGGGGCGAGGGCGTCTTCAAGCGGGCGCACGGCGCGACCATCGGTGCCGACGGTACGGTCTTTCTCACCGACGATGGTGACCACACCGTGCGCAAATGTTCGCTCGACGGAAAAATTCTGCTCACCATCGGCGTGCCCGGCAAAGCCGCTCCCTATCAGGGCGGCGAGCCGTTCAATCGCTGCACGCACGTAGCATTTTCACCCAAAGGCGACATTTACGTGTCCGACGGCTACGGCAATTCGCGGGTGCACAAGTATTCGCCGGACGGCAAGCTGCTTCTCTCCTGGGGCGAGTCAGGATCCGATCCGGGGCAATTCAACATCGTGCATAATATCGTTACTGACAAAGACGGTTGGGTTTACGTCGCCGACCGGGAAAACAACCGAGTCCAGGTCTTCGACGGCGACGGCAATTACGAAACTCAGTGGAATAACCTGCACCGTCCGTGCGCGCTCTACATGGACACGACGAAAAAGGATCCGGTCTGTTATATCGGCGAGCTGGGGCCGGGTCTGGGCGTCAACAAGGACGCGCCGAATCTCGGCAACCGGGTCGATATCTACGACAAGACCGGCAAGCGGTTGGCGCGCCTCGGTGACATTCACGCCGGCGAGAAGCCGGGGCAATTCATCGCGCCGCACGGCATCGCCATCGATTCGCGCGGCGATATTTACGTCGGTGAAGTATCGTGGACGATCATGGGGCAGCATCTCAAGCCGCCGCGCGAGCTGCGCAGCCTGCAGAAGCTGAAAAAGCTCGCATGAAGAACAATCCGTTCAAATGTTCAACGTCTCCGGTCCTACCTTGAACTTTTGAACCTGGAACCTTGAACCGGATGTAGGCTGCCTAGGGTTTAAGGTCGCTGTAAGACGACAACGGAGGCTGAAATATGCAAAGTAATATTACTCAGCAGCGCGTGCCGATTTACGGTGATGCGGGCCCTTGGGTTCACGTGAGCGAAAGTCCACGTCATGTGCGAGTTTTCCTGGGCGGCGAAACGATTGCGGACAGCAAGCGGGCCAAGCTCGTGCGCGAGTCGGATATTTTGCCGGCCTACTATTTCCCCAAGGAAGATGTGCGCATGGATCTTTTCACGGCGAGCAAACACAGGACTCAATGTCCGCAAAAGGGTGAAGCGGCTTACTGGTCGGTTCGCAGCGCCAGTAAATCGGCTGAGAACGCGGCGTGGAGCTACGCGAATCCATTGCCGGCGGCCGCTGCGATCAAGGATCATATCGCCTTCGACTGGCCCAAGATGGACAAATGGATGGAAGAAGACGAGGAGCTTTTCAAGCACGCGCGCGATCCGTTCAAGCGGGTCGACGCGCTGCCAAGCACGCGCCACGTGCGCGTGGTCATCGACGGCCATATCGTGGCGGAGACACGCAGGCCGCATCTTGTTTTCGAAACCAATCATCCGGTGCGTTACTATATTCCCCAGGAAGACGTCCGGATGGAGCTTTTGAGCGCGAGCGCGACCGAATCGCGCTGTCCTTACAAGGGAGAGGCCTCCTATTGGTCGATCAAGCTCGGCAACGAGACTTTTGCGGATCTGGTTTGGGGCTACATGGACCCGATCCCGGAAATTCCGAAGATCAAAGGGCTCGTCTGTTTCTGGCATGAGCGCGGCTGCGACATCTATATCGACGGCGAGTTGATGCCGCAGCCGAAAACCAAATGGGCGAGCGCTCTGAGAAGCTAAGTCGCCGACCGGAATCATGCGTGCCCTCTATTGGGATGGTCACGAACTAAGTTTGCGCGGCACCTATCCTGCGCCTGCTTCAAGTTCATCGAAGATCGAGGATGCAGGATCGAAGATCGTAGGGGCGACTGGCAGTCGCCTGTTTCTCTCAAGTGCGTTGATCAAAGTTCATCTCGCCGGCATCTGTTCCACGGATCTGCAGATTTTAAAAGGTTACATGGGCTTCAAAGGCGTGCCCGGCCATGAATTCGTCGGCAGTGTCGCCGATGCGCCTAAGGAATTCGTCGGCAAGCGCGTGGCCGGCGAGATCAACTTCGGTTGCGGCAACTGCGATGCCTGCCGGCGCGACCTGAGCCGTCATTGTCCGAACCGAAGCGTCATGGGAATATTGAACGCCGACGGGGCCTTCGCCGAATACGTTTCGGATCCTACGGCGAATCTCCACGTGGTTCCGGAAAACGTCAGCGATGAGGAGGCAGTGTTCACCGAACCGCTGGCGGCCGCCTTCGAGATTCTCACGCAGATACAGCTCGATCCCGGCGACGAGGTCCTCATTCTGGGCGATGGCAAGCTCGGCAATCTCTGCGCGCAGGCGCTGCGGCTCACCGGAGCCAAGGTAACGGCCCTTGGCAAGCACGCCGACAAACTCGCTTTGATCAAAAAAATCGGGGTCCGCACCGTCGAGCTGAAAGACTGGCAGCCGCGCTTGTTCGACGTCGTCGTCGAAGCGACGGGTTCCGCTTCTGGGCTGGAGCTGGCGCTCGGCGCCGTGCGCCCGCGCGGCACGCTGATTCTCAAAAGCACTGTAGCGGGCAATCACCAGGTATCGCTTGCGCCGGTGGTAATCAACGAGATCAACGTCATCGGCTCGCGCTGCGGGCCGTTTCCCGACGCGCTTGAAGCGCTGGCGGCAAAACAGGTTTCCGTGACGCCGCTGATCGAGGCGGTCTATTCTCTAAATGATGGCGTGGCCGCTTTCGAGCATGCTGCCCGGCGCGGAGCGCGAAAGATCCTACTTCGGGCCGCCTGAGATACAAATAATTGCGATCTCTGGGATTGAGGGCGCGATGAATCGCACCCTACGGGTCATTAAAACGACGATCCCGGTTCGTTGAGAAACGCCAATTCTTGCGGCGTCGATGCTCGACCGAGGATCTGGTTGCGGTGCGGAAAGCGGCCGAAGCGGGCGATGATATCGCGGTGGCGGACAGCGAAATCAAGATATTCTTGAAAAGTTTGTTTGTGCTCTGGCCCGACGTTCGCGACCAATTGGCCAAAATATTTGACCGCACGCTCCTGATGCTCGAGCGATTCAGCGTGTTCGAGCGGCAGATAGAAGAATACTCTTTCGATCGGCCGGAGTTTTAGATCCAGGCCTTGCTCAATGCCGTCGAGACACCAAGCCAGGGCTTTCGAGTCGTGCGCAAAAGCCCCGGCCGAATCGCGATAGATGTTGCGCGGAAACTGATCGGTAAGCAGAATCAGAGCCAAGCGACCGCGCGGATTCGACTGCCAATCGGATAATTCACCCGCGGTCGCGCGTATCACGGAACTCTCGAACCGCTGTCGGATCTCGTTATCGATCTGCGTATTTTTCGACCACCAGAGCGCGGATTTCTCCTTGGCGACCACGCGGTCGTCGGGGTCGGAGCCGAACCAAAATTCGAAGATCGCTTCTATCGTCATTTAATCTGCCACTACTGCGCGGGTTGCTTCCGCGCCAGCTCCTCGACAAATTGCTTCGCCGCGGTCAGATCGTAGGAATACAGCCGCCGGGCCAGGGTCACGGCGCCGATCATGTCGCCGGATTCGACGAGCTCGAGCAGGCGAGCTTCCTGTTTCTCCCTGCTGAGTTTGTCGAGGTTGACGAAATCTTTGACGACAGCGGCGGGAGTTTGGACGAGCGTATGGCGCGTAAGTGCATCGAGCAGAATCTGTGCGCCGGGAACGACGCCCCATTCGATCTGCAAGAGCCTTGTAGTCGCCAGGTGAACCGGGAGATGTTGATAGCGGGTTGAGACTCTGCCGGCGCCGATGACCGAATTGCTGAATAGCCGTTCGCGCTCCCTGGCGAGAGCTCTGGCAAGCGGCGTTGAGTCGCCGGCGAGTTCGAATTCGACGGTCTGCCGTGTTTTCGTCGTCGTTCCCGGCCGGTTTCGATCGTCTTGGTCGGGAACTTCCCGACGCTCTTTCACCGATCGCGCTGAGCGAATTTCGGAGTAGGGAATAAAAACGACCGTGAGATCTTGATTGTCGAAATGACTGTTCAGGTAAGACCGAAATTTTATGAAGAGACCGTGATCGGTCATGCGCAACAGCCAGTTCGACGGCCGAAAACGAGCGGTGATGAGTTTCTGAAAGATCAATAAAACAATGAAAAGAACCGCGGCGACGTAGTACGCCAGCCAAGCGCCCTTGAGCCAGCCAAAGATGAAAGCTCCGATGGCTGAACCGGCAAGGATTGTCGCGCCAAGAATGGCGCGCAACTGAGAATAACGAAACACTCGATCGCGTAGATCTAACGGAACGTCGGCCAAACGCGTGAGCTGCATCGTGGTTACCGGGTGAGTTGAGCGATATTTCCGAGGGCGGCAGTCAGGATTCTAACTGTCGCCGACCCGGCTTTGCAGCCGGCGGAAAAAATCGCCGATAGCGCCATTATGAACGAAGTCCGCTATTTCATCTAACGGCGTTGGGTCGCGATTGATGATCCCGAGAAGCGCGCCGGCGCGCTTGGCGATCACTGGGAACGAAGCCGCCGGTTGGACCTGTAGCGACGAGCCGAGCACCAGAAAGATATCGGCCTGCTCGCTCCATGCTTGCGCGCGCTGCATCGCTTCGACCGGCATGGACTGACCGAAGGAAACGTTGGCGGATTTTAAAAAGCCGCCGCAGACATCGCAGGTCGGCGCAGTGAATGTTTCGCCCAAATTCTCGTAAACACCGGCCGGCTGATAGCGCTTGCCACACCTGAGGCAGGTGACGAGACGGTCGGTGCCGTGGAGCTCGACGAGTTTTTCATCCGAGCTTCCGGCGAGCTTGTGCAAGCCATCGATGTTTTGCGTGATCAAGCCGAGCAATTGCCCGCGCTCCTCGTACGCGCAGATGGCGAAATGGGCGACGTTCGGCTCCACCGTTTTGAAAAGCTCGTAGGTGGCCTTTTTTAGCTGCCAATGTTGCACGCGCGCCGATTCGCTGGCGAGGAAGTCTTGAAACAGCACGGGCTGATACTTGGTCCAGACCCCGCCCGGACTGCGAAAGTCGGGGACGCCGGACTCGGTGCTGATGCCGGCGCCTGTAAAGAAAACAATGGACCTGGAAGTCTTTACTCGCGCGGCAAATGCTTCCAGGTCCATGGTCTGGTTGGATTACAGTGCGCTACTTTTTTGCCGGTTCCGCCGGTTTCGCCGGTTCGGCCGGCTTCGCGGGTGCAGCAGGTTTCGCCGGCGCCGCGGGCTTGGCCGGCTGCGCAGGAGGCGGTTGGGGAGCGGGCTGGATATCGACGACTTTCACATCGAACACTAAAGTCTTTCCCGCCATAGGATGGTTCATGTCCATGACTACCGTTTTTTCCTTGATTTCCTTGACCGTCATTGGCACAACCATACCCTCGGGGCTTCGAGCCGCCAGTACCGCGCCGACTTTGAGCGCGTTCGCCGGAATTTTTTCTTTAGGAACTTCCTGAACGGCCTTCGGGTTGATCTTGCCGTAACCGTCTTCTGGCTTGACCGTGACGTTTTTTTCACCGCCGACTTTCATGCCGGTCAACTCTTTTTCCAGGCCGGGAATCATCATCTTTTGGCCGTGGATATATTTGAGAGGCTCTCTGCCCTTGCTCGTTTCGAGCGTTTTCCCCTCCGGGCTTTTGAGCGTGTAGTCCACGCTCACCATCATGCCGTCCTTGACGACACGAGTATCTTTAGTCTTTTCCGCCGTTGCGGAAAAGGCCAGCCCGCTGGAAATGCAAAACGACAAAAGCGTTACGAGCGAGAAAAATTTAATGCGCATTTATACCTCTTGTAATCGATTGCTGACGATTGCCGATTCCCAATAGCTTACCATTGAGAATGAAGAACTCAACGAAGCGAGGCGGCTTTAAGATGTGTCGAGGCAACGCGATTTGGAAGATGGGGATCACGCAGTCATGGTTTGCCTACCCGCAAGTGTGGAACATTCACTGACATTAGTATTTTGCAATTACACGTTGGCCCCAGGCGTTCATCACCTGATCGTAGATGGCATTCGGGGGTGTAAGCAAAATTCTCTTGATGCCGTCGGCCTCGAGCCGTTTTACTTTGTCGATGCATTCCCGCGGCGTGCCGGCGATGGTAAAGCGCTCGAGCAAATAGTCGGTGATAAAGCTCGGATCGACGCGCTCTTCGATCGGCTTCGAGATGTCGAAGTTGTCCATGAAATGCTTGACTCCCGCGGCCTCGCCTTCGGGAACGGTTTCCATCGTAAAACGAAAATTGTGATGCGCGCGATTGGCCATGCGCGCGCGCACGCGTTTGCGCGCATGGTCGCCATCGTCGTCCACAACGATCATGCCGGCGGGCATGATGTCGATCTCCTCGAGCTTGCGGCCGGCATCTCTGGTTCCTTCGGCGATGCGTTGGCGCGCCCAGTCGGTCACCGCTTTGTCAAAACCGGTGCCGAGAATGACGCCGTCACAGGTTCGGCCGGCGACGCGCAGCGTTTTCGGCCCCTCGGCGGAAATGTAAATCGGCACCGCCCGCCTGCCGGCTTTTAGCTTGACATTCCCGCCCGCTCGCTCTTTGCTCTGCGGCACTTCTATGCCGCGGTCGTGCAGCAGATCGCGAATCGTGCTCAGGCCTTTTTCGAATTCGGCAAGTTTCGTGGCGGTTCGCCCGAGACTATAGACCGGCCCGTCGCCGGTGCCCAGTCCGATGATCGCGCGGCCAGCGGAAATTTCATTGAGGGTTGCGAAGGAATTCGCCGTGATCGTCGGATCGCGGTAAACCATATTGGTCACCGCGGTGCTCAGCCGAATTTTAGTCGTGCTCGCCGCGCACATGGCGAGCGCCTGATACGGATCGACATTGTTCATGTGGCTGTCTGCGAAAAAGATCGCTTCAAAGCCGAGCTGCTCGGCGCGTACCGCTCGTTCCACTGCTTCGCGCACCGTGCGCGCCGAACCATGCAAACAAAAATTCATAATCTATTCATACTAGCGTTGGGCTCTTAATTCAAAACGTTCCAATCGTTCAACCGCCTTGCTCCGTCCAAGCGATCGCTTCGCGATCTCCGTTCAAACGATTTGAAAGGTTTGAACGTCTTGAATATCCTAATTCCCCGCTCCCATTCGGCGTTCATGCCAGCGCACGCAGGCGTGAATGGCCAGGCCGGAAATGATGAAGCAGACCAAACAAACCGCGAAGGACCATGCGTAAGTACCGTTGGTATCGAACAGGTAGCCGCCGATCCACGAGCCGAAGGCGCTGCCGAAACCGAAGCTGATCTCCAGGAAGCCGAAGATGAGCCCGATTTTGCGGCCGGAAAAAATATCGCCGATAACCGCGCCGTAGGTCGGGTTGCCGGCGCTGTGGCCGATGCCGTAGAGCGCGATGGTGAGATAAACCAGCCAGAGCGGCGCGTCGATGGTCATCGCGATCATGCCGGCGACGCCCAGCGCGGTGACGAGCGTGGCGACTCCGTAGGCTTTACTCCGACCGAGGCGATCCGAGAGCGAACCCCAAATTATAGTTGCGCCGATGCGAATAAAGCCGATCAGTCCGAAGTAAAAAGACGCCGCGAGCTTCTCGTAGCCGACGGCAACGAAGTGGGCGATGACGTGCGTGTTGATCAAAAACAACGCCGTGCCGAGCGCGAGATGACCGATGGTAATACACCAAAAGGGAAAGGATCGCGCGGCTTCCCCGAGCGTCCAATCGCGCTCGCCCGCGTGTTTCGTCGAGTGCCGGCCTGGATTCTGCGTCGGTGAAGATTCCTCATCACCATCGGGGAATTGACCGACGTCCTGCGGTGCGCGCCGCTGAAAGATCGCGTTCGCCGGTACCAGGATGAGTAGTAACAAGCCTCCCGTGAAGATGTACGTCCAACGCCAGCCGAAG
>Ga0079215_10000216_pt1 | contig 12306 bp, 9 predicted proteins | sample NCControl_FD_77004 | JGI IMG/M metagenome (GOLD analysis project Ga0079215, IMG submission 77004) | Agricultural soil microbial communities from Utah to study Nitrogen management - NC Control | ecosystem: Environmental > Terrestrial > Soil > Agricultural land | place: USA: Utah | collected...
AACGGCCACGCCCTGGTCGCCGACTTCGGCATCGCGCGCGCCCGGACCGAAGCAGGCCAGAACAAGTTGACGCAGACGGGCATGGCGGTCGGGACGCCCGTCTACATGAGCCCCGAGCAGGCCACTGGCGAGGCGGTCGGTCCGTCAGCGGACATCTACAGCCTGGGGTGCATGCTGTACGAGATGCTCGCCGGTGAGCCGCCGTTTAACGGGCCTAACGCGATGGCGATCATGGCCCGTCACGCGATGGAGGCGGTGCCCAGCGTCCGCATCATCCGGCCGGCGGTTCCCGAAGAAGTGGAGGAGGCCATCTTCCACGCGCTGGAGAAGAACGTCGCCGACCGGCCCAAGACCGCAGCCGAGTTCTGCGAAATCCTCGGCACCCCGTTAGGCGCGACGGCGACGCGGAAGGTGACGGGCCGGCACACGGCTCGGATGCGGGTTCCGACGGGTGCGCGGATGCAGGCGTACGTGACTGAAGAGGCAGAAGTCCCGAAGCCGGTTCCGCTGTACAAGCGGCCAGTCGTTATGGCGAGCGGCGTCCTGGCGCTGGTGGCTGCCAGCTGGATCGGATTCCTGAGTTTGAACGGGCGCTCGGCTAGTGCTGCAGCTGGAGCATCGTTGGCTCCCACCAGCGTTGCGGTGACATATTTCGAAGACCAGACAGGCGGCAATCTCGGTCACGTCGCCGACGGTATTACCGAAACACTCATCGATCAACTCAAGCCAGTTGGCGGCCTCAAGGTCCTTTCAAAGGATGCCGTCGCTCGATTTCGAGGAAAAGATGTCGACGTCGATTCTATTGCAGAAGCGCTGGAGGCGGGCACAGTAGTCACCGGCAGCGTCAGTGAGACTGGCAATCGCGTTCGTGTCAGCTTCAACATCTTCAACGGGAACAACGGAGCCTCGATCGAGTCGAAAGGCTTCAACCTGCCGGCCGATGACATTCTCAGCATCAACAAGACCGTTGCGGATTCCGTTGCCTTTTATCTGCGGGGCGCGGTAGGAAGGGTAGTCACTACGGCGGAACTCGAATCGGGCACACGCAACGCCAATGCGTTGACGGCGGTCCAACTCGCGAACAAGCAGCGTCGAGATGCACTCGAGGCCTTTGCGGCAGGCGACTCCGCCAGGACCTGGCAGCTCTTCGCGCAATCAGATTCGAACCTGGCTCGCGCCGAGGATCTCGACGAGAGGTGGGTGAAGCCAATCGCGCTTCGCGCACAATTGGCTCTCCTTGAGTTTCGCGCAGCGCGGACCGCCTTGCTGAAAGCTCCGTATGTCGAGCAGGGTCTCACACATGCCGAACGAGCCCTCAAACTCGACCCGCAGAATCTCGACGCGCGCGAAGCACGGGGGCAGTTGAAGAAAGCTCGTTGGGATCTCCAAGTTGTGAAGGGAGCCGAGGCGGACAAATTGCTCGAGGACGCGCGCGCGGACCTGGACTTCGTTACTCAACGGGATCAGACCCGCCCCCAGGCGTTGGTAGCATTGAGCGCCGTTCAGACGCAACTCAAGCAACCGACGGATGCTTATGTGTCCGCTGTAGCCGCGTACCGCCAGGATGCCTTCTTCTCCGGCGTGGAAGACAATCTCGTCACATTGTTCCAGACGTCGTTCAATCGCGAAGAGTTCGCACAGGCCCACGATTGGTGCGTCGATGAGGGGTATCGCCGCTTCCCGACCAACTGGCGATTCGTCGCCTGCCAGCTGAACATGCGGGTAACCCCTAACGACACCACGTCAGTCGATTCAGCGTGGAAGGAGCTCGAGACTCTTCAACGCCTCTTACCGGCGAACGTGGCCGTGAAAGAGTTCCAATATCGTCGGAACAAGATGTGGGTAGCTGCGACGATCGCGAAGAAGGGACTTCGGGACTCAGTTGCGAAGGTAGTGGAAAGTGCCCGCACCAAAGACAAGGCGATTGACCCCAATGGGAACCTGCTGACAGCCGAGGCTCTGGTTCGCCTCAGGCTTGGGACCGCGTTGGATACGGCAGCGGCCTTCGAGCTTCTGAAGGAGTACGTGGTCACGCAGCCAGAGCATGGAAGGGGGTTCCTCGAGACAGGAATGTGGTACTGGAGAGCCCTCCGGCAGGACGACCGTTGGAACAGCTTCCTTCGGCGCGCCGCCGCGGGGAGCTAGTCTCCCGAAGTCCGTTGTTAGGGACCGGTGAGACGCCTTGTCCCAGACCTCAGCCGGTCTGGTTTGGAACGCAAAAGGAACGCTCGCCGCTACGCGGCCGAAACGAAGTAGGAACGACACCCTGGTAGGCTTGGGGCGGCAAGTCGGGAACCGGGCGATGGCCTTCAGTACTAGTTGCGCAGTAGTCGCCGGAGAAACTCGACCTTACCGAACGGAACCGAACCCGATATCCTTGAGGGTCGTTTTTGGAAATGCCATCCCCCCGCAGTTTTTGCACTCCAGGAGCTAGATAATGCGTCGTTCATTTCTCGCCGGAATCGGCGCCCTCGCGGTGTTTGTTGTCGCCGCGTGTTCACCAGACCAGTCGCAGCAGGAGCCACTGGCTCCGACGGTCCCATCGCTCGCCCCAGGTGGTGGCGGTTCGGCGCTATGTGCAGGCAGCCTGCTTTCTGACATTTCAAAGCAGCAAAAGGCGTTGTTCACTGGCGTCCAAGTAGCGATTCTCGACCCACTGTTGACGACGATCAAGAACGAGTGCCCGACGTCCGCACCGTCGTCGACGCTGATGACGTATATCCAGCGCGTGATCGATTATCGGAAGGATGGTAAGCTGAATCCCCTCGTCGATCCCAGCGTCGCTCGCGCAAATGCCTTGGTCAAACTGTGGAGTGATGTGACCACGTATGCCATGACTAAGGACCCGCTCACGACGAGCGACGACCCGCTCGTCCGACAGCACACGGTGCTGCTGACTGGTTCGCTCGTCCCCAATGCGCCTGGCACTCGCGGTGGTGGAGCCGCAGTACTCGATCCAAATGCCGATCTCGAGATGTTCACGTTCGACAATCAAGCCGGGGTCCAGATTTCTGGAAGTCAGGTGCAACCAGTTGGCCCCCACCTTTACACACTGAATCCATCGGGCTGCCCGAATGCGACCCTCCGGCAGGCGAGTGTTGCTTGCTATGATGTGGAGGTTTATCCAGCCGTCAGCGTTGCTTTTGATCCGGCGTTCAGCGTGGGAATGTGCGTTCGGGGAGGGGGCGGTACTGCCAACACTTCAATCAGTCACGAGAAAACGGCCACCTTTACCGAACTCCTGCCACCTGGAAACTTGTTCCCTTGGAGTGGCAGCGGTGTCACCTGCCATACGACCCATCCCCTCTTGGTCAACTCCTGGCTGGGTCGCGAAGCTGGGCCGTTAGGCAGGGCGTTGGCCAAAGCCATCGACTATCTCCGCCCGCAGCCACTCTTTGCGGATGATGCTGGCGAGAGCGGCCTGGGTCTTTTCTTTAGTCCCTTCGGTGGCGTCCACACTGTCGCCTTTGCGGATAGCTTCAGCGTAAATCCTCTCGGAACGTTCGCGAACGGCGCGACTCCGGTGGTTGGAAGCCCATGGACCGTCGTCATTGAGCACCCCGGTAGCGCCGAAATCCAAAACGCGCTCGGCGACCTCTCAGGCAAAGTGCTTGTGATCAGCCAGGCGCTCGGGAATTGCGACGATTGTCCCGAGATGAGTGTGCTTGCCACCCGCGACATCGTGGACGCGGATGACGATGATGGTAGCTATGAGATCTATTGGAGCTCCGTCCAAACCAAGTCGAGTGTCAAGGAAGCGCCGTTCGTGGTTCAATCGGCGACCGGTGTCGAAATTGCTCGCCTGTCGTACGTAACTCAGTCGAGCGTAAATCGGCTCATGTACAATGGTCAGGAAGTTGGTAGTGGTTGGACGCGCAACGTTGCTCAACACTTCCGCATCACCGTGAACCTCACGACGTCCGCCGGTCCTACTTTTACCACCACATTGGCAATCAGAAATTCGGCCGGAGCTTACATCAACGTCGCCGGGCCAGTCGCATTCACGAATTCCGCGACATCGGTCGCCAAATTTGGTTATGTCCTTTCGGGCATCGATGCCGGCGTTATTGGCGTGGACAACCTCCTAATGCGGCGGCTCACCGACAACCCGTAATCTTGCCAGTAAAGCTGTGATGACTTTGGGCCCCGGCACTCAACAGTGCCGGGGCGCAGTTTTTTCATAGCATCGCCATAGCGGAATCTCAGGCACGGGCTGCACAATTCGGCTTGGCGCGATCCCTCAAAAGGGGATAGACCGTTTGCACAATTGGACACCGACGATGAGACTCTCTGCCGCGATTTCCCTTCTTTCCCTGCTGGCCGCGATTCCGCTTTCGCTGAAGGCACAGGCGACCAACAGATCTTCACTCGCCGCACCATCCGTCGACCGCCCGGGCCGAGATCCGAAGCAGCCGATCGATGAGCAGTACACGAAAAAGATCCTCGAATACACGACCGAGAAGTTCTTCCTCTCGCCGCTAGTCGATTACCTGCCGGCGTCGCGTACGGTGCCGACCCCGAAGGTCGTATTAGGCGACATCGCCGGTGCGCCTAACAAGTTGCCGTACTCCAAGGAAGTGTACGACTACATGCGACGACTCGACGCAGCGAGTCCGCGCGTCCGCGTCTATACCATCGGCCAGACCGAGGAAGGGCGCGAGATGATCGCGGTGGCCGTGGCCAGCGAAGCCCTGATGAACCGGCTGGACGAGAACAAGGCGAACCTCGCCAAGCTCGCCGACCCGCGCACGATCAACATGAACGACGCCGAGGCGGCACGGATCGCCGCGACGGCAGCGCCTGTGTACTACATCACCGGCACGATCCACTCGCCGGAAGCCGGCGCGCCGACCGCGCTGATGGAGCTCGCCTACCGCCTCGCTGTCGACGAGAGCCCATACATCAAGCACATCCGCGACAACCTGATCACGCTCATTACGCCAATCATCGAAGTGGACGGTCGCGATCGCCAGGTCGACATCTTCAACTGGCACATGCAGTACCCGGACCGCACCTGGCCCAACCTGGTCTACTGGGGCAAATACGTCGCGCACGACAACAACCGTGACGCGATGGGGGTGACGCTCAAGCTCACCGAAAACGTCCTCAACACCTACGTCGACTGGAAGGCGCAGGTCCTGCACGACCTGCACGAATCGGTGCCGTACCTCTACGACAACACGATCGGCGACGGGCCGTACAACGCATGGGTCGACCCGCTGCTCACCAATGAGTGGCACATGATCGGCTGGAACAACGTCCAGGAGATGACGCGGTTAGGCATGCCGGGGGTATTCGCGTTCGGGGCTTTCGACACCTGGTCGCCCGGTTATCTGATGTTCATCGCGGCCACGCATAACGGGATCAGCCGGCTGTACGAGACGTTCGGCAACGGTGGCAGTGCGGAGACGCTCGAACGGACGTTGTCTGAGGCTCAGACTTCGCGTACATGGTTTCGGCAGAATCCGCCTTTGCCGCGCGTGAAGTGGTCACTCCGGAACAACAACAACTATGAGCAGACCGGCGTGCTCGTCTCGCTCAACTACTTCGCCACCAACAAGCGGCTCTTCCTGCAGAACTTCTATGAGAAGAGCAAGCGGTCGATCCTGAAGGCGAAGACCGAGGGTCCGGCAGCGTACATCCTTCCGGCAGACGATCGCCGCCTTGGCGCTCAAGCCGAGTTGCTCAAGATCATGCAGAAGCAGCGCGTTGAGATCTCGAGAGCGACGGCTGCGTTCACGGTCTTAGTGCCCCGTCGGGGCGGGCCGGCGGGCAATCGGGCAGGCGGGCAGACGGACACCACCGCGCGTCGCGACACCAGCGCCGCGCCACGAGTCACGGGTGCCGTCTCACGAGAGTTCCCCGCCGGATCCTACATCATCCGAATGGACCAGCCGTACTCGCGCATCGCCGACGCCCTGCTCGACTACCAGTACTGGGCGCCTAACGATCCCCAGACCAACCCCTACGACGACACCGGGTGGACGTTCCCCGAAGGGTTTGCCACGCAGGCCATTCGTATCACCGATACCACCGTCCTGAAGGTTCCGGTGCAAGCCGTGACGGGGCCTATCGTGGCACCGGGCGGCGTCACGGGCACCGGCGACGTTTTCCTCATCAACGCTAACGGCGACAACGCGCTGACGACACTCCGCTATCGCCTTCGTCAGGCAGACTTCCAGGCCGCCGAAGAGCCGTTCGAATCAGGCGGGCAGCGTTATGCGCGCGGGTCCTTCATCATCCGCGGCGTGGCGTCGAACATCATGGACGTAGCGGCAAAGGACCTTGGCCTCAAGGTGGCGGCGACGGGGTCCGCGCCGACGGTGAAGACACATCCGGTTCGCGCCGCTCGCGTCGCGCTCATGCACACCTGGGCCAGCACGCAGACCGAAGGGTGGTGGCGGATCGCGTTGGACAACCTGCAGATCCCGTACGAGTACATCAGCACGCAGGAGGCGTCACGCGACGCGAACCTGCGGGCCAAATACGACGTGATCCTCTTCCCACCGGGCGGGGGCAACGCACAGTCCATCGTGCAGGGCCTCCCGATGTGGCGGAATCCCATGCCGTGGAAACAATCGGAAGAGACGCCTAACATCGGCACGTACGCCCAGACCGACGACATCCGCCCGGGGCTGGGCTGGAGCGGCCTCGCGAATCTCGAGACATTCGTGAAGCAGGGCGGCGTGCTGGTTGCGGTGGAGAACACGGCGCAGTTCGCAATCACGTTCGGCTACACGCAGGGCGTGACCATGACCACGCCAACGGGGAACGTGGTGGTCGGTTCCCTGCTCCGTTCACGCCTTGTTGATGATGCCAGTCCGATCGCCTACGGCATCAAGGACAGCCTGACGGTCTACAGCAGTGGCGGTGAAAGCTTCAGTGTCGGCGTCACGCGCGGTGGTGGCCGAGCGGGTGGTGGAGGTCCAGCCCAGCGCGCGACCGGCCGTGGAACGCCGGACGACGTGGACGTTGTGCAGGGTCGGCCGGCGATGGAGGAGCGTTTCGCGCTTCCACCACGTGTCACCGTCCAGCCATGGCAGACCGGTCCGGTGACCGATGACATGTTGCGTAACCCGACGCAGCTCATTCCTCCCGAACAGCGCCCGCGTGTCATCCTGCGATTCAGCGAACAGCGCGACCTGCTTGTGTCGGGGCTGCTCAATGGCGGCGGAAACATCGCCCAGCGGCCGGTCGTTGTGGATGTTCCGGTGGAGCGCGGTCACGTCGTCCTCTTTGCGAACAATCCGCTCTGGCGCGGATCGACGATCGGCACATACGGGCTCGTGTTCAACACCATCATGCACTTCGACAACCTTGGCGCTGGGAGAAAACTCGACGAGAAATAACGTGCCCGAACGATCTCTCATTCCTGACCACGTTCCCGACTGGCTCGACCGAACGGAGTACCCGTTCACCTCGAGGTGGGTAGACCTCCGGGACGGTCGCATGCACTTCATCGACGAGGGCAAGGGACCACCGGCGCTCTTCGTCCATGGGACGCCGACCTGGTCGTTCGAATATCGGCACGTGATCCGGGCCGCGATGAACTCGTCGCGGTGCATCGCGCCAGACCATCTCGGTTTTGGCCTCTCTGAGCGTCCGCGTCAGGCATCGTACACACCGGAAGCGCACGCCCAGCGATTGCGTGAGTTTGTCGACGTGTTAGGGCTCGATCGTTTCTCGCTGGTCGTACACGACTACGGCGGCCCGATCGGCCTGCCGCTCGCGCTGGTTGGACGCGTCAATCGGCTCGTTATGCTCAACACCTGGATGTGGCCGTTCGACGACGACAAGGAAATGGTGAACCGGGCCCGGCTCGTGCAGGGCGCGTTCGGGCGCTGGATGTACCGTCACCTGAATGCGTCGCTCAAGATCCTGATGCCGTCCGCCTACTCGCAGCGCTCGCGCCTGACGAGGAGCGTTCACCAGCAATATCTCGCGCCGTTCCGGAACAAGGACGATCGCGTGCTGGTCCTCTGGCCCCTGGCGTATGCGATCCTCGGGTCCAGCCCGTTCTATCGGGAGCTGTACTCGCGGATCGAGGCATTACGCCCGATCCCGACGTCGATCATCTGGGGACTGAAGGACACCGCCTTCCGCCCGCACCTGCTCGAACGATGGAGAACTGAGCTGCCTGAAGCGAGTGTGCTCGCGCTGGACAACGCCGGCCACTGGCCGCACGAAGAGGCGCCGTCGGAAGTCGCCGAAGCGATCGCGGAGTTCCTCGCTTCAGCCGTGGCGTGACGGCAGCGAATCCCGCGGTCGCGCTTGCGTCTGGATAGAATTCTCAGGCCTATCGACTTCAGCGCGCGTTCTGACTGGAGGATTCACATGCGCCACCTTTTCTGTCTGCTTCTGCCCGCGCTTCTCGCTGATTGTCAACGCGCAGAGGCGCCTCCGCCTGCATCGTCTGTGACACCCCTGCAAGTTGACGCGCGTCAGCTGCGATCGCTCCTGTGGCTCGAAGGCATGTGGCGCGGAACGCAGTCCGATACGGCGCCATTTTTCGAGCGCTATCGTTTCATGGATGACAGTACTATCGGCACCTGGACATACGCCGATTCGCTCGCCACCCAGGTAGTCGATAGCGGGTCGATCCGGTTGCGCAGCGGCATCGTCACTTCCGGTGATTCGGCGAGAGGGTATGTGCTGACTGCTCTCGATTCATCGTCCGCACACTTCGAGCCGAGAGGTGCAGCCGTCAACGCGTTCACATGGCGGCGGATGAGTGAGAGTTCCTGGAGCGCTACCCTCACGTGGCGCGATGCAGCCGGGCAACCCATAGAGCGTGCCTACGTGATGCGACTGCTCAGTCGCTAGCGCGCGGGTACAGCGGGGTCAGACTCGAACTCGACGGGAAAGGGACGGCGCGCTCCCGTACGCGTGGGCCGGGGCCGCGCTGATCCCGGCCAGCGCGCCGATGCAACCGGTGGACATGTCAACCGCCAAGGAGATCTCCTTCTGGGCGCGCGGCGACGGCAAGGTCTATCGCGTGATGCTGTTCGCGCAGAGCAAGGGCATGACGCCCATGATACGCACCTTCCAGTCGACGACGGAGTGGAAGGAGCATACAATCCCGCTGGCGGCCTTCGGTACCGAAGGAAAGGATGTCGTTATGCTGATCATTGCCGCGGGACCCGCAACCGGTGCATTCGAACTCTTCGTGGACGGTGTGAAGCTCAGGTAGCGGGCAGCTAACGCTTCGCACGGACGCGATGGCGCCGGCGCGTCTACCGCGCGTAGGCCGACCTTCCCTTAACGACCGGCGAGGATCAGCACACCGGCAGCCAGTGCCAACACGGCCATGATAGTGCCGAGTCCCTCGATGCTCAGATTGAGAAGGGCAACAAGACCAGTGATGATGAGCCAGATACCCAACAGGAGCATACCAAGGTTTTTGTTCAGTCGAACTGGACCCGTTGCGATCATGAGTGACTCCGTGTGAGGTGGCTCATTCCAGGACCGGCATCCGCAGTGCGACCAACCATAGCGCGCAAGCTCTATTCAGACAACATCTCCATCCGGGTGCTCGGGACAGTTGTGTGCCTCCTCGTGGTCAGTGGATGCGCTGGCCGACCGTCCTCCAACACGGATCGCGTGCAGAGAGCCGGATCTTACGAGGTCTACGCCGTGCGCTATGGCACCCTGGCGCAATTCCCCGTGGCATCACTTATCGCCGGCGCCGACCCTGCGCGGCGAATGGACATCGCGCTGATGATCTGGCTGATCCGTCCGCCGAACGGCAGCCGAACAGTCCTGATGGACGCCGGATTCTACAGGGAAAAGTTCGTGACTCGATGGAAACCAATCGACTACGTACGCCCCTCCGTTGCTCTGGAACGGTTAGGCGTCCGCCCTGAGCACATCACTGACATCATTGTCTCGCACGTGCACTGGGATCACCTCGACGGAGCAGACCTCTTCCCCAATGCACGGATCTGGATCCAGCGCGGTGAATACGAGCATCACATCGACAGTGCCGGGCGCCCGCGCCGAAGCACGATTGACTCGCTCGACGCCCGGATGCTCGCCGACTTGCACCGCGCCGGCCGGGTGCAGCTCGTGGATGGCGATTCGGTTGAGATCCTGCCGGGGATTCGTGTCTTCACCGGTGGCAAGCACACGTTTGCGTCGCAATACGCGACCGTGTCGACCGCGTCAGGCACCGTCGTCCTCGCGTCCGACAACGCTTACCTGTACGATAACTTCGATCGCCGCCGACCGATCGCACAGACGCTGGACTCCTTGAGCAACCTCGCCGCGCAGCAGCGGATGCTCGGCCTGGCCGGAGATATCAGTCGCGTCGTGCCGGGGCACGACCCCGCGGTGTTTTCACGCTTCCCGGCACCAGGCGGAGGCGTCGCGCGAATCCGCTGACGTCACGCGACGATGCTCTCGCCGTCGCTCCGTTGCCCGAGCCAGCACTGGCCATTCGCTCCGTACGCCGTCCTGCGCCATAACCACGCGAACGGCCCAGTTTACCTGACAGGCTGGCGCCAAATCGTCGCTCAATCACGTCGGACGATCGCTTCGTCGCGCCTTCGTGGACTGGAGGCCGGATTTTCCTGACGGGTCCAGGCTATTTCGAGAACCACGCCACGACACGCTCGAGCCCGTGCTGATCGCCGGCGTCGAACATGGACGGATGCTCGGAGTCGACGTCGAGAACAGCGATCAACTCGTCCCCGCGATTGCTCACGGGAATCACGATCTCGGATCGGGCCCGCGCGTCGCAGGTGATGTGACCCGGGAAGAGGTTCACGTCAGGCACGATGATCGTGCGACGATCCGACGCCGCAGTGCCACAAACTCCTTTCCCGAAGGCGATGTCCAGGCAACCCACCGAGCCCTGGTACGGCCCAACGCGCAGTAACCCGGGTGACACCACGCGATAGAAGCCCGTCCAGAGGAAGCCGAAGCCGTTATGCAGCACGGAGGCCATCGTGGCCATGGCCGCGACCGGATCGTCGACGCCGTCGAGCAGGCTATCGATAGCCTCGCCAGCCTGTCGATAGGCGTCAGCCTTCGGGATATGCTTGAAGTCAAAGAGGGATTCTGCCATTACCGGAGTCTAGCATGATCCTCACATCGAGTGCATTCACGAACGGGGGAGCGCTCCCGGCCCGCTACACGTGCGATGGCGACGATGTCTCGCCACCGTTGCGCTGGTCGGGCACGCCCGACGGGACCAGATCGCTTGTGCTGATTATCGATGACCCCGACGCACCGGATCCGGCGGCACCCAAACGCGTCTGGGTTCACTGGGTGCTCTACAATCTTTCCGCCTCGCTCGGAGAAATTCCCGAAGGCGCTTCAGCAGAGACGCTTGGGTCCCGCGTCCGCACGGCGCTCAACGATTCAGATGATCCAGGCTATGGCGGCCCGTGCCCTCCGATCGGACGACACCGCTACTTCCATAAACTGTTTGCGCTTGATACCGAGTTGCCCGACCTCGGGCCACGCGCAAAACGAAGTGATGTGGAGAACGCGATGGCTGGTCACGTCCTCGCGGAGGCGTCGCTGATGGCGACCTACGAGCGACGGTCAGAAAGGTAAGCCTGCTACAGGAGCCCCACCGTGAAGGCGAGGTCACCGCCGCTGGCGACGTCAGCACCGCGGACCGCCGGACCCCGGCGACCGTGAAGGCATCAGCCATGGCCACCGAGCTCCGGCTCGTGGTCAAGGTCTCACGCGCCGATCAAGGAACTCACGAACTGATGCGCTCACTTCGCTCACTTCGTCGGAAATCGCGGTGCCGGCGCGGGTTACTCGCCTTATCGCCGAATCATGGGCTGCCAGAAACCCGAGAGTGGTGAAATGGGAGTGATGAAGGCTCCTGGTCGACTGCAGCGTTAGGCGGTGCACGTCGAGGGTGGTGAGAAGCGAGAAATCAGGCGACATGAACGAATCCAGTCTTTCATAGACGTGCAATATGGCCGGAAGTCGGGTCTTCGCATCGAACGATGGCGCTGCTCGGAGCTCGTCGATGCCAACCGCCGTGCCGATACCGCCGTCGAGACTGACAATGGCCAGGACGGATGGCTTGCGCATGCTGTAAAGCAATGCGGCACGCGCGCCGAAACTGTGGGCGACCAGGGCGGCGCCGTCATGGCGAATCTTCGCCAAGCGCCTGGCGATCGCTTCTGCCTCTCCGAGTGCATCAGCCTGCAGTTCGGCGAATTCAGCCATCTCTTCCATCGCACGCATTGGCCGCGCCACCATCGGGGAAGGCACACTGACCACGACGTACCCGTTGCTCGCCAGATATTCGGAAAGGATGGCCTGGTCGATAGCATTCTGCCC
>Ga0079215_10000219_pt1 | contig 12260 bp, 10 predicted proteins | sample NCControl_FD_77004 | JGI IMG/M metagenome (GOLD analysis project Ga0079215, IMG submission 77004) | Agricultural soil microbial communities from Utah to study Nitrogen management - NC Control | ecosystem: Environmental > Terrestrial > Soil > Agricultural land | place: USA: Utah | collected...
CAACTGCGACGTGCGGTTTCGCCGATGTCTTTGCCGTTGGTATCGCCGTCGTAGTGCCCGCGGACGCCGTAGGTTGCAGTGTAGAATACAGCCGAGCTTGCCTGTGTTGCGGCACAGGTGACGAGTTTGTAGGGAACATGAATGATCGAGAGCAACACGCTGCCTAGAACAAACACGCCATTGTCTTCTTGCCCGCTGGATTGTGCGCGAGCGGTGGCCGGTGCCAGAATTGCGGCAGCCAAGATAGTTATCGAGAGTACAGAAATTAGTTTTTGTTTCATCGCCATATCCTTTCTCGGATCATGATTCATGAACGTGCATATTGTGTGCGAGAACGAATATTAAGTCAAGTTGAACCCAAGGTTGGCTCGAGGAGCTATCTTAGCATTAGGCATTTGAGTTGTAACTTTGAACCACCGACGACGTATTGTCACCGGCTGCCTGGGTGAGGAAAGTCGACGAATTGGAAGCGTCGGGAGGCTGCAGCAAGAATTTCGTCGTTGCGTCTGCCGGGACGGGGCGGCAAAAATAGTACCCTTGGCCGTCGTCGCATTGAAATGTCGTAAGCATTTTTTTAGCCGTGGCTGTTTCGACCCCTTCGGCGACAACTTTCAAGCCGAGATTATGACCTAGATCAATGATGGATTTGACGATTACGGAGCTATCGTGATCGGCCTCAAGGTTTTGCACGAATGATTTATCTATTTTGATGCAGGATACCGGCAGCTTCGTGAGATAAGCGAAGGATGAATATCCCGTCCCGAAATCATCGATGGCGAATCTCACGCCGAGTTGGCGGATCTGATTGAGCGTCCGTATGACTCGCTCGGGATCGCTCATGATACTTGTCTCGGTGATCTCCAGTTCCAAATGTCTTGGCGACACCCCTGTATCACGGAGCAACGCTTCGATTTGGTCCGGGAGTTCCTGTGCTTCGAGATTCCACATCGTAAGATTGACCGCTACATCGATATCCAAACCCATCTTGCGCCACTGCCTGCATTGGATAAGCGACTGCTGAAGAACCCATAGGGTCAACGGAATGATTAAACCCGTACGTTCAGCTACCGGTATGAACTGATCAGGTAGGATGATTCCATGCTCCGGATGCTGCCAACGAAGCAATGTCTCGACTCCGGTTACGCGACCCTTTGAAAGATCGACCTTCGGCTGAAACGTGAGAAACAATTGATCCCCAACAATGGCTTGGCGTAACTCGCTCATCCATTGACGAGCGCTGAAGAGATTGCGAGAGCGCGATACATGAGTGGTCTGAGGATTTCCATTGCCTGCGGCTGATCCCAGATCAACTTCCGCATATTCAATGAGACTTTCGACGCTGTCGCCGTTTTCTGGAAATAGCGCTCGGCCTACTCGCGGTTCCAGCGCAATAGCCTTGTCGTTAATCTGTAGCGCATCGTCTAGCCTCGCCAACAATCGATTGGTAACCAAATCCAAGTCCTGAGGGCCTTGGACCGATTGTAGCAGCACCGCTAAATGGCCGTTGCTCAGGACAGCAACCGAGTCTGACTCGCGCAGGCCACTTCTTAGCCGCATCAAGACCGTGTTTTGAAAACCCAGCAGGTCCCCATCACAAAGGCTCAAGGCGCCTGTCGAGGTTTCGAAGGAGAAAACGAGCACAGCGACTTGGGGCAAGCTGTTCTTGGCCGACCGTATGGCTTGACGCACGCGCACTTCGAATTCTGAATTGCCAGCGCTTTCGATAGGGCTATTTTCCATTGATGCGTTGTTTTGGAAAGCAGATGTCGTAATTTCTTTTTTCTGACTGTTTCAAAGGCAGAGTCCGAGCCGCGAGCACTCACTCAATGCGACTAAAACTCAGGGCCATTCGGTTTACCCGAGAGCAATGGATATGCCAGTGTCCGATCTTGAGCTTTTAGGTAGTTAGTAAAACTCAGGTCGCGCCATCGAAGCACGGAACGGCAAAACCGACAAGCATAAAGACAGAATTGTCAGACTACATTCCGAGCAATGTTCGATTCCGCTCCGAGAGGGAGAGCGTTGACGCACCGACGTGGCAAGTCTTGTCAACCAGTGGAGAGCCAATCATGACTAAAGTGTCATTCATTGTCCCTTGGAAGAGAAGCGAGCCAAGTCTTGTGGATGCCATCTCAATCATTTCTTTGGCAGGGTGACAGAAGCATACTTTTGTAATAACGAGGCGTGTGCCGGGACATTCTTGAGAAATAGGGTTGCTGTCTTATCCGAATAAATGGGCTGCCAATCCTTTTGCTCTTGCAGCGCGGCTGTCAAGGGCGAGTCGGTGTCAAATAACACCCATGTAATATTGTATTTCTCAATAACGTCCTTCCATCCGCGCTGGGCACTCGCGACGCGTAGATAATCGCTTCCGTATTTTTCGCCGTACATATCAGAGCGTCCGTCTGCAAAAACGCGGTAAGCCGGCCAAGCGGTGAATATTAAATAGTCGCCGAATTCATCATTATTAAACATGTTACCCGTCACTGGTTCTTTCTTGAGAAAATTTACTGCTGCCACGGGGAATTTTTTCTCGCTGAATCCGTACTGAATCGTGCCTGCCATCCCTAGGCTGACGATCAAGATTACACCGGCAAAGGGCCAGAGATATCTACTCCCATTGGTTTCAATCGCCAACAAGTTCGCAACTCGCAGCTGGTAGTTCCGGAAGTATCGATCGGGAAAGCCGCGCAGTATGCGTTCCAGACTTCTCAACAGTATCGGCGCTACGACGATGGCGAACAGTGACACATGGCGTGCCGAATAGAGGGCCATGTAGGACAACAACAAGACCAACGTTGCTTCGATGAGATTGAGCGCGGAGCGAGACAATGCCAATGCGCCGATGGTAGCCAATAACATGTACTTGAAGGGCAAAACTTCATGAAAGTTTGGCGATAAGAACTCAGTTACCCGGTCCATGATGAAACGGTCTGATGTGAGACGAAATGGAAACCAAAGGATTTCCGCCCCGTATGGATTGATCAAGCAAACTGCAAATGTTGCGATAAACGCAATCGCAAGCCTTTTGGCCTTGTCGATGTGCTCTAGAGATTTTGAACCGTTGACCAGCGCGAAAAAAATATTACCACTGAGATAAATGGCTAAAAAGACTAGGCCGATCATGAAGCCGCCGTGTAGATTGACCCACGCAAGCATGAGAAACGGTAAATAGATCAAAGTCCTGTGGTTTCGATACTGAAACCGGTCGAGGCAGTGGCACCAAATGACTGTGAACAGCAATGAAAAGGCATGAGGACGAGCAAGCCAATGGCTTGAGGATGCGGCGGTCGCGAGCAAAGTGACGATAGCACATAAGAGAACGTCATTGGATCTGCTCCGCAGTGATTGATAAAGCAGCCAGTGCGTGAAGGCGAGCAAGACTCCAAAGAAGATGACAATTCCGGTCAACCCGAGCAGACCGAACACAGTTGCCATGACTATTTCGGATAACCATTCATGTGCCGTCCACGGGAGGGGTGGGTGGTGAAAGGAATAGGGATCCCATTTCGGCACTTGCCAGGATTGCAGAATGAGCTCGCCGGTACGAATATGATAGCCCGTATCGCCGTCGCCGAGCAGCCCTTGCCCGGAAATAATGGCAAGGACAAAAAGCAGTGAGAGAAAAATTATATCGCCGATGGAGGGTAATGCTATAGGTCTCGCAAGACGAGTTCCGGCCAAGGCTGCGTCTTCAGTCATTACGCGTTAAGCCAAGTTCGGTAGATTGCGCAACAGCACGAACCGATTGCGGCCGACGGTCTATGCGGCCTTTTGTTCCTGCGATCCTGTTTGCGAGGCTACGATCGAGTGAGACTCTGCGGCGGAGCGGAACTTTGCCCATCCGAACAACCATTTGGCTCGCGATTTTTGTTTGTCATAGTTTTGCGGAAGAACGATGCGGAACGTGGAACCTCTGCCGAGCTCGCTCCTTACACTGATCGTGCCGCCAATCTGTTCGAGATGCTTTTTAACGATGCTGAGACCCAAGCCAATGCCGCCACGGGAGTTTTCCGAAGATGTTTTGTGTACCTGCATAAATGGCTCGAAAATACTCGCCAGATGAGTCTCGGATATACCCATGCCGCTATCTTCAACCTCGACCATGATCGAATTAGTCGGTATCTTTCCAGTGCGCACCGTCACCGAGCCTTTATCGGTATACTTCACCGCGTTCTGCAAGAGATTGCTGATCACTTCTTTCAAACGGGTTGCATCGCTTCGGACAAGAACGGAATCCCGGTGGATTTCCCAGAGGAGTTCGAGGCCCTTTTGTCGGCAGAGAAACTCGAAAGTGTCTTTTAGATCGCCGAGAACTTTTGTCAGATTGAGTTCTTCGACGCGAATCGGCTGCTTGCCCGCCTCCAGGCGCGAATAGATCAGAATTTGATCGATCATGTTCTTGAGGTGGGTCGATTGTTTAGCCACCACTTGAAGAATTTCCTGGTGTTTCGCTTCTATTTCTCCGTAGAGGCCATCGGTGATGCACTCGATGTAGCCGATAATGACGGCCAATGGCGTGCGCAGTTCGTGAGAAACCTGATTTAGAAACTCCGATTTCAGTTTGGCAAGATTTTCCGCTTTTTCCTTTTCCTGCTTGAGCAGCTCCAATTGCGCATCGGTTTTACCTCTAGAAGACGAGGCGCTACCAATCGCCAACCCCATCATCAAAATGCCGAAGCCGGCAATCGCGCCGTACACGAAAAGTTCTTTATTGTCTCCGAGCAAAGAATCGAGACGGTCGCCCAAAGCTTCTTCCTTGCGCGATGACTTTGCCGCCTGCCGTGACGAGTTGGCTGCATCGCGCGTCTGAGCGACTCGGAGGCGGGACCCCCACAAAATGCTACTCTCGGTCGCAAACAAGTTGGCTCCCTCGGTTATCGCCAAGCAGACGAAAGCCGCAACAATGAAGTGCCGTCTCAACATTTCACTCGGGATGGGCGGAAGGCGGATGAAGTTCGCTAGTTTTTTTTTCGGGCTGCCAGATCTCAATTCGATCCTTGCCGGAATTCTTTGCGACATACAGCGCTCTATCGGCGTCGTCCACCAGTTCCCGCCACTCGGAGTAAAATCGCGCTGACGTGGAGCTGACTCCAATGCTTACCGTAAGTGCAAAGGGCCGCGTTGTCGTGCCGAACGAGCAAGTGCGAATCGATTCGTGGATTTTGCCGGCGACTTGCAAGGCGTTGTCCTGATCGGTCTCGGGTAAAATCAGAACGAACTCTTCGCCGCCGTACCTGGAGGGAAAGTCGCTTTGCCGCGTTCGCTCGCGAAAGGTTTCAGAAATTCTAACAAGAGCTGCGTCGCCGCCATGGTGGCCATAGGTGTCATTGATCATCTTGAAGTTGTCGATGTCCAAAATCAATACAGATAACGGGTTGTGATAACGTTTGGAACGCTCGAACTCTTCGTTGATTTTTTTCTCAAAGGCGCGGCGATTGAAAAGCCCGGTAAGAGAATCGACCTGTGTTTGGTACTCGAGATGTTGCTGGTATTGGACTACGCGAGAGCCCACTCTTATGCGTGCCAATAGTTCCGAAAAGGAAAAAGGTTTGGTGATGTAATCGTCAGCTCCAAGGTCGAGGCCGCGGACGCGATCGCCCTCCTGGATTCTTGCCGTGATCAGGATCAAGTAGATGCTTTTGAGCGTCGAGTTGCCGCGGATTCGCTTTATCAGTTCGAAGCCATCCATTTTTGGCATCATTATATCGGAAAGCGCGATTTGGACGTTTTCGGTTTCGAGCTTTTCCAGCGCTTCCAATCCATTGGAGGCTGTAATCACACGATAGCCCTCGCGTTGTAGCACGATCGCCAGCAAGTCTCGCTGGTCCGGATGATCCTCAATAACAAGAACTGTTAGCGGAGAGTTGTCCTTCTGATCGTTGATCATTTTCTTTCCTTAACTGAGCCGGCGCGGATCGGTGAATCGTACCCGAACTAAAGGTGGAGTGTAAAGTCCAAATCAAATTGTTGCTTTGTCACCAAGCAAAATGTGTACCCCAATGGCAACGGGCTGAAGCCCGGAGACCGCTCGGTCAGTGCTCCGCGGGCAAGTATGCCCGCGGAGCACTAGGAAAACTCAGCAAGATCAAGACGCTCTATATCGCGATTTCTTCAATCGAGCGCGCTCACTACCTTACAAGCCTCCGGCGACTGCAACAGTTGCTGTGCAATTTGTGACAGCAAGTTCAGCTGCGGCTGTCATATTTGTCAAGTTACGAAGGTTATGCTGCCTCGTATAATGGGTAATTATATGAAATTTCAGGGGTCTTCATTCTGGCATATATTCTGCTGTAGTTCCGGCGCGTACGCTTGATTGATGAGATTCCAAAACATAGCTCAAAATGAGAAAGGGGGTGAATGATTCATGGAGCTTCTAAAGCGATTGTTAGTAGAGGAGGATGGTCAAGGTTTGGTCGAATATACTTTGATCGTTGTGCTTGTTGCGTTGGTCTTCTGGGTTGCCATTAAAGAAACAGACATCGGCAGTGGTTTGGCCCAGGGCTGGAGCAAGGTTACTGCTTGCGTTGGTGCGCCGGAGAATTGTACTTCATCTTCGTAGAGCAGAGGCGGCGCATGTTGCCGCGAATAAAGTAGCCCGGGAGTCCGCTAAAGCGACTTCCGGGCTACTTGTTTAATGATTGTTCCCTCAAACAAATTTCGTTGACAAGATTTTGCTTGACGTGTAGGCTTCCGCCGTTAAATAATAGTGTTTTAAACAAATTGGCGCTTTCAGATACTTTAATAATCTTGGTTAGCGGCCTTTCGGCGTTTTTTGATTTGTGGATCAGGAAAATACCGAATTGGCTAATAGCCGTCGGTTTAGCCTGTGGTGTGATTTTGAACGCAATCCAGGGCTCCGGGGCGTTGACACAAAGCATGTTGGGATTCCTCATTGGAATCGCCGTGCTTATAGTTCCGTTTGCTCTCGGATGGATTGGCGCCGGTGACGTTAAGTTCTTTGGCGTTGTCGGCGCCCTTTTGGGAGTTTCTTGGCTGCCACGGGTTTTTTTCTATTCTGCACTTGTTGCCGGAACAATTGCCCTTGGTTATTTCGCGATTGGTCTCGCGAGCTTTTCCCGCTTCAAAGTTTTCTGGTTGGACATTAGAACTGCTGTTTTGAGTTTTGGGCATCTCTTGCCCGATCCCGTGCATGTTCGTAGTAAGGAGAGCGGGGGGTCGGTGCCGTGGGGGGTGGCGTTCGCGGCTGGAACAATAATCGCATACTATGCTGACCCCAACGGTCGTTGGGCAGGTTTTTAAACATGCAGGAATATCGCCAGCCAGGAAATTTTAAGTGTCCGCGGTAATTGTTGAGTAAACTAACACGCTTAATGAGGAGCTTTTATGCAGAATAGACTCAAAATTGCGCTAGTTGTTGCGGTGTTTTTTGGTCTCATTGCGGCTTATGGAATCTACAATTTTCTTAACCAGCAACAAAAAGAGACCGATTCATTACGCGCGCTAAACCAGAATATCGTGGTGGCTGCGCAGGATATTTCACCGGGCACAGTGTTGAATGATGAGGCGCTAAAGAAGGGTTTAATCAAAACTACGCCATGGCCGAAGTCTTCTATTCCTGCCGGTGCGTTCTCTGCACCTCAGCAGGTTTTTGGAAAAGTGAACCGTGTCAAGATTCTCGCGAACGAGCCGATCCTCGAGTCGCGCCTTGCCGGCGAAGGGGCCGGCCTCACAGTGCGGCTGGAGGCCGGCAAACGGGCCTTAGCGCTGAGAGTTGACGAGATCGTCGGAGTCAGCGGATTTATTGTTCCGGACGATCGGGTCGATATTATTCTTACGACCACCCCGCTGGGAGCTGCTCAAGACGCCAAGATTTCGAAAATTGTCCTGCAGAATAAGAGAGTCTTGTCGGTTGCTCAGAGCACAGAGCAAAAGGACGGAAAGCCGCAGCTCGCGCGTTCGATCACCCTCGAAGTCACTCCCGAAGAAGCGGAGAAGCTGTCGTTGGCGTCCTCGGAAGGGCAGATTGTTTTGGCGTTGCGCGGCCTTGGCGATGACGCGCAGTCGACAACAATCGGCAGCAACAAGCGAGATTTATTGTCGCTTGCGGCTGCGCCGCGCAAGAGTTCTGGTGGTGTGGCGCCGCCGGTGCCTGACAAGTATCAAGTGGAGGTCATACTCGGTAGCAATCGGAAAGTGGTGGAATTCTAAATGGGAAGGGGAGAGTTCATGAGGCACTATTGTTTAGTCCGGGGGCGGCTAAATAAAGTAGTCAATTTAGCGGCGACCTTATTGTTCACCGTCGCGGTATCCAGCGCAGGCGCGCAGCCGCAGCCGCAACCGCAACCCGCGCCGGCGATCACCGTCACGATCAACAAATCGATGGTATTTCGACTGGCCGAAAAAGCCAAGCGTGTGTCTGTTTCGCAGCCGCAGGTGGCGGACGTGCTTGTGGTGGCGCCGACTCAGCTCTTGATCAACGGTAAAGCCATAGGCACGACGTCGCTTATTATCTTTGACGAAAAAGGCGAGGTGTCCAATTACGATTTGGTCGTAGCGCCAGATATTGCTGCGATGCGCGGTCAGCTGCGATCAATTTTTCCCAACGAGAAAGTTGAAATCTCGACATCGGGACCGGCCATCGTTTTGCGGGGTGAAGTTTCCAACGAAACTGTCTACGATAAAATTCTCGAAGTAGCCGTCACCTACCTTCCACCGAAACCGCCGGCAAGCATTACCCCGACCTCCACGGCGATTACGGTGAACCCCGGTAGGCCACAAATATCCAGCAGCGGTTCAGGATTTGCCGGTGGTGGCACGATCTCCTTCGATGATACGACCGATCTCTCGTCGGTTTATCGCTTCCCCGATAAAGGAAAAATCGAAGGTATCGTCGATATGCTTGTGATTAGGGAGATTCGCCAGATCGAGCTTGATGTCATCGTCGCCGAGGTCTCGATGACGAAGGCACGGGAGATCGGATTTAATTTTCGCTACAGCGGACCAACCCAAGTCCAAGGGGTTACAAGTGCGCTTGGCTCGGTGTCCGACGCCGGCGCTAACCCAACGGTTGCATTACCGGCATTCTTGGGCAACCCAACCGGCGCCTTCACTTTTGTTAATGGGGCCTATTCCCTGGTAGCGCTCTACCGACTATTACAAAACAAGGACGTTTCGGAAATCCTGGCCCAGCCAAGGCTGGTGGTAAAAAATGGTCGCTCGGGCGGTTTCCTTTCCGGCGGCGAATTCCCGGTGTTTCAGACTCTTGCCAATACATCGACAGTTGAATTCAAGCCGTTTGGCGTGCGTCTGGATTTCGTTCCGACGATCACCTGGTCGGATCGCATCGACCTGCGGGTTTTCCCGGAAGTTAGCGAGCCGCTTGCCAGTCTGACGTCGAATGGAATTCCATCGCTGACGGTCAGGCGGACTGTGAGCCGGGTAGAATTAAGAGAAGGAGAAAGTCTCATTATTGGAGGATTGTTGGACCGGAGAATCATAAAAGATCTTGCCAAGGTCCCGATTCTCGGAGACGTGCCAATTTTGGGCGCGCTTTTTAGGAGTACGAGGTTTCAGAACAACGAGTCCGAGCTTGTTTTCGTGATTACGCCGCGCATTGTGCGCGCCATGAAGCCGGGCGAAAAGCCGGCGCTTCCTGGAATCGAGAAATACGATGACCCGGACATCCGCCAGGTTCCCGTTCCGGGTGGCGCGGAGGAAAAGCGTCCGGCTCGCGGTGCGACGATTCCGTAACAACGATGGTTATTGATTATTAATGGACTGGTGAAGAAGGCAGTAGCTAGCACGAAATCATGAAGTTACCCATCTTTTTGGTCGGCGAAGATAGTCTCGCCCTGGCCTCTCTGAAGCAGCAGCTCGAAAGGGAGGGATCCGTATCGGTCGAACCAAAGGTTTACGGCTACGGCGAGGCTTTTGATGCACTAAAAATCAAAACCGGCTCCATGATTGCGGTCGTCGACATCAATCAAGATCCAGAGCGTGCTTTTAGCGTCGCGGAGCAAATAAAGCTTCGACTTCCCACCGTTCGTTTGGTCATGACTTCACCAACGGGAGCTCCCGAAACGATTCTGCGCGCCATGCGTTCGGGCGCGGAAGAGTTTCTGACCCAGCCTTTCAATTGGGCCGAAGTTCTCAAGTCACTGGAAACAATCCGTAAAAAAACCGATGTCCATACCGTCAAGTCGGTGGAACGCGGGCACATCATCGCCGTCTCCTCGAATAAGGGCGGGGTTGGCTCGACCACCGCTGCAACGAATTTGGCGGCGTGTCTGGTGGCGCAAAATAAATCTGTTTGCCTGGTGGACCTTGTGCTGCAGTTTGGTTCGGTGACAAGTTTTCTTAACATCGATGCCTCGTACACGATCCTCGATCTGGTCAAGAATTTGAAGCGAATCGACCCGTTGTTTCTCGACGGCTCGCTGGTTAAGCACGCGTCCGGAATTAGAGTGCTGGCAGAACCCTTTTATGCAGAAGATGCGCGCCGGATCACGCCGGCCGATATCGACGAAATTCTCGATGTCCTGGCGCAATCCTTCGATTTTGTCGTCGTCGATACGCCAAAAGAATTCGATGACATGCTCGCCCTAGTGCTGGATAAGGCGAATTTGATTCTGTTCATCACTGAAATGGACGTGCCGTCGCTCAAAAGCGCGCACCGGGCGTTGGAGCTTTTTGAGCGCATGGGCATTTACGACAAGAAAATCCGGTTAATCCTCAACCGATACGTTAAAAGCAAGTTGATGACTCTAGAGTCGGTGGAGAAAGCGTTGGGCGTGAAGGTGTTCTGGACTTTGCCGAACAATTATCCCGTTGCGATTGCCGCCGTTAACCAGGGATTGTCGATTCAAGAATGCGACGCGAGATCCGACATCGCCAAAAGCTATTCAGGATTGACCGATTCGGTGTTGAATACCTTTGTGTTTTCAAGTTCCCGGACTGACGCGGCAGAAGAAAAGAGATCCGGTTTTCTTCAGCGTTTATTACCGCCGGTGCGTGGTTTAACTAAGTAAGGGGCAAGTGCAATGAAGAATCCATCTTTCGATGCAGACAAGGATCGTTGGGAATCCGACAGAAATGCCGGCGATGGGCCGCGCGGGCCGCTCCGGTCTCTCCAGACGTCGAGTCCTGATGTGATCTTGCAGGATCTCAGGCTGCGGATTCATCGACGGCTTATCGATACGCTCGATCTCTCCAAGCTCTCAAACTTGGAGATGGAGCGAGTAAGAGTGGAAATCCGCCGTATCCTCGAAGACATGGTCATGGCGGAAGCGATTCCGTTGAGTCGGGCCGATCGCGATCGCTTGGTCATGGAAGTTCAACACGAAGTGTTCGGCTTGGGACCGCTCGAAACGCTGATGAAGGACCCGGAGATCTCCGACATTCTGGTCAATTCGTCCGATCAAATTTACGTGGAACGCTACGGCAAGCTCGAGAAAACGGATGTCAGGTTCCGTGATGACGCCCATCTGATGCAGATCATCGAGCGCATCGTGACGCGGGTCGGCCGGCGCGTCGACGAAAGTTCGCCGATGGTAGACGCCCGGTTAGCCGACGGCTCTCGCGTCAATGCGATAATTCCACCGCTGGCTCTGGACGGTCCGGTGCTTTCGATTCGGCGTTTCGGCGCCGAGCGTCTCACCATCAATGATCTGATACAGTTCAACTCCATGCCGCCACAGATGGCGGAGGTGGCCGCCGCCTGCGTCAAATCGCGTCTCAATATGATCGTTTCGGGTGGCACCGGCGCCGGCAAGACAACCTTGCTCAATTGTTTGTCGAACTACATTCCGGAGAACGAACGCATCGTCACCATCGAGGACTCGGCAGAGTTGAAGCTGCAGCAGGAGCACGTCGTTCGGCTCGAAACCCGGCCGCCGAATATCGAAGGGCAAGGCTCGGTTACGGCGCGCGACTTGGTTCGAAATGCCTTGCGAATGAGGCCTGACCGAATCGTCATCGGCGAGGTGCGCGGCGGCGAAGCGCTCGATATGATGCAGGCCATGAACACCGGTCACGATGGCTCGATCAGCACCATTCACGCCAATAGCGCCCGCGATGCGCTTTCTCGTCTGGAAACTATGATGCTTATGGCGGGCATCAATTTGCCGGAAAGAGCCTTGCGCGAGCAGACGGCTTCCGCGATTGACGTGATCGTACAGCTGACGAGGTTAAATGACGGCAGCAGAAAGGTTGTCGAGTTCTCCGAAGTCACCGGCATGGAAGGCAGCACGATCACTACGCAATGTATTTTTAAGTTCGAGCAACGCGGCATGGAAAAC
>Ga0079215_10000222_pt1 | contig 12215 bp, 6 predicted proteins | sample NCControl_FD_77004 | JGI IMG/M metagenome (GOLD analysis project Ga0079215, IMG submission 77004) | Agricultural soil microbial communities from Utah to study Nitrogen management - NC Control | ecosystem: Environmental > Terrestrial > Soil > Agricultural land | place: USA: Utah | collected...
CCTTCGAATCATCCAGAATCCAGCGACGCGGATCGCCGCAGTGCAATGGATGAAGGCCGGCCGGTTCGCGGGATCGTCAGTGATCTTCAGAAACTCCGTCACTTGTTCCTCTTTTGGATCGCGGTAGACGACAGGAATGTTGAAGTAGCGGAGCCCGAGTTCTTTTGCCTTTGCTTCTTCTTCCTCGGCGCGGTGCTCTGAAGGCTGGCGCAGATTGATGATCGCTTTCACGCCTTCCGATTTGAGCTTTGCGAGATGTTCGAGTCGCGGCTGTCCGCCGGTGCAGAAATTCTCGTTCACGCGCAGGAAGTTTCTAATCGGACCGGTTTCTTCCTGGGCGATGACTGGACTAGAAAACAAAACGATTGCTATCAGACAAATTAGGTTTTTCATTTGTGATTACTACCTCGTTAACTGACGATACTTAATGCGGTGTGGTATTTCCGCGGCTGGGCCAAGGCGCGTTTTCTTGTCTTCCTCGTAATCAGAATAGTTTCCTTCAAACCAGAAGACTTTGCTGTCGCCTTCAAAAGCGAGAATGTGCGTCGCAATGCGATCGAGGAACCAGCGATCGTGTGAGATGACGACCGCGCAGCCGGCGAAGTTTTCAAGTGCTTCTTCAAGCGCGCGCAGCGTGTTCACGTCGAGATCGTTTGTTGGTTCGTCGAGCAGGAGAACGTTGGCGCCTTCCTTAAGCATTTTCGCGAGATGGACGCGATTGCGTTCACCACCCGAGAGCATGTTTACCTTTTTCTGCTGATCGGAACCGGAGAAGTTGAAACGTGCGACGTAAGCGCGCGAGTTAACGTCACGATTGCCGAGTTTCAACGTCTCCTCACCGCCTGAGATCTCTTCCCAGATTGATTTCTGCGGATTGAGCGTGCGGCTTTGATCGACGTAAGCGAGTAAAACTGTATCGCCTTTGCGAATCGTGCCGGTGTCGGGTTCTTCCTGACCGGTGATCATGCGAAACAGCGTGGTCTTCCCGGCGCCGTTTGGACCAATCACGCCGACGATGCCTCCGGGCGGAAGCGCGAACGTCATCTCTTCGACGAGAAGTTTCTGGCCGTAACTCTTGCTTACCTGATCTGCTTCGATGACGACGTTGCCGAGACGTGGTCCAGCCGGGATGTGAATCTCGAGATCTTCGCGACGTTTCTCATTTTCCTGGCGCAGCAGGTCTTCGTAAGAGTTGATTCTCGCTTTGCCTTTCGCGTGGCGAGCTTTTGGCGACATGCGAATCCATTCGAGTTCGCGTTGCAGTGTTTTCTGTCGCTCAGTTTCCGACTTTTCTTCGCGTCGGAGGCGTTCCTGTTTTTGCTCGAGCCACGAACTGTAGTTGCCCTTCCACGGAATGCCCTGGCCACGATCGAGTTCGAGAATCCAGCCGGCGACGTTGTCGAGAAAATAACGATCGTGAGTGACGGCGATGATCGTTCCAGCGTAGCTTTGCAAGTGATGTTCGAGCCACGCTACCGATTCGGCGTCGAGGTGGTTCGTAGGTTCGTCGAGTAACAAAATATCGGGTTTTTGCAGTAGCAGGCGGCAGAGTGCGACGCGACGACGTTCGCCGCCGGAGAGAATTTTTACCGGCGTTTCTGGTGGAGGGCAGCGCAACGCGTCCATCGCCATTTCGAGACGCGAGTCGAGATCCCACGCGTCCTGCGCGTCCAGTTTTTCCTGGACCTCACCCTGTCGTTCAAGCAGCGCCGACATCTCGTCGTCGCTCATCTCCTCGCCGAACTTCGCGTTGATCTCTTCGAACTCCTTCAGCAGGTCAACTGTTTCCTGCACTGCTTCTTCGACGACCTCGCGCACTGTGCGTGCGTCGTCGAGCAGCGGCTCCTGTTCGAGATAGCCGATGGTGAACCCCGGCGAGATCACGGTCTCACCATTGAAGTCTTTATCGACGCCCGCGAGTACGCGCAGCAACGACGACTTACCGGATCCATTCAATCCGATTACGCCAATCTTCGCGCCGTAGAAGTAAGAGAGATAGATGTCCTTGAGGACCGGCTTCTTGTCGTAAAACTTACTGACGCCGACCATCGAGTAGATAACTTTATTTGGTTCTGTGCTCATAGGAAAGGATTGACGGCTTGTTAGATTAACATTGTTCGAAACTAATTTCTTGAGGTGACGGTATCGCTGATTCTAAACGTAAGAATCTGGTCGAAAATAGGCTTGACCGCTTTTTATCCGAATGCTAGAGTGCAGCGCCTCAGCCCCAATAGCTTTTTGTAAGTCCCTTCTCAACAGTCAACCTCAACCAGGGAGCGAAAGGAGAGCCTCTGATGATTAATCTCACTCCGACTTGAAACCTCAGTACGACTGTCTGACAACTCTCTATATCTACGTGCGCTCGCGCTTACTCATCGGCCCGGGTCCTGCGTTGTCGTCGTCTGCCCTTTTGTGCAGAAAGGAGAGCCCGTGTGAGACTCAACACTTTCGTCCATATTTCCGATATCCATTTCAGTGACTCTAACAATGACTCAAAAGCTCTAATCCTCTACGCGGCGTTACCTAAGCTCGATGGTTTTCTGGGGCACAGCTACCAGTCGCTGACCATGCTTGACGAATTCTTCGCGGATATGGTCGATAAGGAAGAAGCAGAATTGATTGTTACTGGTGACATTACCAGGGTTGGTGCAGTTTTGGAATTCGACATGGCACGTACTTACCTCGAACGCGAACTGGTGCCGCCACAGGGTTACTTCATCGGCCTTAGAGAAAGCAACTGGTTAACAAGGGCTATTCCCGGTAACCATGATCACTATCCAGGCATACCGATGTTGATAGGCGGGCCGACCGGGGGTCTCGCGGCCACGTTTCCAAATCCTAAATTGCCCAGAGTGGTTACCTCAGATCTTGGATCAGAGGGTCATGAATTGACGTTTTTATTGATCAACACAGATGCGGATGTCCCGGCCTTACACCCCAACCGTTTCGCCGCCCGCGGCTCTTTCGTCTCACAAATCGACAAACTAGAGAAACAGCTTGGTAAAAAGCGCCCCAAGGAGATCCGGATACTCTGTCTGCATCATTCAAGAGCACAGCGCGGACCGATGTTGGAAATGGATCAGTCCTCACGCGACCGCCTATCGAACTTCATCCTCGAGTACGGCATTGCCGTCCTGCTAAGCGGACACATTCACGAACCGCCGCTTGTGAGAATGGAAACCGCTGTAAATACCGAGGACGACACAGTCTTTGCAGATTATCTGGAAGCCCGATGCGGCACGACCACACAAAGAAACCTCTTTCATATTCCTTACTACTGGCGGCGCATGCTTCACAATCTTCACATTAAGAAGCGAGGACACTGGTCAAACACGTTGCTCGTACACCGCATCTCGCGGGAGGATGGAGCGATTATTTGGGAATCAGACCTATTCATGGAGACGCCGCAGGGCTTCGCCCCCGCTCCGCCAACGCACCGATACTGCATGGGAAATCCAAGAGTCCGGCTCTGGCCCCCGCCAGTTGTTGCGATTTGAAGGAGATTTCAGCCTAAAAGCAACCCCAACGCCCTCGGGTTGCTGAAATCTTCGACCAATTGGGCCCGTCACGGCCAATATATAGTCGGAGCACAGTAGTCGTCCTGTTGTCGACTGCGAAGCTCTGGAAGGTTGAACATTTGCTCCGAACTGAGGGGGATACATGTTAGATTTCGTCAAGGAGAGTTCAGTCGTCTTCGTTCATTTCACTGGTCACGGTATGGCAAAGTACGACGCATTACCCGACATTGAGCGCGGCTATAAGGAATTGCGGCCTCTCTTTTTTGGGGCTCTCGGCAAGCTGGCTCGACAGGGATTTGTAACACCGCCGGCTGATGGTCTGGATCTAATCCATGACTTTTTTGCTGACGAATGGACCAACCTGCAACGTACCTACGATCCTTCCAAAGGAAGCTACAAGGCCTATGCATACCAGGCTTTCGTTCAGTTTGTTCGACCTCGAATCGTCAAGATGCAACGTTTGCAGAATTACAAATTGCGTCCAGACGAAGTAGACAACCTGCTAAGAGAAGCAGCTACAGCCGCGACCGCCGAGTCGTCGCACGATTATGAAGTAGTCAGATCGAAGATAGCTCAACTGCCTGACCTGCAACGCGAGATTCTAACGAGTTACGTCTATTCGAATAAGGTGTCAGAGCGTGCGCTTGCCAGGACATATTCGATTTCGAGATATCGCCTCCGGGAATTGCTTGTAGACGCGCTCGGTCGCGTGTTGGTCCAGCTTGACAGGCCTGCCGGAATTTCTCACGACGATTGGCAAGTGGCACTGGCCCTGTGGGGCGATGCCCGCCCGGTCACGGACACGGCTAAGTATCTTGGAATTACACAAAACCAGGTGCGAGTGGCAAACAAGCGAAATTTCGAGTTCCTGACAAAAGTCTTGAGTACCTACCACCCACATCGAAGTCTAAGGAGCCAGGAAATGAAAGGACACAAAGGTCTTTTGAAGCCGCCCGCATTGTTCAAGGAGGTAATTCTATCTCCGAACAATGAGAACTTGCTGCAAATCCTGAAGCAGAGAGCGGCAGAAATAGTAGATAGTTTGAACAAACCGGAGGAGGTAGATGTTTCTGAGGAAGAGTTACAGAACCTCGATCCTCTGTGGGTTGCAAAAGTATATGAGGCACTCGCCACTGTTGGCGCCGATCCCCAATCGACAGAACCCTTCGCTGATTTCGATTTGGATTACGCTCACAAAGGCGCAGAGTATGAGATCGGCCAGGCTTACAAACTATCGCTCATACCAGGTTTACCGGAACGCCTGGACTTGCCGCATAGATGGCTGGTGAACGTGCCGGAAGTCGATCCTGATGAAATGAACGACGTGCTAAATAGTCCATCAGCACGTGGCGCCGCGCCATATTCAAGCGACTTGGCTCGCTATGGTGTCGCTCCCCTAACGGTGCTTGATGCGACCGACGCGGTTGCGAGACTTCTCGAACGGTGCATCCGAACGGGCCGAGTGAATGGCGAACGCCCGATTCGTTTATCGCAAGAAGGGGTGAATGAGGGTGAACTTCTTAACGCTTCACAGCTAGCAGACGAGGTAAGCCGCACAGCCGATGTCCGCCCACGAACGGCGCGAGTGCTTCTCGATTGGTCGATGGAAGTAGCGCAAGTCAAACCGCTGCTGTTCAATGGTTTTATGGCGGAGACGAGTGGCGAAAAAGCGGTTGCACTATTTCGGACCGGAGAAAAGTACAACGATCTTCATCAGCGTTGGGGTCGGACCGCCGATTGGTCCACGCGGCAAACGACGTGGGGTTCGAGGCGCGACCCTGACTCCGCTGCCGCGGAAACACCTCTCAGGGTAAAATCCTAAGAACCGCTCTTCAGCAACTCACGCGCGTGGCGGCGGGCGGTCTCAGTGATCTCGGCGCCGGTCAGCATGCGCGCGAGTTCTTCGATACGGCCTGCGCGATCGAGTTTTGAGATGTCGACGTGCGTGCGGCCGTCGACGACAGCTTTTTGAACCGTCAAATGGCTATCTGCGAAGCGGGCGATCTGTGGTTGGTGTGTAACGCACAGGACCTGGTTCGTTTCTGAAAGCTTGCGCAACTTTATGCCGACCGCTTCGCTGACGCGTCCGCCGATTCCGGTGTCGATCTCGTCGAACACAATCGTGCGCGGGAACTCGGTCGCGTTCGCAACTGTTTTCAACACCAGCATCAGTCGCGACGCCTCGCCGCCCGATGCGACACGGGCGAGCGGCTTGAGATCCTCACCCGCGTTCGCCGAGAAATAAAACTCAATGTGATCGATACCTTTTGGGCCGGATGAGTCGCCGAGATCAGAAATTTGGACCTGAAAGCGGGCGTGATCCATCGCGAGTTCGGCGACACAGCTTTCGATCGTTCGTTCGAATTTCTTAGCTGCCTTGACGCGTTCGCGCTGCAACTTCCCGGCTCGGTCGAGATAACGCGTTCGCGCGGACTCCACCTCAGCGCTCAACTCCTGCTCACGCTCATCAGACGTCTCGATCTGTCGCAAGCGATCTTCCGAATGGGCGAGATGCTCAAGCGCCGTCTGAATCGATCCACCGTACTTGCGCTTGAGTCGCGAAAGCTCAGCCAGCCGATCCTCAATCTCTGCCAGCCGCGCCGGCGAGAATTGCAACTTATCCGCGAAATCTCTCAACGAGAACGATAGGTCCTCAAGCACAGCACGCGCATTTTCCAATCCCTCGAGGTATTCGCGGAAACTGGATTCATACTCCGACAGTTCAGTCACGTCCTTCAGCGCGAGCCGCAGACGTGCGAGCGCCGATTCGTCATCCTCGTAGATCCGTCCATAACTCGACTGGCACAACGCCGTCAGCTTTTCGACATTCGCTAACCGCTTTCGCTCCTCATCCAGACGCTCATCCTCGCCAATAACAAGTTGCGCCCGTTCCAGTTCTTCAATCTGAAACTTCAACGTGTCAACGAGCTGAAACTTCTCCGAATCATCGCGCCGCAACGTGTCGAGTTCCCGTTGCACCGCAGTCCACGCGCGATACGCCTCAGCTACCTCGTCCCGCAGCCTGTTACTTATCGCAAACGAATCAAGCAACTCGAGATGAGTATGAGGATTGAAAAGCGTTTGCTGGTCGCCCTGACCGTGAATGTCGACCAGAAACTCACGCACCTGTCGCAACAGCGAATGCGTGGCGAGTTGATTGTTGATGAAGATCTTGTTGCGGCCGGTCGCAGAAAGCTCACGTCGAATGATGATTTCTTCAGACGACGCAGCGTCTACACCCGCGTCTTCAAGCAACCGTTCGAGATCCGGATTTGGATCAACAACGAACAGTCCTTCGATCGATCCACGCTCAACGCCTGACTTGATCAGGTCGCTCGTAAATCGCCCGCCAATCAAAACACCGAGAGCATCGACAATGATCGACTTACCCGATCCAGTTTCACCCGTAAGCAGATTAAGCCCAGGTTCAAACTCAACCTGAAGCTCGTCGATCAGCGCGATGTTGGAGATATTGAGGAATTGAAGCATTCCGGCGCACAGATTACGCAGAACTAAACAGATTATCAATCTGTATGTTCTGCGTAACCCGCGTGGCCGGGGCTGTTAGAAGATGTAACGCAAGCCGAACTGCATTACACGACCCGCTTTGGTTTCATTCAAAGGGGTTTGCGTTGAGGTGAATTTGCCGAAGTCCGAACTCGGACTAGTCGCTCCGAGGTGCGGGTCCGTATCCAAACTCAGATCGGAAATGGTCAAACCATCAAACCGTTGAGTGTTGGTGACGTTGAAGACTTCCCAGCGGAACTGTAGCTGGTGACCTTCCCACGGCATCTTGAATGTCTTGTTGAGGCCCATGTCGAGGGTGATGTAACTCGGAGCTCGCAGCACGTTGCGATCGCCAACTTCACCCGGACGAGCCGGACGGAAGCTGCGATACACCGCGTCAGGATCGCTGAAGATGTTCGGCGAACCTTCTCTGGTCGGCGACGATTGTACCGGCGCTACCCGCACACCGTTCGATTGCACGTTCCAGTTTGTGGCCCAGACGCAGCAATCGAATGGCGTTTGAATCGGCAGTCCACTGTTCCAACGGAAAATGCCGCTGGCTTGCCAACCGCCAAGAACCTGGTTAGCAAAACCATTGACACCGCTGAAGAAGCGCTTGCCGCGACCGAACGGTAATCCAACGACCCAGTTCGCGTTGATGATGTGCCGGGCGTCGAAATCCGATGAGGCGTAGTTCTGGTCCGGGTCCAACGCATTGACGATGAACGCGGCTCCATAGCTCGCGGAGGATTGAAGACCGGACGCACTGTCGAGCGAATGGCCGTACGTGTAGTTGAAGTCAAAGGTGACGTCGTCGGCCATCCGTTGTCGCAGGCTGAGTTGCAACGAGTTGTAGTTTGACCTCGCGATGGTCGAGAACGCCGACAACGCCGCAAACTGCGGTTGATAGAACACGTTGTTGAAGCGCGCCGGACCACCACCGAACGGGCAAGTGGAACAGGTTGGACTGTCGTCCCATAGCAGTTGCAGGAAGGTGTAGTCGATCAGGTCGGCGCCGCCGAGAGCTCCCGGCGCGATCCAGGCATAAGAGGCCTGGGTCGGCGTCAACGAGGTATCGCCCCACCATTCCGCCGCAAACGGGAAGAAGTTGTTGAAGAATGGAATGTCCGGGATCGAGGTGATCTCGCGATTCTGATAACGGAAATCGACCAACATGTTCATCGCTTCGTAGAAGGTCATTCCCGACTGCGGATCGCGAATATTGTTCAACTGCATGATGTCACGCGACGCCAAAAGGCTGCGCGCGAAACGCCCGACGTAACTGGCTTCAACCGACAAACCTTTTCCGATTTCACGGCCATAGGAGAAGTTGAAGCTGTAGTTGTACGGCGTCTTGATTCCCTGGTCCAACGAAACTTCGATGCGTTGATCTTCATCGGAAGGCACCGTGAGCGGGAACTGCAACGTCGTCGCGATTGGCGATTGACCCGGGAAGTCCAGCACGCGAACGTTGGGATTCAAACCACCGAATAGCGGTCCGAGTGCGCCATCGATCACGTCGAAGGTGTTGGCGTTGATGTTCCGCGCGGAAGTGAATCCGGCGAGATTGTTCAGGTCGAAATTGACTGCGAGAGCGCTGCCGATGCGGTCGTACGACATGCGGAAGCCGCCGCGAATAACGCTCTTGCCCTGGCGACCAAAAACCTTGCCAAACAAGTTGTCCCCAAAATCAGGCGACCACGCAACTGAAACTGACGGCGCCCAGTTGTTCCAATCCTGTTCGTAGTAACCCGGCCCGTTGTTGGCCTTGCCACCGAGGATGAACGTGATTGGATCGTTAAGGGATGAACCGTTGAACGATGCCTCCACGCGCTGGTTGAAGTAGTCGGTCAGGCTTACGTTCGGCACGACTTGGAGTCCGTTCTTTTCATAAACGGGAGTCGACGTGGACCAGCGGATGCCGTAGTTCAATGTCAGGTTTGGACGCATGCGCCAGGAGTCCTGGAAGTATCCTTCGTACTCCTGAGTAGCGAATGAGCGGTCCGTCGGCGTGCCGACCTGTTCAAGCGCACCGCTAGCGTCGTATACAAGATTGGCACTGTATTGCGAGAAGCGGCCAATCGATGAAGCCAACGCGTCGCGCAGGTCGGACGCACTTTCGAAATCCTCGAAACCGTCAAGGAGCACTGCGCCCGAGAAGTTGTAGAACGATGGGTTAATGATCGCGTCGTCAAACGACGCGCCCTGCGAAAGGCGGTTGTTCGTGATCAGACGAATATTGGCGCCGAATCCGAACGTGTGATTTCCGCGGACCCAAGAAACGTCGTCCACGAAGTTATGCACCGGTGTGGTGCGCTTCAGCGTTCGGCGGAATCCATTTGGCGAAAAGATGAAGCGGAAGTTCACGCGATTTTCCTCGGAGTCGCCGCCCTGAGTAAACGATGCGCGCGTCAAACCATAGCTTGCACGATTGACGATCGAGTTCGACGCGGTCCAGATATGACCGAAGGCGATTCCTTTCGGATGGTGCCAGGTCGTCAAAGCAGGCGTATCGGGGAAGCATTGGATGTTGTCGCCGGCAACACTGCAATCAGACGAGCCATAAACTGCACGCGTGATTGTGTCGTTCTGATAATTACCCCGCACGAACAACGTCTGCCGATCCGTCAGGTTGAAATCGAGCCGCGCGATGTAAGTGTTCAGTTCCGTCGGCGTGCGAGCATTGAAACGAAAACCGCTCGTGTTCAAGCCGTCGCCGGTGGTCGTGTCGTTTGCAGGGTAACGAGAGGCAGCAGCGGCGAGAAAATTAAGCGCATTCTGGTTGACGCCGGGGTTGGCGCCCACCGATGCGTAAGCCGCATTGATCTCGTCAATCGTCAAACAGTTCACGCCCGAAGGTGTGCCGGCGGGACATCCGGGATCGCTGAAACCACTTTCCGTGCGATAGCGAACGATGCCCTGGCCAAGCGTTGGTAATGGAACTTCACGAACGACGGATGTCGCAGTCGCTTCGCGGAAGCCCTCGTAAGTGAAAAAGAAGAACGCGCGATCATTTTTGATTGGTCCACCAACTGAACCGCCAAAGATGTTGCGCAGCAACTGGGGCCGTTCGACGCCAGCGGCATTGTTGAAAAAGTCGTTCGCGGTAGTGATGGTGTTGCGATGAATCTCGAACAACGATCCGTGCCATTGATTCGATCCGGATCGGGTTACGAGTGAAATCTGCGCGCCGGACGATCGTCCCTGTTCGGCGTTAGGATTCGTCGTGGTGACGCGAAACTCCTGTAACGAATCTCGGGTCACTCGCAAAACACTCGCAAACGCTTCGTCGGTAACCACGTCGAGACCGTCCTGCTGCTCGTTAACGTCGACGCCGTCGAGCGTGATGTTCGACTGGTCGGCGCGTCCGCCGTTCACGGAGCCGCCTCGCGTGACACCGGGTTGCAGAGACAGGAGACCGACGACGTTGTTCGCGTTGAGCGGCAACTCAGTAATGCGCCTCCGTTCGAACGAATTTCCCAGGCTCGCATCGCTAGTATTAATTGCGGCTTCTGCTGCCGAGGTCACGTCAACTGTTTCAGACACAGCGCCGATCTCGAGTTGAACGTCGCGAACTGTCGGGGTATCGACTAGTGCTTCGAGGCCTGACGCTGAGGCAGTCTTGAAGCCTTGCGCCGCAACTTCGAGCTTGTATGTTCCAGGAGGAATGCCGTTGAAAACATAGGCGCCATCCTCATTGGTGGTTTGGGTGCGGGTGAAGTTTTTTTCCGGATTCGTGAGCGTTACGTTAGCTCCGGACACGAGGTTGCCATTCGGATCCTTCACAGTGCCACGCACCGTGGAGTTGCCCGACTGGCCGTAGCTGCTCGTAGCGACAAGTAACAGTGCGAGCAGCGAAGTGATTTGGAGAAAATTCCTGATGTTCATAAACACTTCTCCGTGACTGGATTGAAGAGCGGGGAGACAAAGATTCAAGTTTTGCGACGCAGAAACTGTTCCAGTTTTCAGTAAAGTGATTTCTGTTCAGGAATTTGCTGGAGTTGGCGAGGTTTGCGACCCAATGACGCGTGTTCACAAGTCCAAAAACTCATGAACATTGCAGATTTTGAACTACGAATGTTTGAACTGTTCGTCCGAAAAATAAAATGCCGTTCAATTTAATAGACGTTTTACTGGTGATTCTGATCGGATTGAACCTGCTTAACGGGTATCGCCGCGGCTTTATTCTCGGGGCGCTCGACCTTGCGGGGTGGGTGCTAAGCCTGGTGGCCGGCCTGCGGTATTACGACCCGGTCGCTCGTTGGCTTGGGCCGCGCGTCGATGTGTGGTCTGAGGTTTGGGACCAGCCGGTCGCGTTTATTCTGGTGGCCTTGATTGTGGGTGTGGCGGTCCATTTGATCGCCTATGCGTTGCTGCGCCGACTGTCCCCTGAGGTCCATGAACGTCCTTCTAATCACGCGCTGGGTCTAATCCCCGGCTTGGCGAATGGCTTCATCACGGCAGCGATCATTTCAGCGTTGTTGTTGGCGGTTCCTCTGAGCGAGGCGGTTAGTGAACGAACGCGCGAGAGCGTGGTTGTGAATCGCCTCGCTGGTTACGCGCAAGTGCTGGAAGCTCAGTTACGACCAGTTTTCGGCGAAGCAATCGCGCGATCGCTGAATCTTTTGACAGTTCACCCGGACTCGAACGAACGAGTCTCATTGCCGTTCACCGTAAGCTCTTCAAAACCGCGTCCCGATCTCGAAAAACAAATGCTAGATCTGGTGAATGAAGCGAGAGCTGAAAACGGTCTACCGCCTCTTGCAGCCGATCCGGAGTTGACGGAAGTCGCGAGACGACATTCGGCGGACATGTTTGCGCGAGGGTATTTCGCGCACGACACCCCCGAAGGGCGCACGCCGTTTGATCGCATGCGCGAGGCAAACGTTCGTTTCCTGACTGCCGGCGAAAACCTCGCGCTCGCTCCAACCGTCTCGATAGCTCACCGGGGCCTAATGAACTCACCCGGCCACCGCGCCAACATTCTCCGGTCGCAATTCGGCCGCGTCGGGATCGGCATCATGGACGGCGGCATGCGAGGACTGATGGTCTCGCAGGAGTTCCGAAACTAATTAAAAATTCGGGGAACTTTTTCCCGCCTCAAACGTCTATACTGACTGGAATTCGAATTTGGTCAGCGGTCAAGTGCGTAAAAATGGCAGCAATTGCACCTAAAGAGGCGGTAAAAGA
>Ga0079215_10000225_pt1 | contig 12159 bp, 10 predicted proteins | sample NCControl_FD_77004 | JGI IMG/M metagenome (GOLD analysis project Ga0079215, IMG submission 77004) | Agricultural soil microbial communities from Utah to study Nitrogen management - NC Control | ecosystem: Environmental > Terrestrial > Soil > Agricultural land | place: USA: Utah | collected...
ACGCCGACGAACACGCCGACGAATACGCCGACGAACACGCCGACGAACACGCCGACGAACACGCCGACGAACACGCCGACGAACACGCCGACGAATACGCCGACGGGCTCGCCGACGCCGACTCAGACTCCGACGGTCGTTGCGCCGATCCTCAACCTCTCCGTGACGAAGACGGGCTCTCCGAATCCGGCCGGCCTCTCGACGCCGATCACGTTCACGATCGTCGTGGCCAACGCGGGACCGATCCCGGCGACCGGAGTCGTCGTGACCGACGTCATCCCCTCGGGCTTCGCGTTCGGGTCGGCCTCCGCCACCCAGGGCACCTGCTCGCAGGTCGGCGGTACGGTGACGTGCGCGATCGGCACGCTCGCCCCGGCCGGGACCGCGACCGTCACGATCACGGGACTCCCGTCAGGGATCGGCACGATCACCAACACCGTGACGGTGACCGGCAACGAGACGGAGACGACCCTGGTCGACAACACGGACCAGGAGGGAGTCGTGGTGATCGGTCAGATCGCGACCGACATCCCGACGGTTTCCGAGTGGGGCCTCATGCTGCTCGGACTGCTCCTCGCGGGCTTCGGCTACTTCTTCTCGCGCGGCTCTTCGCGCGGCTGACGAAGGCTCTCCCCCCTCTCCGTCATCCCGACGGCACCCGGGGGTGCCGTCTCAGCGGTCGGTTGACCGGGCGAGGTCCCGGAGCGCTCTTTCGACGACGGCGTCCTCTTCCGGCAGGATCGACCGCAGGTCGAGCAGCACCTTCCCGTCCTCCACCCTTGCGACGACCGGAGGCGCGCCGCCGCGGAGCTTCCGGGCGACCTCGTCCGCCGAGAGGCCGTCTCGCGACACGGTAATCGCCCGCGAAGGGAACTTCTTCTCAGGGCTCGTCCCGCCGCCGAAGAGGGCCTCCGAGGGCGTGACTTCGAGCCGGAGGGCCGAGCCCTCGACCGCGCGGCCGATCTTCTCGCCGCGAGTTTCGAGAGCGTCGAGCGTCGCGCCGGCCGCGCGGTAGACGGGGAAGTCGCGCCATCGCCCGGTTTTCCAGGCCGCGAGGGTCGCTCCGAGCGCGGCGAGCGTGAGCTTGTCGGGTCGGACGACCCGCGCGACGGGGTGCTCGGCGAGCCGGCCGACGAGGTCGGCGCGACCGACCGCGAACCCCGCCTGCGGCCCGGAGAACAGCTTGTCCCCCGAGAACGTGACGAGGTCGGCGCCGGCGCTCACACATTCGGCGACCGTCGGCTCGGAGGCAACGCCGAACTCGTCGAGCGGGACGACGGCCCCCGTCCCCTGGTCGTGGATCCACGGGATCCCCGCTTCCAGCGCGAGGGATGCGACCTCCGCGGGCTCGGCCGAGGTCGCGTAGCCGCGGATCTCGTAGTTGGACGGGTGAACGGTCAGGATCGCGGCGACCGCCGGCGAAAGGGCGCGCCGGTAGTCGGCGGCGGTCGTCCGGTTGGTCGTGCCGACCTCCGAGAGGGAGGCGCCGGATGCTTCCAGAATCTCCGGGATCTTGAAGCTGCCGCCGATCGCGACGAGCTCGCCGCGTGACACCAGCACGGCACGGCCCCGCGCGATCGCGGAAAGCGCGAGGAACACGGCGGCGGCGTTGTTGTTGACCGCGATCGCGTCTTCCGCGCCGAAGAGATCCCGGGCCGCGCGACGAACGTGATCCTGGCGCCGGCCGCGCCGCCCTTCTTCCGGCTCGTACTCGAGGGTCGAGTAGCCCGCGGCGATCCGGGTCACCGCTTCCCGCGCGCCTTCGGGGAGCGGAGCCCGGCCGAGGTTGGTGTGGAGGAGGACGCCCGTCGCGTTGACCGCGCGCACGAGGGTGGGAGCGAAGCGGCGCGACAACGACTCACGGGCCGCGCGGAAGAGCTCCGGGGGCTCGGTCGCGCCCGCGGCGATGGCCGCGCGCAGCTCCTCCTTGACGGCTTCCCGCCCGTAGAGGCCGAGCGACTCGGCCGCCTCGGGGCGGGCGAGGAGGGAGTCCATCGAGGGGGGACGGGAGGCGCTCACGGCGCTATTATCGAGAAGGTGTCCTGGGAGCGCGAGCTGGCAGTCTTGAACGAGGCGATCCGGCGGCTGAACGCCGAGTACGACGCGTTTCTGTACGGCTCGGTCGGCAAGCCGCCGCTCGGGAGCCGCCGCCACGTCGAGGAGATGTTCCGGCGCCTCTCCGGCTCCGGCTCCGACTCCGCCGCCGACCAGTATCGCCTTTCGGCGCTCGAGGGGCGATACGCCACGCTTTGCGAGCGGTGGGAGCGCCTCCAGGCCGAGAAAGAGGCGGGACTGCGGCCCGGAATCCGGGCCGGGTTCGTCAGCCACCTTGCCCCGGGGGGCGGCGCGGCCCCTGCTTCCGGTCCCAACACACCGCCTCCCGGGTCCGTACACTCGGGTCGGGGGGACGGGTCCGCCGAGGACCGCGGCCTCTTCGAGCGATACCTGTCCGCCCGGCGCCGGACGGGAGAGGACGTGAGCGGTTATCGACTCGAGGACTTTCTCGCCCGCCTCGAGGAGGAGCGCGAGAAGCTTCGACAACGCCTCGGTGGAGAAGACGTGGAGTTCGACGTGGCCGAGCGGGAGGGCCGGGTCCGGCTGGTCGCGAGGCCGAAACGAAAGAGTAAGCAAGGGGTGCCATGAGAAACAAACAGTCGGCGCTGTTCCTGGTCGCGATGGCCTTCTCCGCGATCGTCCTGGCGCAAGTGGAGCCCGGGGAGCCGTTCTACCGGAAGTATCTCGTGACGGGTAACGCGCTCGACGATCGGATTCTGGAGGAGGAGCGCCGTGTCAATGCGGACCCGGGTTCGGCCGCCCTCCGCAACGACTTCGGCAACCTGCTCGCGGAGCGCCGCTTCGTCGAGGACGCGCGCATGCAGTACGAGAAAGCTCTCGAGCTCGACAAGTCCCACTTCCTGGCGGCGTACAACCTCGGGTTGCTCTGGGAGACGGAGGGCAAGCCCGCCAGAGCGATCGCGGCGTATCGCAAGTCGATTTCGAGAAAGCCGGGATTCCCGCAGTCGCACTTTCGCCTCGGACGGCTCTACGAGCAACGCGGATGGGAGAGTCGCGCGGTTCGCGAGTATGCGAAGGCCTTCCGGCTCGACGCGCAGATGCGTGACCCGCGCACGAACCCCCTCGTCATCGACAGCCGGCTGATCGACCGGGCGTCGCTCGAGAACTACCCCCGCGACCTGGCGGTCGCCTCGATGGGCCCCGATCACGTCTACGCCGACGCCTGGCGCTTCCGCTCGGCGCCGATCGACCGTCCGCTCTCGACCGATGACATCGAAGACAGCCCCGCCCCCGAGCCGGTGGACGCGACGGTGAAGGCCCCGGACGGCCGCCCCGTCCCGCTCCCTCTCTCGCCGGGGCAGACGCGCCCGCAACAGGGCCTGCCCCCCGGAGCGCCGCCCCTTCCGCCTCCCGCCCCCGAGCCGACGCCGCCGCCCCGGTAGCTACTCGAAGGTCACCTTCTCGATGAGCACGGTGGGGGCGCCCGCGGGATAGGGCATCGGAAAGAACTGGAGGTCGGTTCCGATCGCCCCGAAACGGGAGAGAAGCTCCGAGACTCGTCCCCGCACGCGCGCCCCGGCGACCGGCTCCGTCGCCCGGCCGGCCAGGATCGACACGCCGGTGAACTGCACGTCGTAGCGGTCGAGCGCGAGGTCCACCGAGACCGGAGCCGTGAGCGCGCGGGCGAAGACGCCGCGCCCGACGCTCCCGAGGAGCTCGCGCGGAGAGCTTCCCTGCGAAGTCTCGAGGAAGAGCCGCCGGGGGCCGGGCCGCGGCAGGTCGCGATACGACGGGCGAACGCCGTGACCGGTCGGAAGCTCGGCGGCTCGAGCCGCGGACCGGAGGTCGTGAAGCCGGGCGGCGAGGGCCCCGTCCTCGACGACGAGAACCCGACGGGTCGGCGTCCCTTCGCCGTCGAAGGGGGCGTCGGCGGAGGCATCGTCGGCGATCCGGACCCGCCGCGCGGCGAAGTCGCTCTTCTTCACCCAGCGGGGCAACGTGTCCGCGCAGAAGAGCGGCGCGATCGCCGCGAGGACGGCGGCCGCGACGCCCGGGTCGAGGAGCCAGGCGCCGCGCGCGAACGTGACGCCGCGCGGCGCGAGGGGGAACGTCGCCCCGTCGGCGAGCCGGCCCGCGAGGGATTCGAGGTCGGGCTCGCCGTCCCATCGAAAAACCGCCCGCGTCTCGCATCCCTTCGAGTCGCGCCGACCGACGGCCCGGGCGACTCCGTCCCGGCGGGCCACGCCCGTCGATACGGACAAACCCGCGCCGTTGACGATCCGCTCCTCCGCCCGGCCGCTCCGGAGCGCGAGGGACGCGAGGACCGCCTCGCCTCGGGACTTCTCCGCGACGAGCTGCCCCAGTCGCTCGAAGACGTCGGGCGGAAGGGGACGGTCGCCGTCCGGCGCCGGCCGCTCCCCCTTCGATCCGGGCAATCGCGGCGGCGCCTCGGCGCGCGCCGGAAGTCTCGACGCCTCGGCGACGGCCGCGGCGAGCCGCTCCGGATCGGAGGCGCACGCGAAGCGCAGCCCCCTGTCCCACCAACGCGCGGCCCAGCCGTTCTCGCGCCGGAAGGCCTCGCGCCGCTCGGAGCGCGTGAGGTCGGTCTCGCGCGCGTCCGAGACTTTCCGGTAGAGCTCCCACGCTCCGGGCGACCGGCGTTCGAGGAGTCCGGAGAGACGGTCGGCGCTCACCGATCGCGCACCGAGAGCCGCCGGACGAGGACGTCCGGCGCCGCCCCCTGGACGGGCACGACCTGCCCCGCGCGCGAGCACCAGCCGAGCGATCGGCACGCGCGCACCTCGCGGCCGACGACGGGCTCGACCGCCGACAGCGTCGAGAGGATCTCTCCGGCGAGGATGCCGGGCCCCACCTCGTCGGCGAACCGGCCCCGGCGGACGCGCCGCGCGTGAGGGTACTCGAGCCGCCACTGTCCGCTCGCGAGCTCGACCGAGCCCGATTGGATCTCGTCGATCCAGAGCCCGTTGGCGAGGCGCCGGACCATCTCTTCGGTCGTGGCCTGTCCGGGCGAGACGACCGTGTTCGATCCGCGGGGAAGCGGCGGGTCCGCGGGGCCCGCCCGCCGGCCGTGCCCCGTCGATCCGCGAGCGCCGCCGTGCGACCGGTCCGAGAGCGTCCCGCCGAGCCGGCCCGAGTCGAGCAGCTTCACGACGCGCGGCCGCGTTCCCTCGTCGTCCCGCTCGTAGCCGCCGAAGAGGTCGAGCCGCGACGCATCGTCGCGGACGTCGAGGTCCGGCACGGCCACCCGCGCCTCCGAGAGCCGCGAGAGAGGGGACTCCTCCGCGCCCGCTTCGAGCGTGTGGGAGAGGATCTCGTGGAAGAGGACGGCCGCGGTGCCGCCGGAGAAGAGGACGTCGCCGCGCGGATCGCCGAAGGGAACGGGCCGCTCCCGCGGGAGAGACGCCGTCGTCAGGGCGACCTTCAGCTCGTCCGCGGTCGAGTCGGCCTCCGGCGCGTGGAACGAGAACGCGCGTATCTCGTCCCCGCGCCGCGAAGCCGCCGTGAACGAGCCTTCGAGCGAAAAGAGGCGGCGCGTGGACCGCGCCGGCGGGAGCCCGGACGGGACGACGCGCCGATCGAGGTCGACGAGCGACCACGTCAATCGCCCCCGCCCCGCGTGCCGGGCGAAGATCGGACCGAGGCGGCGGATCCAGCGGTCCACCGCCGGGTCCGGCTCGGATTCGAAAGGCGGGGGCGCGGGCGCGGAGTGGGCCGCCGCCGTCTTGCCGGACGAAGACGTCAGGCCGCGAATCGCCTCCCGGACCTCTCCCTCTCCCGCTCCCGAGACGAAGACGAGCCGCTCGCGTCCCGCCCGGCGCAGCCGCGCCGACACTCCTGCCTCGAGCGCCACGCGAGCCTCGCCGGGCTCGCCATCGCTCCAGTCGACCACCGTCCGCCGCCGCGTCTCGACGAAGACCTCGGCGACGTCGCCCTGGTCCGACGCGAGTGGCTCGAGCCATCGCGCGATTGCCGCGTCCTCCAGTTCCGCCATCGGGCTCGATTATCCGTGATCGTTTTCCCGCTGTAACATCGCCCCGTACGGAGGCGGGATGAGTCTCGCGGACAGAAAAAAGGACTTCCTCGCGGTGCGGACCGCGCGCGGGCTCGCTTCGCGGAAGCTCTACGAGGAAAAGGCTCCCGGCGCGCTCAAGGACGCGGTCGTCTCGACGCTCGCCGCCGAGGCGGAGAAGGAGCGCACCCTGGACGAGGAGGCCCGCCGGATGATGGAGGGCGCCCGTCACGAGATCGCTTCGGGGAGAGTGGACGGCCAGGAGCTCTTCCGCCGCATCCGCCGGAAGCTCGCGGAGCAGCGCGGGATCGTCCTCTAAGTTTTCAGCTTGACCGTCGAAAAGCGCATCGCCGATCTCGAGGCCCTTCGCGCGCGCAGTCGCGAAGGGGGCGGCCCCGACCGGACCGCGCGCCAGCACGCCGAGGGGAAGCTCACGGCGCGCGAGCGGGTCGAGCTGCTTCTCGATCCCGGCTCGTTTTTCGAGCTCGACTCGCTCGTCGAGCACCGGTCGCGTGACTTCGGGATGGAGAAGTCGCGCGTGCCGGGGGACGGCGTCGTGTCGGGGGCCGGCACGGTCGACGGCCGGAGCGTCTTCGTCTTCGCGCAGGACTTCACGGTGTTCGGGGGATCGCTCTCCGAGACCAACGCCGAAAAGATCTGCAAGGTGATGGACCGCGCCGTCGAGAACGGCGCCCCGATCATCGGCTTGAACGACTCGGGCGGCGCGCGGATCCAGGAGGGCGTCGTCTCGCTCGCCGGCTATTCCCGCGTCTTTCTCCGCAATACGCGCGCCTCCGGCGTCGTCCCGCAGATCTCCGCGATCCTCGGCCCCTGCGCGGGAGGCGCCGTCTATTCGCCGGCGATCACCGACTTCGTCTTCATGTCGGAGAAGAACGCGTACCTCTTCGTCACCGGCCCCGACGTCATCCGGACGGTGACTCACGAGGAGGTGACGAAGGAAGACCTGGGGGGAGCGCGAACGCACGCCTCGGTGTCGGGGGTCGCGCACTTCGTCCGAGCCGACGACGCCGGGGTGCTCCTCGCAATCCGCGAACTCCTCTCGTACCTGCCCTCGAACAACCTCGACGACCCGCCCCGGCGGGAGAGTCGCGAGCCCGCCGGGGGGGGCCGGGACCTCGATCGGTTCATCCCCGAGGAGGCGGACAAGTCCTACGACATGGCCGAGCTCATTCGCGCCGTCGCCGACGCAGGGGAGTTCCTGGAGGTTCACGCCGGCTTCGCCCGTAACCTGATCGTCGGCTTCATCCGCCTCGCCGGCCGGTCGGTCGGCGTCGTCGCGAACCAGCCGATGCACCTCGCGGGCGTCCTCGACATCGACGCGTCGGTCAAGGGCGCGCGGTTCGTCCGTTTCTGCGACGCGTTCAACGTCCCGCTGCTCGTGTTCGAAGACGTGCCCGGCTTCCTCCCCGGAACGCAGCAGGAGTACGGGGGCATCATCCGTCACGGGGCGAAGCTCCTCTACGCGTTCGCCGAGGCGACGGTGCCGAAAGTCTCCGTGATCACCCGCAAGGCTTACGGAGGCGCGTACTGCGTGATGGCGTCGAAGGACCTCGCGACGGACTTCAACTTCGCGTATCCCACGGCGGAGATCGCGGTGATGGGACCGGAGGGCGCGGTGAACGTCCTCTACCGGCGCGAGCTCGACGGCGCGCCGCCGGCCGTCCGCGCCGGCAAGGTCGCCGAGTACGTCGAGAACTTCGCGAACCCGTACATCGCCGCGCGCCGCGGCTACGTGGACGAGATCCTGGAGCCCTCCGAAACGCGCGCGAAGCTAGTGGCCGCGTTCGCGCTCCTCGAGGGGAAACGGGTGTCGCTGCCGGCGAAGAAGCACGGGAACATCCCGCTGTGACCAGCCCGTCGCTCTGAGCGCAGCGAACGGTCCCCCGAAGCTCGCCCGCGAAGAACCGCTTCGCGACAAGTTAGACTTGGATGCCTATGCGCAACGAGTTCACCGCGGTCATCGAGCAAGACGGCGACTGGTTTATCGCTTACTGCCCGGAAGTCCCGGGTGCCAACGGCCAGGGAAGGACCTTGGAGGAATGCCGGAAAAGCCTTGCGGAAGCGGTCGCGTTGATCCTCGATGACCGGCGTGAGGACGCACTGCGGGGCGTACCCCCGGACGCCATTCAAGAGCTACTCGTTGTCCAGTGAAGCGGGAAGCCTTGCTGCGACACCTTCGACGGCAAGGCTGCTATTTGAAGCGCGAAGGCAAGGAACATTCTCTCTGGACAAACCCGGCCACCGGAGAAGTTGAGGCGGTTCCCCGTCACAGGGAGATCTCCGACAAGCTCACCCGGAAGATCTGTCGGGGCCTTTCGGTGCCCGGTGTCTGAGGGCCGTCACCGGTCCCGACCCGATCGCGGGTGTACCGGAGAAGGCCGCTGAGGCTCCTCGTCGCCAACCGGGGCGAGATCGCGGTCCGCATCTTCCGGGCGTGCCGGGACCTCGGGATCGAGACGGTCGCGGTCTATTCCGACGCGGACCGCGCGGCGCGGCACGTCGCAATGGCGGACTATGCCGTCCGACTCGGGCCGCCGCCGTCGAGGGAGAGCTACCTCTCCGTCGAGCGGATCCTCGACGCGGCGCGGAACACGAAGGCGACGCTCGTCCATCCCGGCTACGGCTTCCTCGCGGAGAGCGCGGCCTTCGCGCGGGCGTGCGAGGACGCCGGCCTCGTCTTCGTCGGGCCGTCGGCCTCGGCGATCGAGGCGATGGGAACGAAGACCACGAGTCGCGTGCTCATGGAGCGTGCGGGCGTGCCGATCGTCCCCGGCACGACGACGCCCGCGCGGGACGCGTCCGAGCTCGCGGAGTTCGCGCGCGGCGTCGGATATCCGATCTTCCTGAAGGCGTCGGCGGGCGGCGGCGGAAAGGGGATGCGCCGCGTCGACCGGGAGGAGGACGTCGCGTCCGCGTTCGACCGCGCCGGCGCGGAGGCGCAGGCCTCTTTCGGAGACCGCGCCCTGTACGCGGAGAAGCTCCTCGAGAACCCGAGGCACATCGAGGTCCAGATCGCCGCGGACCGGCACGGGCACCGGATCGCCGTCGGCGAGCGCGAGTGCAGCATCCAGCGGCGTCACCAGAAGGTGGTGGAGGAGTGCCCGTCGCCGGCGGTCGGCGAAGATCTGCGCCGGCGGCTCTTCGCCGCCGCCCTCGCCGCCGCGGACGCGGTCGGCTACGACTCCTGCGGCACCGTCGAGTTCCTGCTCGCGCCGGACGGGTCGTTCTACTTCCTCGAGATGAACACGAGGCTCCAGGTCGAGCACCCCGTCACCGAGGAGGTCTGGGGATTGGACCTCGTGGCCGAGATGATCCGCTGCGCGCAGGGGGAGGCCCTCTCGGTCGAGGCCCGCGACCTCGCGGCCCGGGGTCACGCGATCGAGTGCCGCGTCTACGCCGAGGACCCGGAGCGCGGGTTCGCGCCGTCGCCCGGAACGATCACCCGCCTCCGGCTTCCCGAAGGGCCCGGGGTGCGCAACGACGTCGGCATCGAGGAGGGCTCCGTCGTCCCGATCGACTACGACCCGATGCTCGGGAAGCTCGTCGCCCGGGGCCGCGACCGCGCGGAGGCGATCGAGCGGCTGGCGCGCGCCCTCGACGAGTACGAGATCGCGGGGGTCGAGACGGCCCTGCCCCTCTTTCGCGAGCTCGTCCGGGACCCGGACTTCCGCGCTGGCCGCATCCACACGCAGTGGCTCGACGCGTGGCTCGCGGACCGCATGCAACCCCGCGAGGAGCCGTCGGAGGAGGAGGGGATCCTCGCCGCGGTGTGCGTCACGCTCGATCAATCGGGCAGGCGCGTGCCGCCCGCTCTCGCGGGATCCCGGTGGAAGGAGTCGTCGCGCTCGGAGGCGCTTCGGTCCGGCCGGCCGCACCGGGGCGGGCGGCGGTGAAGATAGAGCGGCGCTTCCTCCGGCGACGGGGGGAAGAGCGGGAGCTCCTCGAGGTCGAGATCCGCGACGGGGGCCGGCACGTCGCGGTGAGGAGCCCGGCGGGTGAGAGGGCCGCCGAGTCGGCGAGGCTCCCCGACGGCCGGCACAGCGTCATCTTCGCGGACGGGAGGCAGCTCGCCGGGAGAGCGACCGAGGGTCCGACCGGCCGGGTCGAGGCGTGGCGCGGCGCCCGCCGGCTCGCGGTCGACCTCGCCGACCCGTTGCGGGATCTCGCCGCCGCGCAGAAGGAGGCCTTCGGAGGCCCGCGCGAAATCCGTGCGCTCATCCCGGGCCGCGTCGTCGAGGTGCGCGTCCGCGAGGGGGACGAGGTCGCCGCGGGGGCGACCGTGCTCGTGATCGAAGCGATGAAGATGCAGAACGAGATCCGCGCGGAAGCCGCCTCGCGCGTCACGCTGGTCGAGTGCGTCGCCGGTCAGACCGTCGAAGCGGGGGCCCTCCTCCTCCGCCTCGAGCCGGAGACGAGGGACCCCCGATCCTGACTTCCCGGCCGCCCGTCCCGCCTCTCGCGCCGTCCGTCCGGCGGGACCGGGCGCCCGATGCGCAGGATGGCGGGCTCAGGCGGAGGGACCATTCGATTCATTTTCTTGAACGAATATCCCGAATCACGAATAGTTGACCGCCCAGTCAATGCCCCGGAAATCTTGTTGACGCCGTGTTTTTAGTCACTTAGAGTTCGCTCCGCCTATCGCCCCTTTGGCAGTTTGATTGCTCTTGAACAGCGTCTGTGCTGACCTTCGATCACGCGTTCTCGTCCTTCGATTCGATCCTTTCGGACTGCTTTCCCGGAAAAAAGAGAGTTCGTTCCCGCGTGGGCAACAACAGAGGAGGAGGCCTATGAGTCGATTTAGGAAGTTCTTGGTGCCGCTGCTGGCGATCGCGATCGTCGGCGTGGCGACGGGAGGCCTGGTATTCGCCCAGACCACGGGCGACATCCAGGGCACCGTCACGGATACGTCGGGCGCTGCGCTGCCGGGCGTCACCTGCACCGCGACGAGCCCGTCGATGCAGGGAACCCGCACGTCGGTGACCAGCAACAACGGCAGCTACCGGATCTCGACGGTGCCGCCGGGGACCTACAAGGTGAGCTGCGGGCTCGCCGGGTTCGCAACGGCCGAGAAGACGGCGATCGTCAGCCTCGGGTCGACGCCGACCGTCAACCACACCCTCCAGATTTCGCAGACGGAAGAAGTCGTCGTCAGCGGGCAGGCGCCCGTCGTCGACACCGGGAGCACGACCACGGGCTCCAACTACTCCGCGAAGGTCATGGAGAAGCTGCCGCTCGGCCGCAACTACGCGTCGGTCGTCAGGCTGCAGCCGGGCGTCAACGAGGACACCGGCGACCGTCAGGGCCGCGGCCTCGCGCTGTCGGTGTACGGCTCCACCTCGGCGGAGAACGCGTACATCATCGACGGCATCAACACGACGAACGTCAACCGCGGCGTTCAGGGCAAGATCATAAACAGGGAGTTCATCCAGGAGGTCGAGGTCAAGACCGGCGGCTACCAGGCCGAGTTCGGCCGCTCGACCGGCGCCATCATCAACGTCATCACGAAGTCGGGCGGCAACGAGTTCCACGGCGACATCTTTGCCAACTACGCTGCCCCGAGCTTCCGCTCGGACCAGGTCCGCGAAGACGGCGACACGTTCAACCTGACCTATGACGAGCTCGAGGAGCTCGACTACGGCGCCGACCTCGGCGGTTTCTTCATTCCGGACCGCCTCTGGTTCTTCACGGCGTACAACCGGTCCGACCTCTCGCAGGACCGGGTACCCCGCGCGGCGGCGTCGGTCCTCGGCCAGCACTTCCGCGAGGAGCAGACGTACAACCTCTTCTCCGGGAAGCTCACGTTCAACATCGCGCAGGGCTCGACGCTCGTCGGAAGCTACTTCCGCGACCCCGAGCACCGCGACGGCGCGGTCTTCACGCCCGCGGGGACGGATCCCGACTCTTTCTCGGGCCGCTTCGACATCGGCGCCGAGGACTACGCGGGCCGGTACAACCAGCTCTTCGGGTCCTTCGGCGTCCTGACGCTGCAGTACTCGAAGCACAAGGATCGGTTCGTATTCAAGCCGCTCGACAACACTCAGGTGGGCTACGTGGACCGGACGGTTGCAGCGGACTACCCCTTCTTCCCGACG
>Ga0079215_10000228_pt1 | contig 12077 bp, 10 predicted proteins | sample NCControl_FD_77004 | JGI IMG/M metagenome (GOLD analysis project Ga0079215, IMG submission 77004) | Agricultural soil microbial communities from Utah to study Nitrogen management - NC Control | ecosystem: Environmental > Terrestrial > Soil > Agricultural land | place: USA: Utah | collected...
CGTCGTCGGGTCGTGGTTCTCCCAGAAGACGTCGAGGAGCTGCCCGTAGGAGACGCGCTCCGGATCGAACTCGACCTGCACGCTCTCGGCGTGCCCCGTTCGCCCGGTGCAGACGTCCTCGTACGTCGGCTCGTTCTTCGTCCCTCCCGAATACCCGACGGCGGCGTCGAGAACGCCCGGAACCTGCCGGAACGCCGTCTCGACCCCCCAGAAACATCCCGCCGCGAACGTGGCTTTCTCGGTCATTTTGAGATCCTCCGTCGTGCCCGAAATACACCGGCGCCGGGCGTCCGGTTTCGTCGCCGATGCTACCCGAGCCGGGCGCGGCCCCGGGCCTGGTGAACGCGGGCTCGCCGCACGATCGACGAGACGTCGTACTCCGCGGGTGGGCGCCGGGAGCGCGCGGCGATCCACGCGCTGAACCCGAGAGTCAGGTGGTTCAGGTAGACGAGCTCCTCGCGGCGGGAAGGCTCGCAGAACCGGGACGCGGTCGCACCCTCGAGCCGGTCGCGGGCCACCGTGGCCCCGGCGAGAACGGCTCGCGCGGCGCGGATCGCGTCCGGGCCGCGACCGCCGGTCCCTTCGAAACGAAGGACCGACCGTCCGACGGACAGGGTCGTCGTTTCGAGGAGTCGCAGACAGGCAGCCCGCTCGTCCGGAGGCGGCGGTTCGGCCGCACCCACACGGGAGACGAGAAAGAACGCCGCGGCTGAGGAGCGTCCCGCGAAACTCAGAACACCGTGACCTTGCCGTCGCGCGCGATCCGCCGGACGCGGATCGCGTTCGTGTAAGAACACTCGAGGATCCACAGGTCGCCGTTGCCCGCGACGAGACCCCCGGTCGGGGCCCACGGGAGCCGCGAAGTCGCGACGACCTGCGCCCGGCCGTCCGGCGAGACCCGGATCACCTCGCGGGAACCGTAGACTGCGGCGTAGACGTTACGCGCGCCGTCCGTCCAGAGGCCCATCACCCGATGCTGGGCGTTCACCTGGGGCTGGGTCCAGCGCCGGCGAGCGATCCCCGACGTGCGCGTGCGGAACCGCCCCGCGGTCGACATCTCCTTGATCTCGCCGGCGTCGACGAAGTAGAGCGTGCCCTCGGGCGCGACCGTCATCCAGCGGACCTCGCGGCAGTCCCGGCACACGGCGACCGTCGAGACCTCGCCCGAGGGGGACTGCTTGAAGAAACGGGCCGGAGTGCCCCGGTCCGTCCAGTACGTCGCGCCGGACGCGTCGCGCGCGAAGCCGTAACCGCTCGGATAGCCGCGCCGCGGCGGGATCACGTCCGTCACGCGCCCCTGCGGCGTCCGACGCCACACTCGGTGTCCGTACTGCTTCGTCGCGTCCCCCTCGTACCAGACGTGCTCGCCGTACAGGTTCCCCGCGGCGTCGCGACCGAGCTCGTGTGTGTGGACGTTCGGCACCACGACGGTCTTCCTGCCGGTCGGCGCGATCATCCAGACGCGCTCGAGGTCGCTGTAGAAGACGTTTCCCTCGCGGTCCATGACGATCGACACGGGAGGATGCGCGAGGAGCGGGAACGAGAGACCGAAGAGAAACAGGGTAAGAACGGCGCGCTTCACGACTCTGCGCTCTTCCGCCAGACGGCGATCGATTGCGGCAAGAGCTCCTCCAGTCGGTAGCCGGGGTACCGCCGCCGGAGCTTCGCGATGCCTTCCTCGACGTCTTTCCCGGCCGCCGCGTCCGCCACCGCGCGATGGTAATCGCGCTGCGCATCCAGGATCTCCGGACCTCCGACCGCGCCGTGGCCGGGCACGTACGTCGGGGTATCCATCGCGCGAAGCGCGTCGAGACCGGGCGCGAGCCGGTCGAGGGCGGCGTCCTCGTAGTTCACGTGGTATCCGACGGAGACGAGATCGCCGCAGACCGTGACCGCGGCCTCGTCGAGGCAGAGGACGAGGTCGCCGGGCGTGTGGCCCGGACCGGGGTGGCGGGCCCGCACGGTCGCGCCGCCGAGGTCGGCGCTCCACTCGTCCCGGTCGAGAAGGAGCGAGGGGACGTGCGGCTCCGCATCCCGGAAGAGCTCGGCGAGAGCCGGGATCCTCCGGCGCGATTCGATCAGACCCGCGTGCTCGCGCTCCATTGCCGCGCCGCACGCCCGATGAGCGACGACCGTCGCTCCGAGAGACGCGAACCACGCCGCTCCCAGAGCGTGGTCGGTGTGGTGGTGCGTGAGGACGACGAAGCGCACCGGGCGCCCCGTCCAGGCGCGCAGCGCGTCCTCGACGAGGCGCGCGTGGGTGGGCGCGATCAACGGATCGACGAGAAGCACGGCGTCCTCGCCGGCGACGGCCGTGCAGTTGGCTCCATAGCTCGACTCGAGCCGTTCGCCGCCGAGCGTCCAGACGCGGACCCGGTCGCCGAGGCGCGTCTCGATCAGGCTATCGGCCACGTCGTCCCACGCGCATCGCGAGCGGCCATCGGATGCGGCGGGCCTCCTCCGGGTCGCCCCACTGCGGCGCAAGCGCCTCTTCGAGCGCGGGCACCGGATCGAATCCCCGCGCGCGACGGAAGCGCGTCGTCGCCGACCACGTCGCGACGTACCCGAGAAGCGCCGCAAGAGTCCAGTGCGTCTCCATCTCGAACGGGGGCGGATCCACCTCCGGAAACGGAAACTCGATCGTGCGGTAGCCCGCGTCCACGAGCGCGCGCTCCGGCGGCCAGTACGGGCCGACCGTCTCGGAGTAGAACTCCTGGAACACGGCGTCCGCTTCCGGCGGATCGACGTGAGGGTGGCCGTACGTCCAGACGGCGAGCACTCCATCGGGGTCGAGAACGCGGGCGGCCTCCGCGTAGAAAGCCGGCCGGTCGAACCAGTGGAGCGCCTGCGCGACGGTGACCAGGTCGACCGAGCCCGCGGCGAGCCCGCTCGACTCCGCCGGCGCGACCCGGTATTCGACTCGGGGATGCGGCGGGGCCGCGGCGATCTGTTCCGCGCTGGCGTCGGTCGCGACGACGCGATCGAAGAGCGGGGCGAGCGCGACGGCGGCCTGCCCGCTGCCGGTCGCGCAGTCCCAGCCGAGCTCGCGGCCCGGCGCGAGGCCCGCCAGCCACTGGAAGAGGGCCTCCGGATACCGGGGGCGAAACTCCGCGTAAGCGCCCGCGACGCCGGAAAAGTGGTCGGAAAACGGCCGGCTCATTTCTTTTTCGACCGCCGAAGTGTCACCCGGATCGGGCATGCTTCTTGATGAGTAATCTCCCGGAAGGGCGATTCTCGCTCGGCCAGGAGGTGAGAAAACATGAGAAACAGGGTACTTCCGCTACTCGCAGTCGCGGCCCTGGTCGTCGGCTGCGCGACGCAACCGGAAACCAAGGTCGTCCAGGAAGGCACGGCGACGACGGTCAAGGAGACCGGACCCGGACCGAACGTCGACACGACGATCGTCACGGGCGTCGTCACGAAGTACATGCCCGGCCAGGAAATCGAGATCAAGGCCGCCGACGGCAACTCGTGGGACTTCGACCTCGAGGACTCGCTCCAGGTCCAGGGCGCCATCGAAGTCGGCAAGCCGGCGACGATTCACTACACCGAACAGTCGGGAGTGAAGCGCGTCACGGTTCTGACCGGTTCGTAGTCCCCTAACCGGGGACAGATCACGGTTTCCACCCCTCAGGACGAGGTCCGCTTCTGTCAGGGAACCGTGGTCTGTCCCACATCGAGCCGCCTCTCCCTCAGGTAGAGAAAGAGGGGAAGGCCGAGCGACAGGCCGACCACGACGTTGGCGGCGATCGGGGCCCAGAGGCTCTTCATCCGCAGGCGCCGCCCCTCGACGAACACGAGCACCCAGAAGGCGACCGACGACACCAGCACGTCGAGCGCGAACGAGCCGCTGATCCGGTTCGCGAACAGCTCTTCGACGATCCGGCGGACGTCGAGACCGTGCTCGAGCAGGAACGGTATGAAAAGGGAGTACGGGAGCACGGTGCCCACGACACACAGAGTCAGGTAGAGGGTCTTCGGCTTCATCGCCCACCTCCCGGACTCCGCATTTTCTTCGATCCCGCGCGCCGGCCTCCCGGGTGGGGCTCTGACCGGGGCTTACACTCCTCCGAAGGTGTCCTCGCCCCCGAGTCGATCGGCTCGCGCGCTCGAGCCCGCTGACGTCCTCGTCGCGCTGGCGGTTGCTCTGCTCTACGTCGGCGCCGCGAAGTTCGGCCTCGCGCTGGCGAGCGACGCTCCTCAGGTCACCGCGGTGTGGCCGCCGACGGGTCTCGCTCTCGCCGCCGTGTGGCTCTTCGGCCGGCGAGCCGTCGCCGGCGTCCTGCTCGGCGCCCTCGCGGCGAACCTGTCGCTCGGCGAACCGGTCTGGGTGGCCGCCGGCATCGCCGTCGGAAACACGCTCGAAGCCGTCGTCGGCGTCGCGATCCTCCGGCGAGCCGGCTTCGACGGTGCGCTCGGACGTTCGCGCGACGTGCTCGCTCTCTTCGGCGCGCTCGCGCTCGCCCCGGTCGTCGCCGCGACGATCGGAGTCGCCTTTCTCGGCGTGGGCGGCGTGCAACCCGCGGGGAGCCTCGGGGGACTGTGGTGGTTGTGGTGGCTCGGGGACGCGCTCGGCGGGCTCGTCTTCGCGCCACTCGTCCTCGTGTGGACGAGCGGCGGCGCGGTTCCGCGGCGCCGCTTCGCCGTGGCCGAAGGGATCCTCATGTTGAGCGCGCTCATTGCCGCCAACGCCGTCGCGTTCACGCGGCCGCCGCCCGCGGCTCTGGCCGAGTACATCGTCTTTCCGTTCCTGATCTGGGGAGCGCTCCGTTTCGGACCGGTGGGGAGCGCGACCGCGGCGGCGGTCACCGATGTGATCGCGGTATGGACGACCCATCTCGGGCTCGGGCCCTTCGCGGGCGCGGGGCCGGAAAAGGGACTCGTCCTCCTCCAGGTCTTCATGGCCGTCGCGTCGGCGACCGGGTTGCTACTCGGCGCCGTCGCGGCGGAGCAGCGGCACGCCCAGGAAGAGCTGCGCCGCCAGGCCGAGAAGCTCTCGGAGACGGACCGGCGCAAGGACGAGTTCCTCGCCATGCTGTCTCACGAGCTGCGCAATCCGCTCGCCCCGATTCTTCACGCGGCCGAGCTGCTCGGGCACGGCGACGCCGGCCTCGTTCGTCAGGCGCGCGAGATCATCCGCCGCCAGGCCGCTCACCTGACGCGCCTCGTCGACGATCTGCTCGACGTCTCGCGCATCACTCGAGGAACGGTCCGCGTCGAACGCCGCACGGTCGCCCTCGAGGAAGTCCTGGACGCCGCGGTCGACACGTGGCGGCATCTGCTCGCGCAGCGCAACCAGGAGCTGAAGATGGAACTGCCGAAAGAGGCGGTTTGGATCGAGGGCGACCCGACGCGGCTCGCGCAGGTCGTTTCCAACCTCCTTCACAACGCCGCGAAGTTCACGCCGGAAGGGGGATACATCTCGATCTCGGCGGGGCGCGAAGGGAGCCGGGCCGTCGTGCGCGTCCGCGACACCGGAATGGGAATGGCTCCCCAGGAGCTCGAGCGCGTCTTCGACCTTTTCGTGCAGGGACCGCCGCCCCTCGACCGCCCGCACGGCGGACTCGGTCTCGGTCTCACGCTCGCGCGCCGGCTGGCGGAGCTCCATGGGGGCACGATCGAGGCACGGAGCGGCGGACCCGGCCGGGGGAGCGAGTTCGTCTTTCGGGTTCCCCTCGCCGAACGTGCCTCGGAACAACGAGCGAGCGGATCCGCCCCGCAGCCGCGCGCGCCGGTGCCGGCGCGGCCGCGCCGGGTTCTCATCGTGGACGACCATGACGACGCGCGGGAGGCCCTTCGGTTCCTGCTCGAGGACGAAGGCCACGACGTCCGCACGGCGGCCGACGGTCCGAGCGCTCTTTCCGAGGCGGAGCGGTTCTCGCCCGAGGTCGTGCTCCTCGACATCGGGTTGCCGGGGATCGACGGCTACGACGTCGCCCGCGCGATGCGCCAGACGGCGCAGGGGCGGGACGCCCTCCTCGTCGCGGTGTCCGGCTACGGCCATCCCGAGGATCGGGCGCGGTCCCGCGCCGCCGGGTTCGACGACCACCTGCTGAAGCCGGTCGCTCCGCAGGTCCTGCTCGACCTCGTGCGCCAGGCCTCCTGACTCGGGTCAGGCGACCCGGACCTGCCTTCGGGTCGTCGGCGCAATTCTCTCGTCGGGCGTCAGAATGCCGCGGAAGTTCAGCGGGTCCGCGGCCGAGACCGCGAGCGGGGCAGGCTCGGGACGCTTGCGGACCTGCCGCAGGAGCGTGACGGCTTCCGGCACCGCGTACTGTTCGCCGTCGAATCCGGCGACGAAGCGGCCGCCGCGAACCTCCCCGCGCGCCTCGAGGTTCCTCAACGCGCGTGCGACCTCGCGCCACGGAAGCGGCTGCTTCTCGCGGGCGACGGTTTTGCGGAAGACGACGCCGGTGCGCGCAAGAAGGCGCCGGGCAACGAACTCGGCCGACGCGGCTGCCTCCGTTTCCCGCGGGAGAAGGCTCCACCTTCCCGCCCCGTTCCCGCCCGGCTTCCGCCGCCACGCGGCGACGAGGAGCGATCGCAGCCCGCCGAACGAGTCGCACGTCGCCAGGCCCGACGCGATGAGCTCCGACAGACCCTCCTCCGCGAGGTCCCGCGCGAAGCCGGTCGCGCGCGAAACTTCCGGGAGGAACGTCGCCCCGCGCCGGGCGAGCGCCTCGCGAACCTCGCGCGCGGTGCGGGAGAGGTCGCGTGCCACACCCGCGCTCTCCCGGACCGAAAGAGCGGTCCACGCCTCGAGGTCTGCGCGCGGGACGAGGCAGATCGGCGTCCGGCGAAGCGCCGACGCGCTCGCGCCCCAGAGGCGCCCCCACGCGACCTCTCCCGAAAAAGTGAGCTGGTCGAGCCACTCGCGCCGGTAGCCCCGGACGCGCGCGGGCAGGACGCTCCCTTCCCACGCCGCCGCGGGGACTTCGAAGCCCGCGAGCTGCAAGACGACCTCGGCGACGCCGCGCGGTCCCTCGAGCCGATGATCCGGGTCGGCGTGCTGCCAGCAGGCGAGAAACCGGAGGAAGTCGGCGGCGGAGACCGGCTCGATCTCCCGGCGGAGCCGGTCGAGCGTATAGCGGTGGATCCGCGCGAGAAGGCGGCGATCGCACCACGCCGGCCGACCCGCGACGCGGGTGCGCAGGACCGCGCCTTCGCCTTCGAGCTCGAAGAAGAGGGGATCCTCCTCGGAGACCGGTCCGAGCGCCTCGAGGCGGCCGCGCAAAACCGTTTTCGGGTCGCGCGACGCCTCGCGCGCGAACCAGCGGTCGCCCTCGCGCTCGACGCGGCCCGCCGCGCAGAGCGCGTCGAGCCACTCCGTCCACGGCTCCCCTTCCTCGGCCGTCACGTAGCCCATCCACAGCAGCGCCTCGTGGACCTCCTCGGCGTTCGCGGGCTGCGGCCACGTCTCTTCGCGTACCCGCGCGATCGCGTCCGCGTCGAGCGCGCCGAGCCCGTCGGCCGTCGAGACGTCGAGCACGCGGCGCGACGCGACCGCCTGGGTGCGCCGCTCCTCGAGCGGCGCGTCGTCTAAGAACGTGTACGGCTGCGACGAGAGGATGCCGCGGGCGAACGAGGACGGCTCGACGGAGTCGACCGCGCGCCGCTCGATCGAGCCGTCCGCGAGCCCCTGCACGACCTCGAGGAACCCTTCCACGTCCATCGCCTCGGTCAGGCAGTCCTCGACCGTCTGGAAGACGATGGGATGCTCCATCGGCACCGGGATCGGACCGCCGGGGAGCGTCTCGGGACACGCGAGCACCTGCGGGAACGCGCCTGCGAGGAGGTCGTTCGCCCGCATCCGGAGAAGGTTCGCCGGAACTTTTTTTCCGTTGCGCGAGCGCTCGAGGAGGAGCGATCGCTGCGCGTTCCAGCGCCACCGCGTCTCGAACATCGGCGCGGGCAGGAGCGCCTGGATGAGGACGTCCCGCGCGGTCGCGGGCTTCAAGTAGTCGAAAATCTCCTCGAGCGGGAAGCTGTGCTGCGAGCCGAGCGAGAGGACGATCGCCTCCTCGTTCGCGGCCGCCTGGAGCTCGAACCCGAACCCCACGCAGAACTTCTTGCGGAGCGCGAGGCCCCACGCCCGGTTGATCCTCGAGCCGAACGGCGCGTGCACGACGAGCTGCATGCCGCCGCTCTCGTCGAAAAAGCGCTCCGCGATGACGCGCTTCTGCGTCGGCACTTCCCCCAGGACGCGCCGGCCCTCGGAGACGTAGTCCGCGATCTGGACCGCTCCTCCCTCCGGAAGGCCCTCGCCGCAGGCGGACCGGAGGAAGCCGGACATCTCCGCCTCCGACCCCGCGCACGACTCGCGCATCGCGGCGATCTCCGACGCGAGCTCGCGCGTCCTGCCGGGCCCCTCGCCGAGCCAGAACGGGAGCGACGGCGGCTGGCCCTTCGCGTCGGCGACGCGGACGACGCCGGGCTCGACCCGCAGGATGCGCCACGACGCGTTCCCGAGCTGGAAGATGTCGCCGCCGTTCGACTCGATCGCCCAGTCCTCGTTCACGGTGCCGACGAGCGTTCCCTCGGGCTCGAGCCGGACCTGGTAGTCCGCCGTGTCCGGGATCGCGCCACCCGAGAGGAGCGCGGCGAGCCGCGCGCGCTTCGTCGCCATCAACCGGGAGTTGACGCCGTCGCGGTGGAGGAGCGCACCGCGCCCCTTCGAGTGGAGCGCGACGACGCGGTCGAAGTCCTCGCGCGGCAGGTCGCGGTAGGGCCACGCCCGGCGCAGGCAGTCGAAGAGGGCGGGCTCGTCCCACGCCTCCGCGACGCAGGCGGCGACGACCTGCTGCGCGAGGATGTCGAGCGGCCGCGGCGGAATCGGGGTGCGGTCGAGGATCGCCGCGCGGACGCACTTCAGAAGAGCCGCCGCCTCGACGAGCTCGTCGAGCGTGAGGGGAAAGAGGCGCCCCTTCGGGACTTTCGCGAGCGCGTGGCCCGCGCGGCCGACGCGCTGGAGGAGCGTGGCGATCGACCGCGTCGCGCCCACCTGCACGACGAGGTCGACGTCGCCGATGTCGATCCCGAGCTCGAGCGACGCGGTCGCCACGAGCGCCCGCAGCCGGCCCGCCTTCAAGCGCTCCTCGGCGTCGAGGCGGCGCTCGCGGGAGAGGCTTCCATGATGGCTCGTGACCGCGTCCTCGCCGAGGAGCGGCGTGAGACGGCCGGCGATCCGCTCCGCCATCTTGCGCGTGTTGACGAACACGAGCGTCGTCCGGTGCGCGCGGACGAGGTCGGCGATCCGGGAGTAGATCTCCTCCCACTGTTCGTGCGAGCACACGGTGCCGAGCGGAGAGGGCGGAACTTCGATCGCGAGGTCGAGATTGCGAAACGTGCCGGCGTCGACGAGCGTGCACTCGCGCCCGGCGCCGACGAGAAAGCGGCCGACCTCGTCGAGAGGCTTCTGGGTCGCGGAGAGCGCCACGCGCTGTACGGGCCGGCCAGCGAGCGCTTCGAGCCGCTCGAGAGAGAGCGCGAGGTGACTTCCCCGCTTGTCCCGCACGAGCGCGTGGATCTCGTCCACGATCACGGTGCGGACCGTGCGGATCATCCCGCGCCCGCCGTCGCTCGTGAGGAGCAGGTAGAGCGACTCCGGCGTCGTCACGAGGATGTGCGGAGGCCGCCGGAGCATGGCCGTGCGCTCCGACGACGGGGTGTCGCCCGTGCGGACGAGGACGCGGACTTCCGGAACCGACGGGTCCGCGGCCCGGACCTCCGCGAGCGGGCGGCTCAGGTTCTTCTGGACGTCGTTCGACAGCGCGCGCAGCGGCGACACGTAGAGGACCTGCGTCTCGTCCGCGAGCGCGTCGCCCTGGCGGATGAGCGAGTCGATCGCCGAGAGAAACGCGGCGAGTGTCTTCCCGGAGCCGGTCGGCGCCGCGATGAGCGTGTTCTTTCCCTCGCGGATCGGCGGCCAGCCGTCGCGTTGCGGCGCCGTCGGCTCGCCGAGATGCGCGGCGAACCAGTTCCGAACGGCGGGGTGGAAGGGGGCGAGAAGGGTCACCGGATCACCGCGCGCGATCTTAACCGCGGCGTCCGTCGGGCAGAAGCTCTCAGGCGGCCGGCAGAGCGATCCGCCTCCGCGCGATGAGCTCGCAAGCGTATCCGCCGAGGAGCGCAGCCACGACGAGCGTCAGCGAACCGGCCAGGTCGTACCAGAGGGGATCGCTGCTCACGCCGGAGGTCACGACGAACGTCGTGTCGATCGCCAGGGGAATCAGAAGGCCGGCGGCGTGGGACAGCCGCGGACGACCGCCCACCCACGCGGAGACGAAGCCTCCGCAGAAGCCGACGACGAAGGCGGCCACGCTCGCGATCGCGAGCACGGTTCCGCTCGACTTGTAGTACCCGATCCCACCGAGGAGCGTCTCGAAGGCGAGGGTCGTGCCGGCGACGATCACCGCGTATCCGGCGAGGACCGCCGCGACGCTGCGGAGCGCTCGAAGAACCGGGCCGCGCATGCTCTCCCGTAGCTACGGCGCCGCGATTCGGAAGTTCAACGAACGGCCTCGATTCAGCATCATTCCCGTCCGCGTCGCGGCGGCCCGGAAAAAGAAAAGCGCCCGCCGAATGGCGGGCGCCTCTCGTCGGGTCCGACTCGACGATCAGTGTCCCGCGCCGATCTGGTCGAGGAGCGTCCCCATGTCGAAGTAGTGACGCACCGACTTGACCCTGTCATTCGCCACTTCGACCACCTGGCAGGCGCGCAGCTCGATTTTTTTCCCAGTCGCCGGAATCTCCCGGTCGGGCATCATCAGCGAGCCCTTGTGGGTCCCGGTCCACGTGATCTCGAGCACCGCGGTGTTGCCGCTGACGACCTCCGAGCGGAACGTGGCGCGGGAATCGGGCAACGCCGTGGCCCATCCCTTCCAGGCGGCCAGGACGTCGTCGACCCCCTGGACCTTCCGTTGCGGTCCGACCTCTTCGTATACGACCTCCGGAGCGAGGGCCGCTCGCGCCCGGTCCCAGTCCTTTTCGTTGTAGGCGATGACCTGCTCCTTCGCGAGGTCGACGACGGATTTCTGTGCCATGACACTTCTCCTTTCGAAAAAAATCCCTGTTGCGAACGCTTCCCGTCGCCCGCGCCCGGAGTCGTTCCGTGCTGTTCTCGGCGACCCGACCGACGGAGCGGTGAGACGCTCGACATCGGGCCCGCCGAATCCACGCGGGCGGCCCTTTTACCCTATCACTCACAAGGATGAGCTTGCGCGACCCGAGGCGCCGTGCCTCGTTTCAGTCATACATTCCGTCCGCGTACCACTTCTCGCTCGCGCGGTCGCGGTAGATCCGGTAGAGCCCTCCCGTCGCGAGCTCGACGTCCCAGTAATCGCGCGAAGCGGGAGCGGCGGACCACCAGCCCTCTTCCAGGTTCCACGGGCCGGCGGCGACCCGGACGGCGCCGGAGATCTCGGGCTCGGAGCCGTTGGTGGACTGAAGGGAAGTCGGGCGAAAAGCTCGGGATCCCTCGCGGAGCCTGCCCTGAGCGAAGTCGAAGGGCTCGGGATGACGGTCTTCGACCGTCACCTCCACCGGCGGCCGCAGGACGCGGATCGCGAGCAGGCCGCGGCCCGTGCGCGGCGCGCGGCGCTCGAGCGGCGGAGGAGGCGGCGAATAGTCGGCGACCGCGAAGCGCTCGGGGACGTGGCCGTCGACCGCGCGCGGTGAGCCCACGCGCTCGACCCCGAGCATCGCGACGAGGCGCGCGATCGTCGTCGCGAGCCGGTCCGGCGAGAGCGCGGCGGGGCCGAAGAGCGCGAGCTGCGCCTGCCGCGCGCGGTCCGGGTGCGCCGTGAACGTGAACCCGACGACCGGTGAGCCGGGAGGGCGCGCCTCGAGCTCGAGCCGCGTGAGCGTCAGGAGCGTTTTGACGTCGCGCGTGGGAGCGGGCAGCGTGATGGCGCGGGCGTCGTAGCCTTCCGGGTCGAGCTTCAGCCCGATCTCGAGGCGCCGGCACGCGAGCCCCTGCGACTCGAGCCGCCGGACGAGCCTTTCCAACGCCGCGTTGCCGACGAAGAGGAAGGGCTCGAGCGACACGAGCGGCCACTCGAGCTCCATCCCCTCGCGGA
>Ga0079215_10000232_pt1 | contig 12015 bp, 15 predicted proteins | sample NCControl_FD_77004 | JGI IMG/M metagenome (GOLD analysis project Ga0079215, IMG submission 77004) | Agricultural soil microbial communities from Utah to study Nitrogen management - NC Control | ecosystem: Environmental > Terrestrial > Soil > Agricultural land | place: USA: Utah | collected...
CTCTGGAACAAGAAAACCAATTCTTGTACAGGAAAGCAACGTGGACTAAAGGCGAACAGATGGCGAAGGCTCAACAATATGGCCGTCCCGCATCTGCACGATTCGACGGCACATCGCGGCGGCCTCCGGATTGTGAGTAATCATTATGATGGTCTGATTAAACCGGTAATTTAACTCCTGAAACATGTTAAGGACGAGGGCCGAGTTCTCCGAGTCCAAATTTCCGGTAGGTTCGTCAGCCAGAACGATTGCGGGGCGTGTCACCACGGCACGCGCCAGCGCAACGCGCTGCTGCTCCCCGCCCGATAGCTCGAGCGGTTTGTGATGCAGCTTGTCCTCCAGACCCAGCAGCCGCAGCACGTCACGTCTCAGCTGCGGATCGCCGCCGCCGTTGCCATGAATTCGCTCCGCTAGTCGGAGATTTCCTTCAGCCGTTAAAGTGGGGAAAAGGTTGAATCTTTGAAAGACAAACCCGATTTTCTTGCGCCGGATCGCGGTCCGTTTGGCGTCGGAGGCGGCGGTGATATCTTCGCCATCGATTACGATCCGGCCCTCGGTCGGAGTCAACAAACCGCCGAGCAAATGAAGCATCGTCGACTTGCCGCAGCCGGACGGCCCCATGATCGCAACAAACTCGCCTTCCTGAACCTCCAGCGACACGCCGCGCAGCGCGGGCACGTCGACCTTTCCTATGCGATAGACCTTTACCAGGTTTTCAGCTTGAAGAATCGTCCTCATCGAATGAATTAAGAGTTATATCACTGACGAGAGAAATTGTTTATTTATTAGCGGTAACTTTCTTGTGCGTGGCGTCCAGATCGACTTCCGGCAGTCCCCACTTGTTTTCCAGTACAAATGCCCTCGGCGCGTAGCCGCCTGCCCGATTCACCTCCACGGAACTCGCGTCCTGATAGCCAATGCTCAATTTATATTGGTCCTGCGGACGAGTGATCTCGATCCGGCTCGGCAACGTAGCCGTCGGGCCCGCGCCAAGTTGCTTCTCGTTAAAGTAGGCGACATCGGTGACCAGCTTCCCGGCATCGTCAAACGACTGAATACGAGCAAGCCGGATTCCAGACACGCGATCGAACCACAAGCGACGTATCAGTTTTGACTGACCTCCGCTCGGTTGCGAAAACTCGTCGAGCACATAGTAAGGACGCATGACTCGCGCACTTTTCTTTGCTGTCGGGCGAGTATCCGCTTCTTCCAGGAAAAACTCGCTCTGTGCGTAAACCAATGGACCGTTCGGATCGATCGGACGAATCATGAAAGCATCCGTCAAATGTTGCGGGCGCAAGTTGGAAAGCGCGTTCACGGTTTCCTTCTCGGCATTCTTCTGGTTGTTGTTCGCCGGGGCGGCGGGCTCAACCTCGTCGAGTTTCTTGTAGACCGCGTTGTTTGTTCCCTTAAGAAAGCGCTTGTATCGTTCACCTTTCAAGACGGCGACGCGAAACTGTTCGCCATCCGAAGTCATCTGAGCGATATCCACCAGTAAAAACTGAATGACGAGATAGATTTTGCCGGGTCGTTGAAGAGTTATGTCACCATCGACCTGCCGGTATTGATCGGCAATACCAAAGCTTGCGAAAGATGTATCTTCAAACTGGATGTCCAGCTTCCCGTGGATCGTGGTTACGTTTGAAAAGCGATTGACCTCATAGATCAAACGGTCCCTTCCTGCTTCCGTTCCCGGCAGAAGTTGGGGCACCGTGATTTTCTTCTTCGCACCAAACAGGCCACAGCCTGACGTCAGGGACAGAACCAAAACAGCGAAAACCGTCAGTAGCAACCGGGAGTGAGCGAATCTGTGGGCGTTCAGATAATTGACCATTACTCTTAAGCCGCAAATCATACGTCAAACGCTGGGGAATCGCGAAATTCCCGTCGCGGTGTACGGATCGATGATTTCAGTCAAGTTGCAATGGCGGCTTGCCGAAGCGCGCCCGCAACTTGTCGATCGAGTTTCTAACCGCAGGCCGATATAACAACTTCCGTTCCAGCCGGTCCTTACCCGGAAAATCGACCAGCATAATCCCCAGCAAAATCGTCAATAAACCCTGTCCGGGAACGCCCGGCAACGTCATCACGATGCCGGCCATTATCAGGATGATGCCCAGAAGGTTTTTACCAATGGCGGCGCTGATTCTCAGCGCCGGTGCACGCCCCGACCAAATCTGCCGATCGTAATGGCTGCAAAAATAGTCGGCTGGTAACTTGACCAGAATGAACGATACGAGGCCGAGACTTCCGATGAACGTTATGAGAAATAGCACCACACCGAATACGGCGCGTTGCCATGTCATTCCGGAAATCATGTCGGACACGAAATCAAACATGATTTACGCGAGCTCGCTCCGTGCTTGCAGAACCGCTTGAAAGACTTTGCGAACAATATCGTCTGCGACAGACCCCAGTTGGAAGTTCGGATTCTTCGCGACCTCCCAGAACTCATCGAGCCCGCGCGCGCCTGCACGTTCGAGCGCGAGTAGTTGAACCAAAAGATCGAGCACGTCCGCAGCTTTCACCAGTCGCGATTCGAGACTGGTGCGTTGTTCGTAATCTTCGTAGAGGGCTGTGTATAAGTCGCGCTTCAAGTCGCTGACTACGTCGACAAACGCGCGAGTCTCGGCTTGCTTTCGCGCCTGCGCGCCGAAGTACGCACTCGCGATGCGCGGCATATCGCCGACGCGAACCTCGGCCCAATCGTGAAGCAACGCCATTCGCAATACCTTTTCGACATCAACTGAAATTCCTTGTGCCACCAATTCGTCGGCCAGCAGCATCGCAGCCGTGCAAACGCCAAACGAATGGGCCGCCACCGATTCAGTTCCGTTTGGCAGCCCACGCAGAGTCCAGCCGGTGCGATCAAGTCGCTTCAGTCGCTGCAATTCGATAAGCGTTGAGAGCATAGGTACGGGAGTATATCAGGACGAAACCGGTTCCTGTGGGGTTGGTCCGGTTCGCACCACGATGTCACACGGCTAGTTGTAGGGGATTGTGAATAGAATCCTCAGCGCTCACCAACAGCGTTCAGTTACCTGCAATTAGGATGTTCACAACCACAGGCTATTTCTGTGACTTTTGAGTCTTCCGCATTTTTGCAGTACTCGCTGCAATATTTGCTGTCCTTTGTAGCTTTGCAATCACAAACGCCATGCGCGCATTTCTCGTTCTCTGCCATATCACCCACCCTGCTTTCTAGGTCCAGTTTCGCGTTCAATTATATCCGCGCCGCAAGGGAACACCGAAACGACTACGGTTGACGCGGCGGTGGGGGCGGAGTCGGTGGCGTGCGCGGCAGCAGGTGCGTTGCGACAATGCGCCACTGCGTCGCTTCGCAACGAATGCGCACACCCGGACTGTCAGTCTCAAACGATTCATCAACTGCAACAGCGTCGGCTTTGAAGATTCCTTCGCCGCAGCGAATACCGGTCGAGTCGTAGAAAGTTACGACGCCGGAAACGAACGCGTACGTGATTCCGCTCGTGTTTTTGATTATTAGACGAATATTTGTGACGGGCGACTCCGGTGAGCCGTTGAGCGAGGTAGTTCTGAGCGTGCCCTGGAGCGCGGCAACATTGTCGTTGTCGTGTGCCACTGCGACTTCGTTCAACGACACGCGCTTTTCGTTTCCATCGCTTGTCGTTTCCTGCGCGCTGACCGACAGGCACGTGAACAGAATAACAACGAGCACGGTGGCGAGTTTGATCGTGAGCTTCATCTCATCTCCTTCAGTTATTCGCGGACCACAGCGTACATGAGTTGATCGATCGTTTGACCATTCTTGGTGACACTCTTCTTCAACCGCCCTTCGAATTCATACCCGGCCTTCTCGAGCACTCGTGCCGACGCGGGGTTCCATTCAAAGACGTGCGCGTACAACCGGCATAGATCGTAATTCGCAAACGCGTAATCAGTCACGGCGATCAACGCCTCCGTCGCAATACCGCGTCCCCAGAATTCTTCGCCGAGCCAGTAACCAATCTCGGCTGAACGATGCGCGACGTCGTGTTGGACCGTAAACCCGACCCCACCAACGGCCTCACCGTCAACGGCGATCGCAAAACTATTCTCCGGACTGATACCCACTACACATTCCAGCCAGTTTCGTGCGTCGGCGTGCGTGTACGGGTGCGGGAATCGATCGCGCAAATTGATCCAGACGTTTCGGTTGTTGGCATAGCGTACGAGTGCTTCTCGATCGCTCCACTCCCAACTACGCACGGTACACGACGTTAACTTGAGCTCCACCTCGTCAGACCTCTAGTCGCGGCAACACGGCCGCACCACGCGGCATGATGAACCCGTCACCACCACCCGCGCGATCCAAACCTTGCTCGAGCGAACGCACCGGAACCATCCGCATCTTCTCGACCTGTTCGTCACGCAACTCCGATAGTAAACAAATCCGGTAACGTTCCGCCTTTGTCATCAGCGACCACGCCGTTTGCCCGTTGACTTCGTACCCGTTACGCAACTTGTTTTCAAGTGCCCGCGAATCAGCAGCGTCAAACCACTTCAAGAAATCCGTGCGACCCAGGCCGTCGCGGCATTCGGCCAGCAGGATGATCGTCCCGCCTTCCTTGCAAGCTTGCGCCGCCATATCGAGCGCTTTGTGCGCCTGAATCATATTGATGTCGTGCGGAAACCCGCCGCAACTGGCGATCACGATGTCACGTTTTTTACCAATTGCAAACGAGTGCCGCTTCAGATAATGCTCGCACGCAACACGATGAGCCAGTCGCCAGTCGCCGCAGAACACGCCGACGGCACGGTTCCTTTCGTCAACGATGGTATTGATCCCAAACGCCGGCGCGACAAGTTCGGCAACACGTTCGCACTCTTCATGCACGGCATTGCCAGCGAGCATGCCTGGTCCGACACCGGCCTTGCGCCCACCGCGTTCGAAATCAAACGCCAGCATGTGCGTCGCTTCGATTGTCTTTGCCGAGGCCAGGCCGGGACAAACCGACTTGCGGCCTCCGGTAAATCCCGCGAAGTAGTGAAAGTTGATCCCGCCGATCACCACCACATGAGAAAACTCTTGCAACGCGGTACTGACTTCCACCGGCACTCCGTTCGCCGTCGTTCCGAGCGAGTAAAGTTTCGCTTCGTCGTAAGCATCGTGGTCCAACGTGCGAAGTCGTTGGACGATGAACGGCGTTAACAACTCTCGCTTCTCTTCTTCTGTGACGCGCCGGTGAATTCCCGTCGCAAAAATCACGGCGACGTTGCCGGGCGAAACACCGGTTTGAACGAGACGGCGGACGAGCAGATTTACGATCTGCGCGCTGGCAGTCGCGCGTGTCGCGTCAGAGACGACGAGCAGCACGGAATCATCGCTGCTGACAATGTCGTCCAACGGAGGCGAGCCGATTGGAGCGTCAAACGCTGCGCCGATTTGCACGTCTTTCAACGGAGGCTCGGAGCTCGACTCGTCCGATATCACTCGGAACCGATCCTCGTCGTCAACAAACTTTAGCGAACCATTTCCGTAGGCAAGATCGAATGTGCGGGCCATAAACGCTCTGGGATCAGATACCGAAATCAATGAGGGCTTTTTCGATGACGTGCAACGACGCCAAATCCTGATCCGCGCGCGCGTCCTCGAGCCATTTGCGCAGTTGCCGCGCTTCGCGGATCGAGCCGATACGGCATGCGCCGGTCAAAGCGAGCGTGACGAGCGCATCGGGAGCGCCGTGTGTAACCAGGGCCGCTTGCAACGCCGCTTGTTCCCGCAGGTCAAGAGTGATTAGAAGGTTCAGTTCCATCTAACTTCGCTCAGATCGAAAACACGCCGTGCCGGCATGACAAAAATGAAACGTTTCGTCTTCGAAATCTGGCGTTTCCATCTGAATCGTGAGGTGATCAACGCCAAAACGATCGTGCAGCTTCGTGCGCAACTCGCGTAACAGATCCGGCTGCGAAATGCTGTGAGCGTGAATCACGTGCGCACTCAACGCGTCGCGTCCGGAAGTGATCGTCCAAACGTGCAGATCGTGAACGTTCGAGACTCCGTTAGTAGCGAGAATCGCATCCTCAACCGCTGCCAGATTGATGTGTGCCGGCGTGCCTTCCAAAAGGACGTTCGTCGACTCGCGGATCAACCTCATCGATCCCCAAATGATCAGTAGACCAATGACGACGCTGAAAAGTGCATCCGCCTTGTACCAGCCAAAGAGCGCCATGCACGCACCTGCCGCAATCGCGGCCACTGAACCAAGCGCGTCACCCATCACGTGCATCCACGCACCGCGAATGTTGAGATCAATCTCGTGACGGCCGTGCAGTATCCACGCACAGATCAGATTCACGGCCAGACCACCCGCGGCGACCAACATCATCGGCCCGCTGCGAACCACGGGCGGGTCGATCCAACGCTCGTAAGCGCCGTAAAAAATAAGCAGCGACATCACGACCAACGCGACGCCGTTAACGAGCGCGGCGATGATCTCGAGTCGGTAGTAACCAAAAGTTTTTTTGGAAGTGGCGGGACGAGAACCAAACCAGACCGCCGTAAGCGCGAGAATCAGTGCGGCGACGTCAGTAAACATGTGACCGGCGTCAGCCAGCAGCGCTAGCGAGCCAGTCCACCAGGCACCCACGACCTCCGCGACCATGTACAGCGCCGTCAGGCACAACACCACACTCAGACGTCGCCAACTACTGTTGCTTGCTGAGTGATGGCTATGGTCGTGATTGGAACTCATACCCGTGCTTCTCGGTGTGCGGACACAGATTACACAGATATAGGCAAACTACAAAGCAGTCAAATTAAAGGCGCCGTTGAAGTCGCGGTAGAGCTCGTTGTACTCGCGCAACGCAACGTCCATGATGCGATGCAGCTCGTCAACGTCGGCGACATTTACTACGAGGTTCACGTTGTTGAGAAACGCGGCATGCGCGTCCATCGTTCGCATTGAGGGCGATACCAGAACGAAAAATATGCGACGGCGTTGCGGCGGACGAAGGACGTTGATCTCCCTGATCACAAAAGCCGACCCTTGTTCGGCCGAATCAAACTGCGGCTCGAGCAACACCACGTCCATCTTGTTGGCGCGCATCGTTTCGACTGCCTGACGCGTGTCTTCAGCGACGAAAACTCGATAGCCGCTTTCGGCGAAACGTCGAGCGACGGTGTCGCGATAGCCTTCGGCGGTACAAATTAATGCCTTGCGCTGGTCCCATGATGGCCTCGCACCTGGATTATCGGGCGTCTGATTTGCACCCTTCGACAACAAATCCATTAGCATGCGAACCGCATCGTCATTGACGCCGTTCTCTCCCTGTTGACTCACTTTCGACACTGGTTCGTACGCACGAGCCGTATTCTGGTCAAAACGCGGATGCTCCGTCGCGGGAGAACCACCAACGGCGAGCGCGCTGTGCTGCGACGCGGGACTCGCTACACCCGAACTCACTGTCGCATTGCATTTCGGGCAACGAACGTTGAATGGTCGCGCCGGCGACTTTTCTTCGTCAATCTGCAACCGGGTCGCACATTTTTGACAAACGATGATCATGATGGTCGTTAAAACACGGGCGAGACTATTCGATCATGGCTATTCGATCATTCCTAGCATCGAGCCGGAGTCTGAAAAGGAGTTGACTGCCATTGCGTCACCGTCACGGCGAATGAAGTCTTCGGCGGCCGTCATGCCTTTCAGCGAAAGCAGGAGGTTGTTTTGATTGCTCGCGAACGCGAGTCCATCTTCGAGCGATACGACTTTGTTGTCGATCAGGTCCTTGATGACCGAGTCGAAGTCCTGCATGCCGTCGAGTTTTCCATCGCGCATAGCGTCGAGCAGCGACTTGCCTTCAACTTCGCCGACCTCGATGTACTCACGCGTACGCGGACTCGAGCGCAGTATCTCAACGGCTGCGACGCGGCCGCTTCCGTCCGCTTTCGGAATCAGTCGTTGCGAAACGATGTAGCGAAACGTTTGCGCCAGTCTGGTCCTGATCACCGGTTCTTCGTTCTTCGGATAGAGTCCGATGATACGATCGACCGTCTTGGACGCGTCGATGGTGTGCAGAGTTGAGAGTACGAGGTGGCCGGTCTCCGCAGCTTCCAGCGCGATCTCAGTCGTTTCGAAGTCGCGCATCTCGCCGATCAGAATCACTTTTGGCGCCTGGCGGAGCGTGGCGCGCAATGCCGACGGAAAGTCGCGCGTGTCGTGCCCCACCTCACGCTGATTGATCGTCGACGCTTTGTGGAGATGCAGGTATTCGATCGGATCCTCGATCGTGACTACGTGGTAATGCTTCTTCTCGTTAATGATGTCGATGATTGCGGCTTGCGTGGAACTCTTGCCCGAACCGGTTGGACCAGTGACGAGCACGAGGCCATTGCGCAGCTCTGCGATCTCGGTCAACTGTGACGGCAATCCGAGACTTTTGATGGTCGGGATATCGGTCGGAATCACGCGCATGACGATCGAGTACACACCGCGTTGCTGAAAGATGTTGACGCGGAACCGCGCGCGCGACGGCAGCGAGTAACTCAGATCCGCGGTGCCGGTGCGGGCCAGACGTTCGGCGGCGTCGGGATTTCCGTGGATGAGCGTGAGCGCGATGATCTCGGTCTGATACGGCGTCAACTTCTGCATCCCAAGAGGCTGAACCGGAGTCAGTTTGCCATTGATCTCGACCTGCGGTGGCTGTCCGACTGAAAAATTGAGGTCGCTGATTTTATCGGACACCAGCAACATTCGCTCAATTATGGGCGGTAAGTCGAAGAAACTCATTTAAGTTGGGTCCGCAGGTCGCGCACGAAGTTAGATTTGAACATTGCCGCTGAGAGGAGGGTGGTTGCCGAGCCCTGGTGCTCGAAACCGCGACGATTTTCGCGCATAACCCTGACAAACGCAAGTAAATTATGTTTGTCACCGGGACAAAATGCCGCTGAGGGTGCGGTAGCGATCAGAAATGGCGGTGCTGCCGCCGGACAAAAGCGAGCTAATCACGGCGACCGTATCAGCGCCGGCCTCGATTACGCTGGCGGCGTTTTCGTGAGTAATTCCGCCAATTGCCACCACATTCATGGCGCCGATGGCGTTGCGCACCGCGCGGAGGCCTTCGAGACCGACAACCGGATCCGGGTTCGCTTTTGAACTGGTTTGGAAGATCGGACCGATCGCGACGTAGTCCACGGGCAGAGTCGCGGCGGCTATCGCCTGCGACACGTTGTGAGTGGAGTAGCCGATAATCGCACCTTCGCCGAGCAGCTTTCTGGCAGCGTCAGGCGGAAGGTCGTCTTGACCGAGATGGACGCCTCGAGCGCCGAGGGCGAGTGCGACGTCGACGCGGTCGTTGATGATTAGGGTTACGCCTCTTTGTCTGGCTACTGTCAGAGCGGCTTTGGCCTCGTTGTAGAAGTCCAATGCCGAAAGCTTCTTTTCGCGCAACTGAACGAAGGTTGCGCCGCCATCCGCGAGCAATGAGACCTGATCCGCGTGGGAAATGCCGGAAATCTTGGTGTCAGTGATCGGATAGACCCTGGTTCTCACTGCTGTACTAATCGACCGAATCTTTTTTCTTCGGTCGCTGGTTAGCGGGAAGGATGCGTTTCCGTAAACGAATCGTCTCCGGTGTGACCTCGACTAGTTCGTCGTCGGCGATGAACTCGAGTGCCTGCTCAAGCGACAGCTCTTTTGGCGGGACGAGTCGCAACGCTTCGTCGGCAGTCGATGCGCGCATGTTCGTCAGCTTCTTCTCCTTGATTGCGTTGACGTCGAGATCCACGGGACGTGCGTTCTCGCCGACGATCATGCCTTCGTAAACGCGCGTGCCTGACCTGACGAAGAGCGTGCCGCGTTCCTGGAGATTGTAGAGCGCGTAAGTTGTCGTCTCGCCCATGCGGTCGGCGACAAGTGATCCGGTCGAACGCCCGCGCATCGCTCCCTGCCAATCGCCCCAGCGCAGGAACATCGTGTTCAAAAGACCGGTTCCTTTCGTCTCGGTCAAAAACTCGTTACGAAACCCGATCAAACCGCGCGAAGGAGTTTCAAACTCAAGACGTACGCGGCCCGTGCCGTGATTCACCATCTTCGTCATCTGTCCTTTGCGCCGTCCGAGCGCTTCGGTGATGACGCCGATGAACTCGTCGGGACAATCGACAACCACGGCTTCGATCGGTTCGAGCAGTTTTGTGTCGACCTTGCGCGTGATTGCTTCGGGCTTGGAAACCTGAAGCTCGTATCCTTCGCGGCGCATCATCTCGATCAGGATCGCAAGCTGCAATTCTCCGCGCCCGGAAACTTTGAACTGATCGGGTGATTCCGTATCTTCAACCCTGATCGCGACGTTGCCGAGAATCTCTTTGTCCAGGCGCTCCTTGAGCTGCCTCGACGTCACGTACCTTCCTTCACGACCCGCGAACGGAGAGTTGTTGACACCGAAGATCATCGCGATCGTCGGTTCGTCAACGGCGATAGCGGGCAACGGTTGAGGATTGTCGGGCGAAGTGATCGTGTCGCCGATGTTGATGTACTCGATGCCGGCGAGCGCGACGATCTCGCCGAAGCCCGCTTTCTCAACCGGTTCTCGTTTTAGTCCTTCGAAGACGTAGAGCTGCGTGACTTTCGTTTTCTGAACCGAGCGGTCGGGTTTCACTACCGCGATCTGATCGCCGATCTTGATCTCTCCCGAGAAGATGCGGCCGATCGCCAGGCGCCCGACGTAGTCGTTGTAGTCGAGGTTGGCGACCAGCAGTTGAAGTGAATCGCTTCTTAGTTCCTTGGACGGGGGGATCGATTCGACGATCTGCTCGAAGAGTGGTTGCAGATCTTTCGACTCGTCTTCCAACTTTCGTTTCGCGGTGCCTTCGCGCGAGACGGCATAGAGGATCGGAAACTCGATCTGTTCGTCGGTGGCGTCAAGGTCAAGGAAGAGTTCGTAGATCTCGTCAACTACTTCGGCGGGACGAGCGTCGCTGCGATCGATCTTGTTGACGACCGCGATCGCCGGCAGTCGTGCTTCGAGCGCCTTGCGCAGAACGAACCGCGTCTGCGGCAGACAGCCTTCAGCGGCATCGACGAGAAGCATCACGCCGTCCACCATCTTCAGGACGCGCTCGACTTCGCCGCCGAAGTCGGCGTGACCGGGCGTGTCGACGATGTTGATCTTCACCTGGCGGTAACGCACGGCGGTGTTCTTCGCCATGATGGTGATACCGCGTTCGCGTTCGAGATCCATCGAGTCCATGACGCGATCGCGGACCTGTTCGTTCTCGCGAAAGGTTCCCGATTGCCGGAGCATCGCATCGACGAGCGTGGTTTTGCCGTGATCGACGTGCGCAATGATAGCTATGTTTCTTATGTCTGTTCGCTGCATCTGTGCTTTGAACACAGATTACATCATTGAAATTTGCCTGTCTGCCGCAGCGCCTCGAAAAGAACGATGCCGGTGGCCGTGGCGAGGTTCAAACTGCGGATATTTGGATTGAGAATCGGGATGCGCAGGCAGTTTTCCCAGTTGGAGCGGAGCAGATCTTCCGGCAAACCGCGTGTTTCCCGGCCGAAAACGAGGCAATCGTCGGATTGGAAACTCCAGTCGGTATAGCTGCGATCCGCTTTTGTGGTGAGGTAGACGAACCGTGAGCCCGCGAGTGACTCGTAAAGAGCATCGAGGTTGCGATGGCGTGTAAGTTTTACTTCGGGCCAGTAGTCGAGACCCGCGCGACGCAAGGCGCGGTCGTCCATACGGAACCCGGTGACGCCGACGATGTGCAGCGGTGTGTTGGTCGCGGCACAGAGGCGAGCGATGTTGCCGGTGTTCGGTGGAATCTCAGGTTCGACGAGCGCGACCGTGATCATATTTGTCAGTAGTCAGTGGTCAGTAGTCAGTGGTTAATTTGCAACTGACAAATGGCCACTGACCAAAAAAAATAAGAAACGACGAGCTTCGCTTGAAGGTCTCGTCGTTTCTTTTGCAAGGCCCCGTAGGCCTCAGAAGTTTTTGTGCGCCGGTGGAAGTTACGTGCTGTAACCTGCTGGTTCGAGTTATCTCTTC
>Ga0079215_10000236_pt1 | contig 11966 bp, 6 predicted proteins | sample NCControl_FD_77004 | JGI IMG/M metagenome (GOLD analysis project Ga0079215, IMG submission 77004) | Agricultural soil microbial communities from Utah to study Nitrogen management - NC Control | ecosystem: Environmental > Terrestrial > Soil > Agricultural land | place: USA: Utah | collected...
CGGGTAGACGGGTAGACGGTGGGGCTACCGAGGTGCGCAGCTTTACCCGTTTACCCGTTTACCCATTCCGATTACATCGTCACCGGCTTCTTCGGCGGTGAAACAAGCGGCGGCAAGCCGAGGGCTTGAAGCAGAGGATTGATACGCGATGCCGTCGCATCGATCTGCCGCTCTACCATCTCGATCACCGTCTGCGCGTCTCGCCGGATGTCACCCATGTATTCCCGCTGCGCTTCTATAATAGGGGTGAGTCCGGCGTCGATCGCCCCCATCAGGTTCAGCGCCCGTTCCACGGGACGTGGGCCCTCGGAGTAATACGGGACCTTGTCTGACTTCGGCCGCGTCAACTGCAGCCGTACGCTGTCCAGTTTCACCAGCTCCTCGCTGGACACCTTCGCCAAGTCCCGCGCGGCGTCGCCGCGCAGCTCCTTTGCCGTCGATGAGCGCTCGTCGACCTGGTTCTTGAACGAACCCAGGTTCCGTTCCACCTCGATCATCGTCGAGATCACGTTGAAGAGGCGCGTCGACTGCTCGAACTGCGATTGCAGTTCCGCGACGGTCACCTGCGAGGTTGGGTCGATGCGAACCGTCAACGGCTGCTGTTGCGCCTGGCCGTTGACCGTAAGCCGCACGACATACTGCCCGGGAAGCACCTGCGGTCCGACCGGGCGCGCGCGCCAATCCCCTGCTTCGGCCGAATCGGGATTCATGTCGGTGAGGAACTTCGGCGGATCCATGCGCAGATCCCACGACACGCGGTTGAATCCCTGCGCTGCTGGGGCACGCTTGATTGTGCGGATGACGGTATTGTCCTTGAGGATCTCCAGTTTCACCATCGAATCCGCCGCCGGCTTGGTGCCTAACCAGTATGTCACCGTGGCGCCGTACGTGGCGTTGGATCCACGAAACTGCTCGTGACCCCAGTCCCAGGACTGGTCCCCGGTGTTGTAGCGTGTCGCAACGCGCATCGGGAACAGATGCGCCGGTCGAGAGACGATCGCCGGTGTCATTTGCTGAATCGGCGTGGCGTCGTCGAAGATCCAGACCGAGCGGCCGTGAGTGGCGACGATCAGGTCGTTCTCGCGTGGATGGACGATGACTTCATGGACGGCCACAGACGGGAAGTTCTTCATGTGCAGGCGCGTCCACTGTGTGCCGCCCGTCCATGAGACGTACAGTCCAAGCTCCGTTCCCACGTAAAGGAGATTCGGATTCTTCGGATCCTCGCGCACCACCTGGACCCAGTTCGCCGCGGGCAGGTTGCCGGTGATGTTGGTCCACGTCCGTCCGAAGTCGGTCGTCTTGAACACGTACGGCTTGAAGTCGTCACTCATGCGACGCTCAAAGGTCGCATAGGCGGCTCCTGGCGCTGTTCGTGACGGCTCGACACCGGACACCACCGCGTCCGGACCCACGCCTGTGACGTTAGGCGCAACGTTGGTCCATGACTGCCCGCCATTCTGCGACACCTGCAGGTTGCCATCGTCGGTTCCGGCCCATAACACCCCACGCTGCACCGGCGATTCGGCGAACGAATACACCGTGCCGTAGTACTCAGCGACCGTGTTCTCCTTCAGGATCGGGCCGCCGGCGTCACCGTACCTGGTCTTGTCGTTCTTCGAGAGATCCGGCGAGATCGCGGTCCACGTCTTCCCCCAGTCCGTTGACCGATAGACAATGTTCCCCGCGAAATAGACCGCGCCGCGATCGTGGGGTGAGGCAACGATCGGCGCGTTCCAGTTGAAGCGCACCTTGTTGGAATCGGCGGGATAGCCGTCCATGCGCTTCACTTGTGGCGATGCCTCACGCTGCTCGTACGTCTTGAGGTTGGTCGCCTGGATTCCGCCGGCCTGATAGTCGCTCAGGAACAGGTCCGGATCGTCAGGGTGCGAGACGGCGTAGTAGCCGTCGCCGTTCTGGATGAATCTCCAGTCGCGGGAGAGGATCGAACCGCCGCGAACGCGCGAGGGGCCGGTCCAGACGCCGTTGTCCTGCAAGCCGCCGGCAACGTGATAAAACGGCTCGCGCATGTCGGCGCTCAATTGGTAGAACTGTCCGACGGGGATGTTCTGGAACCATTCCCATCCCTTCCCCTGGTCGTACGACACGTTCAAGCCGCCGTCATCACCCATGAGCAGGCGCTTGGGGTTTGACGGATCGATCCACATCGTCTGGAAGTCGCCGTGGAAGTTCCCCGACATGGAGTTGAAGGTCAGGCCGCCGTCGATCGTGAGCATGTACGCCATGCCTAACGTATAGACCCGGTCGGCATTCTGCGGATCGACGCGCAGGTCGGCGTAGTAGAATCCGCGGCCGAGTGTGTGGGCGTTGTCGCTCACCTTGCGCCAGGTGTCGCCGTGGTCGTCGCTGCGGAAGACGTATCCTTCGCGCGTCTCCGCCACGACGTACACGACGTTCGGGGAGCTCGGCGCGACCTTGATCCCCAGTCGGCCCATCAGTTTCGGAAGGCCGCTGGTCTTCTTCGTCCAGGTCAGTCCGCCGTCACTCGACTTGTAGACGCCACCATTTTCATCCCCCGAACGGAACGTCCATTGCTTCCGGTCAAAGTACCACATGCCGGCATAAAGGATGTTCGGGTTCTGCGGATCGATGTCGAGGTCGGCGGCGCCGTGCCGGTCATCAGTGTACAGGACCTTCTTCCACGTCTCGCCGCCGTCCGCAGTCATGAAGACGCCGCGTTCCTCGTTAGGTCCGTAGGAGTGACCGATGGCCGCGACATACACCTTCTTCGGGTCCTTCGGGTTGATCACGATGCGCGAGATATGGCGCGTGTCGGACAGGCCGAGCTGTTTCCAGGTCTTTCCGCCGTCGGTGGACTTGTAGACGCCGTTTCCGAACGAGACGGAATTGCGGACATTCGACTCGCCGGAGCCGACGTAGATGACGTCGGGATTTCCCGGCTCGAGGGCGAGATCGCCGATCGACTGGACCGGTTGCTTGTCGAAGAGCGGCGTCCAGGTGGTGCCGGCGTTGGTCGACTTCCACACTCCGCCCGATGCGCTCCCGACGTAGATGATCGACGGGTCCCCCGGGACGCCTTCGACGTCGGCGATGCGGCCGGACATGTTCGCCGGCCCGATGTTTCGATAGGAGAGACCGGCGAAGGTCGACTCGGGAAGCGTTGGCGCAGCGGCAGCGCGCCCTCCCTGAGCTTGCGCGGTGGGGGGGATCAGGAACGCAGCGAAAACGGCAAGAACACGGGGCGAGCACATTGCCAGGCTCCAATTCCGGAGTAGAGAAGGTGAGCGCGGCGCTAGAGTAATCGCACCGGGCCAGTCACGTAAGCCGCCGATTGATGCGTCGGTTCCTGTCGACGGACCGTCGGCGGCGGCGTAGATTTGCGGCTTCCGTGCTGAGAGCCCCCAAGGAGTGAGCGCCGAGCTTCGCGACCAGGTCCAATCGTCGCTGGGAACCGCGTATTCCATTGAGCGGGAGCTCGGCGGTGGAGGGATGTCCCGCACGTACGTGGCGATGGAACAGGCACTGTCGCGACGCGTGGTGGTGAAGGTGCTGTCACCGGAGCTCGCGGCTGGTGTTTCGGTCGACCGGTTCCGCCGCGAGATCATGCTCGCCGCGAAGCTGCAGCATCCGCACGTGGTGCCGGTGTTGTCATCGGGCGACGCCGACGGGTTGCCGTGGTTCACGATGCCGTACGTCGAGGGCGAATCGTTGCGTGCCCGTCTGGCGCGCGGACCGATGGGCCTCGGCGAAATCACCGGCATCCTTCGCGACGTGGCGCGCGCGCTCGAGTTCGCGCATGGCCACGGTGTCGTGCATCGTGACATCAAACCCGACAATGTGCTGCTCGCGGGGAGCAGCGCAACCGTCACGGACTTCGGCATCGCGAAGGCGATTTCGGCAGCGCGAACCGGTCCTGAGGGGATGACGTTGACGATGGCCGGGACGTCGATCGGATCGCCGGCGTACATGGCGCCTGAGCAGGCGGCTGGTGACCCGAACATCGACCATCGGTCGGACCTCTACGCGTTCGGTTGCATGGCGTACGAGCTGCTGGCGGGACGGCCGCCGTTTATCGGCTCGTCGCCCGCCAAGTTGTTAGGCGCTCACCTCGGCGAAGTGCCCCGTGACGTCCGCGAGTTCCGCGCCGACACGCCGTCCGCGCTGGCCGACCTCGTCATGCGATGCCTGCAGAAGGATCCCGACCATCGACCGTCGCAGGCGATCGACCTGGTTCGGGTCCTCGACTCGGTGACGTCGAGTGGATCGTCGACCGCGGCACCGGCCATTCTCGCTCCGCGCATTCGCGCCGGTCGTGCGCTGGCGCTGTGGGCCGGCGCCACGGCGCTTGTTGCGCTGACCGCGTGGGCCGCGACCTCCGTGATCGGGTTGCCAGCCTGGGTGTTTCCGGGTTCGTTAGGCATCATGATGGCCGGCTTGCCCGCCATCGCGTTCACCGCCTGGGTGCAGCGCACGACACAGAAGGCCTACACCGCCACGCCGACATTTACGCCGGGCGGCACACCCACTGGCCAGGGGACGCTGCTGACGTTGGCCATGAAGGCCAGTCCGCATGTCTCATGGCAACGCACGTGGATGGGCGGAGCGATCGCGGTGGGCGCGTTCGTGGTACTGGTCGTCGGCTGGATGGTCATGCGGGCGCTCGGCATCGGGCCGGCGGGATCGCTCATGGGCCGTGGCGCGTTCGGGGCGAAGGAGAAGCTGGTGGTCGCCGACTTCCGCAGCCCGGCCAGCGACACGACGTTAGGCGCGACGGTGGCCGAGGCGATTCGCACCGACCTGGCGCAGTCGGCGAATCTGAGCGTCATGACCCGCGCGGCCGTTCGCGAGGTCATGCAGCTCATGAAGAAGGATCCGTCGGCGTCCATGGCGTACGAGACGGCGCGCGAGGTCGCGACGCGCGAAGGAGCGAAGGCGCTGCTCGACGGTGCCGTCGATCGTGTCGGAACAGGCTACGTCGTCTCTGCCCGCCTGGTCTCGGCGATTGACGGCGGTGAGATGGCGACGTTCCGCGCGACAGCCGCCAACGACGGCGAATTGATTGCTTCACTCGGCGAGCTGGCGAAGGATATTCGCGAGAAGGTCGGCGAATCACTGAAAAGCATTCGCGACACAAAAGCACTCGAGCGCGTTACGACAGCGTCGCTGCCCGCGCTCAAGAAGTACGTGGAGGGGATGTACGTCATCGAAGCGTTGAGCGACCGCGATCGCGGTCTGGCGATGCTGTACGAGGCGGTAGCGATCGACTCTACCTTCGCCATGGCGTGGCGTCGCATCGCGGCCTCGTACGCCGGGCAAGGGAGTGGACGTGCGGCGCAGATGGCGGCAATCGAAAAGGCCTATCGTTACCGCGACCGCCTGAGCGACAACGAGCGCCTGACGACCGAGGCGGGATATCACAGTTATGGGCCCGAACCAGACTTCGACCGCACCATCGCCGCGTATGAAGCATTGCTGGAGCGGGACTCGTTGAGCAGTCCAGCGCTCAACAACGGCGGGCTTCGCCACATGTTCAAGGGCGATTATGCGCGTGCCGAGCAGCTGCTTCGCAAAGCAATCGCGATTCCGGAGCCGTTTGGCGGCTCCTTCGGAAACCTGATTCAGGCCCAACTGGGCCAGGCGAAGCTGGCGGCGGCGGAATCCACAGCCGCGAAGTTCAGGGAGTCGTTACCCTCGAGTGCCGGGCATTGGACCAGCGATGTCTATATCACCACATTCCGCCAGGACTATGACTCTCTCGAGCGGCTCTCGCGTTCCGTCTTCGCCGATCCGAAGAAGGTAACGCAACGAGACTTCGCTTCCTTGTTGCAGGCCCAGGTGAGCGCGGTGCGCGGGAAGGTTCGCGACGCGATGCGCTGGATGGGCGAGACAGAAGCTATTCAGGCCCGCGTCTCGGACACGCGAATGCCGGTCCTGCGCGCGTCGCTCGATTCGGCCTGGCTGCGCGCGCACTTCCTGGGAGATGGCGCCGGTGCACGTGAACAGGTGAGGCTGGCACTGATGCGCACACCGATGGAATCACTTCCTCCGTCAGAACGTCAGTGGGATTTCCTGCTTCAGATCGCCGAGGTGTCGGGTGATGTGCCGGCAGCCCGAGCTGCCCTGCAGTCGCTCGAACGCGACCTTCCGCAGATGGGCGTTCCGCAATCGGCTGGCGCACTGGCACGGGCACGCGCGGCGTTCGAGATGACCGCTGGCCGTCCGACTACTGCAATTCCGTTGCTCCGTGAAGCTGAACGGACGTATTACCTCTGCGATCGATGTGCAATGGTGCAACTGGCACGCGCATTCGACCTCGCCGGTCAGCGAGATTCGGCGATTGCCTACTTTCAGCGCTTCGTGGATGCTCCCCACACGTTCCTGTTCGAGGACCAGGATTGGCTCGCCGGTTCGTATAAGCGACTTGGTGAACTGTACGAAGCGGCCGGCGATCTTTCCAAGGCTGCGACGAACCTCGAAAAGTTTGTTGAGTTATGGAAGGAGGCCGATCCGGAGTTGCAACCGAAGGTCCGTGACGCGCGCGAGCGCTTGACGCGCATTCGCGCGGAACTGGCACGACGCGGCTAACAGCACGCTCGAGGCTCGAGACTCGACCCAACCCCCAAACCCCACCGTTCATGCGAAAGATCTCTCGATTCAGTCTATCACTCGTTATCCTCCTCGCGGCGTGCAGGGCACAGGATGCCTCACCGCCGGCCGATTCCTCAGTCGCGGCCGGGGACGGCGCCGGCAGCGTAGCCGCCGACCTGCTCAAGGACCTCGAAGGGGTCGAGACCAAGCTCGTCGACCTCGCCGGCGCGATTCCGGAGAACAAGTACAACTGGCAACCGGACAGTGCGCGTTCCGTTCGTCGCGTGCTCCTGCACGTCGCGGCGGACAACTACATCATGCCGGCCATGCTGGGCTTCACGCCCGACCCGTCCACCGGACTGACGGCTGACTATGCCACGGGTACCGCGTACGAGGCGAAGAACCTTCCCAAGGATTCGGTCATCGCCGAGTTGAAGAAGTCGTTCACGTTCGTGAAGCAATCGCTGCAGAGTGCCACCGCGGCATCGATGTCAGGGCCGGTGACAATGTTCGGTCAGCAATTCACCGGACAGTCGGCGTGGATTCTGGCGGTGACGCACCTGCACGAGCACCTGGGGCAGATGATCGCATATGCACGCACGAATGGTGTGAAGCCGCCCTGGAGCTGAGTGGGCTGGTCAGCTGTGAACGAAAGCTGCTCTGAAAGGATCTGAAACGCGGGAAGCAGGGGACGCAAAGGCAACTGCTGAACGGTCCTCCGCGACCTCTGCGTTCTCGGCGTTTCAGATCCTTTCTGCGAACTTTCCCGCACTCGGGGTCGTGGGACTGGAATGTGTCTTTATTGGGCACACCTCGAGGGAACGCGCGTGAGGCGAACCGTCATCGCCGGTATAATCGTCACCAGCGTCACGTTGGTCGGCTGTCCGGAGAACGACCCGGTTTCCCCAGACGGCAACCTTGTGCAGGGAACGTGGGGGGGCGAAAACGTTGCCTTCATCATCGAAAGCAACACGACGCACGTCCACATACGGTGCACGAACGGCGACTTCCCTGCTTCGATCGCGATAGATGACAATGGCCGGTTCGGCGTGGCTGGGAGCTACGTCTTACGCGCGTACCCCGTGCAGGTTGGCCCACCGCTTCCGGCGCAGCTGGTCGGTGTGGTGGTCGGTAGCCGCCTGACCTTCACTGTCTCCGTGAACGATACCGTTGAGAAGAAGCTCGTTGTCCTCGGCCCGGAATCCGTGACGTTCGGCCGTGAGCCGCAGATGGGCCCCTGTCCTATCTGCGTCCGGCCTGGGCCGAGCGCCGTGGACCGCCTAACGCTGAATAAGCGAAAGGACGATTTCGAAGACAATCAGAACGATAATCGCGACCTCGAGTAATTCCGCGCGTCGCGCCTGCACCTCGCCGTTCAGCATGGCGTAGGTGTCGCGAATGATCGTGAGCTTTCGATCGATCCCCGTTCGCCAGACGCGCGCGCGGTACAGATCGAGCGCTGCCGAATAGATCCGCGCCAGGTACACATCGTCCGTCACCTTCAGCGCATTCTCAGCGCGTTCCACCAATTCAGTGATTTCAGCGACGAGCGTCTGCATCGTCCCGAGCAGGTGTGCATACCCAGCACCGAACACCCGACGGCGACGCTTGCGGGCCGCAGCGATTCGGTCATACAGCCGTGGCAGCTCGGCGTCGAGCATTGCATCGTAGTACCGCAACTCCAGCAGCTGTGCGTTCGCAAACTCGAGGATGTACTCGACGTCGGAATCGGCGTTCGACGGCTCGACGATGAGCGCGTTGTCCCAGCTGAGGACGGCGAGGTCGTCAGCGTAGTAGGAGAATCGGTGCAGGAGCAACTCGCGATGGGCATCCTCGGACAACGGTGCTGTCTCGCCTAACAACAGCGGCGCGAGGTCGACCTCCTGGATCATCGCACGCACCGGACCCGACCCGTCGTCATCACTGCCGTTCGTGATGTGATAGACGACGTAGTCCTCACGCACGTCGGCGATGTTGGGACGCACGATGGCGTCACCCATCCGCTCGACAAGGACCCTGGCTTGTTGCTCCAGCAACGCGGGAATCTCTTTCGCGGCGTCCACCGCACGGCCGAACCGAGTGAACTGCTCCCAGCTCATAGGTCCTCCGGGCTCGACACGAGCCCGGAGTGAAATCACACCGAAGTCGAAGATTCGCGCCGACACTTCGGCTGCTCGCGCGTCTGGAAGGCCCAGAGTGTGCGGCCCCAATGCGATGGTGATCGGCGGGTTGGGAATCTGAAGCGCTTGCGCCTCAACGCGAGTCGGTCGTACGCGCTCCGGTGCGCTCGAGGAAAGCCGGTGGAGGGCTCGATCGAGATGAATCTCGCCGCCGACGTCGAAAAGCCGATACACGACCGCGCGCCCGGAAACGGTCAGCGAGTCAACCTTTTGCAGCGGAGTAGCTGGGGCAGTTCTGATCACAACCGAAATCTCGTGAAGCGACCCGTTCGCGGCCATTGACTCCGGGACCATGAGGGGCGACCCCATTGATCAGGCAGCCATCACTCTAGGTACCCCTTGATCCTTAGGTGTCTGACCCCTTGATCCTTAGGTGTCTGACCCCCTTGGTCAGGCGGGTCGCCTTTTCCGGTGGCCAGTTGCTTGCTCGAAAGCATGTGCAAGCTGCAACACACTCCAGTCGGCGCGGTGCCGGCCGACGATCTGCAACCCGACCGGCAATCCCGCGGGTGAAAATCCTGCCGGCACCGAGATTGCCGGATTGGCCATGAACGTGATGTACCAGCACGACCGCATCCAGTCGATGTACGTCGACATCGGTGTGCCGGCGACGCTGGTCGGATACGCGATGTTCACGTCGAACGGCATGACCTGCGTCACGGGAAGGACGAAGTATTCGTAGCGATTGAAGAATTGCTGCGACTCTGCATACGCCCTTGCCTGACGAGCGCTCGCGCGTGCGACATCGGCCGCCGTCTGGCGCTCGGCTTCGCGAATCTCCCAGTGAATCGTGTCTTTGATCCATTCCGGACGCTGTTTCGCCATTCCAGCGTACGATGTGTGGTAGCCGAGGTGTCGCAGTGTCGCAAACGCGTCATCCACACCATCGAATGGCGGCTCAGCTTCTTCCACGATGCAGCCGAGTTGTTCGAACACCGACCGCGTGCCGTTCACGACGTTCACGACATCACGTTCGAAGGGAATGCCGCCGAGTCCACGCCACCAGGCAACACGCACACCGCGGAAGTCGCGATCGAGCGGAGCGGCGAAGCGAGCACCGTCTTCGGTGATCGCGAGCGGACTGCTCAGGTCATTCCCGCTGGCCTGCACGCTGAGCAGGAGTGCCGCGTCCGCGACCGTGCGACCCATCGGCCCCGACACTGACAACGGGCTCCACGTCGACGCGCCAGTATGCACCCGGCCTGGCGACGGCCGGAAACCAACCACGTTGCAGAACGCCGCGGGATTCCGCAGGCTCCCGCCCGTGTCGCTGCCGTCCGCGATCGGGATCATGCCCGCCGCCAGCGCAACGGCCGCGCCGCCGCTACTGCCCCCGCAGCTTTTTCCCGTGTCGTACGGATTCCGCGTTGGGCCGAAGATCGTGTTGAACGTGTGGGATCCGGCGCCGAACTCCGGCGTGTTCGTCTTGCCTAACGTGATTGCGCCTGCCGCGCGCATGCGCCGCACGATCGGAGCGTCTCGCGTGGGAATGAAGTCCCGATAAAAGGGAGAGCCGCGTGTCGTGCGGATCTCTTCGGTCTCGACGAGATCTTTATGCGCAATTGGGAGCCCGTGGAGTGGACCCAGAGGCGTGCCACGGGCCATCGCCTCATCAGCACGCGACGCATCGGCCATCGCTCGATCGAACGCCGACGTCACGATGGCGTTCAATTCAGGATTCACCTTTTCGATTTGCGCGATGTGTGCCGTGAGGACTTCGCGCGCGGAAATCTCCTTCCGACGTAATCTCGCGGCCAGCTCCGTCGCCGGCATGAACACGATGTCTGCGCCCTGAATTGAAGGTGCTGAGGGTGCGAAGGGTACTGCGGGGGCGGAGAGCGGCGCCAGGGCTGGAAGTGCACCGCCCACGGCTGCCACTCCCAGCACGCGACCAAATTCCCGTCGCGTAATGACGCCGTGACTCGGATCAATGGGGTCAGACTCCATTGATCGACGCAGGCCTTCGCTCAGAACCCAACCCCTCGATCAATGGATTCTGACCCCATTGATCCTGGCCTGAGGCCTCTGGCCTCTGGACTATTGTCCATCGCTCACGTTGACCGGCTTCTTCGGCGATAGGTACTTCGCGTACCAGTCGAACATGCGTTGATAGAAGTCGGTGAATTCCGTTTCGGTCGTCGACGGGACGCCATGCCCGCCGTTGGTGTAATTCACCCACACCACCGGTTTTCCGAGGCGGCGGAGTGCGTAATACATCTCGCGCGTGTTGATCGCCGGCACGTTGTGGTCCATGCCGCCGGTCAGCAGCAGCAGTGGTGTCTTGATCCGATCGGCGAACATGATCGCGGAATGTTCGACGTATTTCTGCGGCTGCTGCCATAACGTGGCGCCGATACGATCCTGGCTCTTTTCCGCGGCGTGAATGTTGCGCACGCCGAGTCGGGGGCTGTCCGTGTAGAACGAGATGATATCGACCTTGCCGCTGACGTTGATCGCCGCCTTGAAGCGGTTGGTCTGTGTGATGAGCAGGTTCGTGGCGTACCCACCGTAGCTCTGTCCCTGCACGCCTAACCGCGCACTGTCGGCCACACCCATCTGGATGACGGCGTTGGCGGCGGCCGTCACGCCCTTCAGCCAGGCCTCGCCCGGGAACCCGATCTCGAAGCTCACGCTTGGCTTGACGACCGCGAAGCCACGAGCGGCGAGCAGGTTCGCGACCACGTCCCATGTGTCATCGAAATACGTCTCGTAGATCAGGAAGACGGTCGGGTATCGCGTGCCTTTCTGGTATCCGACGGGATAGTGCAGCACGCCATACTGGTTGCGCCCGTCCGCATCGAGGTAGCTGATGAGTTCCGTGCTCGGGATCGCCTTTCGTGACAGCTGCGGATTCGCGTCGATCACGCGCCGCATCGAGCCTAACGATGCATCCGCGACATAGAGGTCGGCGATGCGATTGCCGTCGGCGACACTCAGGACCGCCGTCGAGCCATCGTCGGACAACTGCAGCCCGTTGAAGAATCGCTTGCCACGCACCAAATCGGTCTTCTGCTTCGATTGGCGATCGTACCGCGCCAGCCCGCGGCTCCATTCGGTCCGTGAGTTTTCGGCGAAGTACAGGTAGCGGCCATCCTGGCTCCACGCCTGCAGCGAGGGCCGCGGTGCCATCGACGTCGAATCCGGGAGCGGAAGGATCATCTCTTTCGTTCCGCTGGCCACGTCGACGATCCAGAACCCTTCGCTGTTCGAGGCGAG